>Ga0068858_100002883_pt1 | contig 17295 bp, 12 predicted proteins | sample KBSSwiS12_FD_66589 | JGI IMG/M metagenome (GOLD analysis project Ga0068858, IMG submission 66589) | Switchgrass rhizosphere microbial communities from Kellogg Biological Station, Michigan, USA - KBS Switchgrass S1-2 | ecosystem: Host-associated > Plants > Roots > Rhizosphere > Soil ...
AAACCGGTCGGCTTGCCATCCTGGACGAATTCGAAGGGTTTGAAATCGTCTTCCGTCGCGACGATCATGTAACCGCGCTTCTTGATCTCGTCGAGGCTCGCGGCTTGCGTTTTCTGCCAGCCCGCGATCCCGACGAGGGCGGTTAGGCACAATGCTGCCGCGAGGGCGATCTTGCCAGGCGCTACGCTTGTACGACGGGTAGGGATGGTCATGGGGCGGCCTCTTTTGTTGGTTTATTGGTATTGCAAATCCATCGGCGACACGTACCGCGATTCTTCAAATACAGCTAGTCACCCTGTCTTGGTGCTCGATTTGTATCTTGGGGTGTGAATCGCAAGACGGATGCCATTGGATTGGCGAGCGGGAAATGACGTTCTGTGATTGCGCAACCTTTCCCGCAAGATTCAAAGACTAGGGTGAAAATCCCCTCTTCTTTGACTGCCCTCATCCACGGGTCTCGAGATGCATCGAGGCACGATGTCGGGGCAAATGCGATGGCCTTCGCACCGAACCGGTGCGACAATCGACAGACACGCGTCGGCTTGGTCTAATACGCAATATGAGACATTTTCCGAGGACAGCATGAGCGAGCTATTCGATCTGATTCTGAAAGGTGGGCGGGTCATCGATCCCGCGATGGGACGCGACGCCGTGCTGGATGTCGCTATCGCGAAAGGACGTGTCGCTGCGGTTGCCGATAGCATCCTCGCGTCGAGCGCGCGGGCAAGCATGGATTGCCGCGGCAAGTTGGTGCTGCCCGGCTTGATCGACACGCACGCGCACGTGTATCAATACGTCACCGGACGGTTTGGCTTGAACGCGGATATGTGTGGAGTGCAGTCGGGCGTTACTACCTTGGTCGATCAGGGTGGTCCGAGTTGCATGACGCTGCCCGGGTTTCGGAATTATGTGGCGGCACCTGCGAAGTCGCGCGTGCTGGCTTTCATCTCCGCCTATCTGGTCGGCGGGCTGGAAGGTCACTTTTATCCCGAACTGTACCGGCCTGAATGCGTCGACGTGAAAGCGACGGTCAGGGCGGCGATGGAGAATCGTGACCTCGTCAAAGGTGTCAAGGCGCATGCCGAACTCGGTGGCTTCGCACGCTGGGGCCTGGAAGTGATCAAGCAATCGGTCGAGATCAGTCGCGAAACCAATCTGCCGCTCTATATCCACTTCGGTCAACTCTGGCCGATGCCAACTGCGGGAGGCATGCCGGTCGATCCGGACTCAATCCTTCCGCAAGTCGTCGAAATACTGAAGCCGGGCGATGTGCTGGCGCATCCCTTCAGCCGTCATCCCGGCGGTTTCGTGAATGCCGAGGGCAAGGTGCACCCGCTGGTCAAAGAGGCACTAGCACGCGGTGTAAAGACGGACGTAGGACATGGATCGCACTTCAGCTTCAAGGTCGCGCGCAAGGTTCTGGATGCCGGAATCATTCCGGACACGTTAGGCGCGGACATGCACGGTTATAACACGCGGGTGCCGGCTCCGGCGGGAACGCCTGCCAGTCACCCCGACGAACCGCACATGTTCGGCGGCCAGACGCGTTTCTCCCTCGTGTCGACGATGACCTCGATGCTGGCGCTCGGCCTCTCGCTCGAGCAGGTCGTGCCCATGGTGACGAGTCATGCGGCAGAATTGCTCGGACTGGCCGGGGAGATCGGCACACTGGCTCCCGGCGTCGTTGCCGATATTTCCGTGCTCGACGATGCTCGGGGTCGCTGGGCACTACAGGACAACGAGGGAACTCAGGTCATAGCCGAGCGCATGCTTACTCCGGCGTATTGTCTGCGCGCGGGTCAGCAATTCACAGCCACCGCGCCAATCCTTCCTCTCGCCAGCGCGGCGTAAACATGGCTTGCTCATGACTACCGCCGGCGTTACTGCCACCGCCGAAGGCGGTAAAGATATTGGCGGCAACGGCGTCGGTGCGCGCCTACGACGTAAAGAGGATGCTCGTTTTCTGCGCGGCCGCGGCGAGTATGTCGCCAACATTGCCATGGTCGGTATGGTGGACGTGGCGTTCGTGCGCTCACCAGTGGCTCACGCCCGTATCAGGGCAATCCAAAAACCCACCGACCTGGGACAACACGTGTTCACGATCAGCGACCTTACGGATGTAAAGCCGATCGTTGCGGACTCGGGTTTGAGGGGTTTCAAATCTTCATCTCAGTACGTGCTGGCGCACACCAAGGTTCGCCAAGTCGGTGAGATGGTGGCGATGTGTTACGCCGACTCGCGATCGGAAGCGGAAGACCTCGCCGAAAAAGTCTCGGTCGAATACGACGAACTTGCACCGGTTGTCGACATGTTGAGTGCACTCGAGTCCGGTGCGCCGCTGGTTCACGACCACTGGGGAGACAACGTTTTCCTGGAGACGCGAGTCGATGATGACCTGCGCGCGATTCGAGAGCGCGCAGCCATAACGGTGCGGCGGCGCATCCGCACCGCTCGCCAATCCATGGCGCCGTTGGAAGGGCGTGGGGTGGTCGCGTTCTACGATCGTCGCCTGGATCAACTGACCGTCTATTCCGCGGCCCAGATGCCGCATATCAATCGGGCGGGACTCGCGGGGTGTCTGGGGATAGACCAGGGCCGTATCCGAGTCATTGCGCCCGATGTGGGCGGTGGTTTTGGATACAAGGGCATCTTGCTGCCGGAAGAGGTGTGCGTCTCCTGGCTTGCCTTGAAACTGGGTCGTCCGGTGCGCTGGATCGAGGATCGCTTCGAGCAACTTACCGCGGGCGCGAACTGCCGCGAACACTACTACGACATCACCGGCTATGCCGACGTAGACGGCAAATTGCTGGGGCTCGATTGCGAGGCCATGGTGGACTCGGGTGCGTACTCGTCTTATCCGTTCTCTGCGTGTTTGGAGGCGGCGCAGGTCAGTTCGATCCTGCCGGGGCCGTACCGCATGGAGAGGTATGCGTGCCACACCTGGTCGGTCGCGACTAACAAGGCGCCCATCCTCCCTTATCGAGGTGTTGCCCGCACTGGAGTCTGTTTCGCGCTGGAGCTGGTGCTCGACGCGATTGCGAGGGAGGCCGAAAAAGAGCCTTATGAAGTGCGCCTCGCGAACCTGGTACCGTCGGAGGCAATGCCTTTCGTCAACATCACCAACAAATACTTCGACAGCGGAGACTATCCGCAGTGTCTGCGTCGCGCGGTATCCGCGTTGGACATCCCCAAGTGGCGAGAGCGGCAAAGGCATGCGGAGCCGGATGGACGTCGCATCGGCGTGGGCCTCGCAATATTTTGTGAGCAGGCTGCCCACGGGACCTCGGTGTACTTCGGCTGGGGCATCCCGATGGTCCCCGGACACGAACAATGCGCCGCTCGCCTTTCCCCCGATGGAATATTAGAGTTGCGCATCGGCGCCCACTCACACGGTCAGGGCCTCGAGACCACATTGGCGCAGGTTGCAAACGAGACCCTCGGGATAGATCCCGCGCAGGTCCGATTGATTCATGGTGATACGGCGCTGACTCCTTATTCCACCGGCACCTGGGGCTCGCGCTGCATGGTGATGTCGGGCGGCGCGGTTGCGCGTGCTTGCGCAGAGATCGGTAAACGTGTGCGCCACATCGCCGGCAAGCTCCTGGAAGTTGCCGTCGAGGATCTCGTACTCGAAGAGGGCGAGGTGCGGGTCGCCGGAACGGATCGCCGCATGACGCTCGCCGAAGTGGCGCACGTCTGGTATCGCGCGCCGCAGCTCCTGCCTATTGACGTCGATCCCGCGGGACTCGAAACCACGATGGGATACAAGCCACTCAAGGATACCGGCACATTCAGTTATGCCTGCCATGCTTGCGCGGTCGCTGTGGACACCGAGCTCGGCACCGTCGAGCTTCTCGACTACGTTGTCGTGGAGGATGGCGGCCGACTCATCAATCCCATGATCGTCGACGGTCAGATTTTCGGTGGGGCCGCTCAGGGTATTGGCACGGCGCTATACGAAGAGATGCCGTTCGATGCCCAAGGCCAGCCGCTCGCATCGACGCTCGCCGACTATCTGTTGCCGGGGGCCACGGAAGTCCCGGCGATTCAAATCGATCACATGGAGACCCCTTCGCCCTTGTCTTCTTTCGGCCAGAAAGGCATCGGCGAGGGCGGAGCGATCGCACCGCCAGCTGCAATCGCGAACGCCATCAACGATGCGCTCAAGGATCTGGGAGTGGAGATGCTCGAGTCGCCGATCACGCCGCGCCGCCTGCTAGCGGCATTGGCGGCCGCCGGCAAATGAAGGCGCCTCGCTTCGACTACGAAAGGCCAACGACGCTCGAGTCTGCACTCGAACTGCTGGGGGGAAACCGAGATGCGCGGGTGCTTGCTGGCGGTCAGTCGCTCGGCCCATTGCTCAACTTTCGAATGACGCAGCCCGATTTGTTGGTGGACATCAGCGGGCTATCCGAGTTGGCGGAGACTCGCGATGAGGGTGACGCAGTGGTACTTGGCGCGCGCGTGACGCATTCGGCCATAGAGGATGGCCGCGTTCCCGATCCCAGTCGCGGTTTTCTGGCCCGCATCGCGCGCGGCATCGCCTACCGCGCCGTGCGAAATCGCGGCACCCTTGGGGGAAGCCTCGCGCACGCCGATCCTGCCGCGGACTGGGTTACCGTCATGGCTTTGCTGGATGCAAGCCTGATCGTACGTGGAGCGTCGGGGGAGCGACGCCTTCCCGCGGCCTCTTTCGTGACTGGACCGTTGACGACTCGATTGCGGACTGGCGAGTTGATCGTGGGTCTGCGCATACCCAAACTCTCTAGCCAAGCGCGCACCGGCTACTTCAAATTCAACCGTAAACCAGGCGAATTCGCTGACGCCATCGGCGCCGTCATCGACGATCCCCAGCGCGGAGTTCGACGAGCGGTGATTGGAGCGACCGAAGGAGCGCCGTTCGTCATTCCCGACGCGGCGGAGCTCTTGCGCTCCGGTAGCGAAGCGCCCATAAGCAGGGCGGTTACATCGGCTGGATTCCACGCGGGAACTTACGAGCATCGCGTACATTGCGCTGCCATCAAGCGCGCTGTCGCTCGCCTGCAATGAAACCCATAGCCCTCACGGTCAACGGCAAATCGGTCGAGGCGAGCGTCCAGCCGCGCACGCATCTGGCGGATTTCTTGCGCGAGCATTTGCGTCTCACCGGCACCAACCTCGGCTGCGAGCATGGCGTATGCGGCGCATGCACGTTGATGATCGATGGTGCCCCTGCACGTTCGTGCATCACCTTCGCAGTCGCCTGTGAGGGCGCAGACGTCCGTACCATCGAAGGCTTCGACGAGGATCCGTTGATGGATGCGCTGCGCGAGGCATTCTCCGCCGAGCATGCCTTGCAGTGCGGTTACTGCACGCCGGGCATGCTGATGAGCGCTCGGGACATCGTTACACGATTGCCCGCAGCAGACGAGGCTCGCGTGCGTGAAGAATTGGCTGGCAATCTGTGCAGATGCACCGGATATGTCGGAATTGTGCGCGCGATACTGTCCGTCCTGGAGCAGTACCGCGGTGCACGATTATCCTGATGCGGTCGACGACGTCTGCGGGAGAGGGTCGATGGCGACGATCTATTTGACCCCAACACGAATAACGTTCCACGAAGCAGGCCGCAACAAAGCGTAGATGTCATCGCCTTCCGCATGCACACGATCGAGCGGCCAGGGCTTTATCCGATCTGGTTGCTCCTTCGTGTTTACCGCTTTGATATCGGAGTCCTGCAACTGTGTAGTCTCCTCGATGACTGGCTTCGAGAAGCCTGTCACCGTTATGCGCAGAGGCATTTCCTCTGTCAGACTGCGATTGAGCGCAAAGACGGTCAAGGCACAGGTGCGCTCATCGTGCACGGCAGCGAGCTTGAGGTAAGGGGCTTCGGGCACCGGGAAGTAGAGATCCTGGCTGCCGCGTGGATCGAAGTACGTGGCCGAATAGGTGGGTGAATCGATTTCGGCACGTAGGACACGCCCGCGCCCCAGCGTGCTGAAATGCGCGAACGGCCAGAATATTGTCTGTCGCCAAGCGGGCCCGCCGGTTTCGGTCATGATCGGTGCGATCACATTGACGAGTTGCGCCAGGCATCCGACTTTTACGCGGTCGGCATGGTTCAACAGAGAGATGCACATGCCGCCGAAGACGAGCGCATCCTCCACGTTGTAGATCTCTTCGAGTATCGGTGGTGCTACCGGCCAGTCCGGTCGCGTTCGCGCTTCGGGTGTGCGGCGCGTCCGATACCAGACGTTCCATTCATCGAAGCTCAGCATGATACGCTTGCTCGAGTCTCGCCGTGCGGCCACCGCATCTGCGATTGCAACAACCTCATCGATAAAATTGTCCATGAGGTCGGGGCTGGCGAGGAATGCGGCCGTATCACCCGCGTAATTGTTGATATATGTGTGCAGCGAGATGTAGTCGACGTGGTCGAACGTGTGCTCGAGCACAGTTTCTTCCCAAGTTCCGAACGTCGGCATGTTGCGCCCCGATGATCCACACACGGCTAATTCGAGGGAGGGGTCCACCGATCGCATCATCTTGGCCGTCTCAGTGGCGACGCGGCCGTACTCCCTGGCAGTCTTCGATTCGATTTGCCACGGCCCGTCCATCTCGTTTCCCAAGCACCAGAATTTCACGCCGTGAGGGCGTTCCCAACCATGTGCGCGACGCAGATCCGACAACGTGGTGCCAGCAGGGTGGTTGCAGTATTCGACGAGATGCCGTGCTGCATCGGCTCCACGGGTACCAAGGTTAACCGCAAGCATGGGTTCGATCCCGGCGAGTTGGCACCAGTCGATGAACTCGTTGGTGCCGAAATGATTGGTCTCTGTCGATAGCCAAGCCAGGTCGAGGCGGCGTGGGCGGCTCGCGAGCGGCCCGACGCCGTCTTCCCAGTTGTAGCCTGAAACGAAATTGCCGCCGGGGTAGCGCATGATCGTTGGGCTCAGCTGCTGCACCAAAGCCAGGACGTCCTGACGGAATCCGCGACCATCAGCGCTCGGATGACTTGGCTCGAAGATCCCGCCATAGACACAGCGGCCCAAGTGCTCGACAAAAGCGCCGAACAGGCGCGGATCGGTGTCGCCGATTGCGAGGCTGCGATGCAGGCGGACTCTAACTTCGCGCATGCATGCGACTATCTCCGATGATGGTGGAAATGTCCACTGCGGTTCGCTCCAATTCGGAAGGCCCTTGAGGAATAGATATTTCCTTTGGGGTATTGACAAGAAATGCTGGCGGTCTAGAATGCGCGCTCTCGAAACCGAATAACGCAGGACAACGACATGCCGCAATTGAAGTACGCAGGAGAAAGACACTGACACGCTAGCCTCATGGTAAATGGTCGGCTGCGTGGACCGCAGCCGCAAAGGCGTGGCTGCGTAACGCAGCCAGGCTGGCGAGCCCCGGTACGGTTCCGGGCGCAAAATGGAAGCCCCTGGCAGGGAAACTTGCCCGGGGCTTCGTGCTTTTGCCGGGCGCATACGAGGGTTGGAACGAGGAAACGATCATGCCAATCAGGATCGAACTGAACAAGGGCCGGGTGCCGGTGAAGATCTTTACAGACCAGATCGAGCCGCAAGCATTGCAGCAACTGATCAATCTTTCGCAGTTGTCGATCGTCCATGGTCACGTCGCGGCAATGCCGGACGTCCATTCTGGGATCGGTGCGACAGTGGGCAGTGTCATCGCCACGAAACAGGCGATCATTCCGGCCGCCGTCGGCGTCGATATCGGCTGCGGGATGAATGCGGTACGTCTTACTCTGACCGCAAATGATCTACCGGATGGCCTCGCCCGTTTGCGCAGTGCGATCGAAGCGGCCGTGCCGGTCGGCTTCGGGCAGCATGAAGCGAGCAAGGTCAAGGGCAGTGCCGACGAACGCACGGCTCGGAGGCTGGCCGACCGATTGGACAGTATCGTCGGCAAGCACCCGGGCGTGGCGAAGATGCAGCGCAAATTCGACCAGACGTGGATCTGCCAACTCGGCACTTTGGGTGGCGGAAACCATTTCATCGAGTTGTGTCTGGATCAGGACCAACGAGTGTGGGTGATGCTGCACTCTGGCTCGCGCGGGATCGGCAATGTGCTGGGTCGTTATTTCATCGCGGCGGCGCGCAAGGATATGCAACGGCATCAGATGAAGCTGCCGGACCTGGACTTAGCCTATTTCAGCGAAGGCTCGGATTTGTTCGACGACTACGTCGAAGCGGTAGGCTGGGGGCAGGACTACGCCTGGCTCAATCGCAGTGAGATGATGCGGCGGATTTTGACGGTGTTGAAGCGCGATCTGCCTGCGTTCGAAGCGGATGGCGAAGCTATCAACTGCCATCACAATTACGTGGTGCAAGAGGAGCACTTCGGGCAGACCCTTTTCATCACTCGCAAGGGGGCGATCAGTGCACGAAAGGGTCAGCTTGGCATCATTCCGGGCAGCATGGGCGCCAAGTCCTACATTGTCCGCGGCTTGGGTAATACGGAGTCCTTTCAGTCGTGCGCCCACGGAGCAGGGCGGCGCATGAGCCGGACGGAGGCGAAGCGGCGGTTCAATCGCCGCGACCTGGAAGAACAGACTGCAGGCGTGGAATGCCGCAAAGACGGTGGTGTTATCGATGAGATTCCGGGAGCTTATAAGGACATCGATGAAGTGATGGATAACCAGTCGGATCTGGTCGAGGTCGTGTATACCCTGAAACAGGTGTTGTGCGTGAAGGGATGAAGCAGCGAGAGAAAAATGCGTTCCGATATGTTCAAAGTGATCGTGGAGGCGCCGCGTCTCGGCCACAATCAGAAAAGCGACGGGCGCATCTTCCGCAATAGCGAGGAGGCGCCCGCCAAACTCGGGATGCGGGCAGGCCATCGTGCGCGCAAAGGACTCAACGAGAACCTGAACCCGTTGCAACGTTACCTCCACACACAGATTGGACGCCCTTGGGACAAGGTTTACGCCGATATTCGCCGTACGATCGACGGGCGCAGCACCGTGAAGCAGCACGTGCTCCTGCACCTCGAGGACTTCGTAGTTGTTCGCACGAAGATGGTTGCAGGCACCGTGGTGACACTGTCTACGGGTTGGCAGTCGTGCATGCCGCTGGAGGATGTGAACGTGGATCTGTACGTGCATCCTGTCAGCGGACTGCTGCTGAGGAACCGCGCTTATGCGAGGAAACTGCACGCATACCGGAAAGACCGTCGGCGCCAGACGGCAGCGGAGTCCGCCGAGCGGCGCATAGTCGATGCAAAGCATCAGTTGCACAGAATCGATGGCATCTGGTACCTGGTCGATGTCGAAGCGTTGCCCCAGGAACGCTACGTGAAGTGCGGCAGCGGCGCTGGCGCGAGCCTGCGGCCCGTCTACGACCGACGTTGGGATGTGGTGCGCAAAGCGATGGTGGCGATCAATCATGACTGGTTAGGGCCTAAAAACGGTCAACCGACCAACAAGACGCTCTACGGTGATGCCAAGCTATTCGGCGTTTCGAAGCGACAGTTGAACTCGCGGGAGTTGCGCAACTACGGCCTGATGTCGAAATAGACAACCCGGATCGGCGTCTCAGCGGCGATGCTCGTTCCGCTTCGGGATTCCACGGTACTCAACGAATATGGCTCCCTGACAGGCTACGTCTTCGCGCGGCTCTATGCGCTCGACACCTCTGACATCGGCCGGGTGTTTCCGAGCGCACCTCCTGGAAAGTATTCGTTTCTCTAGCGCAGTTCGCTGGGCTGGGAACCCACACGGGTTGATCGGCTCCAACCTGGTATGTCTGCTTACAGAGACGGGCTCATGCCATGAAAATTATCCACTCGGTGATTGCGGCGATACTGGTTGCCGATTCACTCTTACTGGTCGGATGTGCTTCCGACAATATTCAAGCCGAATGGACGGATCCCGAATTTGCGGGTCACTCGCTGCGCGGCGAGAAGGTGTTGATTGTCTGTGAAGCGAACGCGGAGGCGGTCAGGCGCATCTGCCAGCAGCAACTGACGACCCGGCTAACTGCCGCTGGAGTGATTCCTGTTGCTACCGAAGTCGGTGGGACGGTCTCCCCAGGTACCCCGGAATCGAACAGCAACCTGATCGCGGCCGCACGCCATGGCGGCGCGAAGGCGGTATGGAGGTCGACGGTGGCACCGGATGCTACCGTAGGCAAGCCAGGGCCGACGATTGGATTTGGTGTCGGCGGCTATGGAGCGGCCGGCGGCGGCGTCCGCAGTGCTGGCATGGGGGTCGCGGTGCCGGTGGGACCTGAGCAAGTCCAGACTGCATATGGTGCGAATTTCGTGCTGACCGACGTCACCACCGGCCGCGTCATGTGGACAAGCAAAGTGACTACGCCAGTTTCGAGCAATGTGGCGGGTCAGATGGACAATCTCGCGCAAAGCGGGGTGGCGGCCGCGCAAAAAGCGGGAATGCTTTAATCGAAGATAGTGCTCTACGCAATAGAGTTCGGATTGTTCCGCATGACGTAGAGAGTCATTGTGTGTCTCCTCTAAGAGACTGATGAGGTCTGTCGCGACCGGCTCCCTCACTGCGCGAGAGCGTTCCATTTCTTATGGTTTCATTATCTTGCGGATCCCACGCTCACGTACGTGGTGGACCGGATACCCGGCCAAGGTCAGAAGCGTAGAACTTCACACACGGAATGGACGCAGCGATGCTGAGGCCAAATCGCAGTTGGGTCCGCGCGGTTGTGCGTTAGCGAATCGGGCGGAGGTCATCCGAATTCGCATTGAATCAAGGAGTAGAACGATGAAGGCCTGCCACCCGTTGATGCTCTATACGGTCGGTCTGGTTGCGTTTGGGGCCTGCGTACATGACGCGGCTGCTACAACTCAGGTCGTCTCATTCAATCGTCTCAACGAGTCTGCGACAGTGGCCCCTGCTTTGCAAGGCGGGGATGCGCTGGTACTCGATACCTTGGTGAGTCAGGAGACCGGTAGTCTGTTGCAGACGATCACATTTACATTGGCGTCTGCGTTCAACTTGCAGGGTGAAGCGGCTTGGGAGGTCAACACCGCAGGTGGAACCGGCCCGCGGTTGGTTGGCGTCAACATAGACCTCTTCGATTCGAGCAATTCATTGGTTCTTAGCGATACGTTTGCGGGGGTGCTCGCCGGCTTCGCGCACTCGACGTTCTCCGGAGATGTCGCCCCGGGTACCTACACGATGGTCGCCACGGGGAACGGTGTAAGGGCCTCGTCTCTCGATGTTTCGATGGGCGTCCAGGCCCCGGCACCAGAACCCGCAACCTATGGACTATTGCTTTCCGGAATCGGGTTACTTGCCTTCGCAGGCTGGCGTCTGAAAAGACAGGTTACATACAGCTAACTCGTCAGAAACGCTCTGGTCTTTCATCCGAACCCCGCGTGAGCGGGGTTCGTCGTTTCTGAGCGGCCGTCTGAGTAGCCGTGATCGAGGAGCGTTTGAGTGCCGCTGGCGGCGGCTACAAGTGCTTGCTGGCTGAAGCGCTGGCGGTCAGTCTGCTCTGCGCGAATGGCCCCTCTGAAAGAGGCGGCGGCGCACTCCTGCGTGGCAGAATCGGTGCGACCGCGACTCCGCATTCCTCCGCAAAGCTTACGAGTTGCAAAAGCGAGAAAACCTGGAGCTTCTGCATTACGCGGCCGCGATAGACTTCTACCGTGCGATGGCTGATGCCTAGTCGCTTGGCAATCTCCTTGTTGGAGTGTCCGCTCAGAACGAGATCCATGACGCCGCGCTCTCGCGCTGTCAGCCGCGTGAGCTTGTCTTCTCTGAGTTGCCTTTCGTCTTCAGCGGCACGGTTCAAAGCGTCCACGTTGAGCGCCGTTCTGATTCGCTCCAGCAGCACCTTGTCCTCGATCGGTTTCTCGAGGAAATCGAAGGCTCCGCCACGCAGAGCGCGCACGGACGTAGCTACGTCCGCATGCGCAGTGAGGAAGATGATCGGCAATCGTACCCCGTGCGCGCACAACGCTTCCTGAAGATCGGTACCGCTCATGTTTGGCAGACGAACATCCGCCAAGATGCAACCTTGCAGGTGCGGACTCGCCACCGCCAGAAAGTCCTCGGCATTTGCGTATGAGCTGACGCGCATCCCGGCTGCCTCGATCGTGACTTTCAGCGCGGTGCGAACAATGGGATCGGCATCGACGACGAATATGGTTTGCATCATGGGTGTCAGGAGAGATTGGAAAAGTGAGAAGGGTCGGGTCGGCCGCATACTCTCGATGCTCGGCTCCGAGAAGAGAGCGTACGATCATATGCGAGATTGCAATTCACTCAGTTCCTTTGCTGATCGATGACATCAGCCACAATGGATGTTACAAGGACTGTTGCGAAATATAGAGTTGTGCCACGTCGCACGCTATCAGACGATCACGCTACTTTGTGTAGGAGTAATACCTACAGTACGTGCACATTGTCGAGTGGCTCTCGAAAGTTATGACGTTTGAAGGCGACAGTGCGCCGTTAGCGAAATTCGTAAGCGATAGTGAGAAGGCCGAGGATGCACCTCGGCCTGTGGCTCCGCTTAGCGCTGATCTCGATCAACCTTGCTCCACTTTAACGGAGTTCCGTAAGCAGACGCAAGGGCGGATTCCATCTTCACATCTACGTAAGTTCTTCGTAAGTCACAATGCGCTGAACTCTCGTTCGGAGTCCGACATCATCGGATCAGTTTCGTATTTCGGGTAGTACTTGTCTGTCAGACAGGGGCAGCCGGATCCTAATCGCGTCGAGCTGCAAGGAATCCCGCTGCGATGAACAGGAGGAAGGCGAAGAAGACGAGCTCCGAACCGGCGATTCCAACAATGGTCCAGCGCGCCTTGTCGCAACTTCCAGTGCCGAGAAAGAATTTCGGCAACACATCGCCGAGCGGAAGCGCCCGCACCACGGAATCGATGTCGATTCCGATGCTCGAGAAAACAAGCGGGAACTGGCGTGGCCACGATTGATGTGCTGCCAATACCGCGCCTACCAGAGAAACCAATCCGATTCCCACACTCATGATGATTCGGACGATCTTTGCGGCGTTGATCGCTACTACAAACAATGCGAAGAGCGCCGCGAACACCAACGCGTACCGGACCAGCACTTGCGGACTGCAAGTATGAAGGTGTAGTGCGTACTGAAAATACATGCCTAGACCCAGCAGCAGAGCACTGGCCAGCAGGACAGCCAGATAGATAAGACGGCTAATCATGGAGACGACCTCGACGAGGGGAGTATCGAGGTTGACGCTGCAAGCTTCGTGCTAAGGGCATTGCCAGCCAGTCGATTCCTACCCTCGTGGCGCACCTTCACTCGGACGACTGATAGGGTTGTTCTTTGTCCCACCACGCCAACGCTTTCTTCTTCTCTCCATCGGGGATGTGTTTGAGACGAAGCGATCTTCGATCCAGGTATAGTGCGTACGCCAGCGCGGGTACTCGCTCCGATTCAGATGTCGAATACTTTGCCTGGAATGCGAAGGCGTAGCCACGAGGCTCTATCCGCGTTTGGCGCCTTGCGAGATCCACGATCACATCCTGATAATGTCCGCTTGCTTTGGACTCGCTTAGCACCTCGAGTACTTCAAGAATCACAAGGCGGGCCTCTAAAGGCTGCCAGGTGTTGTCTCCGGGCCCTGCGTATACGAATGCCTTCCAGAATGCTGCCTTGGCCTGCTCCGGTTGATTCTCCAGCGCCAAGGTCACAGCATTGAATAGGCGCGTTTCGTCCGAACGCGGAAAGCGGGCCGCATAGGCTTCGAGGCGCTGCTTACCATCTCCTGGATCGCCCGCCATCGCGTAGGCTACAGCCAAGTACGGAAGTAGAAAGTTTTTCGGCGTCGATTGTCGAAAGCTCTCGTCCGTCAGATGCCGATCAATCCTGCGCCAGGCTTCCAGGGCAGCTTTGTACTCTCGACGCTGGAAGGCGAGATACCCCTTGGCTAAATCCACGTAGAGTGTGAATGCATTGCCCTTGACTCTGGATTGGAAGATCGCGACGGTATGCTCGGAAGCATCCCGATCTGGAAAGAGCGAGACAAAAAGGCGTTCGTCACGAAGCCCATCCTCGTGTGCCGTCGCGTCACCGTGAAGTTTCCAGCGTGAGGCGGCTTCGATGATCTCCTCGTCGCTACGGCCCAGGACGCGATCTCCGAAAGCAGCGGCATCCTGCAATTTATCGTTAAAGAAGCGTGCCGACCATTGATCGTAGGCCTGCCACGCATCCTCGGCATGGCCTTGCATGAACAGGTAGCGAATAAAAGTCACGGCGTTATCGGTTGATGAGTAGCGCTCCAGGTTACTTCGTACGTAATCAGTGGCGGTTGCATAGTCCCCAGACATCACGGCAAGCGTAGCGTTGCATTGCATTTCGGACCCAGAGCCCGTGCGTAGATTCGCGCATAGTTCCAGGAGAGGCCGGGCCATTTCGGTCTCGCCGGCCCGCAACAGTATATTTGCACCGTTGCTCGCATCGTTACCCAACTCTACGGGGTGTTGCTTCCTCGTCTGGAAGCTGGGGTACGCAAGCAACGTCTCTTGAGCTTGCTGCAGGTCGCGACGCTCGAGGTATACCCATCCCAGACGCCAGTAGGCGTTCCAGTCTTCCGGACTTGCCTGGAGCGCTTCGCGACGCAGCTTCTCTTCCACAGCTGTGTCGCCACGCTGGTTTGCCGCATCCGCGAGTAGATCAACCCGCGTGCGCGATCCATCGAAGCGATGCGCATTCTGCGCGAAGATGGACGAAAACTCGTTGCCACGGCCCAATGCTTCCAAATTCTCCTCCACGTATCCTAGCAATTGCGCGTTCGTGTCGGTGTATTTGAGGTGGCGCAGGCGGCGCTGCAGCCAGCGCTCATCGACCTGCCGTGCTGTTTCGGCGATCCCGTTGGTCTCGGCGTCGGTCCAGAGACGCCATCGTGAGACTGGTTCGTCCAGGTACCGGATCCGGGTCTTCCTCCAAAGGAGGCCCTCTGCCTCAGAGCCGCTTGTCGATTCACCCCCTTCCCAGAGGTAGGCATCACGCGTAAGCCGGGCGGCCTGCTCGGCCTCTGGGGTATTCCAGTCGGGGTTGTCTGCGTCACCCATCAACCGATAAGATATTTGGACGTCAGTATTGGCAGCATCGGTATTCAATGGAATCGCACGCTTGAACTCCTGCATGGCAGCGTGGCCCGCCTGGATTCTCGCCTGCTTGCAGCAGATCATCCTTACACCCTTCAATGCGGCCTCGCGGTTGATCTCCTGCAGGAGTTCGAAGTAGTCGAACGCAGTCATGCGCGCACTGAGACCGTCTCCGACAAGACGATCACCCTCAGAGTGCCAGAGCGAAGTCATGGTCCACTCGAGAGCTGTTGCCGGCAGGAAATCGTAATCTATGGGCTGATCTTTGTTCCATAGTCGCTTCGCGATCATGAGAATGTAATCGGTCCATTGGTCCATACTGAAGTTTACCGATACATTCAACTCAGCCAAGTGATGCGAGATCAGATACGGAATTTCCGGGTTTGCCCAGTCGGAGCCGGAAAGTCGCAAGCGAATCAGGGGTTCGTATCCCGGCCACCGATCGAGGATGACCTTACGACGATCCTCGTAGCCAGCTTGCTTGAGGTACGCCGCGCGCACACTTTCTACCTCGATTTGCGAGATTAACTGCAATGCCGGATGGTCCGTCTCCGCGGCAAACTTGGTAAGGGCTGGGAGATTCCCGTTAATCAGTGCACGCAGAGCACTTTGCGCTGGCGAACTGATCGCATCGCCATCATTCCCCAGCAATGCTAGAGCATAGGGGCGTCGGCCGAGATGATGATAGGCCCGCGCGCGCAGTACCCGGTAGTCTGGGGAATCAACCGAGACTGTATCGAGGGCGATGATTGAGCGCTCCCAAAGCAAGTCGCCCTTTACCGAGGATTCCTCGTAGAACGAGGCTAGGAGTTGCAACTGCAGCGCTTGTTCCACGGGCGATTGCGGTGAATCGTTCACCAAAGCGAACGGATCGTCCGGTAGTGTCGGACTCAATGGTCGAGCAGCAAGTGGCGCGGGCTTGAGCTTGTGAGCCCCAAGCGGGAGTTGCTCCACGAGACGATCAAGGATCGATTGGAATGCCTCTTCCGGCGGAAGTTCATCCGAGAACGCTATATCGTTCAACACTATCGGCTGTGTGTCGTCCAGCTTGTCGACCGGCGCGCAACGGACCGACAATGAATAGACGAGTGGGGTGTCTTCCGGAATATTAGAGACGGGCCGAATTATCTCGGTGCTGACCACCCACTTGGCGCCGAGAGACTTCACCAGTTTCATGGCTCGCTCGGGTTCGTAATTTCTGCGCTGCACGCCCAGTGCGCGCATGACCAGCCCCGAGTCCGCAACGCTCAAATTGGATCGCATCGCAATTGCGTTTGCTAAGCGATAGGTCATGAGTGAACGAGCGGTTCGATCGAGTGACGCGGCCTGCGTGGGGTTGAACGGCAGTACCACGACGTCAGCATGACGTGGAGCGGTGATGTCCATGAATAAGGCGCGCTCTTGCTCCTCTCGAGGTGAAGAGAGGGAGGGAGGCCGTGCAGTCGCGCCGTGGCGATAAAGTTGCCGAGTCTGAATCTCGGTCTTATCGTCCGGAAGCCGCTTCATCCATTCCAGGACGTACGGAGAAAGTCGGAATGCAAGCAGGCCGACCGCGATGGTCAGAAGCCCGCCGGCGAGAATTTTCTGATTTCGACTGTTTGAAGGCATCGGTCGGAGCGGTCGCGTGCGGTGCGAACCTTGTGTACCGAGAGGAGACCGCAACCCACGCAACAGACATGCCAGTCCAGACTTGCAAGGATGGACCATAGACCCTGAGCGACTCGAGCGGTAAGCGCCCAAACCTCAGCCCCGCGGTGCTGGGCAATCCGGTGGAGCTAGTTGTCGCACCTCGAATTCCGGACGTACCTATTCAGTGCTCAGACCGAATACGTCCGCAGGCGCTGCTCAAGCGTGCCAGTATGTAATTCGAATAAATGGTTGTCGAAGTCGTAGAAGTATAGGGATTCACCTTCACCTTCGACCCGATCGCGTGGTGGCTTAATCTCGATGCCAAGACTTAGCAGTCTGTCCCTGTAGACCGCGATCTCGCCGTCGCGTATTTTGAAAGCGGTATGCTGGTACGAGCGCTCAGCGGGAGGATTGCCCTGCATAGCGGCGATCCAGACTCCACCCAGCAAGAAGAATTTTTCACGGGATATGGAGAAATTCTTCGGCAAACTATCATATACCTCGGTCGCACCCAACCCTTCGCATAGGAAGGTCGCCATGCGTTCCAGATCGCGCACAATGAAAGTGATATGACTTAGGCCCTGCATCCTT
>Ga0068858_100002884_pt1 | contig 17293 bp, 15 predicted proteins | sample KBSSwiS12_FD_66589 | JGI IMG/M metagenome (GOLD analysis project Ga0068858, IMG submission 66589) | Switchgrass rhizosphere microbial communities from Kellogg Biological Station, Michigan, USA - KBS Switchgrass S1-2 | ecosystem: Host-associated > Plants > Roots > Rhizosphere > Soil ...
GCTCCCTTTGACCGCTCGGGAACCCCACCGGGATGACGTCACTTGGAGCTGGCGAAGGGACTCGAACCCCCAACCGCCTCATTACAAATGAGATGCTCTACCATTGAGCTACGCCAGCTAGGCGGGGCACGGGGACCCGGGCCCCGGTCCGCTGGGCCGCAGTGTACGGGTGGCCAGAGCCCGGCGTCAACGCTACGAGCGTGTCGGTGAAGGAGTTTCGGACCGGAGGGAGGAGAGGAGGTCCGCCACGGACATCTGGGCATCCGGCCGCGCGGCGTCGGCGCCGTCCTTGGTCAGCGTGAAGTGGAAGCGGCTCCCTTTGCCAAGCTCGCTCTCCGCCCAGATGCGCCCGCGATGCGCCCGGATGATGCCCTTGCAGATGGCGAGGCCAAGCCCGGTCCCGCCCTGCTCGCGGGTCGTCGATTCCTCGACTTGATAGAACTTCCCGAAGATCCGCTCCAGGTGCTCGGCCGCGATCCCCTTGCCCTGGTCCGAGACCACGATCTCGTACTCCGCGCCGTGCTCCACGAGCTCGATCGTGACCTTCCCGCCCGGCTTGGAGAACTTGAGCGCGTTCGAGATGAGATTCTCGAGCACCTGCATGATGCGCCCCGGATCGGCGGAGACCATGGCCGGCTCGGACGGGAGCCGCGCCTCGACTTCGATCCCCTGACCGCCGGGCAGCTGCGGCACCCAGAAGAGGCACTTCGTCACGAGCTCGTTGAGCGAGGTCGGGATGAACTGGATCTGGAGCACGCCCGCCTCGATCTTCGACACGTCGAGGATGTCCTTCACGAGCTGGATGAGGCGCTCCACCGACTGCTGGCAAAAGGCGATGAGCTGGCGCTGGTCGGTGGTGTAGGTGAAGGCCTTGTTCGAGACGAGCACGTCGAGCGAGCTCTTGATGACGGTGAGTGGGGTGCGCACCTCGTGCGACGCGATGGAGAGGAACTCGCTCTTCGAGCGATCGAGCGCCTTCACCTGCTCGAAGAGCCGCGCGTTCCCGACCGCCGCCGAGATCTGCGTCGCGAACACGGACGCGAGCGAGACCGCGTCGTCGTGGAACTGCCCGCGATCGCCCACCGCGATCAGGGCCCCGATCGTGTCGTCGCTCGCCTTGAGCGGCGCCGCGAGCGCGTACTCCCCGGGCCGCTGCCTGAGCCACGAAAGTCCGGCCGCGTCCATCTCCGCCCGCGAGAGGAGCCGGGCTTCGCCCCCGAGAACGCGGGTCAGACCTTCGAGCGGTACGGGCGTGGTCGCGAGATCGTGGGCGCCCGGACCCGAGCCGACCCAGTGGTGGACCGCTTCGTCTCTCGGGGCAGCGACTCCCGCGAACGCCTCCTCGCCACCGCAGATGGCGCGCATCCCCTCGGCGACCATCTCGAGCATGACCGGCAGATCGAGGGTCGCGGCGGCGCTCGTGCCGATCCGGTTGAGCTCGCGGAGCCGCCCCTGCTGGGCGTCGTTTCGCCCGCGCGACGACTCCAGCGTCTCGGCCATGTGGTTGAACGCGGTCCCGAGCGCGTCGAGCTCGTGCTTGTGCCCGTCCACGCGGACGCGCGTCGCGAGGTCTCCCTTCGAGATCGCCTCGACCGCGCCGAGGAGATCCTCGATGGGCCGCGTGAGCCAGCGCGACACGTAGGTGCTCGCGAGCGCGCTCGCGACGAGGCCAAGGAGGAAGATGCCCACGCATACGTAGGCGAGGAGCCGCGCCTCCGACGCGAGCGCGCCCGCGCTCATCTGCACGACCACGAGTCCGACCGCTTCGCCTCCCGTCGCTCGAATCGGAGAGACGGCGACGACGCGGGCCAGGTCGGGGCGCGCGAGATCGAGCACCACGCTCGTCGTTTGCGCCATGCCCTGGCGAAGCAGGGCCTCCGGCACGTCCTTTGGCGGCGGCGATCCGATGGGAAGGCGGCCGCGCACGAGCGACGCGTCGGAAACGCCCGACTCGTTCCCGCTGCTCCCGAGATCGACCACGACGCCCCAGGTGCCGAGCCGGGTTCCGGGCGCGAGCGTGAAGAGGTGATAGATCGACGGATTGGCGCGGCGCAGCGCGCCCAGATTGGTGACGATGGTGCGGAACGCCTGGCTGTTCATGTCCGCGGCCGTGCGGATGAGGCGGTGATCCTCGACCGCCACGAGCGAGGCGGCGGTCTCGGACGCGGTCACGGCGTTGGTCAGGATCTGGCGGCGGAGCGAGCCCTGTCCGTTGATGTAGAGGAGCGCGGTCGCCACGACGAGGAACACGCTCCCCACCGCGAGGAACCGGAATTGAAGCTCCGCTTTGAGGGTCCGCGGACCCCGTCCCAGAGGCATCGACCCGCCATGAGCTCGAGGGGCATCAACTCTTGGGCCGGGCCTTCGTACCCTCTTTGGAGTCTTCGAGGACAAAGCCCAGCGCCAGGATTTCGTCCCTCAGTTCATCGGCACGGCGCCACTGCTTCTGGACACGGGCTTCATCTCGTTGCCGTACAAGCGATTGCACGCCCTCCGGGACCTCCACTTCGGGCTTCCCGGAGCCCCAGAAGAGACCGATCAGCTCGCCGAGGCGGCGAAGGGCTCGTCCCGCCTCGGGGAGCGCCGCGCGATCCGCGGCCGAAGCCTGCGCGTTGTCCGCGACGCGGTTGATGGCCTTCGCCATCTCGAACAGATGGCCCTGGCCCTTCGCGGCGTTGAAGTCGTCGTCGAGCGACTCCTGAAATTCCCTTTCGAACTCAGCGATCTCGGCGAGGAGCGCCGAGCCGGCCGTGGACGTGCCGTCCGCGGTGGGGGTGGCCTCGGCCTTCGCGAGCGCCTCGCGCAGACGGTCGTACGCCGCCCCCGCTTCGCGGAGGCGCACGTCGTTCCACTCGATCGGGCTCCGGTACTGCGTCGACTGCAGGTAGAAGCGGATCACCTCCGGCTCGACCTGCTTCGCGACGTCCTCGATGAGGAAGAAGTGCTGCGTCGACTTCGACATCTTCTCCCCGTCCAGGTTCACGAGGCCGTTCTGGACCCAGAAGCGCGCGAACGTCTTCCCGGTCGCGGCCTCGGACTGAGCGATCTCGTTCTCGTGGTGCGGGAAGATGAGGTCCTGGCCTCCGCCGTGGAAGTCGAACGTCTCCCCGAGATGCTTCATCGCCATCGCGGAGCACTCGATGTGCCATCCGGGACGTCCCGGTCCCCAGGGACTCGGCCAGGACGGCTCGCCCGGCTTGGCTCCCTTCCAGAGGGTGAAGTCGAGCGGATCCCGCTTCGCCTCCTCCACCTCGATGCGGACGCCGGAGCGAAGGTCGTCGACCTTGCGCCCCGAGAGCGAACCGTACGCGGGATAGCTTCGCACGTCGAAGTAGACGTCCCCGCCCGCCGCGTACGCGTGCCCCGAATCGATGAGGCGCTGGATGAGCGCGAGGATCTCCGGGATGTGCTCCGTCGCGCGCGGATAGACCGTCGCGGGCTTGATGTTGAGGAGCGCCGCGTACGAGAGGAATGCTTTGATGTTCCGCTCCGAGACCTGCTCGAACGGAACGCCCTCCTTGTTCCCGCGCTCGATGATGCGGTCGTCGATGTCGGTGAAGTTGGTGGCGTACGTGACCTCGTAGCCGCGCGATTCGAGGATGCGGCGGATCACGTCACCGGCCACCGCGTAGCGCATGTGCCCCACGTGCGGCCGGTCCTGGACCGTCATGCCGCAGACGTACATGCCCACCTTGCCCGGCTGTGCGGACTCGAACGGGATCTTCGCGCGGCGACGCGCGTCGTAGACGCGAAGGCTCACGACGCGCTCCCGGCAGGCGCCTGGGACTGGGGGTCCGCCGGCACGGACGGCTGCGCCGCGCCCGCGGAATCGCCCGCGATCGGCGTGTGCACGAGGACGCCCGCCGCGCGGAGACTCTGGAGCGCCGCCATCCGAAGCATGCGCGACACCACGAGCCGCTCCTCGGGAACCGTCTTCGCCTGGAGCATGACCGTGAACTGACCCGTCCCGACGTCGTCGATGCCGAGGAGCTTCGGAGGCTCGAGGAGGAGCGGCTTGGCCTTGGGGCCCGCCGCGAACTGGACGAGCATCGCCTCGAGGATCTGGACCACGCGCGCCGGATCCTCCGTCAGGCTGATCGGGATTCGCACGATCGGGGTGGACCAGCTCTTCGTCAGGTTCGTGACCACCTTGATCTCACCGTTCGGGATGAAATGGATGAAGCCCTCGCCGTCCCGGAGCTCCGTGTGCCGCAACGTGAGCGTCTCGACGGTGCCCGACACGCCCGACGTCCTCACCACGTCGCCCACGGCGAATTGATTGTCGTGGATGATGAAGAACCCCGCGATCCAATCCTTCACGAGGCCCTGCGCGCCGAGTCCGGCCGCGACGCCGAACCCTCCCGCGGCCGCGAGGGCCGGGGTGATGTCGAGCCCCAGCTCGCGCACGCACATGAGGATCCCGATCACGATGATGGTGCCGCGCGCGAAGCCGCGGAGCACCTCGCCAATGGTGCGGGCGCGCTTCTCGCGCGCGAGCTCGGTTCCCTTGGCCTCCGAGCGGATCGCGCGCTCGATGCGGCCGATGAGGAGGTAGACGAGCCGGATCGTGATCAGGGTGGCCAGGATGATGATGCCGATCCGGATCAGGATCTCGACCATGGTGAACGCCTCTTCGGGGGCGTGCCGGACGGGATTCACCACGTCGTGGTTCGGGCGCTCATGGGATGCCTCAGCGCGCCGCGCGAACGGGCACGGATTCCACGATCGCCTTCACGAGATCCTCGTAGCGAAGGCCGGCCGCCTGCGCCGCCTTGGGGACGAGGCTCAGCTCCGTGAGCCCGGGCACCGTGTTCACCTCGAGGCAGTGCGCCACGCCGTCCTTGCCCAGGCGGAAGTCGACGCGCGCCACGCCGCTCGTGCGGAGGGCGCGGCAGGCGCGCAGGCTGAGCGCGAAGAGCTCCTCGGCCACGGCGGGCGGGAGCGAGGCCGGGCACTCGTAGCGGCTCGCGCCCGACGTGTACTTGTGCTCGTAGTCGTACCAGCCCGCGGTGGGAATGATCTCGACCACCGGAAGCGCGCGCTGTCCGATCACGCCGACAGTGAGCTCGCGCCCCTCGATGAACTGCTCGACCAGGACGAGGCGGCCGTACCGGCGCGCTTCCTCCATCGCGGGCTTGAGCTCCCCCGCGCTCTTCACCAGGGTGATCCCGACGCTCGAGCCCTCCTCGTTCGGCTTCACGATGAGCGGATAGCCCTTGAGCCGCGCGATCTCCTCGCTCGTGATCTCGGGATTCCACGCCGCGGCCGGATCCTCCGGGGCCCAGCGCTCGACCCACTCGGGAGTGGGGATGCCCTCGACCTTGAAGATCCGCTTCGACATCACCTTGTCCATCGCGAGCGCCGAGGAGAGGACGCCCGAGCCGGTGTAGGGGATGCCCGCGAGGTCGAGGAGGGCCTGGAGCGTGCCGTTCTCGCCCGCTCCGCCGTGGAGCGCGATGAAGACGAGGTCGGCCGCGCGCGGGATGGAGCGCACGTAGACGTCGAGCCCCTGCTCGCCGCGCCGCGCGGGCATTCCATGGATCGGCGCCGGGCCCGCGCCGAGCGCCATCGCGTGGTCCGGGTCCTTGAGGAACTGCCCGGTCCCCGTGTCGAGGAGCGCCACGTCGTGGCCCAGCTTCTCGAGCGCGCGCGCAACCCCCGCGCCGGTCCGAAGAGAGACTTCCCGTTCCGAGGTGTTGCCGCCCAGGAGGACGACGATCTTCATGCTCCCTCCACGCTCACACGCGCCCTTCCACGAGCGCGACCGCCCACGCGGCGATCCCTTCCTCACGTCCCAGTGCTCCGAGGCCTTCGTTGGTCGTCGCCTTCACCGACACGCGCGTCTCGCTGATTCCAAGCGCCTGACCGAGGGCTTCGCGCATCGCGGCGACGTGCGGCGCGATCCGCGGAGCTTCCGCGACCAGGGACGCATCCACGTTCACGATCGCATAGCCCTGCTCGCGCATCCGCTCCGCGATCGTCTCGAGAAGGACGAGGCTCGACGCGCCGCGCCACTTCGGATCCGAATCGGGGAAGTGCGCGCCCAGATCGCCCAGCCCGGCCGCGCCAAGGAGCGCGTCGCCGATCGCGTGCGCGAGCACGTCGCCGTCGGAGTGCGCCCGCGGTCCCTTGTCGTGCGCGAGCGCCACGCCCCCAAGCGTGAGCGGAAGGCCGCGCTCCAGACGGTGCACGTCATATCCGATGCCGACCCGAAGCGTGGTCCCGGTCACGCGGTCCCGCGCCGGAGGAGGAACTCGAACATCGCGAGGTCGGACGGCTCGGTCAGCTTGAGGTTCATCGGATCTCCGGGGACGACCGCGACCTTGGCCCCGGACGCTTCGAGCAGCGAGGCGTCGTCGGTAGCGTCCCGGCCCTCGGCGAGGGCGGTCGCGTGCGCGCGGCGGAGTATAGCATCGGCGAAGATCTGAGGCGTCTGGACGCCGAAGAGCCGCGCGCGGTCGAGGGTCCGCACAACGCGCCCCGCGTCCACCTCGGTCACCGTGTCGCGCAAGGGCACGGCGGGGATCGCCGCGCCCGTGAGGCGCGCGGTCTCGAGCACGCGCGTGATCAAGCGTTCCTCGACGAGCGCGCGCGCCACGTCGTGCACCGCCACGTAGGGAAGACCGAGCGTGAGCGCCGCGAGCCCGCGGCCCACCGACTCACGACGCGTCGGGCCGCCGGGAGTGACGTCGCGGCGGATCTCGGACGAAGCCGGGAGCGACGAGAGCGCGCGTCGCGCGGGCTCGAGGAGCGCTTCGGGAACGACCGCGATCAGCTCCCCCACGGAGGGATGCGCGAGAAAGATCGACGCCACGCGCTCGAGGAGGGTCCGCCCCGCGAGTTGGAGCAGGAGCTTGGGGCCGTGCGGTCCCATCCGAACACCGTCCCCCGCGCCGGCGAGCACGACGGCGAGGTCGCGGCGGGACCTGACGCTCACCGCGCGTGATCCGGGTCGAGCACCCGTCCGATGGCTTCGTGGAGGCTCGCCGCTCCGAGCGCGCCCGTGGCGCCGTCCATCTGGGAGCGCTTGGGCACGACCGCGGCGCGGAAGCCGAGCCGCCGCGCTTCCGCGAGCCTCCGCTCCAGCTGGGGCACGGGGCGGAGCTCGCCGCCGAGGCCCACCTCGCCGATGGCGACGAGATCGGGAGGGAGCGGGCGATCCCGGAAGCTCGACGCGAGCGCGAGCGCGAGACCGAGGTCCGCGGCCGGCTCCTCGAGCCGGATCCCCCCCGCCACGTTGACGAACACGTCCGCCCCCGCGAGCGAGAGCCCCGCGCGCTTCTCGAGCACCGCGATCACGACGGCGAGCCGGCGCGGATCGAAGCCCTGGGCCACGCGCTGCGGGTTGGCGAAGTGGGTGGGCGCGACCAGGGCCTGCACCTCGACGAGGAGCGGCCGCGATCCCTCGATCGTGGCGACGACGGCGGAGCCGGGGACGGCCTCGCCCCTGTCCTTGAGCAAACGCTCCGAGGGATTCTCGACCTCGGCCAGACCGTCCCCCTGCATGGTGAAGACGCCGATCTCGTGCGTGGATCCGAAGCGGTTCTTCGCCGCGCCCAGGATCCGGTACTCGTGATGCCGCTCGCCTTCCAGGTAGAGGACCGCGTCGACCATGTGCTCCAGGGTGCGCGGGCCCGCCACCGAGCCGTCCTTCGTGACGTGGCCGATCAGGAGGATGGAAAGGCCTCGCTCCTTCGCGAGCCGGAGGAGCCTGAGCCCGCACTCCCGCACCTGCGACACACTGCCCGGCGCCGCGTCGAGCGATCCCAGGTAGAGCGTCTGGATGGAGTCGATGACGAGGAGCGACGGACTGAGCCGCGCGACCTCCTCGAGGATGCGGTCGAGGTCGATCTCGGACTGCATCCAGAGGCGGTCCAGACCGCCGCGAAGCGCCAGGCGCTCGGCGCGGAGCTTCACCTGGCGCGGCGACTCCTCGCCCGAGACGTAGAGCACCGATCGCTCCGCGCGTCCGAGCGCGGCCGCGAGCTGGAGCGCGAGCGTGGACTTCCCGATGCCGGGGTCGCCGCCGATCAGGACGAGCGAGCCGGGCACGAGTCCGCCGCCGAGCACACGGTCCAGCTCGCCGATGCCGCTCATCCACCGCGCCTCCGCGCTCGAATCGATCTCATCGAGCTTGAGCGGTGCGGAGACGGCATCGGGCGACGCACTGTAGCCGGCGCGGCGCGCGGGGGCGGCCTCGCGCCGTCCCGGACCTTCGCGCGCGCTGTTCCACGCGTCGCAGTGCGGACACCGTCCAAACCACTTCGGACTCTCGTTGCCGCACTCGGCGCAGAAGAACACGGACTTCGCCTCGCGCGCCTGGGGGGCCTTCCTGGGTGCCATGGGGGTGAGTCTAGGACGAAGAGGGGTGTTCTTAGAAGACGCTCAGATTGATGTACTTCTTGGGGTTCTTCTGGATGTCCTTCACGAGCTGGTTCGTGTTCCGGAGCGTCTCCTTGAGATCGACGTAGAGGGTGGAGTCGGCGATCGCCTTGCCGAGCGAGCCCTCCCCCTTGTCGAGGCGCGTCACGACGCGGTCCAGCGAGACCGCGGTGGTCGAGAGCTGGTCCGAGAGCTGGGAGAGCTTCCGCGAGGCTTCGCCGAAGTCCTTCACCGAAGACGACACCTGTCCTCCGTTCGCCGACGCGATGGCGCGGAGGTCGTGCGCGGCGGCGCGGAAGTCCACGATCGCCTGGCGCAGGTCGGACTGGTTCGCGTTCAGGGTCTGGTTCAGCCCCTCGCTCGCCTTCTCGAAGTTCTTCGACGCCCGCTCCACCGTGGCCGGGTCGATCGCGTCGAGCATGAGGTTGAGCCGCGACGAGAGCTCGGTCGTCTCGATGAGGAGGTCGCCTGCCCCTGAGATCACCTCAGGCACGCCCGACTGGAAGCGGCCGGGGATGGGCTTGTGCCCATCGTAGCGCCCCGGCGCCTGGCCGGGCTCGAGCGCGAGGAACTTCTCCCCCATGAAGCCGATGTTGGCCACGCGGAGCTGCGCGTCTGGGTGGAGCACGACGCCCTTGTCGACCTCGAAGTCCACGCGCACGCCCTGGTCCTCGAGCGTGATCCCGGTCACCGCTCCCTTGCGTACGCCGCGCACGGAGACGGGATCGCCCTCGCCCAGGTTCCCCACTTCCTCGAAGCGCGCGGTGTAGTAGCTCTTCCGCTTTCCGACCCGGTACTCCTTGATCCAGGCGATACCGACGAACAGGAGCAGAATCGAGAGCAGGCCCGCGACTCCGACCTGGATGGCGGCCCGGCGTGACGTTCGGTTCATCCGTGATCCTTCTACGTGGGGAGGAGGGGGCCTTCCGAGCTCCCCTCGATGAACTGGCGCAGGATCGGATCCCTTGTCGACTGGATCTCATCCGGCGTCCCGACCGCGTGGATGCGTCCCTCATGGAGCATCGCGATGCGGTCGGCGATATGGTACGCGCTCTTCATGTCATGGGTGACCGCAATCGAGGTCATCCCGAGTCTCTCTTGAAGTCTCCGGATCAAACGATTGATGACGTCCGACGTGATCGGATCGAGTCCCGTCGTCGGCTCGTCGTAGAGCATGATCTTCGGATTCATCGCGAGCGCCCGCGCGAGCGCGGCGCGCTTCTTCATGCCCCCCGACAGGGACGACGGCCGCTGCCCCTCGGTGCCCGTGAGCCCCACCAGCGCCAGCTTCTCCGCCACGACCTCCTCGATCTGACGCTCGGGCAGTGGCGTGTGCTCGCGCAAGGCGAGCCCCACGTTATCCCCCACCACCATGGAGTCGAACAGGGCGCCCCCCTGGAAGAGCATCCCCATCTGCTCGCGCAGCGCGAGGAGCTCTCCTTCGTCCAGCTTGGCGACATCGATGCCGTTCACCCGCACGGTCCCCCGATCCGGTTGGAGGAGGCCCACCACGTGCTTGAGCAGGACCGACTTGCCACTCCCGCTCCGCCCGATGACGACCAGGCACTCTCCTCTCGAAACGGATAGATCGACACCTCGGAGCACAACTTTCGTCCCGAGACGCTTCCAGACCCCCTGGAACTCGATCGCGTTGTCAGGCAAAGAGCACCCGGAACAGGAAGGATGCCAGCAGGTAATCCACGATGAGGATCATGAGGCAGGAGGCCACCACGGCCCGGGTGGTCGAGTCCCCGACCGCCTCGGCGCCCCCCTCGGTGCGGAGTCCGTAGTAGCACCCCATGGTCGCGATGATGCCGCCGAAGAAGACCGACTTGAGGAGTCCCGAGAAGACGTCCTGGATCTTGAAGTAGAGCTTGAGGCCGCTCGTGAACGTGTGGCCGCTCACGTCCAGCGTGAGCACCGACACGAGGTAGCCGCCGAAAATGGCGAGGATGTCGGCGAAGATGGTGAGCACCGGCAGCATGATGACGGAAGCGATGAGGCGCGGCACCACGAGATAGCGAACGGGGCTGATGCCGAGCGTCTCCATCGCGTCGACCTGCTCGGTCACGCGCATGGAGCCGAGCTCCGCCGCGATCGCCGCGCTGACGCGTCCGCCCACGACGAGAGCGGTGAGCACCGGGCCCAGCTCGATGACCACCGATTTCCCGATGACCGTGCCGAGGTAGATCATCGGGACGTAGTCGCGCATCTGGTAGGCGGCCTGCACGGCGGCGACCGCACCGGTGAAGAGCGCCACGATCACGGTGAGCGGCATGGAGCCGAGCCCGATCGAGGCCATCTGCTCGAAGACAAGCCCGATCTTGCGAACGCCCGACGGCATCTCGCGGAGCGCGCTCCCGACCAGGAGGAAGATCTCGCCGGCGTTCTGCAGCCGCGCGAAGAGGAAGCGCTGCGGCCACGGAGCCGCGGCCAGCTCGGCGTCTTCCTGCTCGGCGGTCTCGGGGTCGATCACCTGGGCTCGGGTCCTCGGGGCTCCGGAACGTCGCGGAGGTTCTCGAACCGGGTGCACTCGCGCAGGAACGCGAGATCCACGCTTCCGGTCGGACCATTCCGCTGCTTGGCGATGATGATCTCCGCTTTCCCGTCCATCTTGGCCGGGTCGGTCTCGTAGACTTCGGGGCGATAGACGAAGAGCACCACGTCGGCGTCCTGCTCGATGGCGCCCGACTCGCGCAGGTCGGAGAGCATGGGACGCTTGTTGCCGCCCCGCGTCTCGACGGCGCGCGAGAGCTGGGAGAGCGCGAGCACCGGCACCTGGAGCTCCTTCGCGAGCGCCTTGAGCGAGCGCGAGATGGTGGAGATCTCCTGCTGGCGGTTCTCGGCGTTGTTGGGACCGCGGATGAGCTGGAGGTAGTCGACCACGATCGCCCCGAGCGGTGTCTCGGACACGAGGCGGCGGGCCTTGGCGCGCATCTCGAGGATGGAGATGGCGGCCGTGTCGTCGATGTAGATCGGGGCCTCGTGGAGCATGGCGGCCGCGGCCTGGAGCGCCTTGTACTCGGCCGCGCTCGCGTAGCCGCGTCGCACCTTGTGGATGTCCACCTTGGCGAGCGAGCAGAGGAGCCGCTGCACGAGCGACTCCTTGGACATTTCCAGGCTGAAGACCGCGACGGCCTGGCGCTCCTTGCCGCGCGCGCGGACGGCGACGTAGTCGGCGATGTTCATCGCGAAAGAGGTCTTCCCCATCGACGGGCGCCCCGCGATGACCACGAAGTCCGACTTCTGGAACCCGGCCGTCATCTCGTCCAGGTCGTAGAAGCCGGACGGCACGCCGGTGACGTGCACTTTCCGCTGCCGGTACTCCTCGATCGCGGAGTAGCCCTGGAGCACGAGCGCGCGCATCGGCTGGAAGCCGGTGCGGAGACGCTCGTCCGAGATGGCGAAGATCTGCTGCTCCGCGCGGTCGAGGAGGTGCGACGGATCCTCGCGGCCGTCGAAGGCCTCGCCCACGATCTCGGTCCCCACCTCGATGAGCCGGCGGAGGATCGCCTTCTCGTGGACCACCTTGCAGTAGTGCTCCACGTGCGCGGGCGTGGCGATGAACTGATCGAGCGTGGTGAGGTAGGTCACGCCGCCCACCGCCTCGAGCTCGCGGCGCTTCTTCAGCTCCTCGACGAGCGTCACCATGTCGACCGGGGTCGAGCCGTCGAAGAGGTCGATGATCACGCGCCAGATCTTCCGGTGCGCGTCCTTGTAGAACGCCTCTTCCTGGAGGTTCTGGATCGCGGTCGCGATCGCGTCGCGCGAGAGGAGCATCGCGCCGAGCACCGAACGCTCGGCGTCGAGCGCCTGGGGCGGAATGCGCGCGGCGTCGAGCCCGGCCGGCATGGTGTCCATCCCTCTCACGCGGGCATCCCCTCGCGCAGCATGTCGCGCACGCGCTGGAGATCCACCCACGCGTCCTTCTTGAGCCCCGGATTCCGGAGGAGCGCGGCCGGATGGTAGGTCGCGACGAGCGGCACGCCCTTCCACTCGAAGGTGCGGCCGCGGAGCGTCCCCATCGATGCCTTGGTGCCGAGGAGCCCCTGCGCGGCGGAGAGCCCGAGCGCGACGATGAGGTCCGGCTGCACGAGCGCGATCTGCTGCTCGAGGTAGGGAATGCACTTCTCCACCTCGGAAGGAAGGGGCGTGCGGTTCTCCGGCGGGCGGCACTTGAGCACGTTCGCGATGTACACGTCGCCGCGATCCATCTGGATCGCCTCGATCATCTTCGTCAGGAGCTGCCCCGCGCGGCCGACGAAGGGAACCCCCTGGAGATCCTCATCGCGTCCCGGCGCCTCGCCCACGAACATGAGCCGCGCCTTGTCGGTGCCGTCGGAGAAGACGGTCCGCGTGCGCGTTTCGCAGAGGGGGCAGAGCCGGCAGGTGTCGACCAGCGCCTTCACCTCGGCGAGCGTGCCCGGCAGGTCGGAGCGCGGGGCGAGACGGACCGGCGCCGGCATCGGCGCGCGCACGGCCGCGGCGGGCGCTGGCGCGGGCGGCTCGAAGCCGGGGAGCGAGAGCGTCGTCGCGGTGTCGGCGGCTGGAGCCGCCGTCGCTGGCGTTGGCAGCGCCGCTGTCGCGGAGGTTCGCGGCGAGCCCTCGATCTCGGGCAGCTCGATCCGTCGCCGGCCGCGCGCAAGCTCTCGCTCGAGGAGCGTCACCGCTTCCCCCGCGATCGCCACGAGCTCGCCCCGCCCATCGTCCACCGGCTTCCCCTCAGTCCTGATTCAGCGCCTTGGCCACCCGGAGCAGGATCGCTCGCGCCACCTCGCGCTTGGGACGTAGTCCCAGCGCTTCCACGCGTCCATCGGAATCGATCAGCGTCACGTCGTTCGTGTCCGAGCCGAAGGCGGAGCCCGGCTTGCCCGGATTGTTGATCGCGACCAGGTCGAGGCCCTTGCGCTGCATCTTACCCCGACCGCGGTTGATCTCGTCCTCGGTTTCGAGCGCGAAGCCGACGAGGAGCTTTCCGGGGTGGGCCGCGCGGACCTCCTTCAGGATGTCGGTCGTGGGGGCGAGGTCGAGCTTGAGCCCACTCCCCTCGCGCGGAAGCTTCGTCCCGCTCGGCTTCGTCGGGGTGAAGTCGCTCACGGCCGCCGCCATGACGAGGGCGTCGGCATCCTTCACGGCTCGGAGCACGGCGTCCGCCATGGAGGCCGCGGTGGGCGCCTCGATCCGCTCGACGCCCGCAGGGGGCTCCGCGGTGACGCGCGCGGTGATGAGCCGGACCCGCGCTCCCAGATCGCGCGCCTCGGCCGCGATGGCAAAGCCCATCTTGCCCGTCGAGCGGTTGGTGATCACGCGCACGGGATCGATCGGCTCCTCGGTGCCGCCGGCGGTCACGACGATCGTGCGCCCCTCGAGCGGCCGGCCGTCGCGCGGCGCCGCGCCATTCCCGCCCTCGCCGGCACGCACCCCGACGGGTCCGACGAGGGACGCGCAGGCGGCGACGATCGCCTCGAGCGAGGCCATTCGCCCCATGCCCCACTCGCCGTCCGCGAGCGATCCCTCCTCGGGGCCGACCATGCGGATCCCACGAGCGCGAAGCGTCTCGAGATTCGCCTGGACGGCCGGATGCTCCCACATGGCGACGTTCATCGCGGGGGCGAGGAGGACGGGCGAGCGCGTGGCGATGAGCGCGGTCGAGAGGAGATCGTCGGCGAGGCCGTGCGCGAGCTTGCCGATGGCGTTGGCGGTGGCGGGGGCGACGAGGATCAGGTCGGCCTCGCGCGCCATCCCGATGTGGGCCATGCCGAGCGCGCTCTCGGGCATGCCCTCGAACCAGGGACCGGTGCCGAGGGCCTTCGTTTCGAAAAGCCCGTGGAGCACGGGTCCCTTGGTGACCGAGCGGAGCGCGTCCCGGGTGACGAAGCGGAGCGCCCGCGTGGTCAGGATGACGGAGACGAGCGCCCCTTCTTTACCGAGCGCCCGCACCAGCTCGGGCGTCTTGTACGCGGCTACGCCCCCCGTGATGCCGAGGAGGACGCGCGCGCCGGCGAGGGACCGCGTCTCCGTCACGTCACGCTACTCCTCCGAGTCGGCGCTCGGCGCTTCCTCGGGTTCCGCGGGCGTCTCTTCGTAGTGATAGAGGACGTTGCCCTTGAGCGTCTCTTCCAGCGCGACGTTCGTGACCTTGCCGCCCAGGTTGAGACCGGTCTGGCGGGAGAGCTCGTTCATGCGGCGGGCTTCCTTCGCCGCGACGATGATGAGCTCGTACTTGTTCGGGACGTTGCTCGAGCGAAGCGCGTTGGTCTTGGGATCCACAGCTCCTCCTGACTAGGGTTCGGACCGACCGCCGTCGATCCGCCGCGACGCCCGGCACGTCTCCGCCTCGATGATGGCGAGGACCTTCCGGGTCGCGTCTTCCAGGTCGTCGTTGACGACCGCGTAATCGTATTCGCGCGCGATCGCGATCTCGCGCCGCGCGTTCTCCAGCCGGAGCCTGATGCGCTCCTCGCTGTCCGTGCCTCTCGCCCGGAGCCGCTCCTCGAGATCCGCGAGCGACGGCGGAAGCACGAAGATGAACACTCCGTCCGGGTAGATCCTCCGGACCGAGCGTCCTCCCTGGACGTCGATGTCCAGGAGCACGTTTCGTCCTGAGTGGAGCACTGCCTCGGTCTGGCTCTTCAGCGTGCCGTAGAGCTCGCCGTGCACTTCCGCGTGCTCGATGAACTCGCCCGAGCCCACCCTGCGCTGGAACTCCTCGCGGCCGAGGTAGAAGTAGTCCAGCCCCTCCGTCTCGTGCGCCCTTCGGGGGCGCGTCGTGGCGGAGACGGAGTAGACCAGATCGCGCGGATAGCGCCCGAGGAGCGCCTTCACGAAGGAGCTCTTTCCGGCGCCGGACGGCCCCGAGATCACCACCACGAACCGGCGATACTCCGAGCCGATCACGTCCGCGTCATTCGATGTTCTGGACCTGCTCGCGGATCCGCTCAAGTTCCTCTTTGACGTCGACGACCTGCTCGATGATGGGAACGTCGGCCGACTTCGAGCCGATCGTGTTGATCTCCCGGTTCATCTCCTGGAGGAGGAAGCCGAGCTTCCGTCCGGGCGTGGCCTCCTCGTTCAGGAGCTTCTTGAAGTGATCGCAGTGCGCCTCGAGCCGCACACACTCCTCGGTCGCGTCCAACCGGTCCGCCATCATGGCGACTTCCTGTGCGAGACGCTCCTCCGAGAGCTCGTTGCCGTCGAGGAGAACGCGGATGCGATCTTGAAGCTTGTCCGCGGTCTCCCTGACCTTCTGGGGCGCGCGCTCGCGAATCCGCGCCACGCGATTCCGGATGCCCTCGACCCGCGTCTCGAGATCCGCACGGAGGGCCGATCCCTCCGTCTCCTTCATGCGGATCATGTCCTCGGTGGCCGCGGTCACGACCTCGCGCAGGATGCCGAGGTAGAACTCGGGATCCCGGCGCATCTCGCTCCAGACGAAGAGATTCGGAAGCGACGCGAACGTGTCCACGTCGACGTTGCCCGAGAGCTTGTACTTCTTCTGGAGCGCCTGGAGGAGCTCCATGTAGCGATCGGCCGCGCGCTCGTCGAGCGTCAGCGTGCCGGTGGGCTCCCGCCCGTCCTCTCCTCCGCCCTCCTCGCCCCAGGTCACGACGAGGTTGATCTTTCCCCGGACCGACCGCTCCTGCACGATCTTGCGGGCCTCGTGCTCGTAGATGCCGAGGGTCCGCGGGAGGCGCGCGGAGAGCTCGCAGAATCGGTGGTTCACCGACCGCACTTCGGCCGCGAGGCGAAGGCCATCCACCACGACCTCGCCCCGGCCATAACCTGTCATGCTTCGGATCATGCTGGGTCTTCTGCGCTCCCCGGGGTAGTTGGGTACTGTAACCCGCGGCGCGGCAGTGCGTCATCAGGCAGATTCACGTTGCGCGACACGCCGCCCGCTCCCTAACGTCCGGCCCATGGCTCCTTCCCCGCAAGCTCAACGTTCCCAAGGGATGACGGCTGGCCGGCCCCGCGCGGGCGGGACGACGGCCAGCGCGGCTCGCGCGGCCCGATGGCGGGCCTCGATCCTCGGGGCGATCGTCGTCCTGGCCGCCTTCCTCCCCTACGCCCGGTCCATCGGCTACGACTTCGTCTGGGACGACCGCTACCTCGTGGGCCCGCACCTCGACATCCACGGTCCGGCGGACGTGGCTCGTCTCGGGACCACGCCGTTCGACGTCTACCTCCAGACCCAGACGTCGCAGCACACCTACTTCCGCCCCGCGACCGTCTACTCGCTCGCGCTCGACCGCGCGCTCTGGAAGGACGACCCGCGCGGATACCACGCGCAGAACCTCGTCTGGTACGTGCTCGCGTGCCTCGCGCTCTGGCTCCTCGCGTGGGAGATCTCGGGGCGGCCGCTCGCGGCAACCGCGGGGGCCGTGCTCTTCGCGCTCCATCCGACGCACCCGGAGAGCGCGGCCTTCATCTCGGGGCGCACGGATCTCATCGCCGGTGCGTTCTTGTTCGCCGCGCTCTGGGCCGCCGCGCGCTACGGTCCCGGCATCCGATCGCCGTGGATGAAGCTTGCGCCCGCGGCGCTCCTCCTCCTGCCGGGGCTCTTCGCGAAGGAAGTAGCGCTCTTCGGCGCGCCCGTGCTCCTCGGGGCGCTCTGGGTGAAGGATCGCTCCGCGACACCATCGGATCTCGCGCGCGCCGCGGTTCCGCTTCTCGCGGTCGTGGCGCTCTACTGGGCCGCCCGCGTGGCCGTGCTCGGGCCGGCACATCTCCCCGCGGTGCCCCCGGTCCAGGGCACGCTGCCCCAGATCCTCACGAGCGTCGCGATCGTGGCGATCTACGTGGGGCTCCTTTTCGTACCGCTCGGACTCTCGGCGCGGCACGACATCCGCGAGGTGCCCGGCGCGGACTTCATCTTCATCGCGGGACTGGTGGTGCTGGGCGCGCTCGCCGC
>Ga0068858_100002887_pt1 | contig 17279 bp, 15 predicted proteins | sample KBSSwiS12_FD_66589 | JGI IMG/M metagenome (GOLD analysis project Ga0068858, IMG submission 66589) | Switchgrass rhizosphere microbial communities from Kellogg Biological Station, Michigan, USA - KBS Switchgrass S1-2 | ecosystem: Host-associated > Plants > Roots > Rhizosphere > Soil ...
TCGCGCTGCGCGAACAGGCGCTGCAGGTTGTAATAGGCGCGCGCGATGCCGGTGGTCAGCGCCAGCCGCGCGGCTTCGGCGTCGGCGGCCGCGCTCTGTGCCTGCGACAGCGCGGCGCTCAAGGCTGCGCCGTTCTTGTTCCAGAAATCGAATTCGAAACTGAAATCGAGCGTGGCGCGCACATCGGTTTGCCAGCTTCCCCCCAGCGGTGGCGGAAAGATGTAATTCTCCGAATACTTCTGATAGTTCGCTGCCCCGTTGCCACTGACCTGCGGAAGGAGGGCGGCGCGAGCGACGCCGGCGGCGGCTTCCGCGCGGGCGATCCGAGCGCGCGCCGCGGCTAGCGTCGGACTGCCGGCCAGGCCTTCGGTGACGAGCTGATCGAGCTGCGGGTCGCCGTAGCGCTGCCACCAATCGTCGCGCGGCCATGCGACCGCAGTGTCGGTGGCGCCGAGCGTCGACACGGTGACCTTTGGCTCCGCGGGGAGTGGCTTGTCGAACGTCGCGCAGCCGGCAGCGAGCAGCGCCGCCAGCGCGGCGGCGGAAGATCGAAGCAGAAGATCGCGAATGCGCACGGGGTCCACCAAAAAGGGAAGCGTCAACGCCGATTGACGTTGTCCAGCATGCGGTGCAGGTAGCCCTTCAATTCCTCGAACTCCTTCGGCGTGAAGCCGCGCAGCAGTCCGTTGGACACGCGCGCCAGGCCGAATGGAATCTCGCGGCATAAATTTTCGCCTTCGGCCGTGAGCTCGAGCTGCGTGACACGGCGATCGTTCGGACAAGGCGAGCGCCGCAGCAGTCCCTTGGCCTCCAGCCGATCGAGCATCCGCGTCATCGCGCCGGTGTCTACGCAACCGATGCGCGCCAGGTCCGCCGCGGTAGTGCCGAGGTCGTAATGGAGCATCAGCAACGGCCCCCATTGCACGCCGGTCAGGTCGTGCTCCGCCATTTCCTCGTCGACGGCGCGATCGAGCCCGTTGCGCAGCTGCTTCAACAGGTAGCCGACGCTCTGCAGGATCGGGTAGTCGTCGCCGCGATAGAAATCAGAGTCGCCGGGGCGGACCGACTTCGCCTTCGGCGCCTTGCCCAGCGCGGCGGATTTCACGGTTGATTTGACTGTCATGACAGCGATTATACTGCCTAGACAGTAATTGTCAAGACATCGATTTCCCTGAGAGCAGTGGGTCGGAGAGCCGCGCGGGGCGTGGCCAAGCTACGGGGTGCCGACTCCGGGATGTGAGACCGCGCGCGGCCAAGTTATCCTAGGCGGCCTACCCGAAAGAACGCAGCCATGACCAAGCGTATCGACGTCGCCGGCCTCGCGAGCGTGGTCGGATCCCTGTATCCACCGCCATTCGATGAACCCTGCCGCGCACGCGAGCGCAAGCGGCTCGGCGATGCGGCGGGACTGACGCAATTTGGCGTGAACCTGCTCCGGTTGCGCCCGGGCGTCTCGTCAAGCCAGCGCCACTGGCATACGGCGCAGGACGAGTTCGTGTACGTCCTGTCCGGCGAGGTGACTCTCGTCACCGACGCGGGAGAGGAAACGCTGCGCGCCGGCGATGCGGCCGGATTCAAGGCGGGCGAGGCCAATGGGCATTGCCTGCAAAACAGGTCCACGTCCGACGCCCTCGTTCTCGAAATCGGGACGCGAGTTCCGCACGATGCCGCCTATTACCCCGAGCTCGATCTGGTCGCGCCGGCTGGCGGCGTGCCTGCCATCTACACACACCGCGACGGCACGCCCTATGAAAATCTGAAGCGGCGCGGACCGTAGAACAGAGGACTCACGGAAAAAGATCTCAATGGAGATATGCCCATGATCTCGCGAGGTGCATTGATTGTGACAATCGCGCTGTTCGCGCCAACGGCCCTCTGCCGGGCTCAGTCAGGGGGTGCGAGCCTGCACGGATGGGTCGCATTCGAAAATGTTGCCTATGTCGATAAACAACCTCGAGCAAAGGTTCGGTTGCAACACGACCCTCCGGAGTCATCCATTGCGTTCTCCACCGAGACGGACGAGCACGGCTCCTTTGACTTTCCGCGCATCAGCCTTGGCAGATTCAAGTTGGAAATCAGGGCGGAGGGCTTCCAAACCTATTCGGCCGACGTTTACGTGCCGTCAGACTTCGTGGGCAACTGGGCTGTCCAGTTGAGGACCGTCAAGCCGAAATCGAACGCACCGTGAATGCGCGTCGAGGTATGCGCGGGAGGGGGTTCCGAAGTTTATGGAGCATTATTTTACCGGTCGCTCGGTTTGGAGATTCCGGCGTACGCGGTTACGGGGCGCAGGCGTGTCGCCTAACCACGCGAACAACCGGACGGGTCTGCACGCGGATTCAACTTGGCGGTCAACGGCGCGGCCCGCTGGTTAGCTAGATACGGTAGACGGCATCGAATCCGTGGATTCCGATCCGCTCACTGCCACTTGCCAGCGGCAGCGTCGGTTCGGCCGGCCGGTGAGCGGGAGCGATACGCTGATGTCAATTCGCGGTTGCGGGCGTACCATTGTTCGATCGTCTGAGAGGCAATGACGAGATGGATCGTCGGACGTTTATCGGAGGAGTAGCCGTTAGCTGCCTCGCCACCGTGGGCATCGCCCGTGCCCAGCAGGCCGCAAAGGTGTGGCGGATCGGTGTTTTGGCGTCCGCTCCGAGGGATTCCCTGCTCATTGAGGCGTTTCGCCAAGGGTTGCGCGAACTAGGCTACGTCGAGGGCCAGAACGTCCGGTTCGAATACAGGTTCGCTGGGGGCCAAAACAATCTACTTGCCGGCTTCGCCGCCGATCTTGTGAGGGCTAGAGTCGATCTCATCCTTACTGACGGAAATGCCGCGGTGCACGCCGCGAAAGATGCCACGACGACGATTCCCATTGTCATGGGTACGAGCGGAGATCCCATTTCCTCCGGTGCCGTCAAGAGCCTAGGTCATCCCGGCGGCAACGTCACCGGCCTGACTCTCCTTGGCGTGGAGTTAGCGGGAAAGAAGCTGGAATTGATCAGCACCGCAGTTCACAACGTGTTGGCAGTCGCGTTTCTGATCAACCCTACAAACCCTCAATCCGGCCCGCTGCGAATCGAAACCGAAGCTGCGGCACGATCACGCGGCCTGCGCCTGGTCGCGACTTCAGCCTCGAATCCAAAGGACCTCGATCAGGCGTTCGAAGAAGCGGCGAGGTCGCGCGTCCAGGCAATGGTCACCATGCCCGATGCAATGTTCTGGAACTTCCGGAAACAACTCGTGGATCTTTCCGCCCGCAGCCGTCTCCCGACGATATTCGCCGAGCGTGAATTTGTGGAGGCAGGGGGCCTTATGTCCTACGGACCCAGTGTCCCGAGGAATTTTCGTCGCGCTGCAGTGTACGTCGACAAGATTTTTAGAGGGGCGAAGCCCGCGGATTTGCCGGTCGAACAACCCACAAGCGTCGATCTGGTTATCAACCTGAAGACGGCCAAAGCGCTTGGCCTGACGATCCCGCAGTCGCTGCTGTTGCGCGCGGAATTGGTAACCTAGAGCTGACTCTCGTCTCCGCCGTGTCGCCGAACCCTGCGCTCAACCGGACGGGCCGGTACAAGGCTTCGTGCTTATCCACATCGGCGCGGCCCGCCGGTTAGCTTGATACATTAGGCCACGGTTGCCCGGTCACAGGAATGCAATGAAGACCCGTTCACTTGTCGCAGCGGCAAATGTAGGCCTGGTGTTTCTGATGGTGCTTGCCATCAAAGCCGAAGCCGCTGAACTTAAAGTGTTGAGCGCCATCGGGATGCAGTCGGTGCTGGAAGATCTTGGGCCAAAGTTCGAGCGCGTGACCGGGCACAAGCTCTCGATGACGTTTGCCACTGCCGGTGCGGCAGTAGCGCGCGCTGAAGCTGGTGAGGCCACTGATGTTGTCATAGCCACGCAGCAGGGAATCGATGGCTTGGTGAAAAATGGCAAAGCCGCTGCGGACTACGTGACTCTTGCCAGTGCCGGCATCAGCGTAGCAGTTCGCAAGGGCGCACCCAAGCCTGACATCGCGTCGCCAGACGCTTTGAAACGCACGCTGCTTACCGCAAAGTCGATCTCGTATGTGAATCCATCAACCGGCGGCGCGAGCGGTATTCATTTCGCCAAGGTCCTAGATCGCCTGGGGATTGCGAATGAGATGAAATCGAAGACGGTCTTCCCCAACCCGCAAACTCCTGGCGGCGTTGGATTCTTGGTTGCAAGCGGTGACGCCGAGATCGGCGTGCACATCAGCGTGGAATTGATATCGGTCGCCGGGATAGATATCGTCGGCCCGCTACCAGGCGATCTCCAGAATACCGTCATCTTTGCTGCCGCGTTAATGGCCAGCGCCAAGGACGCCGGGGCGTCGAAGGTGCTGCTCGATTTCCTGCGAACGCCTGAGTCGGTGGCGGTGATCAGGGAGAAGGGCATGGAGGCAGCCTCCCCGTGATGCCGACTGTTGCATTGAACCGATGCGACGTTTGTCAAAGCGTGGCCTAACTTCGCGTTCAACCGGACCCGCCGGTACGTGACTTCTACGTGGCGGACGTCGGTAGCGGGGGGGGCCGGCTAACTTAGCCTTGTTAGGCGCCACCCACACCGCGTCATATCCTCGAAGGAGCAATGACATGCGCGTGAATGAAGCAGCGGGTCGCGAGTGGAAGCCCACGGACCACCCCGGAATTGACCGCAGTCTGTTCCGAAGCAACGAGACTGGTGGCCGTTCTTCCGTGGTGCGATTGATTCAAGGATCTCGCTTTCCTCGCCATGCCCACGAAGGCACCGAAGAAGTTGTGGTGCTGGCCGGAGTACTGCGCATCGGTGGTGTCGAACTCAGTGCGGGTGACTACCTGTTTACGAGTTCGGGCGAGGAGCATGACGTAGTCGCCATCTCCGACGCATCAATCTTTGTTTCTTCGCAGAAGGGCACCGCCGTTGTTGAATAGAGAGCGCTTGCTCCTGGCGGCGCCTAACCAGTCGCTCAACCGGACGCCCCTCGGCGGCCCTTGCGCGCCGTCCTTCGGCTCGTCGGTTTGCTTGGTCCGTTAGGCGTCAATTGGCAGCGACTTTCCAAAACCGGATCGCTCTATTCCTCTGGGGGTTCGCTGCGGTGTGGCTGACCATTCTTGTTGCAATGACGTATGTCGTGCTACGCGATGGACCGCCTGATGGCAGCTCGGTGCCAATGGTCGTGCTGGTCATGAGCGCGTTTTGGATCTGTGGGATTGGACTAGGCGGGTTCATTGCAACCAAACCTTGCTTCTTCGTCACAGTGGACCAAGGAACTAGCGTAACGGCAACTTGGCGTTACCCGCACAAGGTCGTCCGCAAGGTGCTCCGGGCCACGAGCGTAAAGCCGGCAGCGGTCATCAACTCCCGGGATAGTGAGGGAGATCCTTACTTCTACGCGAGGGTAATTTCGATTGATGGTGAGTCCATCGACATCGCGGAGGGGCACAATCGATCGGTTTGCGAGCAGGCTTGCGAGCGCTTCAATTTGGCGCTGCAACAGAGTTCTCTGCCAAATCAACCAGTCCCTATCTCAAAATGACGCCCTAACCCGGCACTGAACCGGACTCAGCGAAGAGGCAACATGGCGCCCAACCCGTGTTCAACCAGACCCGCCAGAATGCGTATTCTTTCTCGGAACGTCGATGTCGGCGGTCCGGTTAACTTGAATTCGCAAGGCCTCACAGTGAAACGTCTCCTCGTTCTCTGCTCGGTTCTACTTGCAGCTGCTGCGGAAGCCGGTCAGCAATGGGAACTCATCTCCGTCACACGCGGCCCCACGTGGGAAGTCAACCAGGCAAAGGGGGCTTTGAAGCAGAACGGCAAAGTCCTTGAAGGCGTATTGAAGGACAAGACCGATGGCAAAGCGGACTATCAGATCCGCATCGAACTGAATGGAGGACGCGCAGAGGCTACCTTTCGGTTCGTCTCCGAAAACGACAGAGGTGCCACACTGACGGGCACCTACAAGAAAACGGCTAAGGCAACGAAAACACACTGCCCTGAACAGATTCAGCTCGTGAATTCGTTTCAATACATCGGACTCGCCCGCGATGCCTGCGAGCCGTAACCCGTCGCTCGTCCGGACCGGTTAGCGCGGTCCGTCAGGCTCACCCAGGCGCGCTCGGCGCCCAAGATTCGCCCGGCAGCAGCGGCATTTGCGGTCGATTGCAACACGTGCACCCTCGATGTCATTATGGCGGCGGTGCCGATGGAGCAGGGAGGACGAGCATCCATGCGAAGCAGGAATTGGCGAATCGTTATCGTTGGTTGTCCTTCTTGGCATCGCTCTTGCGTTCTATCTCTTCATGCTATCCATCGCATCGAAGTCAAACGATCCTGCAGCATTGATGCAGATCGTTGGAACAGTTGGTGGAGTTGTAGGCGGCATCAGCCTTGTCATGATCATTGTCGGGCTCATCGGCAAACGGGTTTAGGGGAATGTCCGCTGACATCCGTCAACCTGCAACGTCCATCGCTGAATCAAGGGAGTTGGCGCCTAACCCTGCGCTCAACCGGACGGGCCGGTACATGTCGTCTTGCTCATCCACATCGGCGCGGCCCGCCGGTTAGCTTGATTCGTTAGCGCGCATCATCAGGCAATGAGAGCTACTCCGTGACCTTCTGGATTCCGTGGAGTATTGATCTCGTTGTCGGGGTCATAGCCGTTTACTTCTTTTTCATCGGGCTAGCCGATGGTTCGGTCTCCTCATTCAATATGGGGCTCTGGCTCGCGATCCTTTGTGTTCTGGGTGGCATCCTGGCAGGTAGCCTCATCCTGAGATCAGCTGCCCGCAAACGAGCCGCAATTGCCTTGGTCACCCTTTTAGCTGTTCCCAGCGCTCTTATTGGGCTGTTCTATCTCCTGCTTCTTGTTGCGCCAGTGCGGTGGAACTGAAAGCATGCGCTTGGATCGATTTGCTCGGTGTTGTACGCAGGTTTCGCATCACCCAGCAATTGATCTGCAGACCGTCCGCTTCCGAGAAGTCCGACGGTCTGGGTCGAATGCAGGCACTTTGCTTCCACTTAGTCCTTGACCCGGGCTCCCAGCGCGCGGTACTTTGGCGAACATTGCCTTGCACGCAGCCATCCGTTGCCCATGAGATGTTGGCGCGCGCACATCGAATCGACACCACGGGAGGCATGACGCCATGCGGCGAGCTGCATTGGTGGCATTGTTGGCATCGACGACGACGGGTGCGGCGCTGGCGCAGGGAACTGCTGCGCCGATGGGCGCCGACAGCCGCTGGTCGGTAAGCGCGGAGGCGCTCTTCTCCTGGTTCAAGAGCAGCCCGACGCCGGTGCCCATCATCACCGACAACTATCTCGATGAGCCCGGCGCCAACATTCTGCTGGGCGGCGGCTCGGTCGACACCAATCCCAATACCGGCTTCAAGATCACCGGCGCCTACCGTATCGACAGCCGCCTGGGCATCGAGCTCAGCGGCTTCTACATTCCCTCCCGCAGCACGTCGAGCAGCGTGAGCTCGACCGGCCTGCCGGGCTCGATCGACCTGTTGCTGCCGTTCTTCGACGTCCGGTACAACCAGGAGAACGTCAACCCGATTTCCTACTGGCCCGACTATGCCGGCACCGCGCAGGCGACGCTGTCGAACAATTTAGGCGGTGGCGAATTCAACCTGACCTGGGCGATGCCGCGGCAGGATGCCTGGCGCGTCGATCTCCTCGGCGGCTTTCGCTTCCTGCAGCTGCGCGAGTCGTACACGATCACCACCAGCAGCCCCTACAACCCGCCCCTTCCCTATGACATATGGAACACCACCGACTCATTCGATGCGCGCAACCGCTTCTACGGCCTGCAGATCGGCGCGCGTGCGGCGTACGACCAGGGGCCGTGGGTCGGCAGCGTGACGGGGAAGCTGGCGCTCGGCACGATGCAGCAGCGCGTGTCGGTCAGCGGTTCCCTCGAGACCAACGACTACACCGACTTCGGTCCGGTGCAGACCTTTTCCGGCGCGTACTTCGCGCTGCCGACAAACAGCGGCGATCACTCGCGCAACACGTTCGCGGTGGTGCCCGAGGTCGCGCTTAATCTGGGCTACCGGCTCACGCCGCAGGCGACTGTCTACGTCGGCTATTCGTTCCTGTACGCGAGCAACGTCGCGCGCCCGGGCGACCAGATCAACCGCAACATCAATCCGACCCAGACGGTCGCTTACGGCAACGATCCGCCGGTCACGCCCGTCGGCCCGGCGCAACCGACATTCAACTTCAATACGACTGATTTCTGGGCGCAGACCATCTCCATTGGCCTCGCGTATCGCTTTTAGCGCGACCTGGATGACTCCCACTCTCAAGGCCGCGCCCGCGCGGTCCCGCGCTACAACGCCAGGACCGGCGCTGCGATGGCCGCGTTCCAGCGCATTCGTCATGACGAGGCACGCATGAAGTTCTCCGCACGCTCGCTTTCCGCCCTGGCGCTCGCCGCCGCCTCGATGCTCGTGTTCCCGCCGCATGCACTGGCAAAGCCGGGCAACGCACAAAAGTGTGGCGATGCCGCGACCGCGCCGAGCACGACGACCGAGATACTGAAGACGCCTGTTGAGCCCGGCCTGCACGACCTCAACGTGGTGGGACCGCTCACGTGCACGGTCACCGGCAAGACATTGAAGTACGGCGCGGTGAAGATCAAGAACGGCGGCACCCTCATCTTCAGCGACGACAACGTCGTTTTCGAGGCCGAATCGATCGTCGTGGAGACGGGCGGAACGATGATGACGGAAGGTGGCATCGCCGCACCGGTCGGCACCAAGAGCAAGGGGAGTCTGAAGGCGAATCAGGTGATCATCCGCCTGACCGGCGATCGTCCGATTCCTCCCGTCAAACACGTGTCGACCGACGATTGCAGCGTCGTCGAAAAGGGGATCGGGGTCATGTCGGGCGGCACCCTGCGCCTTTTCGGGGCCAAAGGCGTTCCGAGTCGTGGCGGCGTGAGCTGGACGCATCTCAGCGCGCCGGCGGGACCGACAACGTATGAGGACGCGGACAAGAGCAAGCGGATCGGGGCTCCGGTCGCACCCGGGCAGGACGGACTGCGTCTCCAGCTGGAGAAGAGCGTTACCGCCGGCGACCACCCGTGGCAGCCCGGCGACTGGATCGTCATCGCCACCACGAGCTACAGCCCTTTCGAATCCGAATTCGCGGAGATCGCAACGGTCAACGGTACCGAGATCACGCTCAAGACGAAGTTGAAGCACTACCACTTCGGCGGGCCGGACCCGGGTGCGGCGGTGGATAACCCCCAGTTTGGGGCGGGCACCCCTTCGGAAAGCTTCAAAGCGGGCAAGGATAAGAACTATGGCGTCGACGAGCGCGCCGAGGTCGGGCTCATCTCGCGCAACGTCGTCCTTACCGCAGACACGTCCAATGCGTTCGATACGTGGAATGCTCTGACGCCTGATCCGAAGCGCAACTGGGGCGGCGAGACGAAGTTCTGCAGCGGGTTCAAGGACGTCGCGCTCGAAGGCGTGGAAATCGAGAAGTTCGGCAAGGAGGCGCTCGGAAGCTACCCGATCCACCTGCACATGGCCGGCGATGTCTCGGGCAAGATCCAGGTCGTCGCGAACAGCGCGCACCACAGCTACAACAAGTGCGTGGCGATCCACATGACTTCGAATGCAGCGTTCGAGGACAACGTGTGCGCGCGGATCACCGGGCACATCTTCTACGAGGAGATCGGCGACGAGGCCAACATCACATTCAAACGCAACCTCGCCCTCGGCGCCATGAACAACAACTTCGGCTTGGCATCGGATCCAAAATCGACGCCCGGCTACTGGGAGGGCGACAACAAGGCGGTCGCGCTCGGGTTTACCGGGCTCGGCATCGCCAATACGGACAGCCAGGGCAATCCCGTGCATGGGACTTGCCTCTACGCCGACAACAGAAGCGGACTGCTGAACTCCCCGGCGGGCGCCTCATGCTCGCCAGGGGATGGCGCGTACTACACCGAGCCGCCCACCGGTTTCTGGATCATCAATCCGACGGCGATCCTCGAAGGCAACTCGGTCGCCGGTTGCCAGGGCCAGGGCCGCGGCTACTGGTACCTGGCATCGCTGAGCACGAAATTTCTACCGATCGGGATGTTCCGCAACAATCGTGCGCATGGGTGCTACGACGGCATCTTCGGGGAACCGGAGGCCCCCGTTGATTCCGCGCAGCAGCTATTCCCCACGACAACTGGCGACAATGCAGGGGAAAACCTGATTGCGCGCTTCGAGGGATTCACCGCGTCGCGTATCCGCAATCGCGCGGTGTGGATGCGACCGATGTGGAACGTGTTCGAGAATGCCCGCATCGCCACCAGTCGCGAAGGCGTCGCGCTGGTCACGTCAGGCGGGCCCGACGGCAACGCTCCGGGGGTGTGGGGACTCCTCAAGCATGCCGTGGTCGTCGGCGTGTCGACCAACAATGTCGACCGGTGGGGACCGTGTGCCGGCGCGGCCGACCTCGGAAGCTATGTCGAGTTCAAGGGCTGCGTCGACTTCAACAACAACTCGAAGGAATTGGAAGGCAAGGGCTATCCGGGCCCCGGTTGGAACTTTGCCGGCTTCTATATCTATGACGGTCCGATCCGCATCCACGACACGCGCTTCGTAAGGTTCCAGGTTGACCCGAGCCTGCTGCTGACGACGGCGGACGCAGCGACTCTCGCTACGTTCATGCCGAAGGCTAGCAGGCCCTACGAGGGTGATGCCGCGCTCGGCTGGTTCGCGGCGAACCCCAGCCAATATCCATCATCCACGGAGGTCAAGGCCCTCACGTTCGAGGAAACGAGTCTGCGCCACCAGATCTTCACCGAGCGGGTGAACCTGAGCTCGTTCACGGATGGCGACATGAACACCGCGGTGATCGATCGCGACGGCTCGCTGACGGGCTTCCGCGTGCTCGGCCCGGAAGGCAACCACCCTATCTCGCTCAACAACCTTCCGTTCAACGCCGTTTCGAACGCCGTCGACGAATGCCATTCAGAGGGCGCGCAGGACACAATCCAGGAAGGGCGCCCGACCTCGCTGATCTCGCCGGCGAACATGGCAACGCTGGAATTCGGCGCGCTGCAGCTGCCCGACGGACTCTCAGCTGGCGGCGGCCAGGTGAGCAACCAGTCCATGACCTTCGTCCGGGACTCACCGGATCATCAGACCATGGTGCTGAAAGGCCGCAACAGCCAGGGCGTCTGGGAGCCGAAGGTGGCGAGCGGACTCGGCTACACCGTGCGGGCGAGCAACGGAATTCCAAAGGTCATCAGTGTCGGCCTGACGGATGCGGTCAAGCCGAAGATGAACGAGGATCCCTTCTACGTCCGGGTCGGCGTCTGCTACTCGGACAGCAAGACCGGCGTCCGGCCGGATGCCAAGTTCAAGGTCTCCCGCGGGTACAAGTCGTGGGGCGGCAACGGCGTCAATTACAACGCTCCGAAGATACGACGCTATTTCAACCGCCTCCACGCGCTCTACCAGGGTGAGATCTGCCACGACCTCGACGCGCAGCCCCGCGACCCTGGCGACCTGAGCCAGAATCTCAAGGCCAATGGGTGTCCTGCCCATGGCGTGGTGATTGCCGATGGTCTCGTCGTCGGCGGCAAGTGCCCGGACGGCAGTGCCCCGGAAATGGCGGGCGGCGAGCAATCGTGCATCTACAAGCCCAGTGAGCTGTCCGAGGGGACGTTCGAGCAACTGGCGCCCGGCGGCAAGCCCGATGTGACGAAGTATCACTACGACAAGACCACCGGCATGCTCTTCTTCTACGTCGTGCAGAACGAAGCCAACGCGCATGCCTCCAGCCCGATCGGCAGCTGCGTGTCAGGCACCGACCCCGCGTGCCCGGACAAGGACGAATCGTTCTACGGCTGCCCCGCCCAGGGCTGCACGACTTACAAGATCGAGATCACCGACAGCGATTACTCGTTTGGCCCGTCGCAATGCGGGGGTGCCGGCGCGGCCGACCTCTACGCGAAGGTCCCCAAGTTCGTGCTCCCGGAACCGGCGAACGCGAACAAGCTTGGCTATGTGCAACCGGGCACCGCCGGAGAGGTAATAGCGCAGAACTTGCAAAGCGCGCAGGGCTTCCCGCACCGGGCAGCGATGACACCGCCGGTCTGTACGGGAACCCCGTGAACGCCGGGCGCACGCACCGCGGCTCGCCGAGTTAACGCACGCTGGACGCGCGCGACCATTGGGGTCGCGCGCGTTGCACTGCCATGAGCCACATCAGGATGGCCTGATGCGCGATCTTCCGCAGATTCCATTGGCGTTTCAGCACGCGATCGGACGAATGGTGACCGCATGACGTAAAGTTTTCCGTCGATTAGGCCTCCTGGTTCTAGTTGGGCGTCACAGACACACTGATCCAGCGGCCGCATATACCGGAGATCGTTGATGGCACAGGATAAGTTGAATCGGCTCCGCGATTTTGCTGCCCGATATACGGCTGCTTGGTGCAGCCAAGATGCAGCAAGTGTCGCTGCCTTTTTTTCTCCGAGCGGCTCTCTCACCATCAATGGCGGAGTCCCTGCGATCGGTCGAAGCGCGATTACCGAAGCCGCACAAGGATTCATGACCGCCTTTCCGGATCTCAAGGTCTACATGGACGATCTGGTCGAGACACAGGACAAGGTGACTTACAAATGGACACTCGACGGCACAAATGCTGGGCCGGGCGGTACAGGCAAGCGGGTTCGGATTAGCGGATTTGAAATTTGGCGGATTGGTGATGATGGCTTGGTCGCCGAATCACTGGGCAGCTTCGATTTCGCCGATTACCAGCGGCAGGTCGAGTGCGGCGTAGATGGCAAGTGACGAAGGCAGCCGTGATGGCGCGTCCACCGAGCCGCCTGACGCCCAACCCTGCGCTCAACCGGACGGGCCGTACCTTCAACTTGGCCGGGAGTGTCCGCCATCACGCCGATCGCGATCCGGCAGACGAACCTTGGCGCGGTCCTCGATGCCGGCGGACGCCAGCTGTCCGCGGACCAGTTCAAGCGCGACGTCGTCGGCAAGGTGATTAGCAGCGGCTCCATAATGGTGCCGTACTATGGGTCGGTAACTGGAAGCGGCCGCTTAGAACTCGTCTATCTCAGTGCCGGCGGATTCGAGGATCGGCACAGCGGATAGGCATGGGCGGCGCTAGTATGGTTGGCGGAACGATCGAGGTTGATGGATCGTGGACGATCGACGAGCGCGAGCGCGTGTGTACGACCATGCGAATGGGCGCGACGGTTCTCGCACCTCGCTGTCCGTTCTGATATGTGCAGGGCAAGCAGTATTTCCCTTCGGATTCGGATTCCGATCGCAGCGCACGCATTAATTCTTACACGCTACAACCGTAACGCCGCGCGGCTGATCCGAACTTCAAAGTTGGGTGTCCGCTTCGGGTCGAACTGCGACCGTCGACGATCAAGCCGCCCGCCTTCAGACTCGATGGTCGCTGAACGGCCAGGAGCGGCCGTAGCGATCTGCGCTCAATAGCGGACATTTGCCCCCGGTATGACCGCCGAGCGCATTGCAGAACATCACGTTGGGACTCCAAGACGGTGCGGCGTACACTTTCGACCCACTGCAGCTACCCGGATGCAGGCCAACTGCCAACCGGGATTGATCGGGCTCTGCGCCTACTGATCCCGTTGCCTGGACTGATTCGCAACGACCAGGGGGAGTCGGATGGACAGGCGTGACACTGTACTTGCACTGTTTGCGCTCGGGGCGGCGCCGCTCGCCGCCGAGGCGCAGCAAGCCGGGAAAGGCTCGCGGATCGGGGTTCTTTTGGGCGCAACGTCCGAGTCCAGCGAGCCGCTGCTGCGCGCGCTTACCGAGGGTCTGCGCGATCTCGGCTACGTCGAGGAGCGCGATTTCGTGTTCGAGCGCCGGTACGCAGACGGCAGGCTCGAGCGGTTGCCGGAGCTTGCGGCCGAGCTTGTGCGCTTGCGCGCGGACGTGATCGTCACCGGGTCAAATGTTCACGTCGCCGCCGCAAAGCGCGCGACCGTGACGATTCCCATCGTGTTTGTTGGCGCGGCGAATCCCGTAGGAGCCGGGTTTATCACGAGCCTGGCGCGGCCAGGCGGCAACATCACCGGCTTGACTAGTGACGCGAGTCGCGAGATCCAAGCGAAGAACCTCACCTTGTTGAAGGAAATGATCCCAAGCCTTTCCCGAGTAGCGCTACTCGGTGAAGTAATGTCGCAGGACGGTTTCGCAGCGCTCGAGGCCGCGGCGCGACAGCTCAATTTGACGCTCGAAATCGTTGACAGCCACGGCCACAAAGACCTCGAGAGCGCATTCACAGTAATGGTTTCCAAGCACGTCGGTGCCGTCATCATCGGCGGCGGCCCGCTGACCTACCAGCACCGCCAACAGATCGCTGACCTCGCGCTCAAACATCGCCTACCCGCAATCCATGTCCTGAACGAATACCCGCGCGCGGGCCTGCTGATGAGTTACGGGCCGGACCTGGTGGGTCTGTACCGTCGGGCCGCGAACTACGTTGTCAAGATCCTGCGTGGTGCCAAGCCAGGAGTCCTCCCCGTCGAGCAGCCGACGAAGCTAGAGTTGGTCATCAACCTGAAGACCGCCAAGGCACTTGGTCTCGCGATTCCGCAGTCGCTGTTGCTGCGGGCGGACGAGGTGATCCAGTGATGGATGGTCCGAGTTGTTCGCAACCGCTGCACGGCAACTGCCCGACAACGTGATCCGTTGACCGTCTGCTTTCGACAGGTTCGACTGTCTGCTCAGGGTCGTAAATCGCCATTTGTCGGCGCTCAAGATAAGACTCCTTTCCCTCAGGAGCCGTTCATGGATACAGCAACGACAATTGCAGGGCGTTCAGTGCCGTGGAACAAAGGCAAACTGCTCGACCAGAAACCCCCACTTAGGCTGAAGGAGATTTGGGCTATCCGGATTCGACTGCAGCTGGATCATCGAGCCCGGGAACTCGCACTGTTCAACCTCGAGATCGACAGCAAGTTGCGTGGGTGCGAACTGGTGGGGCTTCGCGTCCACGACGTTATCCAAGGCAGTCAAGTATCCGCCCGCGCGATTGTCATGCAGAAGAAGACGCAGCGGCCCGTGCAGTTTGAGATCACCGAACAAACGCAGGAAGCAGTCGCGGCCTGGGTCCAGGAGGCGCATCGACAGCCGGAACAGTTTCTGTTTCCGATCACTGCGGCGCACCAAGCCGACGCTGATCTACCGCGACTCGGGGGCGTCCTCACCCACGGCTCCGGCTCCGCGCTCCAATGCACCCAGGCGCTGGAAGAGATTAGAATGCCAAGGCCAATGCGCTTATGCGTGGCGAGAGGTATCCAGACATGGTGATGAGTGAGCCGGATGCCTGACGACCAAGTAGCAGTTCTCCGGAAGACTATCGCCGATCTCGAGCGCGAACTCGGCCAAATCGCGGCCGAACGGGACGAGGCGTTGACCCAGCAGAGCGCGTTGGCCGATATCCTCGCAGCGATTTCGTCTTCGCACACGCAGCTGAAGTCCGTATTTGAAACCATCGTCGACAGGACGACGCAACTCTGCGATGCAACATTCGCCTGCGTCGGACTCTTCGAGGGGGAGGCTCTCCGATTCGCTGCAATTTCCGGTGTCTCCGCGGACTCCGAGTTTTTCCGTCCTGAACGATTGCATCCGCCGGATGGTTGCCCCTATGTCGTTCCCTTGGCGCGCGCGAAGACGACCGTCCAGACCCCGGATCTGCGCGCCGAGAAAGGGTATCTAGAGCGTGATCCGTTCTATACAACAGCCGCTGATGTCGGTGGGGCACGAACTGCGCTGCGCGTCCCGTTGCTCAACGGCAGCACAGTGCTTGGCCACCTATGGGCATTCCGGCAAGAAGTGCGGCCGTTTTCCGAGAAGCAGATCGCGCTCCTCCAGACCTTCGCCGATCAGGCCGTGATTGCGATCCAGAATGCGCGGCTGTTCCGGGAAATCGAAGACAAGGGTAGACAACTGGAGGTGGCGAGCCACCACAAGAGCGAGTTTCTCGCCAACATGTCGCACGAGCTGCGGACACCCCTCAACGCCATCATCGGCTTCTCGGAAGTCCTGGCCGAGCGCATGTTCGGCGAGATCAACGAAAAGCAAGCCGAGTACATCGGCGACATCCTGCAGTCGGGACAACATCTCCTGTCCCTCATCAACGACATCCTCGACCTGTCCAAGATCGAGGCCGGACGGATGGAGTTGGAGCTAAGCGATTTCGATCTGCCCAGCAGCATCGAGAACACGCTCACCCTGGTGCGGGAGCGGGCGCTGCGGCGCGGCATCGAACTTGGACGCACGGTTGATGAGCGCCTCGGAATGGTTCGCGCCGACGAGCGCAAGGTGAAGCAGGTGCTTCTCAACCTTCTGTCGAACGCGATGAAGTTCACGCCGGAGGGCGGGCGGATCGATGTGCGGGCCGCTGTTCGCGACGGCTTGGCAGAGATCTCGGTCACGGACACCGGAGTGGGCATTGCCCCCGAGGATCAGGAAACGGTGTTCGAAGAGTTCCGGCAGGTTGGGACCGCAGCCAAGAAGGTGGAGGGCACCGGGCTCGGGCTTGCTATCTCACGCAAGTTCGTTGAGCTCCACGGCGGAAGGATCTGGGTCGAGAGTCAAGTGGGAAAGGGCTCGACGTTCGCCTTCACGTTCCTTCTGCAGTGATTTCGCTAGCGCGATCATCGAAGAATTGGGGGACACGAACGGCTGCTTGTAGGCCAGTGCAACCTTCGCGAATGTCTGCTTTACAAGCGCTCGACAGACCGCAACGGGTCGTAAATCGCCATTTGTCGGCGCTCAAGATGAGGCTCCTTTCCCTCAATAGAGGAGCCGTTCATGGATTCCATCACCAAGACTAAAGGGCGTGCAGCACCGTGGAATAAGGGCAAGCTGCTCGGCCAGAAACCCCGATTGAAGCTGAAAGAGATCTGGGCCATTCGGATTCGGTTGCAACTGGCAAGACGAGCCCGAGAGCTCGCGTTGTTCAACCTCGGGCACACGAAGCTCGAGAGCACCGTCAGGTATCTCGGCATTGAGGTTGACGATGCCCTGGAAATCGCCGAGCAGACCGAGGTCTAGTCTCGTCGCGCCGGTCGCGACCGCGGGCTTCGACGGTCGCGTACCGGCCAAGAGCAGCCGCTCACTGGCGGCGCTCAATTCCCACCATAAGCGTACGATGACTGGACTTCCCCATCGACAGCACACTTGGGCGGCCATGGCCCCCTGACAGGACCGGGTCTCGGTATCTTGGCTGCGTGATCGGCGGGGCTGCAATTGCAT
>Ga0068858_100002890_pt1 | contig 17268 bp, 16 predicted proteins | sample KBSSwiS12_FD_66589 | JGI IMG/M metagenome (GOLD analysis project Ga0068858, IMG submission 66589) | Switchgrass rhizosphere microbial communities from Kellogg Biological Station, Michigan, USA - KBS Switchgrass S1-2 | ecosystem: Host-associated > Plants > Roots > Rhizosphere > Soil ...
CCTTGTAGTCGTGGCACATGAAGAGCCGGGTCTCCCGCGGCAGGGCGAGCAGGCGGCGGATCGAGCGGTAGAGCACGCGGGCGTCGCCACCCGGGAAATCGGTGCGCGCGGTGCCGTAGTCCGGCATGAATACGGTGTCGCCGACGAACACCGCGTCGGCCACCTTGTAGCTCACGTCGGCCGGGGTGTGACCCGGGGTGAACAGCACCTCGAATTCCAGCCCGCCCACCATGAAGCGGTCGCCATCGGCAAACAGCAGGTCGAAATCGCCGGCATCGGGCTTGAGGTCGGTGATGGCGAACATGGGGCGAAAGACATCCTGGGTGTCGCGGATGTGCTCGCCGATGCCAATCCGCGCGCCGGTCCGGGTCTTGAACCACTGCGCGGCGGAGAGATGGTCGGCGTGGGCGTGGGTTTCGAGAACCATGGTAATCCGCCAGTCGCCGGCCCGGGCTGCGGCAAGGACCGCATCGGCCGACCCGGTGGAGACCTTCCCGGAGAGCGGGTCGTAATCGAGCACCGGGTCGATCACCACCGCCTCGCGGGTAACGGGGTCGCCGACGAGGTAAGTGACGGTGAACGTCGCCTCGTCGAAGAATGGCTCGATGTGGGGAGCGGAGGGCATGGCGAATCTCCTGAACGTCACGCTTGACAAAATATGATGTGTTTCTAATTTAGCAATACATTATATTTTGACGCATCCGCGAGGCTGCACCAAGGAGACCCCGCATGTCCACGACGTTGCAACCTGACGAGGCCAAGCGCCGGATCGAGGCCGGCGCAGTCCTCGTCGACATTCGCAGTCCCGACGAACACGCGCGCGAACGCATCCCCTGCGCCCGCAACGTGCCCCTGGCTGAACTCACGCGGATCGAGGGCGCACCGGAAGTGATCTTCCACTGCAAGAGCGGCATGCGCACTGCCGGAAACGCCGTCAGACTTGCCGCGGCGGCCGACTGTCCGGTCTACCTGCTGGAAGGCGGGATCGAAGCCTGGCGCAAGGCCGGGCTGGAATGCGCCGTCGATCGGAGCCAGCCGCTGGAAATCATGCGACAGGTCCAGATTGGCGCGGGGACTCTGGTGCTGCTGGGCGTCTTGCTTGGGCTGTTCGTCGACCGCGGCTTCTTCGGCCTGAGCGCGTTCGTGGGTACCGGGTTGCTGATCGCCGGGACGACCGGCTGGTGCGGCCTTGCCCGGCTCCTGGGGCTCATGCCGTGGAACCGGCGGACCACGGCGGATTGAATTGGTTGGCCTGACCATGCTGGGGCCTGCCCTTGCCGCAGGAGCGGCCATTGGCCTGGTGCTGGGCCTGGTTGGCGGTGGCGGCTCGATCATCGCCGTGCCGCTGCTGGTCTATGTGGTGGGGGTCGGCTCGCCTCATGCGGCGATCGGGACCGCGGCGGTGGCCGTTGCCCTCAACGCGCTGACGGGGCTGGCGGGCCATGCGCGGGCGGGGACGGTCAAGTGGCCCTGCGCGTTGACCTTCTCGGCCGGCGGGATCGTCGGCGCGGCGCTCGGCGCGCAGCTTGGCAAGGCGATGGACGGGCAGCGGCTGCTCGCCCTGTTCGGCGCGATGATGATCGTGGTCGGGCTGTCCATGCTGCGCCCGCGCCGTTCGCCTGAGGACCCGGACGTGCGGCTCAGCCGCGCGACGGCGAGAAGCCTGCTGCCGCGGTTGCTGCCCGCGGGGCTGCTGGTTGGGTTGCTCGCCGGCTTCTTCGGGATCGGCGGCGGGTTCCTCATCGTACCGGCACTGATCATGGCGACGGGCATGCCGCTGCGCATTGCCGTCGGGACGTCGCTGGTGGCGGTCTCGGCGCTGGGCCTGACCACAGCAGCGTCTTACGCCCTTTCAGGCTATGTCGAATGGCGGCTGGTCGGACTGCTGGTGGCCGGCGGGGTGCTCGGCGCGATTGGCGGGATCGCGCTGGGCAAGCGGCTTGCCGGCGCGAAGCGGGCAATGGAGATCGGCTTTGCCGTCCCGGTCGCTGCCGTCGGCTGCTACGTCGTCGTGCGGGGGCTTGGTTAGGTGGGGAACTTCTCGAATGCGGTCACGCCCTCGGGGCAGGTGTTGTAGGCCTGCTTCTCGCTGGCGAAGTAGACCATGTCGGCTTGCCCGTAGACGCTCGGATCGTCCAGCGTGCCGGCCTTGATGATCACGATTTTCGCATTGCCCGGCACCCGCGTCGTCAGGTGCGTCCCGCAATTGGTGCAGAATTCGCGCGTCACCGGATTGGCAAGGTCTGAGCGGGTGTAGCTGCCGGGTTCGCCCGTGGTATAGTGGAAGCCCGCCGCCGGGGCGACTGCGGCGACCGTGCCGCCGCCGCCCGAAACCACCTGGCACTCACGGCAGAAGCACAACATCTTGCGCCTGAATTCGCCCGAGAAGTGGTAGCGCACCGCCCCGCAATAGCATCCGCCGTCGACTTCCATGTCCTGCTCCCTATTGCCTGTTGTCCATTCGCCGTGCCGACCGCGTCAGGGCCGACCGATGCTGGTATAGGCGAAGCCCTTCGCGCGCACTTCGTCGGGGCGGTAGACGTTGCGCAGGTCGACCAGCACCGGCGCCTTGGCCAGCGCCTTGACCCGGTCGAGGTCGAGCGCGCGGAACGCGTCCCATTCGGTCACCAGCGCGATTGCGTCCGCCCCAGCCACCGCCTCGTAGGTGCTTCCCGCCATCGCGACGCCCGGCATCAGCGGCTCGGCCATGTCCATGCCTTCCGGATCGTAGGCGGCGACTTCCACGCCCGCGTCGAGAAGGGTCTGCGCCACCGCGATCGACGGTGCGTCGCGCATGTCGTCGGTGTTGGGCTTGAACGTCAGGCCAAGCAGCGCGACCTTCTTGCCGCGGGCCGCCTCGATCCCGCCGAGCGCCTCGAGCACCTTGCGGCCCATCGCGCGCTTGCGGGTCTCGTTGACCTTGGCCACCGCCTCGACGATCCGCAGCGGGCTGTCGTAGTCCTCGGCGGTCTTGAGCAACGCAAGGGTGTCCTTGGGGAAGCACGACCCGCCATAGCCGGGGCCGGCATGGAGGAACTTGCTGCCGATCCGGTTGTCCAGCCCGATCCCGCGCGCCACGTCCTGCACGTCGCCGCCGACCTTCTCGCACAGGTCCGCGATCTCGTTGATGAAGGTGATCTTGGTGGCGAGGAACGCGTTGGCGGCGTACTTGATCATTTCCGACGAGCGCCGGCTGGTGAACAGCAGTGGCGCCTGGTTGAGGAACAGCGGGCGATAGACCTCCTTCATGACCTCGCGCCCGAATTCGTCCTCGGCACCGATCACGATCCGGTCGGGCCGCTTGAAGTCCCCGATCGCCGCGCCTTCACGCAGGAATTCGGGGTTGGAGACGACTGCCACCTTGAACGGGAGGCCGGCCCCGTCGTTGGCGGCCATGAGGATGCGCTCGACCTCGTCGCCGGTGCCGACCGGAACGGTCGACTTGGTGACGATCACCGCCGGGTTCTTCAGGTTCTCGGCGATCTCCTGGGCCACGCCAAAGACGTAGGACAGGTCGGCGTGCCCGTCGCCGCGGCGGCTGGGTGTGCCGACCGCGATGAAGATCGCCTGCGCCCCGTCGATCCCCTCGGCCAGGCTGGTCGTGAACGACAGGCGCTTTGCCTTGACGTTGCTGGCCACGAGCTCGGCCAGCCCCGGTTCGTAGATCGGCATGATCCCGGCATTGAGCCGCTCGATCTTGGCCGGGTCCTTGTCGATGCAGACCACGTCGTGGCCGAAATCAGCCAGGCACGCCCCCGAAACCAGGCCGACGTAGCCCGATCCCACCATCGCGATCTTCATGCAATACTCCGTGTGTGAATGCTGATTGTGCCGTCGTCGTCGCGCGCCTCGATCAGGCGGCGGCCGGTGCCTTCGAGCACCAGCGCGGTGAGACGGCCCGAGAAATAGGCCCCGGTGTCGATGCCGATGCGGTTCGCGCGCACGTCGACCTCTTCGGTGATCGTGTGCCCATGGACGACGACCGCGCCGTGATCGTGTGCATGGCTGAGGAACGGCTCGCGGATCCAGCGCAGATCGGCCACCTGCTGGTCGGCGAGGTCCACGCCGGGGGCAATCCCGGCATGGACAAACAGGTAGTCGCCAATCCGCACCGCATCTTCGAACCCGGCAATGAATTCCAGGTCAACGGCCGGGATAGCCCGCGCCATCAGCTGCTGGAGCTGCTCGAAGCTGGCCGACTGGACCGCATCTGCGGCCACCGGGTAACTGAGCAGCGTCTCGCGCCCGCCGAACTTGAGGAACACGCGCAACACGTCGAGCTTGTCGAGCGACTGGAGCAGCATTTCCTCGTGGTTTCCGGCGATGATCCGCACCGGGCGCCGCGCCTGCCAGTTGCGCGCCGCGGCGATCACGCCCGCGCTGTCGGGTCCCCGATCGACGAGGTCACCGAGCAGGACCACGGTCGTCTCCGCCGCCCCGCTGGCCCGGTCGTCCGCATCGATCGCGCCCACCAGCGCGTCGAACAGGTCACGCCGGCCGTGGATGTCCCCCACGGCATAGACCCGCTCGCCCGCTGGAATGGCGGCGCGCTGGCGCTCCGGCTGGGCGCGAAACAGGGTCTTGATGGCGTTCAGCATGGCACTCGGGGGTAAGCGAGCCGTATAGGGAGCCATCCACCGGCGCACAACCGCCGCGACGGCAGCCGGGTCGGCGCAGGCCGGGGCGGGGCAGGGCGACTGCCCGGGGCTTGTGCGATGCAGCACGGCCGGTACAACGCGAAGTCCGCACAAGGAATGACACGATGAAGCTCTCCGCCGGCCGGTCCATGGGCGCGATCTCGGGCCTGCTTGCCGCCACATGCGCGGCCGCGCCCGCCGCCGCGCAGGACGTGCCCCAACCCTCGGCGCTGACCGTCAGCGGCAATGTCGCGCTGGTCAGCGACTATCGTTTTCGCGGCGTTTCGCAGAGCGGCGGCGATCCGGCAGTGCAGGGGGCGATCACCGTTTCGCACGAGAGCGGGCTCTACCTCGGCGCCTGGGGCTCCTCCATCGATTTCACCCGCCTCGGTGCGGCTCCGGTCTACGGAACGATGGAGCTCGATCTTACCGGCGGCTGGACGCGCGAGATCGCCTCGGGTTTGACCGCCGATGTGGGGCTTGGCTGGTACGGTTATCCGGGTGGACACGTCGGCAAGGCCAATTTCTTCGAGGGGTACGGCTCGCTCGCGACGACTTATGGGCCGGCGCGGCTCAAGCTCGGCGCCAACTACGCCTGGCCGCAGGACTCGCTCGGCAGCCGTCACAACCTCTATCTCTACACCTCGGCCGACGCTTCGATCCCGTCAACTCCGCTGACCGTCAGCGCGCGGCTCGGCTATCAGGACGGTCCGCTCGCGGCGGCGTGGATCGCCAGTGGCGGCGCGCGCATGACCGGGTGGGACTGGTCGCTCGGCGCCAGCGCCACCGTGTTCGGGCGAATTACGCTCGGCGCGAGCTACATCGGTAGCAGCGGCCGCTCGATCGCCGGGGTGACCGACGATGCGCTGGTCGCGACGCTGACCGCCAGCTTCTGAGCAAGTCCGGCGGAGCCTTTTGCGCCGCCAGAGCTTTCTAGGATCGACCAGTGGGAGAGCGTTCGTGACCAGGTACCTGCACACCATGATCCGCGTGACCGACCCGGAGGCCACCGTGCGGTTCTTCAGCCTGATCGGCCTCGAGGAAGTGCGCCGGTTCGATTCGCCCGAGGGCCGCTACACCCTGATCTTTCTCGCCGCGCCGGGGCAGGGCAGGGTGGCCGAGGTCGAACTCACATATAACTGGCCACCCGCCGACGGCTCGCCTGCCGAGCACTACACCGGCGGCCGCAATTTCGGGCACCTCGCCTACGAGGTCGAGGATATCTACGAGACCTGCCAGCACCTCCAGGATGCCGGCGTGACGATCAACCGCCCGCCGCGCGACGGCCGCATGGCCTTCGTCCGCTCGCCCGACGGGATCTCGGTCGAGCTGCTCCAGGCCGGTCGGCTCGAACCTGCCGAGCCGTGGGCGAGCATGCCCAATGTGGGTGAATGGTAGGTCAGGGGTTCCCCGCCCGCTGCGGCGCGATGCGCAGGAGCGCATAGCCCAGCACCGCCGCCAGCGCCGACCCCCCGAGGATGCCGAGCCGAGCCTCGTCGACCAACTCCGGGGTCAGCGGGAACGCCAGCGTGCCGATGAACAGGCTCATCGTGAAGCCGATCCCGCACAGCGCGGCGAGGCCCCACAGCTGCAACCAGCTTGCCCCGGCGGGCAGTGCGGCGAATCCGGTCGCCCGGGCCAGGGCGAGCGCACCCAGCACTCCGGCCTGCTTGCCGAGGAACAGCCCCGCGCCAACCGCCAGCGGGAGCGGAGCGAGCGCTTCGGCGAGGCCCCCGCCGCCAAGGTGGACCCCGGCATTGGCGAAGCCGAACAGGGGCACGATCAGATAGGCGCTCCACGGCGCCAGCCCATGCTCGAAACGCAGCAGCAGACTGTCGCCGCGCCAGCGACCGGGGCGCAGCGGAATGGTGAACGCCGCCAGCACGCCGGCCACCGTCGCATGAACGCCCGAACACAGCACTGCATACCAGACGACCGCGCCGAGTAGCACGTAAGGCAGCCAGTGATCGACGCCGCGCCGGCCGAGCAGCGCCATGGCCGCAAGCACGCCGAGCGCCCCCAGCAGCCACGCGACATCGAGCGACGGCGTATAGGCCACGGCGATGATCGCCACCGCGCCAAGGTCGTCGACGATTGCCACCGTCAGCAGCAGCAGCCGCAGTGCCGGTGGCGCGCGCTTGCCCACGAGCGCAAGCACGCCGACCGCGAAGGCGATATCGGTCGCCGCAGGGATCGCCCAGCCGGCGCCGAGCCCCGGCGTGCCCCGCGCCACGGCAAGGTAGACGAGCGCCGGCACAGCCATCCCGGCCAGCGCCACCAGCACCGGCAGGCGCCGGCGCGCCGCGTCGGCCAGTTCGCCGTCCAGCACCTCCCGCTTGATTTCCAGCCCGACGACGAAGAAAAACACCGCCATCAGCGCGTCGTTGATCCACAGGTCGAGCGTGGCGAGCTTGGGAATCGGGCTCAGCGGCAGCGCCCCGTGGAACAGCGCGTGATAGCGGTCCGCCAGCACCGAATTGGCCAGGATCATCGCCGCCGCCGCCGCCGCGATCAGCAGCAGTCCCGCGCCGGCCTCGCCACGCGCCAGCGCAACCATGCGCGTCGCCAGTCTCGAAAAGAAGTGTCGTCGCTGCATCACCGCACAGTCTTTCGCGGGCCCGTTAAGGGTTTGCAAGGAGTCTGCATTCGATTACCGTCCACATTAGGGGTAACTACGGGGGAATCCGGGCATGGCCTTCGGGGCCGATGCACTGATGACGGCACCGCTTGATGCGGGGACACTCGGGCTGGGCACGCTGTCGATGCTCCAGGCGCTGCAGTACGAGCTTACCCTGTTCGCCGGGTTCTGGTTCCTGGTCGGCATGCTCGATGAGCTGACGGTCGATGTGGTGTGGGGCTGGCTGCTGCTCAATCGCCGCGCCCGCGCCCCCCGCCTCGCCGATGGGCTCGCCGCGCGCGAGCTTGCGGGAATCGCCGCGGTGTTCATTCCCGCCTGGCACGAGGCCGAGGTCATCGGGGCCACTGTCGCCCACGCGCTCAAGGCCTGGCCGCAGAGCAACCTGCGGCTCTACGTCGGCTGTTATCGCAATGATCCCGATACCGTCGCCGCCGTCATTGCAGTAGCGGGCGGCGATCCGCGGCTGCGCCTCGTCGTGCACGACCGGCTTGGGCCGACCACCAAGGCCGATTGCCTCAACCGGCTCTACGGCGCGCTCTGCGAGGACGAACTGCGCTCCGGCCGGCGCGCGCGCTCGGTCGTGCTGCATGACGCCGAGGACATGGTCCATCCGGCCGCGCTCGTCGTGCTCGATGCCGCGCTTCATGAGGCGAGCTTCGTCCAGCTGCCCGTGCGCCCCGAACCGCAGCGCGGCTCGCGCTGGGTTGCGGGGCACTACACCGACGAATTCACCGAGAGCCATGCCAAGGCGATGGTCGTACGCGACGCGCTGGGCGCGGCATTGCCGGCGGCAGGGGTCGGCTGCGCCATCGCCCGTGAGGTTCTTGCCGAGCTGGCGCAGGGTCGCAAGGCCGAGCTCGCCCGCACCGAAGGCGTGCTCAGCAACCGTCTCGCCGGTCCGTTCGCTTCGGAATGCCTGACCGAGGATTACGAGATGGGCTGGCGCATCGCGCATGCCGGTCATTCGGCCCGGTTCCTGCGCCTGCGTGACGGTGAGGGCCAGCTCGTCGCCACCCGCAGCTACTTCCCTGCCTCCATCGACGCGGCGGTTCGTCAGAAGGCGCGCTGGGTCCACGGCATTGCCTTTCAGAGCTGGGACCGGCTCGGCTGGAGCGGCCGCTGGGTCGATCTGTGGATGGCCGCGCGCGACCGGCGCGGGCCGCTGGTCGCCCTCGTGCTGTTCGCGGCCTACTTGCTGGTCGTCGTCGGCGCCATCGTCGCCGCGGCGCAGGCCGCCGGCATGCTCGGGCCTTCGCCGCGCTCGCCGGTGCTCGCGGTGATGGTCAAGCTGTGCCTCGTCGGACTCGCGTGGCGCATGGCGCTGCGCTTTATCTTCACCACGCGCGAATATGGCGTCGGCGAGGGGCTGCTGGCGATGCTGCGCATTCCCGTCGCCAATGTAATCGCGATCGTCGCCGGCCGCCGCGCGTTCACCGCCTACGTCCGCAGCCTCGCCGGCAGCGCTGTGTTCTGGGAGAAGACCACACACCACGGCCACCCGACCCTCGCCTGGCCGGCCGACAAGCCCGAGGCCTCGGCTGCCGGAGGCCCCGCGTGAGAAGCGGTGAACGGCCACGCGGGCAGCCGCTGATGGTGCTGGCGGTGCTGCTGTCCAGCTGGATCGGCGCGCGCGCGCTCGCCTGGCACCTGCTGGCTGATACCGCCCCGCTGACCGTGACCGCCGAAGCGCCCGCCGAGCTTTCCGCCGCGCCGGCATTCACGCGCCTGCCGGTCCACCGCGCGCCGCTCCATGGGCACACTGCCCCGCCACCAAACGGACAGCCGACGCTGGCGGCTCCGCTGGCAGCACCGCTCCCGCTCGCGCCGCTGGCTCCGGCACCGTTGCCGCTTTCGCCCGCGCCCACCTCGCTGGCCCCCGCACACGTCGCGGGTGCCGACAAGACCGAGTGGATGATGCTCGCCAGCGGCCACCAACTGCTTTCGTTCGCCGCGCTGGGCATGCTTCCGGTCCCGGCGGAGATCGCCGCGCACCTCCGGCAGGAGCCTGCTCCTGCGCCGCAGTCGGCGACCAGGTTCGCCCCGCTCGCCCGCTGGTCTGCAGATGGCTGGGTCTTCGTCCGCCGCGGCGGCAGTCCGATCACGTTCCCGCGCCTCAGCGGCTTCGGCAACTACGGCTCAAGCCAGACCGGCGCCGTTCTGCGCTACCGGCTCGCCCCGGCCGATCCGCACCGCCCGACGCTGTACCTGCGCGGCAGCGGCGCACTCAACGGCACGCGCGAGCAGGAAGTCGCGCTTGGCGCCGCGGTACGGCCGCTGCCCGGCCTGCCCGTGGCCGCGATGGCGGAGGTGCGCGCTACGCGCGATGGACTGGGCCTGAGGGCACGTCCTGCGGTCGCGCTCGTCACCGAACTGCCGCCGCAGCGCCTCCCGCTGGGCTTCACCGCCGAGACCTATGTCCAAGGCGGCTATGTCGGCGGCCGCTTCGCCACGGCCTATGTCGACGGGCTCGTGCGCGCCGAGCGCGGCCTCGTTACCGTGGCGGGAACGGACATCGGGGCCGGCGGCGGCGTATGGGGCGCGAAACAGCGCGGCGCTGCGCGAATTGACGTCGGCCCTGTCGCCAGCGTCAGGGTCCGTCTCGGCGATACGGCCAGCGCCCGGATCGAGGCCGACTGGCGCTTCCGCGTCGCCGGGCGCGCTCACCCCGATTCCGGGCCCGCACTAACGCTTTCGGCAGGATTCTAGGACGGTTCTAGGCCGGCTCGTCCAGCCGCAGCCACTCGGGCAAGAGGTCGGGCGATACCCCGTCCATCCGCACGTGATCGATCGCGAGCCCGAGCTCGGGATAGGCGATCCGCTGGCGATCAGGGTCGGAACTCGCCAGCGGCACCACCAGCAGCCGCCGGTTTACCTTCTGGCGCCAGTTCATCCGCGCGGTGTTTTCCTGGCCGACGTAGCACCCCTTGGTGAAGCTCACCCCATTCAGCTCGACCGCGTTGCACTCGAGCCACAGGGTTTGCCCGTCGCCGAGTTCGGCACGCCCTTCCATCACCCCCAACCGCAGGCGATGGGCCTTCCACTCAGCATCGGCGCTCTCCGCATCGTCGGCGTCGGCCGGGGCGACCCAGCGTTCGCCCAGCGCCGCCAGCCGCGGATCGGGCGAGGCGCCGTCGCCGTTGTGCGCCCGCCAGTGGACGGCCACATCCCGGTCCACTCCGATCGCGATCTTGCGGCGCAGGCGATAGAGCGAGAGCCGCCGAACCAGCGCATCGGCCGCGCTTGCCTCGCAATCGAGCAGCAGGTCGTTGCCCGATGGCCAGACGATGAAGTCGAACAGCACCTTGCCCTGTGGGGTCAGCAGTCCGGCCCAGACCGGCAGCGCACCAGTCACGTCCTGCGTGACCAGCCCCTGGAGGAACCCGGCGGCATCCTCCCCGTGCTCGGGCGAAAGGCGCACGACGGCGCGGGAAAACAGGCGGGTCGCGGTCATGATCGGTCGCTGCGTGGTCGGTTCAGGCATGGTGTTCCCGCAACGGAGGGTTTGCCGGGACGGTTCCTCTGGTTCCCGGAAAGGGACGGCGAGGCAAGGAAATTCGCGACAAACGACCGGTGGAGGTCAGGGATTCCACGGCATTTCGCACCTTGGCAGGCGCCGCGATTGGCGCGGGCGTGCCGGCTTGCTAGGGTCGCGGCATGCCCGGTCGCCTCCCGCCTGCGTCCTTCGCTGCCTCGGCCCTGCTCGCCTGCGCGGTGCTCTCCGGCTGTTCCGACCGCAAGCCACCCGCACCGCGGCCCGAGCAGGACCCGGCCGTTTCAGGTGCGCTGAACGAGCAGCTGATGACCGATCCGGATCTCGCCCGCATCAACCCGGACAACCGCGCGCTCGTCGGCGGCGGCCCGGCCGCGGCCCCGATCCCGCTCGAGGACCGCTCGCCCGAAGCGATTGCCCGCGCCCGCGCCGATGCGGCGCGCCTACTCGGGAGCAACGCCGCCAGGGCTCCCGCCCCGACCGGCACGCCGTTCGGCGATGCTCCGCGCGATACCCCGGCTCTCGCCGTCGTCGCCGCCCTCGGCAGGGCTGCCAAACCCTGCGGCGATGCGCTTGAATACGGCTTCGCCTGGGCGGCGCGCCTGCCCGCGGCCATGCCGATCTACCCGCGCGGCCACGCCCAGGACGCCGCCGGGACCGACCGTCCCGGCTGCGCCCTGCGCACCGTCACTTACGTGACCCCCGTACCTGCCAGCGAAGTCGCCGATTTCTACTGGACCACGGCGGCCCGCGCGGGCTTGGCGGCCGAACACCATCCCTCCGGCTCCGGCACCGCCGTTGTCGCCCGCAAGGGGCAGGGCAGCGCCGCCGCGTTCATTCACGCGCGCGACGACGGCCTGACCGAAGTGGACCTCGTCACCAGCAGGATGTGATCCCCAAGCCTCGAGGGGACGGCGCTGGCCCCGGCTCGCGAAGGCCTACCCCTCGCTCAGGCCCAGCCCGATCGTCGCCCGCGGCTGATCCATCTCCGCCGAAGACACCGGATAGGCGCAGAAATCGGCCGCGTAGAATCCGCCCGGGCGGTGATTGCCCGATAGACCGGTGCCGCCGAACGGCACGCCCGGCGCAACTGCGGTGGTCGGCCGGTTCCAGTTGACCACGCCCGTGCGCACGTTGGCCCAGAACCGGGTATAGTCCTGCGGCGAGCCGCCGATCAGCGAGGTGACGAGGCCATAGCGCGTGGCATTGGCCTCGGCGATCGCAGCATCGAAATCGGGCACACGGATCACCTGCAGCAGCGGGCCCAGCAGTTCGACGTCGGGGCGCTCGGCCATCTGCGTGGTCTCGATGATCGCTGGCGACAGGAATGGCCGACCCGGCACGGTGCGGACCATGTGCTTGATCGGTCGCCCGCCGTTGGAGAGCAGGTAGACGAAGCTCTCGGTCAGGCCTTCGGCCGCGGCATTGTCGATCACCGGGCCCATGAACGGGGCCGGCTCGTCAAACGGGGCGCCTACGATCAGCCGGTCCGCCAGCGCCTTCACTTCGCTCACCAGCGCATCGAACAGGGTGTCGCGCACGATCAGCCGCCGCGCATTGGTGCACGATTGCCCCGACCAGCTGAACGCCGATTGCACGATCAGCGTCGCCGCGTCGGTCAGCTTGGGCGTGTCCCACGCAACGATCGCGTTGTTGCCGCCCATTTCCAGCGCGACGAGCTTGTTCGGCGTGGTCGCCAGCTTGCGATTGAGCGCGATGCCGTTGTGCGAGGAGCCGGTGAACAGCACCGCGTCGACGCCCTCGTCGAGCGCGAGTTCCTGTCCGGTCTCCGCGCCGCCCGGGCAGAACTGCACGACGTTGGCCGGCACCCCGGCATGGTGGAAGCAGCGCACCAGCACCTCGGCGCAGGCGGGCAGCTTTTCGCTCGGCTTGAAGATCACCGCGTTGCCCGCGATCAGCGCCGGGATGATCTGCGCTGCCGGGACGGCCAGCGGCGAACTCCCCGGGCCGAGCACCACCGCCACCCCGTGCGGCTTGTGGCGCAGCGCGCTGGTCCCCTGCAGCGCATTGTCGAGCCGGCGCTGGGCGGTGCGTTCGGCATAGGAGCGCACCGCGATCTCCACCCGCTCGATCACCGCGCTCACCTCGCCGTGGGCGGCCCACAGCGGCTGTCCGGTCTCCCGGGCGACGAGCTGGCCGAGGGTGTCGGCTTCCTTGCGCAGTTCGTTGGCGGTGCGGCGGAGCAGTTCGATCCGGTTGGCGAGCGATTGCGCGGCCCAGGCCGGCCAGGCGCGCCGCGCCCGCTCGACACAGTCAGCCACGTCCCCGGGCGCGCCGCGCCACAGTTCCTCGCCGGAGGCCGGCGCGGTCGAGACGATTTCATCACTCATCGCGTGCGAACCGGTCGAACCCCCTGATGCCTCGCCGCTACTGCGGATCACCATAGGGCCGCGGCGGGGAATGTCACAATCCCATCGCGTCCGGAATGGCGAAGTTTTCTGCCGGATGGCCTCAGTATAGACCCTGAGGCGCGGGCGGCTCGCCCAGCGCCTCCCCTAGCCGACGGATCGCCGCCACGTGCGCTTCGAGCGGTGCCCAGTCGTCCCCGGCGTCGATCGTCGCCCACAGGCTCTCGACCACGTCGATGTGATTGGTCGGCGGCGCATCCTCGGCCCACAGCAGGTGGTCGGTCGCGCCGGGCAGGGCCGTGCGCCCCGCCAGCAGCTCGCCGAAGTCATCATCGGGCGCCGCCCGCCCGCCGCGATGGCGGAAATAGAGGACGTCCGGTGCCATTCCCACCTCGGCCATGTGCTGCTGCGCGGCCAGGAACAGCGCGAGGTCTGCCTCCTCGCCCGCCGACTCGATCCCCAGCCGCCAGCAGAACCGCCGCGCCAGCGCCGCCTTGTAGAGCGGTTCGAACCGCTCGAGCGCGGCGATCAGCGGGGGCGCTTCCGCCAGGAGCCGCAGCGCCACGGCCAGCTGGCCGCAATTCCAGTAGATCGCGTTGGGCTGGCGGCCATAAGCGTAAAGCCCGGTGGAATCGAAATAGGCTGCGGTGAACCCGGGATCGTGCCGCGGCAGCCAGCGCCACGGGCCGTAGTCGAAGCTCTCGCCGGTCACGTTCATGTTGTCGGTATTGAGCACGCCGTGGACGAACCCCGCCACCATGTAGCTTGCCGCCATGTCAGCCAGCCGCGCCACCACCTGGTGCAGCAGGATCACCGGCGGTTCGTCGCGCCCCGGGGCCTCGGCCGGCGGCGGCGGTCCGGGGAACTCGCGCAGCACGTAATCGACCAACTGCGCCATGTGATCCGTCTCGCCCAGCGCGAGCAGGCGCTGGAAGGTGCCGATGCGGATATGCCCGTGGCTGAGCCGCACCAGCACCGCCGAGCGGGTGGGCGAGGGCTCGTCGCCCCGCTCCAGCGCCTCGCCCGTCTCGATCACCGAGAAGGTCTTGCTCGTATAGGTGCCCAGCGCCTCCAGCAGCTCGGTCGCGAGAATCTCGCGGCACGCGCCCTTCAGCGTCAGCCGCCCGTCGCCGAAGCGCGAATAGGGCGTCTGGCCAGAGCCCTTGGTGCCGAAGTCGAGCAGCCGCCCGGCGGAATCGCGCAGCTGTCCATAGAGGAACCCGCGCCCGTCGCCGATGTCGGGGTTGTACGACTGGAACTGGTGGCCGTGATAGCGCAGCGCCAGCGGCTCGGGCAGGTTTCCGTCCAGCGGCGCGAACCGGCCGAACCGCTCGATCCACTCGGCATCCGACAGGCCGCCGAGCCCTACCGCCGGGGCCCAGCGGTCATTGCGGAAGCGCAGGACGGTCTGCGGGAAATCTGCCGCCCGCACCGGGTCGGCGAGCCATGAGGCCAGGGCGAGCAGCTGGGGATCGGGGCGATAGTCGCCCGCTTGCGGTTCTCGGCGCATCGGGCGATAGTGGGCACTCGGGGACGGGGGCGCAAGGCGCAGGGGCTGCACGCAAGGGACATCTGCGAGCGAATGAGCGAATTCGAAGACCGCTACTGGTCAAGCCGCGACGGCTTGCGCCTGCACTACCGCACCTATGGCACGCCCGTAGCCGGCCGTGCGCCGGTGCTGTGCCTGCCGGGCCTCACCCGCAACGCCCGTGATTTCGAGGATCTGGCCGTCCACATGGCCCAAGGGCGCGAGGTCCTCTGCCTCGATCTGCGCGGCCGGGGCGACAGCGGCTATGCCAGGGATTCCGATACCTACCACCCGCTCCAGTATGTCGAGGACGTTGAGGCCCTGCTCGAGGATACCGGGATAACGCGCTTCGTCGCGGTCGGCACTTCGCTCGGCGGGCTGATGACCATGCTGCTCGCCCTGCGCGATCCGGCCCGCATCGCCGGCGCCGTGCTCAACGATATCGGCCCGGTGATCGAGCCCGACGGCCTGGCCCGCATTCGCGACTATGTCGGGTCGGGCCGCAGCTTCCCCACCTGGATGCACGCCGCCCGCGCGCTGGAAGAGACGCACACTGCCGCTTTCCCCGGTTTCACCCTCGCGGACTGGCTGCGCGTGGCGAAGCGGATGATGGCGATCGGCCAGAACGGGCGCATCGCCTTCGATTACGACATGAAGATCGCCGAGCCGTTCTCGCGTCAGGGCGGCGAGGGCGGGGGCGACCTGTGGCCGGCGTGGACTGCGCTCGCCGGCCGCCCGGTGCTGGTCCTGCGCGGCGAGCTGTCCGATATCCTCTCAGCCGCCACCGCGGCCGAGATGGCCCGCCGCGTGCCCGATGCCGAGATCGTCACAGTTCCGGGTCGCGGCCATGCTCCCACGCTCGACGAGCCCGAAGCGGTCGCCGCGATCGACCGCCTGCTCGCCCGCTGCGCCTGACCGTAGTGCCGCTGCCCTTGCGCATCCTCCACCTCCACTCGAGCTTCGATGCCGGCGGCAAGGAACTGCGCGCGGTCCGGCTGATGAACCTGTTCGGCCCCGGTACCGCCGAGCCTGTCGAGCACACGATCGTCACCGCCCAGCCGGATGCTTATGGCGCGAGCAGCGCGGTCGCCCCCGGGATCAGCGTCAGTTACCCGCGCGATTTCCCGGCGCTTGCCGGCTCGTTCAGCATGGGCCGGCTCCATGCCCTGGCTCGCGCGATGGCGCACCACGATCTCGTCCTCACCTACAACTGGGGCGCGATGGACGCGGTCATGGCACACACCGTGTTCGCCAAGGCGCTCACGCTCCCGCCGCTCGTCCACCACGAGGACGGCTTCAACGAGGACGAGGCCGCACGGCTCAAGCCGCTGCGCAACTGGTACCGCCGGATCGGCCTCGCCAGCGCCGCCGGCCTGATCGTCCCCTCGCTCCGGCTGGAGCGGATCGCGCTCCCCACCTGGCACCAGCCGCGCGACCGCGTCCGCCGCATCCCCAACGGCATTCCCACCAGTGCCTACACCGCCAAGCCTAGGCCCAATGCCCTGCCGCGCGTCATCAAGCGGCCGGGCGAGCGCTGGGTCGGCACCATTGCCGGCCTGCGCGCGGTCAAGAACCTGCCGCGCCTCGTCCGCGCCTTCGCCACCCTCGGCGAGGAGTGGCAGCTGGTCATCCTCGGCGAAGGACCCGAGCGCGATGCCATCCGCGAAACCGCCATCGCGCTCGAGGTCGGCCATCGCGTCCACCTGCCCGGCTTCGTCCCCGACCCGGCCGGCGTGATCGGCCTGTTCGACCTCTTCGCGCTCTCGTCCGACAGCGAGCAGTTCCCGATCTCGGTGGTCGAGGCGATGGCCGCGGGCCTGCCCGTCGCCGCGCCCGCCGTGGGCGATGTCGCGGCGATGGTCGCGCCCGAAAACGCCCCGTTCATCGTCGCCCCCGGCAGCGATACGGCGCTTGGCGAAGCGCTGTGCACGCTTGCCGCCGATGCGCCGCTGCGCGCGCGGCTCGGCGCGGCCAATCGCGCGAAAGCCCGCGCCGAGTACGACGAGGCAAGCATGCTCGCCGCTTACCGCGCCGCCTATGCCGAAGCGCTCGGCCGCGCCGGCTTCCCCTGACCGGGCGGTAATCCCCCGTTCACTGCGGCGCGGGCACGGTCTGCGCCACGATTGCCGTTGAAAAGCACTCGCCATCCGCTAAGAACCCGCACAACTCCGGCGTTAACCCTCGCTCCTGCCTGCTACGTCACTTCAGAAAGAGCCGCGAACTTGGTCCTGCGTCCGCATAGCAACCGCACCCGCACTCCCGCCCCGGCCGGTACCGGCAGCGGCCCGGCCAATCCGCAGAGCGATGTTTTCGTCCGCGAGGTCGACGATGCCCTGCGCGAGCAGGAGTTCATCGACGCGCTGCGCAGCTACGGCAAGCTCGCCGCCGCGGCGATCCTGCTGTTCCTCGTCGCGCTCGGCGGGTACCTGTGGTGGCAGCATTCGCAGAAGCAGACCGCGGGTGAGCGGGGCGAGCAGTTGACGGTCGCGATCGACCAGGTCGAGGCCGGCCATCTCGATGCGGCCCGCGGCGAACTGAACAAGCTGATCGCCAAGCCCGATGGCGCCGGCGTTGCCGCGCAGATGCTCGATGCGGGCATCCTCGTC
>Ga0068858_100002891_pt1 | contig 17268 bp, 16 predicted proteins | sample KBSSwiS12_FD_66589 | JGI IMG/M metagenome (GOLD analysis project Ga0068858, IMG submission 66589) | Switchgrass rhizosphere microbial communities from Kellogg Biological Station, Michigan, USA - KBS Switchgrass S1-2 | ecosystem: Host-associated > Plants > Roots > Rhizosphere > Soil ...
GAAACCGGTGCACAAACAGACTACTTTGCGCGCGTTATTTTCCTGTGCGCTTCGACGTTTGGATCGACTTTTATTCTGTTGAATTCGGCCTCCAGCCGCTTCCCGAATGGCTTCGGAAATGACAGCGGCGAGCTGGGTTGTAATGTCATGGACCATCACCTGGGAGTGGGCGCGAACGCGCGCGTCGATGGGTTCGAAGATCATTACTACAGCGGTCGTCGGCCTAACGGCTTCTACATCCCTCGTTTTCGCAACATCGGTAAAGACAAGCGCGACTATCTGCGGGGATTCGGTTACCAGGGTAGCGCCCTGCGCTCGGAGTGGCCGAGCCTGGTGCGCGATGAGGCACTTGGTGCCGAGCTCAAGCGCAAGGCCACGACACCTGGACCGTGGCACATCGGGATGGGTGGCTTTGGCGAGATGCTGCCGCATCACGATAACCGCGTGACACTCGATCGCAGCCGCAAGGACAAGTTCGGACTTCCCGTGTTGGCGTTCGATGCCGTGCTCAGGGAGAACGAGTACCGGATGCGCAAGGATATGGCCAATGATGCGGCGGAGATGCTCGAAGCGGCGGGCTTCCGAAACGTGCGCTCCGTTGACAGCGTTCCCGGCGTGGGTCTGGCCATTCACGAAATGGGCACCGCGCGAATGGGCCGTGACCCGAAAACATCCGTGCTGAACGGATGGAACCAGGTGCATGCGTGCAAGAATGTTTATGTGACCGATGGAGCCTGTATGGGTTCCACGGCCTGTCAGAACCCATCCCTGACGTATATGGCGCTGACGGCCAGGGCCGCCAATCACGCGGTCGAAGAGCTCAAGCGAATGAACCTGTAGAGTATGGTCATGAACCGCCGCGAAGCATTGAAGCAGGTTGCCTTCCTGATGGGAGGAGCCGTGTCCGCCTACTCGATACTCGGGATCGAGACAGGCTACTGTGCCGATGCTGCTCCAAAGGCCCCGGCGCGCACCTCCATTTTCAATGTCTCTCAGATGCAGCTCGTTTCCAGAGTCGCCGAGATCATCATTCCACGTACTGACACGCCGGGTGCCACGGACGTGGGCGTACCTGGCTTCATCGACCTCATGCTGGGTGACGTTTACCCCAAGAGAGACCGCGATCGTTACCTGACCGGGCTCGCTGAATTCGAAGCTGCTGCCCGGTCCGAGGACCAGTCAGGATTCGCCTCGCTGAAACCCGCGCAACAGGTCGAGCTGGTCAAAAAATTCCACGCCGCCGCCGTTGTCGAAGAGCGTCGTCGGCCACGGGGTAAGGATGACCACCCACAGCGCCCATTCATTCTCATGACGAAGGAGTTGACTCTGCTTGGCTTCTTCACCTCACAGGTAGGAGCTACACAGGTTCTCCAGTACGCAGCTGTGCCGGGATCGTGGCATGCGTGCATTCCGCTCGCGCAAGCCGGCAACGGCAAATCCTGGGCCGTTGAACCGGGTATCGAATTTTGAGCGGGCAGGCTCCTCGGGATTTCGGTCGCCGTGACGTGCTACGCGCGCTTGCGGCTGGATCGGTGGTTGGGGCGATGCCCGCGGCGGGAGCCCGGGTAATCGCGGCACCCAGATCTGTCGGCCGACTGAAACAGTCCGTCTGCCGTTGGACGTATCGAACGGTACCGTTGGATGAACTGTGCCGCCGTGTCAAGAAAATGGGATTCGCCGGCATCGACCTGTTGTACAGCGACGAATGGCAGGCAGCCGGGGACGCAGGGCTCACGGTGTCCATGGGGTATGCGAGCCGCAGAGACAAATTCATTCAGACCGGTTTCAACAATCCCGACAATCATGCATTGCTGTTGAATGAGTTGGAACAGGCTTTGCCGGTTGCCAAACGCGCGGGTGTTGCCAACCTGATTGCCATGTTTGGGAATCGGGATCCCGCGCGCGATGATCGTGCCGCTGTCGATGCCTGTGTCACGGGTCTCGAGAAGATTGCCCCGCTCGCGGAAGAGTCCGGCGTCACCATCTGTGTGGAGTTGCTGAACAGCCGCATTGATCACCCTTCATACCAGGGTGACCATACGGCCTTCGGTGTGGAGGTGGTCAGCAGGGTGGGCTCGCCGCGGGTCAAGCTGCTTTATGACATCTATCACATGCAGATCATGGAAGGGGATGTGATCCGTACGATCCGTAACAACATCCAGTGGATCGGGCATTTCCATACCGGCGGTGTGCCGGGCCGGCACGAAATTGACGGCACCCAGGAACTGAACTATCACGCGATCGCCGCTGCCATCGCAGATTGCGGCTTCAGCGGTTTTGTTTCACACGAGTTCATGCCGACGCATCCGGATCCCTTTACTTCCCTGGCGGATGCTTTCCAGATCTGTTCGGTCTGAGCCGCGAGGCGGTCTTTTCGCCGCCGGTAGAGCCAGAGGCCCAGTGCCAGTAATGTGCCCCCCGGGAGCAATATCTCAATGAGCGCGTACGGGGCCAATCGCCGCAGTGTCTCAAATACCCGTCGCGCCGAAATCATGTGAGCTCTCCGAATTCCTGGTTGGTTGACCCCAGGACGTACGAAAAGCACCGGTTCGGACAGGTTTTTGCCGGAAAAGAAATTTTTCCGCGGGATGTCGTACCTGAATACGGCCCCGCGTCCTCGATTACCGGGCGCGCGACCGGAATTACCGACCGGAATTACTTACGCGGTGCCACCTCGAGCACCTGCCTGTGAAGGAAGTACATCAGCGCCAGCGACACCAGTGCGACTGCCACGACGATGTAACCGATCCAATCGAAATGTTCCAGGCGCCCGGTTGGCATCTGGACGATGATCAAACCCGCCACGCTCGCAGAAATACCACCCGCCAATTGCTGTAGCGAGGCGCTGACGGCATTGAATGCGCCGCGCTGGGTGGGTCCGGGAATCGCCGAGATCAGCGCCTGTGCAGGGATCATTCGCGAGAAGATTCCCGCAAACAGGATCACATTGATGACAATCACCCAGGCCAGCGCCACATGACCTATGTTGGTCCAGATGAGCACCATGATCATCGAAATCGCGGTACCAAAGCAGAAGGTGGGGAATTTGCCGAACCGGTCGCTGGCTTTGCCGACCAGGGGGCCCACGAAGACCGCGCAAAGACCGGTGACCAGATAGATCACCGGCAATACAGCGAAGCTCAGCCCTACATTGTTGACAATGAAGGCGGTACCGAAGGGCATCAACATATAGCCCCCGGTAGGCATCAGCGTGACGAGGATGAACGCCAGATAGAAACGGCGCTCGGCAACGGTGTGGATCAGGTGCATCAGCGGACTGCGCTCCTGTTTCAGCACCAGATGATCCGCCACCGGCTTCATGCGTAGCACGATGATCAATCCCGCCGGAATGGCGATGCCCAGGATGGCGAAAAACGGTGCATGCCAATCCCATCGGTTGGCAAAGAAAAGACCTGCCGGCAGTCCCAGTACCTGGCTGGCGGCGAAGGCGGTGGAGATGATACCCATCACCCGGCCACGCATCTCCAGGGGGAACAGGTCGGTCGCGATTGCGAGCGCCACTGACCCGATAACACCACCGAACAGGCCGGTAACGATGCGCGCCAATAAGAGCAGGGGATATGTGTTCGCCAGAGCACACAGCAACGTACCCAGCATGAAGCCGCCATAGAAGAATAGAAGCAGGCGCTTGCGATCGAAGCGGTCGGCAAAGCCAGCGGCGAGGAAGCCGGACACTCCGGCGCTGAAGGCATAGGAGGAAACCGCCCACCCGAATTGATGTGGGGTGATGTTCAGGGTGGGCATCATCATCGCGCCCAGGGGCGAGATGATCATGAAGTCCAGAATGATCGTGAACTGCATGAAGGCCAGGACGGCGACCACAAACTTCTGGTAGCTCGAGAAAACCTTGAGTGGCTCAGTATTCGTCTTGGCGTCGTTCATCCTCATCCCTCACTGGCGGGCGCAGCGCGGCAAGATACACTCGTCGCAGCCAATAAGCAGTGTGCCTGGCCTATGAGTCTGATTCTTTACTCATTCCGACGTTGTCCCTACGCGATGCGTGCCCGCCTGGCTCTGGATGTCAGCGGGCAGGTCTGGGAGCTGCGCGAAGTAAGCTTGCGCAACAAGCCGCCCGAAATGCTTCGCCTGTCCGCCAAGGGGACGGTCCCCGTGCTGGTGCTCCCGGATGGAAGTGTCATCGACGAGAGTCTGGATATCATGTTGTGGGCCTTGAGCCGCAACGATCCCGAGCACTGGCTGGCACCTGAGTCCGATTCGCTGCATGGAATGCGGGAACTGATCGATCGGTTCGATTCGCATTTCAAACAGCACCTGGATCGCTACAAGTACCCGAGCCGGTTTGCGGGCGCGGATCCGTTGGTCGATCGCGCTGAGGCTGCTCAGGACCTCGCGCTGCTCGAGGGCCGGCTCATGCGGACAACGTACCTGGCTGGTGGGCACGTGTCTCTTGCTGACATGGCTATTGTGCCGTTCGTAAGACAGTTTGCGAACGTAGATCCGGATTGGTTTGCTGGGCAGTCATCGCACACGTTGCAACTCTGGTTGAGGACGTTGGTCGAGTCTGCGCGCTTTGAGCGCATCGTGCAGCGAGCGATGTGACTCATCACAAAAGCAGGCCGAAACGGATGGGCACCAACACCGTCCGTACCGGTGTTTCCATCTCCATATAACGCGCTTCCACAAAAAAGGAATCCGTGCCGCCAATCGCGGAGTTGACTCCCACACCCGCGTTCCATTCCCAGCGCCCCGTGGTTTTGCTCCCCACCAGCACATCGCCTGCATAGCCGCCGTTCGCGCACAGGCCGGCCCAGTCCAGGCAAGATGGGCCACCGTTGTTGACTGTCCGGGTCAGACTGATACGTCGAATGGCTCCGCCGCCGCCAGCCATGACATACGCGTGGATGCCTCGTGAGAGCGGCAAGTAGTAAACCGCATCGAGGTCATTGCTCCACAGGTCGGTCCAACCGTGATCCACCCGAGTCTGATTGACCGTTGAGCCTTCATTCAACAGTTGGGAGGTTGCGTTGTTGCGGCTGTACTGGAAGTCCAGGCGCAGCCACACCGGGCCCGGGCCGAGCCGCCATTGCACGCCGGTGCCGAGATTCCAGCCGTTATTCACGAAGTTGGCCGCTTCGCCGGTGGCCACCGTATAACCGCCGGCGCCATACGGCCTCCCCACGATGTCCGGGGCGGCGAGACCATAGTCCGCATTCGCTGCAATCGCAGGCATACAGCAGGCCAGCAACGTGACCGCACCCAGCGGGTAAACATAATGTTTCATTTTTTTCCTGTCGTGATAGCGAGAAAAACGTGGCTGGGATGATTGGCGCGACCTGTTCGATGGATCAATACTCGCTCGTGAAGTATCGTTTTTCGATACTTTGGGTGGCGAGAAATGACTATGAACGCAAATCTGATGCCGACACGCGTCATGCTCAGCCTCAAGGCCATCATGAAATCCCGGCAGATCACTTATCGGGAGCTGGCGCGCCGTATCCGTCTGAGCGAGGCGTCTGTAAAGCGGATCTTTTCGCGCGCCACACTGACGCTCACACGTTTGGATGACATCTGCCAGGCTCTGGAAGTCAGTCTGGGCGAGGTGGTCCGATTGGCGAGCGAGCAGTCGGCCGACCATCCGGAGTCCCTGACCCTGGAACAGGAAGCCGCTCTGGCCGCGGATCCGAAGCTCCTGGCGTGTTTCTATCTGCTTGCGAACGGGCGGACGGGACGGGAGGTGAGCACTCAACTGGGTGTTGATGAACGGGCCGTCCGCCGCTGGATGGTCAGGCTCGATGCGCTGCGCCTGATTGAGTTGCGTTCGAAGCTTCGAGCTCGAACGCGTGCCGCCTCGGTGATTGCCTGGCGAACCGACGGCCCTCTGCGGCGCTTGTACGAAAAGCAGATTCGCCAGGAGTTCCTGCAGGCGGCGTTCTCCCGTACGGGCGAGGCGTTGCACTTCCTGTCCGCGGAGCTTTCGGAGGCCTCCTGCAAGGTGCTGCTGCGTAAGTTGGAGCGCGTGGCCGGAGAATTTCGCGATCTGGCGGAGCTCGATCGCACCCTGCCACCCAGGGACAAACGCAGTATCGCAGCTCTCGTGGCCGTTCGACCCTGGGTATTCTCGATGTTCAAGGGCCTGAAGGCTCTTCCGGCATCCGCGCAACGAGTGCGCAACCGTTGACAGTCGTGCAGAATCAAAGCGTCAACCAACCGGTGGAAAGTCTGATATGCCCCAGCTCATGACACTCGAAGGTACTCGGTTCTATTTCGATGCGCTGGCGGTGACCGCGGTTGCTGACAGCGACGCGGATACGGGGGAGGGCGTCACAACGGTGTATGGATTGGCCGCAGGCCGCCTGCGCATCAACGACAGCCCCGGGAGATTCCTGCAGTCCATTCACGCCGCAAACAAGTTTGTCGAGCTCACTCGCCTCGACGATAGTCATGTCTGGATCAACGCAGCGGCAGTGGCCGTGATTCATTCCCCCGTTCGCGAGGACGACTCGACCGGCGCCAACTGCATAATTCCTCTCGGCGGCACCCGCTTCGCGGTGAAAGAGGCGCTCGATGAGGTACAGCGGCTGCTGAACGCACACGGCGCCAGACTGTAGGGTTCTCAGCAGCTCATTTCGCTCGCGCCGGAGCCTGTGTTTGAAAGACCACGCTTCTGTCAGCCATCATCCGCAGAAGAAGCGCCCACGTGGCCACGTTTTGCGAAAGCTCTCCCGGCACTACCTTGTCCAGAGTGTCGTCTTCGGTGTGATGCCAGCGGAAGTAATTCTCCATCCGCTGCATGACTTCCAGTCCAGGCACCCCTGAATCGTTCATGGGCTCGATGTCCGGACCTCCATCGCTGGATCGCTCGCTGCCCCAGCGGACGCCCAGTGGGCCGAGAGCGTTGGGCAAGTCTGCAAGCGCTGGATCTTGCGCACCGCCCCCAGGCAGCCGTACCTCGACCGCAGGCTCTGACCCTGCATCTGCCTCACCGGCAATGACGATTCCTTTCAGGTTCTTTGCGTTGTATTGAACATACGCAGGGCCCGCAATTCCAATTTCTTCGCCTCCGAACAACACGACGCGCACGGTCCGGCGCAAACGCGTTTCGCCAGCGAGCCTGGCGGCCGCCAAGGCGATCGCCACTCCGGCGCCATCATCGTTAGCGCCCGTGCCGACGTCCCATGAATCCAGATGAGCGCCCACGAGCACCGTCTCGGCCGTTGTGCCGGGAATCTCACCCACTGTGTTCCAGCTTTGTGCCGGATGAGCACTGGAGGCCAGTTCGAGATGGATTCTGACGGGGGTGCCCCGATCAACAATCCGATCCAGCAACTCGGCATCCGGCGCAGACAGAGCGGCTGCAGGGACGCTCGGCGCTTCCTGGGACATGAAACCCGTATGCGGCAGCCGTGTTGACCCGACACCCAGAGACCGGACCAGATAGGCAATCGCGCCTCGCTTCGCAGCCTCGTTGGGCCCCTGGCGGCGAGCCTTACCCAGCGCGGCATAACCGGCCAGCCCGGGTGCCATCGTTTCAGTGACCACCGCAATCTTGCCGGTTAGCGAGCCGGTCGGCGCTTCCAGCAGGGCCGCGTATTTCTTGAACAGGACGACCTCTCCGTCGAGGCCGCCGGCGGGTGTGGGCGTGGTTCCCCCTAGGCCGATGATCGCGAGCTTTTGTGGATAGGGAGTGACTATCTGTGCTCGCTCCTCACCGCGAGTCCATGCATTCAGGGTGAACGGCTCGGTATGGACGTTCTGGAATCCCAACGCCTGCAGGTTTTTGACGGCCCAGTCGCGGGCCCTCACAAATTTCTCAGAGCCGACCTGTCGGGCTCCGATTTCGCTCGTCAGGCTCTCGAGCAAGCGCATCGCCAACGGATCGCCCAATGCTCTTTCACGCAGTTCCGACAAGGCAGCCGGTGTCGAGCGAGCGCCTGCTGACGCAGCGGGTGCCTTGGCGCTCACCAGCCCGGCCCATGTGCTGACAATGAGCGCGAAAATGAAAATCCCAGCCCGCATCGGTCCTACTCCGGTCTCAACTGCGCAGCGCACGAAGGTACGATGAGACAGCAAGCGGCGCCAGCTATAGCTTCAGTGAGCGCTGACGTAACACCTGTGTGCGCTTCTTGAACAGCCCGAGCCATTTCCGCAACACCCGATCGCAACAAACGCGCGGTGTGCGGGAAAAGCCTCCATGTGCAGATGCGGGCGTGACACCATCGCCGCCGGAGGGGCCATGGATATCCACGAATATCAAGCCAAGCAGCTCTTATCCGGTTTCGGAGTCGCCGTCGCGCGGGGCAGCGTGGCGTACAGCGCCGAGCAGGCAGTCTTCGCGGCCTCGGAGCTCGGCGGCTGGCACTGGGCCGTCAAAGCTCAGATCCATTCCGGCGCGCGGGGTAAGGCAGGGGCCGTCAAGCTCTGCCGGACTTATCATGAAGTCTCGGATGCGGCCACCTCGATGCTGGGCAAGCGCATCGTGACCTCACAGACCGGGCCCGAAGGCAAAGTCTGCCAGCGCGTGTACATCGAAGTGGCGGAGGCCTTTGAGCGCGAGTTGTATCTCGGCCTGGTGTTGGATCGGAAGTTGCAGCGCATCCGGGTCATTGCCTCGGGCCAGGGCGGGATGGAGATCGAGGAGCTGCTGCACACCAACCCTGAAGCCATCCAGCAGATCCATGTCGAGCCCGCCGTGGGCCTGCAGGCATTCCAGGCACGCGAACTGGCGTTCGGGCTGGGCCTCAATTTGAAACAGGTCAGTCGTGCCACCGCGACCATCATCGGCTGCTATCGAGCCTTCCGCGATCTCGACGCCACCATGGTCGAGATCAATCCTCTGGTCGTGACTTCCGACAATCGCGTGCTGGCCCTCGATGCCAAGATGTCCTTCGATGACAACGCGCTGTTCCGGCGGCCTCAGGTGGCCGAAATGCGGGACGTCTCGCAGGAGGATCCGCGCGAGGCGCGGGCCGCGCAGCAGGGTTTGAACTATGTTGGCCTGACGGGTGACATCGGCTGCATCATCAATGGAGCGGGCCTGGCCATGGCCACCATGGACATGATCAAGCACGCGGGTGGCGAGCCTGCCAACTTTCTCGACGTCGGCGGTGGCGCATCGCCTGAGCGCGTAGCCGAAGCGTTCCGACTCGTGCTGTCGGATCGCAATGTAAAGGCAATCCTGGTCAACATTTTCGCGGGCATCAACCGCTGTGACTGGGTGGCGCAGGGTGTTGTCCAGGCTGCAAAGGACCTGAAGGTGCCGTTGATCGTGCGACTAGCCGGCACCAACGTCGCGGAAGGGCAGCGAATCATCCAGCAAAGCGGTCTGCCGATCATCAGCGCTGACGAGTTGGCCGACGCCGCCAGGAAAGCGGTAGCTGCTGCACACGCCTGAGCGGGGAGGGGCCATGAGCATTCTGATAGATGAAAAGACACCCGTAATCGTTCAGGGGTTCACAGGAGACAAAGCATCCTTCCACGCCAGGGAGATGCTCCAGTACGGCACCAACGTCGTCGGCGGTGTGACCCCCGGCAAAGGAGGGCAGAAGCACCTCGACCGACCCGTATTCGACACCGTGAAAGATGCGGTTAGAGCCACCGGGGCAACGGCGAGTCTGGCGTTCGTGCCACCGCCTTATGCCGGTGATGCCCTGATGGAAGCTGCGGATGCGGGTCTCAGCCTGGTTTGCATCATTACGGACGGTATCCCCGCTCAGGACATGATGCGAGTAAAAAGGTATCTGATGCGCTACCAACGCGACCGACGCACGATGGTCGTTGGGCCAAACTGCGCGGGAATCATCAGTGCGGGCAAGGCGATGCTCGGCATCATGCCGGGTCACATCTATCAGCGCGGAAGCGTCGGTGTGGTGTCGCGCTCAGGGACGCTAGGGTATGAGGCAGCCGCACAGATGAAGGCCGCCGGCGTTGGTCTCACGACCAGCGTTGGTATTGGCGGTGATCCCATCAATGGGAGCTCATTCCTGGATCATCTTGCCTTGTTCGAACAGGACTCTGAGACCCGGGCGGTGGTCATGATCGGTGAGATTGGGGGTCCGCAGGAGGCCGAGGCCTCCGCCTGGATCGAAGCAAACATGAGCAAGCCGGTCATCGGATACGTCGCGGGTGTGACTGCTCCCAAGGGGCGCCGCATGGGGCACGCCGGCGCAATCATCTCCGCGGAAGGGGACACGGCAGCCGAGAAAACAGAAATCATGCGTTCCCACGGCTTACATGTCGCACCCAGCGCGGCTGAGCTCGGTAGCACCGTGGCGCGGGTGTTGAACAGTCTCTCCTGACCATGTCCGTGACAGCACCCACACTGGGCCTGGTCGACGGCTATTCGCGTTGGGAGCTGCTTGCCCACTTGTTAAAAGAAGTGGTTGCGCGCCACGAGCCGGATGCAGCCCGGGTGTTGAATGGCGAGACCCTCGAACGGCAGCCCTCGCCCGCCACGTTATGCAGAATTCTTCAAGCGCAGAGCATCATGTTTCAATTGCTGACGATCGCGGAACAGAATCGCGATATGCGCAATCGCCGCGAGCTGGAGCGACAACGGGGTCGTGCGGCAGTCAAAGGCACATTCGCGGCGGCATTGGACTCCGTAAAGAGCGCAGGAGCTTCGGGCGAGCAAGTCCTCGAGCTGTTGGGATCGATCCGCATCGTCCCGGTGATGACGGCGCACCCGACCGAGGCGAAGCGCGTCACTGTATTGGAGTGTCACCGCCGCATCTATCTCAGGCTGTTCGAGCTCGAATCGCCCCGTTGGACGCCGCGCGAGCAAGAGGAGTTGATCGGCTCGCTGCGCGATGAGATCGAGTTGCTGTGGCTCACCGGCGAGCTGAAGTTGGAAAAGCCGAGCGTGCGGGACGAAGTAGCCTGGGGCTTGTATTTTTTCAGCGAGAATCTGTTCGATGTCGTGCCCGCGCTGTTGGCCAAGGTGGCGGCCGATCTACTACACGCCTTCCCGGGGCGGAACTGGGATGTGCCGTTGTTTTTCCGGTTCGGTTCCTGGATTGGCGGTGATCGCGATGGCCACCCGTACGTCACCAGTGAGGTGACGCGCGAAGCGCTTTGGGCTAACAGGCTCACGTGCCTGAGGCGCTACCAGGGACGCGTTGCTGGTTTGCTCCGGCACCTGAGCGTTGCTGAGCATAGTTTGCCGTTGAGTGAGGCGTTCAAGGCGACTCTGGGTGAACGATTGACAACTTTGCCCGACGGCGCAACGTTGGCAGCACGGAATGCCGGCGAGCCCTTTCGCCAGTATCTCGCGGCCGTGCTGGCTCGATTGACAGGGACCGTGGAAGCTTGCGAGCAGCGCCGGGCCGTCGACAGCCTGACAGCGTATGGCAGTGCCGACGAGCTGTTGGCTGACGTTGATATCATGAGGGGTGCGCTCGCGGAGGCGGGAGCGGGGGCAGTCGCGCAATCATTCCTCCTGCCACTGCGTCGTGAGGTCGGTGTATTTCGGTTCAACACTGCCCGCCTCGATATCCGTGAGAACTCTCCGCGGGTGAATCAGGCACTGGTGGCGATCTTTCAATCCACCCACCCGGGAGCGGAGGTTCCCGCGATCAACTCACCCGCCTGGCAGCAGTGGTTGCTCAGTGAGTTGCGGACGCCACGCGAACATACCCGGTCTGTCGATGAGCTACCGCCGGAGAGCGCGGAAGCCTTGCGTTCGTTTCGCGTGATCGCGCAACTTCGGCATCAACTCGATCGGGAAGCGTTCGGCGCCCTGATATTGAGTATGACGCATAGTGCCGGTGACCTGCTCGGGCTCTACCTGCTGGCCAAGGAGGCAGGTCTGTTCTTCGATGCGCAGTCAGTAGAGAGCTGCAGTCTGCCGATCGTCCCGCTCTTTGAAACAATCGCCGATCTGCGGGCGGCACCGCAGATTTTGCGGGAGCTGCTGTCGGTGCCCGTCGTGCAACGGAGCGTGCGCGCCCAGGGTGGAATTCAGGAAGTCATGATCGGCTATTCTGATTCAAACAAGGACGGCGGCTACTTCACGGCCAACTGGGAGCTCGCCAAGGCGCAGATGTCTCTCAGCCGGCTCGGTCGCGAGCTGGGATTCGGTGTTTCGTTTTTCCATGGCCGCGGCGGCTCCGTCAGTCGCGGAGGCGCGCCGACGGGGCGCGCGGTTGCAGCCGCTCCGGCCGGTTCCATCAGCCGTTCGTTCAGAGTGACCGAGCAGGGTGAAGTGGTGTCGCTGAAGTACTCCAACCGCGGTACAGCGTCCTACCACATTGAGCTGCTGGCGGCTTCCGTCCTGGAGCATGCCCTTCTGTCCGAGCGGGAGCGGGCGCTCATACCGGTGCACGAGTTTGATGAGGCCATGGAGTCGCTATCGGCGCTGTCCTGTACGGCGTATCTGAAGCTGGTCAACACGGAGAGTCTCCTGGAGTATTTGACGGCCGCAAGCCCCCTCGAAGAGCTCGCTCTATTGAACCTGGGCTCCCGGCCTGCCCGTCGCACCCAGGCCAGGACGTTGTCCGACCTTCGCGCAATTCCTTGGGTTTTCGCGTGGAGTCAAAATCGTCACATGATCACGGGTTGGTACGGTATTGGCAGCGCGCTCAAAGCATTCCTCGACGTGAGGGGCTCGAGCGGCGAAGATCTGCTGCAGCGGATGTTCCGCGACTGCAGGTTGTTCCGGGTCATTCTGGATGAGGTAGAGAAGACTTTACTTGCAGTTGATCTCGAGATCGCTCGAGCGTACGCATTTTTGGTCGGCGATCCCGTTGTCCGGGAGACTGTTTTCGAACGGATCGAAGCGGAGTATCAGCTCACCGTTCAGATGATCCTGCGTGTGACCGCAGACGGTGAGCTCGGTGCACGTTTCCCACAGTACGAGCGCCGGCTGCTGCGAAGACTGAAAACCTTGAACCAGGTGAGCCGCGAGCAGGTTGGCTTGCTGCGACTGTTTCGAGAGAGTGGCACCGACGAGGTGCGCGATGCATTGCTGCTGACCATCAATTGCGCATCGGCTGGGCTGGGCGCCACGGGTTGAGGCGCCTGGCGCCAGGAGGAGATTTCATGAGTTTCACCAGTTATCCCCAGGCCACGCCGCGCTTGCACCGCTCCGAGCTGGCGGTGCCCGGATCCAATCCAGGCCTGTTCGAAAAAGCCGCGCGCAGCGCCGCCGATGTCATTTTTCTCGACCTGGAAGATGCAGTCGCTCCGGATGACAAGGAGCAGGCGCGCCGCAACATCATCCAGGCTCTCAACGATGTCAACTGGTCCAATAAGACAATGATGGTGCGGATCAACGGTCTGGACACACACTACATGTACCGGGATGTGGTGGACATCCTCGAGGTGTGTCCCCGCCTGGACATGCTCCTGATCCCCAAGGTGGGCGTTCCGCAGGATGTCTACGCGCTCGACATGTTGGTGACTCAGATTGAGGCGGGACGCAAACGGACGAAAAGGATAGGTTTCGAGGTCCTGATCGAAACAGCGCTCGGCATGGCCAACGTGGAGGCGATTGCCCAAGCCAGTCCGCGTCTGGAGGCAATGAGTTTCGGTGTTGCCGACTATGCGGCATCCACTCGGGCCCGCACTACGGTCATCGGCGGTGTCCACCCGCAGAGCGGAGTTCTCACCGACAGGGACGAGAGCGGCAACCGAAAGTATTTCTGGACCGATCCCTGGCATGCGGCGCAGACGCGGATGTTGGTTGCTTGCCGCGCTTATGGCCTGCGGCCGATCGACGGGCCGTTCGGGGACTTCAGCGACCAGGATGGATTCAACGCCGCAGCCAGCCGCGCGGCGGTGTTGGGTTATGAGGGCAAGTGGGCTATTCACCCCTCCCAGATTGAGTTGGCGAACCGGGTATTCACGCCTACGCCCGGCGAGATCGAGAAGGCCAGGCGAATCATGGAGGCCATGGCGCAGGCGGCGCGGGAAGGGAAGGGTGCTGTGTCACTCGATGGCAGGCTCATTGATATCGCCAGTGTCCGCATGGCGGAATCCCTTCTGACGAAGGCGTCCGCAATCGCACAGGGTACTCAGTAAAGCGGTTCTCCATGTTGGCTCCCCTTCGCTGGTGCGATATCCCAATAACTCCTGACAGTTATTGGGAACAGGCAGGGAGACCAGTATGCGTATTACATCGTTTTCGAGCACCGTAGGGCTTACGGCATGCATTTTGGCGTTGATCGGTAATCAGCGGGCTACTGCTGCTGACTTCCCGGTCCACGCCACGGGCGATCTCGCGGCGAATGGTGCAGCGCTCGTCGCCGCCATCAGAGCTGCCATGCTCACGCCGGAAGAGGACGACCGAGTGCTGCTGGACCCGGGCGCGCACTACCTCCTCGCTAATCCTGACCCAACGGATCCAGACAACGGTTTGCCGTTGATCGACAGTGGGATCACGATACTGGGCGGGTACAACTCCAACGGCGAGCTCACCACAATCGAGCGCAAGATGGATGCCGGGCCGTTTCGTATCATGCACATACAGCCTCGAATACGGTACGACAAAAATCCGAACTGTAGCGGACCGTACCCGCTGGATTTGCAGCCGACGGTCAGGTTGGAATACCTGAGAATCAGCAGTGGCGATATCGGCGATACAGGAGGAGATGCCCTGCATAAAGGCGGTGGCATCTACAACCAGGACGGCCGCCTCGTGCTCTATCGAAGCGACGTAAATGGCAATCGTGCGGATTTTGGCGGTGGCATCGCCAACGATTCCTACACTCTCAAATATCAAATCGGCTGCTTCGGCACGCTCCTGAGTGACTTTACCTTCACGGGCACGGCTTCAATACAGGAGAGCAGCGTGCGCGGAAACGTCGGTGTCATCTCCGGCGGAGGCGTCCACAATCGAACTATTATGAATATTGACCATTCGACGATCAGCGCCAATGAGGGCGATGAGCACGGTGGAGGAATCCTCAATGCCGGGTCGCTGGAGGTTGCGGAAACCACAGTGAGCGGCAATTTCACTCTGGGCGAACAGGGAGAATCGGGCGCAGGAATTTACCATACGGCCGGTAGCCTGACTGTCACATTCAGCACCGTGGCATTCAATCAGGGGTCCGGAATCGCCAATGGAGAAGGCACTGTGACGACCCTCTCCGATACCATTCTGGCAGGAAATACGGCGCTCTATGGGGACGGCGCGGGGCTTCTGCCATTCGATTGTTTTGGCACCTTCCGATCGCTGGGCCACAATCTGATCGGTGCCGCCGATCCGCGCAGCACCTGCGTTGTGACAGCGTCACGAAATGATCAGATCGGTTTTGACCGTGCTGCGCCTATCGATGCGAAGTTGGAGGGGCTAGCCGCCAACGGTGGCTTCACGCAGACGCACGCACTGAAGGATGGAAGTCCTGCGATCAATCACGCCGACTCATTTTCGTCGGTATGCCCGATGGATGATCAGCGTGGAATTATTCGCCGCCGCATCCCCGGGGATGCATGCGACATTGGCGCGTACGAGAAAATAGTCCCCGGTAGCTGCGGGCTCGACTGCACTTTGTGGAGGGTCATCAGCGTCTGTGAAAATAATCCTTACTCGTGCGAAAAGTTTATAGTGCCCAAGATCGACAAGCTTCCGCAGGTGCCTGATTGTCTCCTGGACGGGCCCGGATGCCTCGTGCCGCCGCCGGTGGATTTTCAGTGACGGAAAGGATCGTGGTTCAGCGTACGGTGCATAAAATCAACTCGGGATCCGAGTTGATTCGGAACGGCAGTGTGCTGCATCCCACGCCCCTGCTCACCAACAGAGTGCCGTTTCCCGGTATTTCAAACCTTCCACGGGAGTAGATGCGCACCAGCGGGCCGCCCGCGGAAATGATGGGAACTTCATTTGCGAAAGTGACTTGTCCGCCGTGCGTATGCCCGGCGAAGCAGACATCGAATGTCTGCTCGCCCAGCAGAAGCAATCCATCAGGCGAATGGGGAAGGAAGATTCGCACCGGGCCCGCATCCTCGAAGGCGCTCGCGACATTGCGATCCCCCGACCATGGATCGTCGATTCCACAAATCGAAACGTCTGAAAACGGTGGCGGCAACCGCACGTTGCGGTTTACGAGCACCGGCACTCCCGCTGCTTCCAATTGACGCCTGATGTAGTCGGGATCTGTCCAATGATCGTGATTTCCCAAAACGGCGTAGATGCCGAACGGCGGCCGCCAGCGCAGCAGGCCTGACTCAATCAGCTCGTGGATGCTGTCTGCCCGGGTCCCCACATAGTCGCCTCCCAGCAGGAGCAAGTCCGGTGCCAGCCGCTCGAGCTGATCGGACACTCGGGAAAAAAGCTCCGGCTCAGTAGCGCGGCCGGCGTGAAGATCGGACGCGAAAGCTATCCGCAGGGGGCGTGGCAGTGAGCGCTCAGAACCCAGCAGCACCTCGTGCTCGCTGACTCGCAGGCGCCCTTGCAAACCGATGCGATAGATCCATCGGGTGATGAACCCGGGCTCCAACAGGCGTTCCACCACTTTGGATATGAATATTTCAAAGCGGGGCAGAGGCCGACCAGCCCGTGAGGCACTCATCGGGGCAGTGTATACCGTTACGAGGCCGGCTGGGCATCACATAACATTTTTGTGACAGATGGCGGAACCGGGTGGTTGCGGTATCTAATTACTGTTTGCCTGGTTTGGGCGGAGCGATGCTGAAGCGGACACAGCCGATTACGGATGAGCGGGCCCAATGGTTGGCGGCCCACATCATTCCTCATGAGGCCGCGTTGCGCGCATGGCTCAGAGGTAAAGCCTTTCTGGGGTGCGATGTCGATGACATCGTGCAGGAGACCTACGCGATTCTCGCGGCCAAGCGCACCGTGGAGGCCATCACCAATCCCAAGACTTACGCATTCCAGGTTGCTCATTCAGTGGTCCTGCAACAATTGCGTCATTCACGTGTGGTACCGATTGCCGCCGTCGCGGATATCGGGGACCTGGATGCCGGCGCCGATGAGCCATCACTGGAGGATGCCGCCATTGCGTGCGATGAGTTGCGGCAGGTTGAGTTGGCCATCGAAGCGCTGCCGCGCCAGACGCGTATCGCTTTTATTCTCCGCCGCGTCGAAGGATTGTCGCAGCAGGCAATCGCAAGTCGCATGGGACTGTCCGAGCACACCATCGAGAAGCATATTTCCCGAGGCATAAAATTATTGCTGGCGCAGTTCGGGCGTGGGGGAAAAGGCGCCTTGCCTCCATCTAAGGAGAAGAAAGGACCCGATGAAAGTGACGATGCAAAAGCACAGCGCAGAATTCCTGGATGAGATTGCTGCCGACTGGGTTGCGCGCATGGATGCGCGCGCCCTGACGGGAG
>Ga0068858_100002892_pt1 | contig 17265 bp, 14 predicted proteins | sample KBSSwiS12_FD_66589 | JGI IMG/M metagenome (GOLD analysis project Ga0068858, IMG submission 66589) | Switchgrass rhizosphere microbial communities from Kellogg Biological Station, Michigan, USA - KBS Switchgrass S1-2 | ecosystem: Host-associated > Plants > Roots > Rhizosphere > Soil ...
ACCATGGGCGTCTGCGTCAAGCTGGCGTCGGCCGAGTACCCCGCCGGCGAGCTCGTCTTCTACCGCAGCCTCACGGGCGCGCTGCTGATGCTGGCCGTCGCCCGCTGGCAGGGCGGCACGGTCGTCACGAGGGTGCCGGCCATGCACTTCTGGCGCAGCTTCTCCGGCGTGATCTCGCTCTGCCTGTGGTTCTACGCCATCGGCAACCTGCCGCTCGCCACGGCGATGACGCTCAACTACATGTCCTCGGTGTGGATGGCCCTGTTCCTTATCGGCGGGGCGATCGTCGTCGGCACGGCGCGCGTCGACAGCCGGCTGATCGCGACGGTGCTGGTCGGCTTCGCCGGCGTCGGCCTGATCCTCAGGCCGACGATCGAGGAGCAGCAGCTCTGGCACGGCCTGATGGGCCTGCTCTCGGGCGTGATCGCAGCCACCGCCTACCTGCAGGTCACCGCCCTCGGCCGGATCGGCGAGCCGGAGTACCGGATCGTCTTCTGGTTCTCGGTCGGCGGCGTCGCCGCCGGCGGGCTCAGCCTGCTCTGGACCGGCATGCACACCAGCCACACCTGGCGCGGCGCCGCACTCCTGCTCGCCATCGGCGTGCTCGCGAGCGTGGCCCAGCTGATGCTGACCAGGGCCTACGCCACCGGCCGGACGCTGGTCAACGCCAGCCTGCAGTACCTCGGCATCGCCTGGTCGTTCGCCTACGGCGTGCTCCTGTTCGACGACAAGGTGACGGCGATCGCGATCGCAGGCATGCTCCTGATCGCCGGCGCGGGCCTGTCGGCGACGCTGCTGCGCAGCCGCAACCCGCGCATCGCCGAGATCGCCGATTCCCCCAACACCATATGACCTCTCCCACCGCCTTCACCACCCTCATCGGCGTCGACGCGCTGCGCTCCCTGCAGGCCGGCCCGAATCCGCCGCTCGTCCTCGACGCCAGCTTCGAGCTCGGCAACGTCGCCGCGGGCGAAGCGGCCTACGCCACCGGCCACGTGCCCGGCTCGCGCTATGTCCACCTCGACCGCGACCTGTGCACCGAGAAGACGGGGCAGAACGGGCGCCATCCGCTGCCCGACCGCGCCGCCTTCGCCCGCACCGCCGGCGCCCTCGGGGTCACGCCGGCGACCCAGGTGGTGGCGCTCGACCGCAACGGCGGCATGTATGCCGCGCGCCTCTGGTGGATGCTGCGCTGGCTCGGCCATGACGCGGTCGCCGTGCTCGACGGGGGCTACAAGGCCTGGGTCGCGGCCGACGGCGAGCCTTCGACCGAGCCGGTGGCGCGGCTGGCGGACGCGGCGCCCTATCCCGACCGGCCGTCGCTCGTCGGCAGCATCGAGGTCGACGCGCTGAGCCGGAGTCTCGGCCGGGCGATGGTGCTCGATGCCCGCTCGGCCGAGCGCTTTCGCGGCGAGAAGGAGCCGATCGATCCGGTCGCCGGCCGCATTCCCGGCGCGTTCAATCGCTTCCATGCGCAGAACCTCCTGCCCGGTGGCCTGTTCAAGCCGGCCGGGGTGCTGCGCGAGGAACTGCAGGCGCTGCTCGGCAGCCGCCAGCCGGGCGAGGTGATCCATTCCTGCGGCTCGGGCGTCACCGCCTGCCACAACCTGCTGGCGATGGAGCACGCCGGCCTGGCCGGCTCGCTGCTCTATCCGGGCTCGTGGAGCGAGTGGTCGGCCGATCCGGCACGGCCCATCGCCAGAGGCTAGGGCCTCCAGAACCCCCATCGACTCGGGCGCGCAGCGATGCGAAGATCGCGCCGCCGCAGCCACTGGGAGCCCCGCCATGTATCAGCGCATCCTGGTCCCCACCGACGGGTCCGAGCTCACCGGCCGCGCCGTCGCGACAAGCGTCCGCCTGGCCAAGGCGCTCGGCGCCGAAGTGCACACGCTTTGCGTCAAGGAGCCCTTCCCTTACGGCGCCGTCGCGGAGATGCAGCCGACCCCGCCGCAGGAATTCTTCGACGCCCAGGAGCGCTCGGCGGCGCGCCACGTCCGCGCGGTGATCGACGCCTGCGACGCCGCCGGCGTGACCTGCCGCGCCTCCACCATCGAAGGCATGCAGCCCTGGGAAGCGATCATCGACTACGCGCAGAAGAACGGCTGCGACCTGATCGTCATGGGCTCGCACGGGCGGAGCGGTCTCGCCTCGCTCTTCCTCGGCAGCGAGACGGACGACGTCCTCAAGCACACGAAGCTGCCGGTGCTGGTCGTGCACTGAGGATCCGCGAACCCCGGAAAGTGGCTCCGGAGGGCCTCGGGCACGGAGCCGCCCCCTCCGCTCATGTCCCCCGAAGGCCGCCTGCGGCGGCCTTCTCCTCCTAATACTTCGCTGCGGGGGCCGCCCCATGCCCGAGGCCTTCGTACGGCTGGTCGTCAAGCGGCAAAGCGGTGGCGGATCGGGGACATGAGCGGAGCAGAGCGCCCCGCCGGCCCGATCCATCCGTCAGTGGTTGCCGCCGGGTAGCTGCGACGTGGCGAGAACAACCAGGCAGAGGCCGGCGACGAGCCAGAGAAGCTGGGAGGCGGTTTCCTTCAGCGTCAGGCGATGCTGGAGCTGCGGGATGAGGTCGGCGACGGCGACGTAGATGAAGCTGCTCGAGGCCACCACCAGCAGGTAGGGGAATGCGGCCTGCCAGGGACCGACGACGAAATAGCCGACGATGCCGCCGAGCACCGCCGCCAGGCCGGAGACGGCGTTGTAGAACAGGGCGCGGGCGCGGGAGAAGCCGGCGTTGAGCAGGACGATGTAGTCGCCGACCTCCTGCGGGATCTCGTGGGCGATGATCGCCAGCGCGGTGATGACGCCGACCCGGGTGTCGGCGAGGAAGGCGGCGGCAATGATGATGCCGTCGCAGAAGTTGTGGATGCTGTCGCCGAGGATCACGCTCCAGCCACCGCGCCCCGCCTGCTTGCGGTCGAAGCCGTGGTGGTGATGGTGATGGTCGCCCTCGTGGTGATGGCTGTGCCGGTAGAGCTCGGCCTTCTCGAGCAGGAAGAAGAACAGCAGGCCGGCGAGCAGGGTCGCGAACAGGGACTGCGGGCTCGCCTTGCTCTCGAACGCCTCGGGCAGGATGTTGAGCAGCGCGGTCGCGAGCAGCACCCCGGTCGACAGGCTCACCAAATGCTCGACCAGCCGCGACAGCACCGCCAGCGTCAGCCCGGCGGCGACCACGACCGAAAGCACGCCGCCGGCCAGGGTGGCGACGACGATCCAGGCCAGGGTCATGCGGCGCCGTGCGAGCGCAGCCAGCCGAGGCAGCGCTGCCAGCCGTCTGCCGCCGCGGCCGGGTCGTAGCTCGGCCGGTAGTCGGCGAAGAAGGCGTGCTTGGCCTCGGGATAGACGACGATCTCGGACCGCTTCGCCGCCTCGCTGCCCGCCGCCAGGGCGAGCCGCATCGCCTCGACCGTGTCGAGCGGGATGCCGGTGTCGGCGCCGCCGTAGAGGCCGAGCACCGGCGCCTGCAGCGCCGCCGCGCGCTCGGTCGGGTGCGCGGTCTGGCGCTCGTTGGTCGCGCCGGTCAGCCGGCCGTACCAGGCGACGCCGGCGCGCACCGCCGGGTTGTGCGCGGCATAGAGCCAGGTCTGCCGGCCGCCCCAGCAGAAGCCGGTCACGCCGAGCCGGGCGGTATCGCCGCCATGCGCAGCCGCCCAGGCGACGCTGGCGTCGAGGTCGCTCATCACCTGCGCGTCGGGCACCTTGGAGACGATGGTCGCGAACAGGGTGTCGATGTCGCTGGGCGCCTTGGCATCGCCCTGGCGCACGAACAGCTCGGGGGCGATCGCCAGATAGCCGTGCTGGGCGAAGCGCCGGGCGACGTCGGCGATGTGCTCGTGCACGCCGAAGATCTCGGAGATCACGAGGACGATCGGCAGGTGCTCGCCGCCGGCGGGCATCGCCCGGTAGGCCGGCATCGCGAAGCCGTTCGAATCGATCATCACCGGGCCGGCCACGAGGCCCTCGGTACCGGTGGCGATCGCCGCCGCCGTGATTGGCTGCACCGCCCGGGCGAAGCCCCGGCCCGGCGGCTCGGGATCGATACGCGGGCGCGGCAGGGGGTCGAGGTCGGTACGCAGCATGGCGGGTCCTGGCAGCGGGCGAAGGGATTGCATTCTAGGAAGCCCCCGGGCCGGCGGCCCGTCACACGCGAACCGCACAATCGGCGCGATGGACTGGAAACGCCCTGAGCTCGTCGACAGCGAAACCCGCTGGCCAGGCCAGCTCGCCGCGATCGACATGGGCTCGAACAGCTTCCGGCTCGAGATCGGCCAGCTCGTCGACGACCGCTACCGGCGCATCGACTACCTGAAGGAGACGGTCCGCCTCGGCGGCGGGCTCGATGCCTCCGGCTTCCTCGGCGAAGAGGCGGCGGCGCGCGGCCTCGACTGCTTGGCCCGCTTCGCCAGCCGGCTCGACGGCTTCGCCCCGAGCCAGGTGCGCGCGGTCGCGACCCAGACGCTGCGCGAGGCGAAGAACCGAAACGCCTTCCTCGCCCGGGCCCAATCGACCCTCGGACTGCCGATCGAGATCATCTCCGGTCGCGAGGAGGCGCGCCTCATCTACTCCGGCGTCGCCCGGCTGCAGCCTTCGAACGTGCCGCGGCTGGTCATCGACATTGGCGGCCGCTCGACCGAGATGATCCTCGGCCGCGGCGAGCGGCCACGCCGGGCCGAGTCGTTCCAGGTCGGCAGCGTCAGCCTGTCGATGAAGTACTTCCCCGACGGCCGCTTCAGCGAGCGCGCCTTCCGCGAAGCGCAGATCGCCGCCGGCGCCGAGCTGGAAGAAGCGATCGGCCCGTTCGCGCCGCGCCACTGGCGCGAGGCGCTCGGCTCCTCGGGCACGGTCGGCGCCGTCTCCCAGGTGCTGGCCGCGAGCGGCCAGGGCGACGGCACGGTCACGCCAGAGGGCCTGCGCTGGCTGATGCGGTGCTGCCTCGAGGCCGGCAGCTCCGACCGGCTCGACCTGCCGGGCCTCAGGGACGACCGGCGCGCCGTCATCGCCGGCGGCCTGTCGTTGCTCTACACGCTGGCGATGAACTTCGGCATCGACGAGCTGCAGCCGGCGCGCGGCGCCCTGCGCCAGGGGGTGATCTTCGACCTGGCGGCGCGCCGGGCGATCGAGCGCCGCACCGCGGCCGATGTTCTCGACATCCGAGAGGCCTCGGTGCGCGAGCTGCAGCGCCGCTTCCAGGTCGACGTCGAGCAGGCCGGGCGGGTCGAGGCGGTCGCCCTTTCGCTGCTCGACGACATCGAGCCGGCGACGCCGGGCGAGCTGCGCCGCGAGCTGCGCTGGGCGGCGGCGCTGCACGAGACCGGCATGATGATCTCGCACCACGACTACCACCGCCACAGCGCCTATGTGCTTTCGCACGTCGACGCGCCGGGCTTCTCGCAGAGCCAGCTGCGGCGTATCGGCGACCTGGTGCTCGGCCAGCGCGGCGGCCTGCGCAAGCTCGAAGCGCGGCTGCAGGAGATGAGCTTCGCCCTGCACCTGTTCTGCCTGCGCCTGGCGGTGATCGTCAGCCACGCCCGTGGCGACGTCGTTCCGGGCGAGATCGCGCTGGTCGGCGAGTCCGGCCAGCCGACGCTGGCCCCGGCCCTCGGCTGGGCCGAGACGCACCCGCGCGCGCTGCACCTGCTGCGCGAGGAGATCGAGGCCTGGAGCCGGATCGGGGCGCTGCAGCCGGCGCTGGCGCCGTCCTGAGCCGGCGGCGCGCCGCGCCCGTCAGAGGCAGTCGGGCGACTGCACGGCCTGGAGGACGACGCGGTCCTCGTCGTCGCGCGGCCGATGCCGGATCCACCAGACGGCGGCCTTCTTGATCGACCACGGCTGCGCCACGCCGATCAGCGCCTGCGCCGCAGCCATGCCGAGCGTCGGCTGGTGGCCGACGATCAGCACCGCGCCGTTGGCTTCGGGCCAGCGCGACACGTCGAGCACCGTCTGGGCGTTCGCCCCCGGCCCAAGCTCTTCGACGGTCCGAAACTTGCGCCCCAGTGCCTTGGCCGTTTCCTGGCAGCGGACCGCCGGGCTGACCAGGATGCGGGTCGAATGGGAGAGCCGGCGATTGAGCCACTCGGCCATGCGCTCGGCCTGGCGCTCGCCCTTGGAGGTGAGCTTGCGCGCCAGGTCCTCGCCGGCCTCGCCTTCGATGGCCTCGGCATGACGCCACAGGATCAGGTCCATGACTACAGCCTGTTCAGGATGGAAAGTCCCTCGCGCCCGGCGTAGCGTCGCATCAGGGCCTGCTGCGCCGACGGCCCGGGGCCGGCCACACGACTGTAGCTGCCGTCCGCGGCCAGTGTCCACGCATCCTCGGCGTCGAGGAGATAGGGCACCAGGCACTCGTCGATGATCCGCTGCCGCATGCGCGGTTCACGCACCGGCCACGCCACCTCGATCCGGCCGAACATGTTGCGACCCATCCAGTCGGCGCTGGAGAGATAGAGCGCCTCGTCGTCGCTGCCCGGACCCCAGCGGAAGTAGGCGATGCGCGAGTGCTCGAGGAAGCGGCCGACGATCGAGCGCACCCGGATCCGCTCGGTCGCGCCGGCAATGCCGGGGGGCAGCATGCACGCGCCGCGCACGATCAGGTCGATGTCGGCGCCGGCCCGGGCGGCGCCGACCAGCGCCCCGATCAGCGCCACGTCGGTCAGGGCGTTGATCTTGACGACCACCCGCGCCGGCTGCCCGGCCGTGGCCGCGGCGGCGACCCGCGCGAGCTCGGCGAGCATCTGCTTGTGCAAGGTGAACGGTGCCTGCAGGATGGCCCGCATCGTCCGCGTCCGCCCCAGGCTCGCGAGCTGCTGGAACACGGCGTCGGCATCGGCGGTCAGCTCCGGATCGGCGGTGAAATGGCCGATGTCGGTGTAAAGCCGGGCGGTGTTCGGGTTGTAGTTGCCGGTGGAGAGATGGACGTAGCGACGCAGCCGCCCGTCCTCGCGCCGCGTCACCAGCAGCAGCTTGCCGTGGGTCTTGAGGCCGACGACGCCGTACACCACCTGGGCGCCCACCGCTTCGAGGCGCTCGGCCCAGTTGATGTTCGCTTCCTCGTCGAAGCGGGCCTGCAGCTCGACCACCGCCATCACTTCCTTGCCGCGCCGCGCCGCCTCGATCAGCAGGTCCATCAGCGGCGACTCGCTGCCGGCGCGGTAGATCGTCTGCTTGATCGCCAGCACCGCCGGGTCGGCGACCGCCTCGCGCATGAACTGCACCACCGGCTCGAACGACTCGAACGGCTGGTGCAGCATCAGGTCGGAGGCGCGGATCCGGTCGAACATCGACTTCTGGCGCGGCAGGCTCGCCGGCCATGCCGGCGTGAACGGCGCGAAGCGCAGCCGCGGCGCGTCGGCGAGGTCGATCAGGCCGTTCATTCGCACCAGGTTGACCGGACCGTTGACCTTGTACAGCGCCGATTCCAGCAGGTTGAACTGCTCGAGCAAGAAGTTCGAGAGCTCGGCCGGACAGGTATTGACGACTTCGAGCCGCACCGCCTGGCCGAAGTGGCGCGTGGTGAGGCCCGAGCGCAGTGCCTGGCGCAGGTTGCTGACGTCGGCGTCGACCTCGAGGTCGGAGTCGCGGGTGATGCGGAACTGGGAAAACGACTCGACCTCGCGCCCCGGAAAGAGCTCGCCGAGGTGGGCGCGGATGACGCTCGTCAGCAGCACGAAGGCCTGCTCGCCGTCGTTGCCCGGCAGCTTCATCACCCGCGGCAGGACGCGCGGGACCTTGACGATCGAGATCGTGTTGCGCCGGCCGAACGCGTCCTTGCCGCCGAGGCGGGCGATGAAGTTGAGCGACTTGTTCGCGACCTGCGGAAACGGATGCGCCGGGTCGAGCCCGACCGGCACCAGCAGCGGCCGGACCTGGGTCTCGAAGAAGCGCTCGACCCAGCGCCGCTCGGCCTCGTTGCGGTCGGCGTGGTTGACGATCCGGATGCCGTTGGCGGCGAGCGCCGGCATCACCTCGTCGTTGAAGACCTTGTAGCTGTCGTCGACCAGGGCGTGAGCCGCGGCCGCGAGCGCCTCGATGTCGGCGGCGGTGACGCCGGTGTCGGGGCGACGCGAGGCCTCGAGGTTGTCGGCGTAGCGGACCTCGAAGAACTCGTCGAGGTTGGAGGAGACGATGCAGACGTAGCGCAGCCGCTCCAGCAGAGGCACGTCGTCGCGTCGTGCCTGCGCCAGGACCCGTCGATTGAATTCGAGGATCGCCGTTTCGCGGTTCAGCAGGGGGGGCATGCCGCCTTGGGGCTTGCCCTTCTTTTCGGGTTCGGTCACCCCCCGAGTTTATGAACTTCCTGCGACAGGCCGATGACACGCCCGCCGCCCCAGGCGGGCGGGTGCCCAGAGCGCGGAACGGCGATTCGCCGGTCCGCCGCCGTGCGCTTCGCTACTGCGCGTCGTTCGAGATCACGTTGCCGAAGCGGACCCAGCCCTTGCCGTCGAAGCGCTCCAACTGCACCGCCTCGATCGGAGCGAAGTCCTTCGGCGAGGTGTTGATCCTGATCCCGGGCAGGGACATCCCGGTATCGAAGTTCTTCAGGTTCGCGGCCTGCTTCATCACGTTCTCGCGCGTGAGGTTGTCGCCGCATTGCTTGAGCACTTGCACCAACGTCCGCGCGACCGAATAGCCGTACACGTTGAACGTGTCGGTGAGGTTGCCGTCGGGGTAGTACTTCTTCATGAAGGCACGCCACTCGAGCATCTGAGGATCGTTGTCCCATTCGGGTTCGGTCGGGTCCTTGCCGTAGTTGGCTGAGATGATGCCGACCGACTTGTCCAGACCGGCGGGCGTCAGCACGGAGCCGACCGACTGCGAGACGTTGTTCAGGTAGTGGACCGGCTTCCAGCCGATGTCGTACACCTTGCGGATCGCCTGCGCGGCGAACTTCGGGGTCGTGATGTTGACGAACACGTCGGCGCCCGAGGCCTGCAGTTGCACGATCTGCGAGTCGACGGTCGGGTCGCTGGTCTCGTACGACGCCTCGGCCACGATCATCGTCTTCGCCTTGTCGCCGAGGCCGTCCTTCAGCCCCTTCAGGTAGTCCTTGCCGTAGTCGTCGTTCTGGTAGAGGACCGCGATCTTGGCGTTCGGCTTGGTCTGCAGGATGTGCTTGGCGTAGATCGTCGTCTCCGTCTGGTAGTTCGGCTGCCAGCCCATGGTCCACGGGAAGTTCTGCGGGTCGTTCCACTTGGTCGCGCCGGTCGCGACGAAGAGCTGCGGCACCTTCTTCGCGTTCATGTACTTGTGGATCGCCGTGTTCGCCGCCGTGCCGAGCGGCTGGAACACGAGCAGGACCTCGTCCTGCTCGACCAGGCGGCGCACCATCTCCACCGTCTTCGGCGGGCTGTAGGCGTCGTCGAGGGTGATGAAGTTGATCTTGCGGCCATTGATGCCGCCCTCGTCGTTGATCTTCTTGAAGTACGCGGCCTCGGCCTTGCCGATCGTGCCGTAGGCCGAGGCCGGCCCGCTGTACGGCATGGTGTTGCCGATCTTGATCTCGGTATCGCTGGCGCCCGGGTCGTACTTCTTCTGGGCCGCGGCCGGAGCGGCCGCGAGAGCCAGCGCAAGGGCAGCGCTTGCGCACGCGAGCAGGTTCTTGACAAGCATGATGTGTCTCCGGATGGCGGCGGTGATCACCCGCCTTTACGCTGGGCCGAGAGTCGATGACGGAGCCGCGCCCAGCCGAGGCGGATCGCACCGTTGATGCCCATCGGCATCAGGAACATGAACCCGATCAGGAAGATGCCGTAGATCGCCCAGGGCGCCGCCTTGGAGATCTGGTCGGCGATGTTGGGGATGAACTGGATGAAGAAGGCGCCGAAGAGCGCGCCCGGGATCGATGCCAGGCCGCCGATGACGATGCCGGTCAGGAGGCCAATCGACAGGCCGATCACGAAGCTGTCCGGCGCGACGAACTGGATCGCGATCGCGCCGAGCGACCCGGCGACGCCGGTGTACATGGCGCTGATGCCGAAGGCGAGGGACTTGTAGCGCGCGGTGTCGATGCCCATCGCCGAGGCGGCGATCGGATGGTCGCGGATCGCCACCAGCGCCCGGCCGACCCGGCCCCGGATCAGGTTCCAGCCGACGACGAACATGAGGACGGTGATCGCCAGCGTGAACAGGTAGAGCCACTGGTCGGGGCTCAGCTTCAGGCCGAACGGCGCGTCCGGCTTGACGATGACGATGCCCTGGACGCCCCCGGTCCAGTGCTCCAGGGCCTTGTTCTTCAGCAGCTGCGGCATCGTCACGCCGAGCGCGAAGGTGGCGAGCGCGAGGTAGTGGCCTTCGAGGCGCAGCGCCGGCAGCCCGAACAGGAAGCCGACGACCAGGCATAAGGCCCCGGCGATGGGCACCGTGGCCCAGTAGGGCACGCCGAACCGGTCCATCAGGATCGCGGCGACGTAGGCGCCGATGGCGTAGAAGGCGCCGTGGCCGAGCGAGATCTGGCCGTTGTAGCCGGTCAGGATGTTGAGCCCGAGCAGGGCGATGGCGTAGACGAGCACCAGCGTGAACTGGAAGGTCCGGTAGTTGCTCACCAGAAAGGGCAGGGCGCAGGCGGCGATCAGCAGCACGGCCAGCGCCGTCCACTGCAGGCGGTGCCGGCTCACGCCCGGCGAGAGCGACGCGGCGACGGGGGCGACGGCGCTCATCCGGACCTCACACCCGTGTCACCTGCACCGAGCCGAACAGGCCCGAGGGCTTCACCAGCAGGACGCCGATGATCAGCACCAGCGCCACCCCGAGCTTGAGCTCGTTGCCGACGACGTAGGCGCCGAGCAGGTTCTCGAGCACCCCGACGAGGAAGCCGCCGACCACGGCGCCGCCCGGGCTGTCGATGCCGCCGATCAGCGCCGCGGCGAAGGCGTAGAGCAGGATCCCCGCCATCATGTTCGGGTCGAGGTAGACGATGGGCGCGACCATCATTCCGGCGACCGCGCCGATGGCCGCGGCCAGGCCCCAGCCGAGCGCCAGCATCCACGCCACCCGGATGCCGACCAGCCGGCTCGAGACCGGGTTCTGCGCCGCCGCCCGCATCGCCAGGCCGAGCGAGGTGAAGCGGAAGAAGGCCCAGAGCAGGGTCAACACGACCATCGTCACGCCGATGGCGCCGAGTTCGTGCGGCGAGAGGTACTTCTGGCCGAAGAGATAGCCCTTGGGAAACGGGCTGGGAAAGTCCTTGATCGTGTAGGTGAAGATCCAACCGGCGACGCTGTTGAAGATGACGATCAGGCCGATGAAGACGATGACGAGTTGCAGCACCGAGGTGCTGCGGAGGTTGCGCATCAGGAAATGCTGGATCGCCAGCCCGAGCAGGAACGCGAAGGCGATGGTCAGGAAGAAGGCGACCCAGTAGGGGACGCCGGCATTGATCAGCGCCCAGGCGATGTAGGTCGAGAACATCGCCATCTCGCCCTGCGCGAAGTTCAGGAGGTGGGTGGCTTGGTGGATCATCACCAGCGCCAGCGCCACGCTGGCGTAGATGCCGCCGGTGGCGAGGCCGCCGAGAAGCTGGTGGAGAAAGGCTTCCATGCGATCGAGCGCCTAGTAGCCGAGGTAGGACGCGCGCACGGCGTCGTTGTTCCTGACTTCCGCGGCGCTGCCCGAGAGGACCACGCGTCCGGTCTCGATCAAGTAGGCCTGGTCGGCCAGGTCCAGCGCCATCGCCGCGTTCTGCTCGATCAGGAGGATGCTGACGCCCTCTTTCTGGTTGATCGTGCGCAGGATCTCGAACAGCTCGCGCACGATCAGCGGGGCCAGGCCGAAGGACGGCTCGTCGAGGAGCAGGAGGCGCGGCCTGAGCATCAGCGCGCGCGACACCGCGAGCATCTGCTGCTCGCCGCCCGAGAGCGTGCCGGCCTGCTGGCGGCGCCGCTCGGCCAGGCGCGGGAAGTAGCCGTAGATGCGGTCGAAGTCCTGCTCCACCGCCGCCCGGTCCTTGCGGACGTAGGCGCCGAGACGCAGGTTCTCCTCGGTCGACAGGTGGACGAAGGTGCCGCGGCCCTCGGGAACGTGGCCGATGCCGAGGCGGACGATGTCTTCGGTGGCGCGCGAGTCGACCCGCTCGCCGCGAAAGCGCACCTCGCCCTGCGGCCGGATCATCGCGCAGAGCGCGCGCAGCGTCGTCGTCTTGCCGGCGCCGTTGGCACCGAGCAGGGTCGTGATCGAGCCCTCCTCCATGCTGAAGCTGATGCCGTGCAGCACCCGCGTGAGGCCGTAGCCGGCGTGCAGATCGACGACCTCGAGCAGCGGCGTGCTCATGCGGCGGTGCCCAGGTAGGCCTGGATCACTTCCGGATGCGCCCGAACCTCGTCCGGCGTGCCGTCGGCGATCTTGCGGCCGAAGTTGAGGGCGACGACCTTGTCGGAAATGCTCATCACCAGGCTCATGTGGTGCTCGACCAGCAGCACCGTCGTGCGCAGCCGATCGCGGATGTCGCGGATCAGGCGGCCGAGCGCACTGACCTCGTCGTGGTTGAGGCCGGCGGCGGGCTCGTCGAGCAGGAGCAGCTTCGGCTCGCTCGCCAGCGCCCGGGCGAGCTCGACGCGCTTTTGCATCGGAAAGGGCAAGGCGGCAACCGGCGTGTCGGCGAGCGCATCGAGGCCGACGAAATGAACCAGCTCGCGTGCCCGCTCGGCGGTGCGGCGCTGCTCGGCGGCGACCCCCGGCAGGCGTAGGGCGTTGGCGAAGAAGCCGCTCGAGGTGCGGCAATGGCGACCGACCATCACGTTGTCGAGCACGCTCATCCGGGCGAACAGGGCGACGTTCTGGAAGGTCCGGCCAATGCCGAGGGCGGCGATGCGATGGCGCGGCATCTGCAGCAGCGCATGGCCGTCGAACGACACCGACCCGGTGTTGCATTCGTAGAGCCGCGACAGGCAGTTGAAGAGCGTGGTCTTGCCGGCGCCGTTGGGGCCGATCAGCCCGGCGATCTGCCCGGCCTCGACGCCGAAGGACACGCGGTCGAGGGCGACGATGCCGCCGAACCGGACCGACACGTCCGCGACCTCAAGCAATCGCCCGCTCCCGGAATTTCCATCCGGCTGCTTCAGCGCCCCGGTCATTTCATTTCCATGGATGGCCTGCCCCCGATCACGGCGTGAAGGGCAACGGCAATGTAATCCTCGGGCTCTGGCGCCCGGGAGGGTGGCAAACCCTCAAGGGCAGACCCTCGAAACGCGGACCCGCGCTGTCGCGAATGCGACACCGACGAACGGTCAGTGCGCCTGGTCCCAGTTCGGGCCGATGCCGACATCGGCGACGAGCGGCACCGCCAAGGTCGCCACGCCGGCCATGATGCGCGGCACCGCTTCCTTCGCCCACTCGATCTCGACGGCGGGCACCTCGAACACCAGCTCGTCGTGCACCTGCATGATCATCCGCGTCGCACGGGCTTCCCGGTCGAGTGCCTCCTGCACTGCGATCATCGCCAGCTTGATCAGGTCGGCGGCCGTGCCCTGCATCGGCGCGTTGATCGCCTGCCGCTCGGCGGCCGAACGGCGCGGCCCCGGCTTCTTGATCTCCGGCAGGTGCACCCGCCGGCCGAACAGCGTCTCGACGTAGCCCTTCTCGATCGCGCCGGCGCGGGTCTCGTCCATGTAGCGCTTGACGCCGGGATAGCGGGCGAAGTAGCGCTCGATGTAGGCGGTGGCGGCGCTGCGCTCGATGCCCAGGTTCTGCGCCAGGCCGAAGGCGCTCATGCCGTAGATCAGGCCGAAGTTGATCACCTTGGCGAAGCGCCGCTGCTCGGCGGTGACCGCCTCGAGGTCGCCGCCGGCGAACACCTCCGCGGCGGTCGCGCGGTGGACGTCGAGGCCGGCGCCGAAGGCGTGCAGCAGGCCGGCGTCGGCAGACAGGTGGGCCATGATGCGCAGCTCGATCTGCGAGTAGTCGGCGGAAAGGATCGCCGCGCCTTCGGGAGCGATGAAGGCCTCGCGCACCCGCCGGCCCTCGGCGGTGCGGATCGGGATGTTCTGCAGGTTCGGATCGTTGCTCGAGAGCCGACCGGTCACCGCCACCGCCTGCGCATAGGTGGTGTGCACCCGGCCTGTGGCCGGATTCACCATCAAGGGCAGCTTGTCGGTGTAGGTGCCCTTCAGCTTCGACAGGCCGCGGTGCTCGAGCAGGCGCGCCGGCAGCGGATAGTCCTTGGCGAGCTCGGCCAGCACCTCCTCGTCGGTCGACGGCGCGCCGCTCGCGGTCTTGCGGCCGACCGGCAGGCCGAGCTTGCCGAACAGGACCTCGCCGATCTGCTTCGGGCTGCCGAGGTTGAACGGCTGGCCGGCGAGCTCGAAGGCCTCGCTCTCGAGTGCCAGCATCCGCTCGGCGAGCTCGCGGCTCTGGGTCGCGAGCAGGGCCGAATCGATCAGCACGCCGGCGCGCTCGATCCGCGCCAGCACCGCCGAGGTGGGCATCTCGATCCGCCGGTAGACATCGGCGAGGCCGGCCTCGGCATCGATCTGCGGCGCCAGCGCCTGGTGCACGTGCAGCGTCATGTCGGCGTTCTCCGCCGCGTAGGCCGTCGCCCGCTCGATCGAGACCTGGGCGAACGGAATCTGGTTCACGCCCTTGCCGCAGACCTCCTCGTAGGTCAGCGCGGTGCGCCCGAGATGGCGAAACGCCAGGCTTTCCAGGCTGTGCGCCTTGTGCGCCTCGAACACGTAGCTCTCGAGCATGGTGTCGTGGCGCCAGCCCTGCACCGCGATGCCGAGCCGGGCGAAGACATGGCTGTCGGCCTTGACGTTCTGCCCGACCTTGACCGCATCCGCGCTCTCGAGCCACGGGTGCAGGCGCTGCAGCGCCGCCTCGAGCGGAATCTGATCCGGAGCACCGGCGTAGTTGTGAGCCAGCGGCACGTAGGCCGCCTCGCCGGGCCCATCCGACAGCGACAGGCCGATCAGGTTGGCGCGGATCGGATCGGGCGAATCGGTCTCGATCGCGAGGGCGACGACCGGCGCCGCCTCGATCCGGCGCGCCCAGGCGTCGAGCGCCTCGAGCGTGGTCAGCGTCTGGTAGTTCCGGACGATCGCCTGCGACGGCACGCTGTCGGGCACGTCGATCGTCGCCTCGGCTCGCGCCACGACCGCCGCGCCGTTGCCGCTCCGGCCGGTGGCCGCCTCGAGCTCCTTGCGCATCGAGGCGAAGCCGTAGCGGTCGTAGAAGGCCAGCATCGCCGGTACATCGATCGGCCCGAGCGCGAGGCCCTCGAACTCCGGCCAGCCGAGGACGTGGCCGGTGAGGTCGCAGTCGGTCGCCACGGTCACCAGGCGCCGGCCTTGCGGCAGCCAGTCGAGCGCCTTCCTCAGGTTGTCGCCGACCACGCCCTTGATCGACGACGCCGCGGCGAGCACGCCCTCGAGCGAGCCGTGCTCGGCGAGCCACTTCACGGCCGTCTTCGGCCCGACCTTGTCGACCCCGGGGATGTTGTCGACCGAGTCGCCGATCAGCGCCAGGTAGTCGACGATGCGCTCCGGCGGCACGCCGAACTTGGCCGACACGCCGGCGACGTCGAGAGTCTCGTTGCTCATCGTGTTGATCAGCGTGACGCTGTCGTTGACGAGCTGCGCCAGGTCCTTGTCGCCGGTCGAGATCACGACCTTGAAGCCGCCCTTGGCGGCCATGCAGGAGATCGTGCCGATCGCATCGTCGGCCTCGATGCCGGGAACGGTGAGCACCGGCCAGCCGAGCAGCTTCACCGCCTCGACGATCGGCTCGATCTGCAACGCCAGGTCCGGCGGCATCGCCGTGCGCGTCGCCTTGTACTCGGGATACCAGTCGTCGCGGAAGGTCTTGCCCTTGTCGTCGAAGACGCAGGCGCCATGCGCCGCCGGGTACTGCTCGCGCAGCAGCTTCATCATCGAGACCACGCCGCGGATCGCGCCGGTCGGAACGCCGCCGGGGCCGCGGAGGTCGGGAAGCGCGTGGTAGGCGCGGTAGAGATAGCTCGAGCCGTCGACGAGCAGCAGTGTCCTGTCCACCATGCGGGCGATTGTGATGGATGGTCCCGCGAACCCCGGGCCTAGAATGACCCCATGAAAGCCCTGTCGCGGGTCCCTGTCGCCGCCGCGCTGCTGCTCGTCTTCGGCGGTGCCGCGCAGGCCGAGGATGCACCGGCGCGCGCGCCGGCGGCCCCTGCGGTCGCCGCCTCGTCGCCTCTGCAGGCCGAGGCGCCCGCCACCAAGGACCCCAGGGAGCCTGCGGTCCAGCGCACCGTCATCGACGACGGCCGGGCGGTCATCGAGGAGCTGCGGGTTCGCGGCCGGCTCGTCAAGGTGACGGTCCACCCGAAGGACGGCTCGCCGAACTACGAGATCATCGTCGGCGATGGCTTGCGCGAGCTGCCCGTCGAAGGCAGGAATTCGCGCGGCGCCACCGGCCAGCGCGTCTGGAACGTCCTGACGTTCTGACGCGCGGCCGGCCCTGTTCTCGATGGCGGTCTTCACCGAGGTCTCCTTCGACGAGGCAGCACGACTGATCGACGAGCTCGGCATCGGCGCCCTGCGCGAGCTCGCGCCCTGCGCCGGCGGGATCGAGAACACCAACTACTTCGTCGACACCGCCGCCGGGCGCTACGTGCTGACCCTGTTCGAGCGGCTCACCGCCGAGGAGCTGCCGTTCTACCTGCAGCTGATGAAGCACTTCGCCGACCGTGGCCTGCCGGTGCCGGGCCCGCACCCCGACGCCTCGGGCAGCCTGCTGCTCTCGCTCAAGGGCAAGCCCGCGGCCGTCGTCGACCGCCTGCCCGGCGAGCATCACCTCGCGCCCGATGCTGCCGACTGCGCCAGCCTCGGCACCCTGATGGCCGGCCTGCACCTCGCCGCCGCCGACTTCGTCCCCTACCAGCCCAACCTGCGCGGCCTCGCCTGGTGGACGGCGACCGTGCCGACGGTGCTGCCGCACCTCGAGCCGCGCCTGGCGGCGCTGATGGCGGACGAGCTCGAGTACCAGCAGCACCTGGCCGAATCGCCGGCCCATGCATCCCTGCCGCGCGGGCCGATCCACGGCGACCTGTTCCGCGACAACGTCATGTTCGAGAACAAGCTGCTCGCCGGCGTGTTCGACTTCTATTTCGCCGGCGTCGACTGCCTGCTGTTCGACATTGCCGTGGCGCTCAACGACTGGTGCATCGACCTCGAATCCGGCCGGCTCCTCGAGGACCGGGCCGAGGCGCTGGTGGAAGCCTACGAGAGCGTGCGCCCGCTGGAGAGCGCCGAGATCCGCCTCTTGCCGGCGATGATGCGCGCCGGCGCCTTCCGCTTCTGGCTT
>Ga0068858_100002895_pt1 | contig 17259 bp, 19 predicted proteins | sample KBSSwiS12_FD_66589 | JGI IMG/M metagenome (GOLD analysis project Ga0068858, IMG submission 66589) | Switchgrass rhizosphere microbial communities from Kellogg Biological Station, Michigan, USA - KBS Switchgrass S1-2 | ecosystem: Host-associated > Plants > Roots > Rhizosphere > Soil ...
TCGTTCCTGCCTTTGGCATTGAACGTCTCGAACGGGGCTCCGCTGGTGAAATCGAGGTTCTGGCGGCGCGTGTCGGTCAGCGCATAGGCAAGACGGTTGTGCAGCCGGCCATCGAACAGCGCCACGTTGAGCCCGGCATAGCCGATGAATTCCTTGGTTCGCGCGGTCTCGTCGGTATCGCCAAACGTGAAGGTTGGCGGCGGGAAGCCGTCGATCCCGGTCTTGCCGTCTGAATACCAGCCGCGCAGATCGACGGAAATGGCGTCCGACAGGGTGACTTTGACCTTGGCATTCGCCCCATAGTGCCGATAGCCATCCCGTTCCTTGCCGCCGCGCGCTTCGCTGAACGTGGAAATGCCGTCGGTCCGGTAATAGCCGCCGCCGACGCTGGCCGCCACCGGGCCGGATTTGCCCGAGATATTGCCGACAAGCTTGCCGCTGTCGCGCCAGCCATATTCGGCGCTGGCATTGGCGGCGATCCTTTCGCCCGGCTCGGCGGTGATCATGTTGATGACGCCGCCAATGGCCTGGCTGCCCCAGAGCACCGACTGCGAGCCTCGCACGACCTCGATGCGGGCGATATTGTCCGTCAGCATATTGCCGAAGTTGAAGCCGCCGCCGGGCGTGGAGGGATCGTTGATCTTGACGCCATCGATCAACGCCACCGTCTGATCGCTCTCCGCGCCGCGGATATTGACCGAAGTCGTCGTTCCGATCCCGCCATTGCGGCTAAAGGTCACGCCCGGCACCGTGCGCAGGAGGTCGACCACCGCCACGCTCTGCCGCGTCTTGATCTTTTCGGCGTCGATGACGGTGACTGACGCACCGACCTGCGACAAGGGCTGTTCGCTGCGTGTCGCCGTCACCACGATCTGGTCCGCCTCGTCGGCGAACGACGGAGCAGCAAGGCAGGCAAGGGCAACGGATGAAAACAGGATTATGGACTTATGCATGGGATGACCCCCTTTTGATGACTATCAAAAGGGCCGCCACGCCGACCAATGCAGCAACGCACTGTCCTTCGCAGACGACCCGGCTAAGCCGTCACGCGAGGAAAGTCCCTCGTTCACCCGGTGCACCCCGCCCGCGCGAAAGAACGACAGCAACAGGCAGGTCTCCTGGCTCTCGGGTCATTGTCGGGCGCTTCGCCTTCCCAGGCCAAAACCCAGTGGCGTATTGAAGCGCCGACTCGCCGATCACAGTTGCGGGGGCAGCCCCGGATTGCGGAAATTCCGCTTCCGGGTTCCCTTTTCATCCCATCCCTGGGAACCTATTGCGGTCGCGCATATGACGCGGCGCAGCATGAATGGCAATATGGAAGGTGGCAGATGGGGAGAAACATCCTGATCCTGGGCGGTGCCCGCTCAGGCAAGAGCGGCTTTGCCGAGGAGCTTGCCGGCGCGATGCAGGGGGAGTTCCTCTATATCGCCACCGCGCAGGCTCTCGATGACGAGATGACCGACCGCATCGCCCGTCATCGCGCTGGTCGCGGCGATCATTGGCACACGGTCGACTGCCCGATCGACCTGCCGGCGGTGCTCAGGGAAATTGCCCATGCGAACAGCGTGATTGTGATCGATTGCCTGACCTTGTGGCTCAGCAACCTGATGCTGGTGGATCATGATATTGCCGCCGCTCGGTCGGCGCTGGTCGAGACCATCATGTCGTCTGCCGGAACCATCCTTCTCGTGGCGAACGAGGTCGGCCAGGGCATAGTGCCCGCCAATGCCCTTGCCCGCCGATTTCGGGATGAAGCGGGCTGGTTGAATCAGGCCGTGGCACGGGCCGCCGACGATGTCTGGTTCGTGACAGCGGGCATTCCCCAACAGCTGAAATAGGCGCAGGAACAGGCTGCCATTTCCATCCTTTCAGGACAGGTTTGGATTGCTCGCGGCAAGGTCGCGGTGATCACGGGCGCCCCTGGGGAAGAAATCGACGTCGCCGCATTCCAGCACATGGTCGCCGTGAACCTGCTCGGCGTCGCCCTGTGCAGCAAGCACGGGGTTCGCGCGATGCTCCGCAGTGGCGGCGGCGCGATCGTGAATTTCAGCTCGGTCGGTGCGTTAAATGCCGAAGATCGTGGCGCCTTCCTGGCTTCCGATCGCGCATCCTATGTCACCGGAGCGATCCTTGCCTTCGATGGCGGGTGGTCGGCGCGCCTGGCCTGATCGCGCGCCACAGGTCAAGCTGCGAGGTGGAGATAGTCCGGGTTGAAGCCGGCAATGCGGTGCAGCCGCTGCGCGTCGATGATCTGCAGCTTGCGGCCGGCGCGCTGGAGGATGCCGTCGCGCGTCAAGGCCTGAAGCATGCGGTTGACGTGAACGGAGGTGAGGCCGGTGGCATCGGCCAGATCCTCCTGGGTCATGGGCAGGTCCATGCTGTCCGGCCCGCTGAGCCCGGCCTGGGCACTGCGCGCGGCGAACTCGCACAGCAGGTGGGCGATCCGCGCCCGGGCGTCGCGCCGGCCGACATTGAGCACCCATTCGCAAAAAATCGACGCGTCCACCAGCGTGCAGCGCCACAACGCACCGGCGATCGCCGGCCGTGCGCGCACCAGGTCGCGCAGCGGCTCGGTCGCGATCCACGCGACGGTCACCGTGGTCAGGGCCTGGAGGTTGTCATCGGCGCGGCGGAGCAGGAAATGCTCGAGATTCAGCAGGTCGCCGGCAAGGTGGAAGGCCAGGATCTGGCGGCCCCCGCCTGCCTCGGTGCGGTGACGGCTGATACAGCCCGTCACCAGGAGGCAGCAGGCCGCGGTCCGGTCACCGGCATGCACCAGATAGCGATGTGCGGGCACGGTTTCCATCCGAAGTGGCAGCCCCGCCAGCGCCATGCGATCGGCATCCTTCAGCCGGCCGCCCTGACCCAGCCTGCGCACCAACAGATCCCGGACTGGCGCTTCGTTCCCCCTCATCTCCTCTACTCGCATCATGGTTCAGCCCGAAACAATCTAGCGGGGAAAGGGTTTCGTCGAAACCCAAGTCCCCGAAATTTTTTTCACTATTAGGAAGTAAAACGGGAATTCTTGGTCAGGAATTTTGGCCTGCATCCGCCACTGGTGGAACTCAACCCGCGCTGCATGATTATCCCAGGACGATCAGGAGAGCTCAGATGCCGGTATCTTCAACGAGCGCGATCGAGCGCGTGGCGCGGGTTCTGGCGGGACACAAGCTCAGCCGGAATGCAGAAGGCGTCGCGGCGCACGCCAGCCAATCCGTGGACATGGAATGGAGGGACTGTGTGGACAGCGCGCTCGCCGTCTTGCGGACCCTTCGCGAGCCAGACCGCGACATGGCTGCGGTCGGCGACGTCGAGACCTGGGAAAGGATGATTGCTGCTGCCATCGGGCAGCCGGTGGAACCAGCCCAGAACTATGCCATTCCCGAACCGGGAACCGATCCCCTTCATGAAGGCCCCTAGTCGGCGGCGAACGCCAGCTGTTTGAGGCCACCTGTTTGATTCCTCGGAGCAATACTGAATCCGACAGGAACACCACCCCCTCGACTCTTGTTTCGGTTGTGGCCCCTGAATGGGGTCGGAAACAGGAGGCAGGCTTGTCTATTCTCGAGAAGATGGCCGCGGCAATCAGACCGCCGGAAAACGATCTGCAACGTATCGACGCGCGCCAGCAGGCGCAGGCGGCGGCTTCGCCCGATGACTGGCTGTCCCTCGTCCTCGCCCATCACCGCGATCTTGAAGCCGGGTTTGCGGCGGTCAAGTCCGCCGGGAACGCGACGGCCCGCATCACGGCGCAGAAGAAATTGGGCATCCTGCTCACCGGCCATGCGATTGCCGAGGAGGGGGCGATCTATCCCGCCCTGGCGGATCACGGCGAAAAGCTCCACGCCGACATGGGCTATGACGAGCAGGCGCGGGTGAAGGTCCAGATGGCCGCGCTCGAACAACTCGATCCGATGAGCGAGGATTATCTCACCAGGCTGGACCAGATCCACCGCGCCGTGGCCCACCATATGTATCAGGAAGAGGGCTCGTGGTTCCTGGCGCTCAAGGAAAAGGCCTCGGCCGACGTGCAGGCGGCGATCACCTTCCGGTACAAGGAAGAATATCAGCGCTATGTCGGAAGTGACGCGCCCTGACAGCGAACAGGATGCTATTCCGAGTCGCGTGGCCTGCCGCCAAAAATCCTCCCCACGCAACAATCGTGCGAGGCGGTGCCCATCGCGGACGTGGATCAGGTCGCCACAATGACATATTTTTGTCCCTAAAGGGGACGAAACCTGACTTGGGTCAATGAACACTTAATGCGGGTGCCGTAGTTTTACCGGCCAAAGGGGCTGAGGTCTGAATATTGGAGGTTCATCAATGTTCGACGAAACCGATCGCTCATTCTACCGCCGGCGCGCCCGTGAGGAACGCGAGAAGGCGCAGATGAGCGGCAGTATGTGTGCGCGGCGGACGCACGAGCAGCTGGCAGCGGAATATGAGCGAAGGGCCGAGGAACTGAACACGCTCCATTTCGGCTAGCACCCAGGCACCGCAAACGCCGTTTCCAGCAGCGCCGTCGCGGATGGCGGCCGGCAAGTCTTTTGGGTCTCGCCCATAGCCCAAATGCGCCGGTCCAGTTAACCTCGATCAACGTTCGCCAGCGCTTGGTGCGCTAGAGAGTTGAAGCAACCCCAGGTGCCGTCCCCTACGGCACCTACTTAGACCCGGCGGTCAGACCGCTGGGTTTTTTTTGGGCTTTCGCCATACGAAAACGCCATAGACCATCGCCCCTGTCTTCAGCGCGAGCCAGAGCCGGGGCAGCGAAAGCGCGAAGGATCGATTGCGGGTCGTCTGGCTCGCGAGCAGCCCGCGATAATAGTGGCTGGTCACGAGCCGGGCCGCGAGCCGCCTGCAGCAGATCGCCCAGGTTCTGCGGACATTGTCGCTGATGTCGTCGAACGCGACCAGCTCAAAGCCCGCGTACCGCGCCATCGCCGCATATTCGGACCGGCTTGCCAGGCTCGGCAGCGCACCTTCCCGGCAGATCGGCTCCAGCAAATGCCGAACCGACCAGGCGGACGGTGCCTGTGCGGCGAGCCAGGCACAGACCACGAGCCGCCCGCCGGGTCGGAGCGTTCGCCACGCCTCGGCAAAGAAGGCGGGTTTGTCGGCAAAATGCTCGCTGCTCTCGATCGCATAGCTGCGGTCGAAATAGTCGTCGGGCAGGCCGTTTCGGACCCAGTCGCGCTCATGGCACAGCAGCGTTCCATATGTGGGCTGGCGCCGGGCCGCGATGCTTGCCTGGGCGGACGAGACGGTAAAGCCGGTGATCCGGGCATCATGGCTGGACAGGATATAGGCGGCCGGCGCGCCGGTGCCGCATCCGATGTCCGCCATGCTGCATCCCGGCTGGAGGTCCAGCCGTTCAATCACGAGGTCGACGAGTTGCTCCACGGCGCGCGGCTGCGATTCGGAGCCGGTGATCCAATAGCCATGATGCACATGCTCGCCCCAGATCTCGCCATAGGCACGGGCGAGTTCATCATAATGATCGCGCACATCGGCGACGGTGCGATTGACCTTGGGATGGATCAAGGAGCGGCCCTTTCTACGGTGCAACCTCTCCATGATGGTCTATCCTACTTGGTGCCGCGGCTTCAATCGTCGCTACGGCCCGGGCTATGCTTCCATGCTCGGTCGTCCGATTGCCTTGCGTACGCCCGGAGTCTCTTTGAGCTAGGCTGAGACGGTCCGGCGCGCTAAGGCCGCGCTCAACCATTTCCCAGTCTGAGAGGATTCCCTATGCGACCGTCCGGCCGCGCCAACGACCAAATGCGCAGCATCGCCATCGAACCCGGCTTCACCGTTCACGCCGAGGGAAGCTGCCTGATCAGCTTCGGCGACACGCGGGTCTTGTGCACCGCCTCGATCGAGGAGCGCGTGCCCCCCTTCATGCGTGGCAAGGGCGAGGGCTGGATCACCGCCGAATATGGCATGCTGCCCCGCGCGACCCACACGCGCGGCAGCCGCGAAGCGGCCAAGGGCAAGCAATCCGGCCGCACCCAGGAAATCCAGCGGCTGATCGGTCGATCCCTCCGGGCAGCGGTCGATCTGAAGGCGCTGGGCGAACGCCAGATCACGCTCGACTGCGACGTCATCCAGGCCGACGGCGGCACCCGCACCGCGAGCATCTCGGGCGCATGGGTCGCGCTCCGCCTCGCGGTCAACGGGCTGATGGCGCAGGGCGCGCTCACCGTCGATCCCATCCAGCGCAAGGTCGCGGCGGTGAGCTGCGGCATTTATCAGGGCACGCCGGTGCTCGACCTCGATTATGTCGAGGACAGCAATGCCCATGCCGACGCCAATTTCGTGCTGACCAACGACGGCAATATCGTCGAGGCGCAGGCGACCGCGGAGGGCGCGACCTATGATGAGGAGGCGCTGCTTCGGCTGCTCCGCCTCGCACGCATCGGTTGCGGCGCGATCTTCACCGCGCAGGACGCCGCCGTCATGGGACGATGAGGGCGTGACCCGCAAGCTCGGGCCCGGCCGTCTCGTCATCGCCAGCCATAATGCTGGCAAGGTGCGCGAGATTGCGGAGCTGCTCGGTCCCTATGGGATCGAGCCCGTTTCGGCGGCGTCGCTCGACCTGCCCGAGCCGGAGGAGACCGGCATCACCTTCATCGCCAATGCGGAACTGAAGGCGATGCAGGCCGCTGACCTCTCCGGCCTGCCCGCGCTGGCCGACGACAGCGGCCTGTGCGTCGAGGCGCTGGACGGCGACCCCGGCATTTATTCGGCGCGCTGGGCAGGGCCGGACAAGGATTTCGCCATGGCGATGCAGCGCGTCTGGCAGGAAATCACCGCGCGTGGACCGCAGGCGGGTCACGACGCCCATTTCATCTGCGCGCTCTGTGTCGCCTGGCCTGACGGCCATACCGAGGGTTTCGAGGGCAGGGTCGACGGCACCATCGTCTGGCCGCCGCGCGGGCACCGGGGCTTTGGCTATGATCCCGTGTTCGTGCCCTATGGCCATGCGCTGACCTTTGGCGAAATGGATCCCGAGGCCAAGCATGCGATGAGCCACCGCGCCCGTGCCTTCGCGCAACTGAGGGCGCGGCTACTGTGATGCGGTTCCGTCCCTCGAGCCTGTTGAGGATGCAGATATCGCGCAATTTCGAATCGGAGCAGGCGCGCACTTTCCTCTCGGAAGCAAAAGCGCGGACATGGCTCATGGACGATATCGGCGGCGCTGACGCCGCCGTCCGAAAACGCGAGCATGCCCGCTAAAGGTCCAGGTGCTTGCGCCCGGCGCGGCGGGGGGCGTATGGGCTGGGGACCATTTTTCTTGCAGGCCCAACCGACATGCTCATCGCGCTCACCGAAAAGCTTTTTGTTTCCCCGCAGATCAGCGTGGATACCGTCGCCAAGGCGGCCGAGCGCGGGGTTTCCCTGATCGTCAACAACCGGCCGGAGGGCGAAGGTCCCGACCAGACGCCCGGCGATGCGATCGAGGCCGCCGCCCGGTCGGCGGGCATGACCTATGCCGCGATTCCCGTGACCCATGCCGGCTTCGCGCCCTGGCAACTCGATGCGCTGGACGAGGTGCTGGAACGCAATGGCGAAGGCAGGGTGCTGCTATATTGCCGGTCGGGGACTCGCAGCACATTGCTGTGGGCCCTGAGTCGCGCGCGCGCCGGCGACGATCTGGAAACGATCGCCGCGACAGCTGCCGCCGCCGGCTATGACATCGCGTCGATCCGCCAGATCATGGAAGCGCTGGCGGCGGGCAAGGGCGTTTCCTGACGCCTCGGGCGGGGCACATTCCCCTGCCGAATTGACGTAAAATCAAGCTCAACCGGAGCATGGCGACGGATCGAAATACGCCGTCATGCGGTTTGACTTGCGGGATGGGCACGGTGGCGCGCGTCCGCCCCTGTCGCGGGATTGTCACCTTTTCGGGGTATCGACCGGGCGACGGAAGAAGCACAATAAAAGGATGAGGCGATGTTCGTCCGGACAGAACGACTGATCTTGCGACCCAGCTGGCCAGAGGACGCTCCGCGCCTCGCCAAGGCGCTGAATCAGCTCGAAGTATCTCGAAATCTTCTCCATGTCCCCGCCCCCTATTCCGTGGCGGACGCGGCGGCATGGATCGAACGGCCGCGCGATCCGCGCCTGCCGGAGTTTCTGGCCCTGCTGCGCACGCGCGGGGCGCCGCGTCTGGTTGGCGGATGCGGCATTGCGCGCGGGCAGGATGGCGCGCTGGAACTGGGCTATTGGGTCGAGCGCGCGCACTGGGGCCTGGGTTTTGCGACCGAGGCGGCCCGCGCGGTCATGCGACTCGCGCGGGCGACGGGTTTGCGCCGGGTCCGCTCCGTCCATTTCCTCGATAACCCGGCTTCGGGCCGGGTGCTGCGCAAGATCGGATTCCGGGCGACCGGCCGGATCGAACCGCGCCTGTGCCAGGCGCGCGACGACGAGGTCGCCACGGCCATATATGAGGATGTCACCGATACGGGCGTGATCGATCGCGGCCTGGCCCGGAAAATCTATCGGGATTCCATCCTCGCGGTCGCCTGAACTTGCCAACCTGCATCAAGGCCGTTTCCCCCCGCGCCGGAAATGGTCTAATGCGCCGCCATGCATTTTCTCGACCAAGCCAAGATCTATATCCGTTCGGGTGCCGGCGGCCCCGGTTCCGTCAGCTTCCGGCGGGAGATGTATGTCGAATATGGCGGCCCGGACGGCGGCGACGGCGGCAAGGGCGGTGACATCATCTTCGAGGCGGTGGCCGGTCTCAACACGCTGATCGACTTTCGCTACACCCAGCATTTCAAGGCGCAGCGCGGCATTCCGGGCGCCGGCAAGGACCGGACGGGCGCCGGTGGCAAGGACCTTGTCATCCGCGTCCCCGTCGGCACGCAGGTCATCTCCGAGCCCGACGAAGAGGGCAATAGTAAATTGCTCGCCGACTTCACCAAGGTGGGCGAGCGGCGCGTATTCCTGCGCGGCGGCGACGGCGGACGCGGCAATGCCAGCTACAAGACCTCCACCAACCGTGCGCCCCGCCAGCATGGCACCGGATGGCCGGGCGAGGAGATGTGGGTCTGGCTGCGCCTCAAGCTGTTGGCCGACGTGGGGCTGGTCGGGCTGCCCAATGCGGGCAAGTCGACCTTCATCAACGCGGTCACCAACACCAAGGCCAAGGTCGGCGCCTATCCCTTCACCACCACCAAGCCGCAGCTGGGTGTCGTCAGCCACAAGGGCCGCGAGTTCGTGGTGGCGGACATTCCGGGCCTGATCGAGGGCGCGGCGGAGGGCGCAGGGATCGGCGACCGCTTCCTCGGCCATGTCGAGCGTTGCCGGGTTCTCCTGCATCTGATCGATGCGAACGGCGATGACCCGGTCGATGCGATGCGGATCGTGTGCACCGAACTTGAGGCTTATGGCGAAGGCCTGGACGAAAAGCCGCAAATCGTGGCGCTCAACAAGGGCGACCTGCTCGACGCCGAGCTGATGGCGGATATCGCGGCCGAGCTTAAGGCGGCGGGCGCCGAGGCGGTGTTCAGCATTTCCGGCGCGACCGGCGACGGCGTGCCCGCCTTGCTCGACGCGCTCGTCGAACGGCTCGGGCCGGTCGGTGCGGATGGCGGTACGAAGGTCGAGGCAGACGAGTCCGGAGACAAGCCTTGGTCGCCGCTCTAGCCGGTCTGACCGGTTTCCCCGCCGAGGCCTGCGGGCGCATCATCGTCAAGATTGGCTCGGCCCTGCTGGTGGAGTCGGACGGGTCGGTCCGCCGCGACTGGTTGAAGACGCTGGTGGCCGAGGTTGCCGGGCGCCACCGCGCCGGGCAAAAGATCATCCTCGTCTCATCAGGGTCGGTTGCGCTTGGTGCGCGGCGGCTTGGCCTGGCCAAAGGGGGCCGGGCGAGCCTGGAGGATGCGCAGGCCGCAGCCGCCGTCGGCCAGATCGCGCTGTCGGGGATCTGGGCGGAACTGCTGGAGGCGGAGGGCATCGCCGCCGCGCAGATCCTCGTGACGCTCGATGACCTGGAACATCGCCGCCGCTATCTCAACGCCGCCGCCACGCTGGAGCGGCTGCTCGGGCTCGGCGTCGTGCCGGTCGTCAACGAGAATGACAGCGTCGCGACCGAGGAAATCCGCTTCGGCGACAATGACCGGCTGGCCGCGCGCATCGGCCATGCGGCGCGCGCGGACGCGGTCGTGCTGCTCTCCGATATCGACGGGCTCTATACGGCCAATCCCCATGCCGATCCCGAGGCGGAGCTGGTGCCATTGGTCGAGCGCATCGACGCGCGCATCGATGCGATGGCCGACGGCGATTCCGCGTCCGGCATGGGATCGGGCGGCATGCTGTCCAAGATCGAGGCGGCGCGGATCGCGACCCGCGCGGGGCTCCATCTTGCGATCATTTCCGGGCGGTTCGACGCGCCGATGGCCCGCTGGACGGAGACGGGGCGGGGCACCCTGTTCCGCGCCAATGGCCGCAAGGGCGCGCGCGAGAACTGGCTTGCCGGGCGGCTGACCGCCCGCGGCACGCTCATTGTCGACGCGGGCGCGGCCGAGGCGCTGGCCAGGGGCCGGAGCCTGCTTCCCGCCGGCGTGCGCGAGACCGAGGGCGACTACCGGCGCGGCGACGTCGTCAACATCGCCGGACCGGACGGCAGCGTGATCGCGCGCGGCCTTGCCGAGTTCGACGCGATCGATGCCGCCCGCATCATCGGCCGCCGCAGCGAGGACATTGCCGCGATTCTGGGCTCCGTACAGCGATCGACGCTGGTCCACCGCGACCATATGGTCCTGCTCTGATGCGGATCGCGCTGACCGGCGCGACGGGCTTTCTGGGCAGCGCGGTGCTCCACCGGCTGATCTTTGAGGGCCATGCGGTCAAGGCCCTGACCCGCCGGCCGCAGCCAGAGCGGCCCGGTGTCGAATGGGTGGCTGGCGACCTGGCCGACGCAGCGGCGCTCGATACGCTCGCAGACGGAGCGGACGCGGTGATCCATGTCGCGGGCGCGGTGAACGCACCGGACCGGCAGGCGTTCGCGGCGGCCAATGTCACGGGAACCGCCATGACGCTCGCCGCTGCCGAGCGTGCCGCTGTGCCCCGCTTCGTCCTGGTCTCCTCGCTGTCGGCACGCGCGCCTCACCTGTCCGACTACAGCTGGTCCAAGCATGGGGGTGAGGAACTCGTTCGTGCGAGCAGCCTCGACTGGACCATCGTGCGTCCACCGGCGATCTACGGTCCGGCCGATCGCGAGATGCTGGAGGTGTTTCGCATGGCGCGGCGCGGTCTCGTCCTGCTGCCGCCGGCCGGCCGCCTGTCGGTCATCCATGTGGACGACCTTACCCATCTGCTCGTCGCGCTGGCCAGGGACCGCTCGAGCACGACCCGCCACCAGCTTTACGAAGTGGATGACGGCACGGCCGGCGGCTTGACGCATCGCGACTTCGCCCAGGCGTTGGGCGATGCGGTGGGCCGGCGCGGATTTGCCTTCGCCCTGCCCCGCGCCGCCCTGATGACGGCCGCGCGGATCGACCGGCTCGTTCGGGGCCATGGCGCCAAGCTCACCCCCGACCGGGTGCGCTATTTCTGTCATCCCGACTGGGTCGCGGACCCGGCCCGCGCGGTGCCGGCGGAGCTCTGGATGCCGCATATCGCCACCGCCCTCGGCCTCGCGGCTACCGCCGCCGCCTATCGCGCCAAGGGGTGGCTCAAATGAAGCCCCGCAGCAGCTCCACCGCCGCCGCGATCGCGGTCAGCACCATGCCGGCCAGGAACGTCCGGTAGGCATAGCCGAGGAAGCGATACTTCCTGGTCTGAAGCACGCTGCCCGCCTGATAAGTGTCGCGCAGCATGGTGCGGTAGGTGGTCTCGTCACTCTCCATGCGGCGAAGGACGCGGTCCACGAACTCCTCCTCGGGCAAAGCGGTGAAAATCCCGAAGAAGAGCAGATTGGCGTCCGGCCCGACCGCGCCATCGACATGCGTCACCTTGGGCAGCACGGTGAGGATCGCGAACAGCGCCGACAGGAAAGCGGACGCGGCCAGGATCGCGGTCGGCACCATCATCGCCCCGCCGGCGCGCAATTGCCCGACCGTCAGGGTAAAGACCAGAAAGGTCGCGCCCATCAGCATACTGGCCTTCTGGTCGGCCATCTGGCTGAGTTGCAGCTGCATCTGCTGGTTGGTCCGGATCAGATGGATTGCATCGGTCGAAAAGGGCCGTGGCTGACGAACGGCCATGCCTTGCGTCGATCCGCTCGTTCCCTCGGCCATCCTGCGTGTCCCTCCTTGCCCCACGGGCTTGCCACCGCGCGGGCGTCCCATCAAGGGCGGTGCCCGATTGCCGCCTTATTCGCTTGCCATTAAGGGCAGGAGCAGCGCATTGACGCGCTGTCCAGCCAAGAGAAAAGCCAGTCGCATGACCGACCGCCAGAGTGTTTTCGATACCGTCGCCGCCCAGATCGCGCCATTCAACAAGAAGGGCATAGCCCTGAGCGACGCCACGAGCTTTGCCGGCGACCTCGAATGGGACAGCCTGACCGTGATGGATTTCGTCGCCGCGATCGAGGATGAATTCGACATCATCATCACCATGAACATGCAGGCGGAGATCGAGACGGTCGGCCAGCTGGTCGATGCGGTGCAGAAGCTCAAGACCAGCTGATCCAACGTCCGTTCGTGTCGAGCGAAGTCGAGACACGTTCGCGCCCAGTCCCTGTCTCTCGACTTCGCTCGAGACGAACGGAAACGGAAAGTCCTTGAATGACCGACCTATTCTCCAAATTCGACCCGCTGATCACCGAGCGCGAGGCGCTGCTCGCCACGGGTGTGCGCGACCCCTTTTCCATCGTCATGGAAGAGGTGAAATCGCCCACCCTGGCCATCATCAAGGGCAAGGAGACGATCCTCCTCGGCACCTATAATTATATGGGCATGACCTTCGATCCCGATGTGGTCGCGGCGGGCAAGAAGGCGCTCGATGACTTCGGCGCCGGCACCACGGGCAGCCGGGTGCTCAACGGCACCTATCAGGGGCACCGGGCATGCGAGGACGCGCTCAAGGAGTTCTACGGCACCGAGCATGCCATGGTCTTCTCGACCGGCTATCAGGCCAATCTCGGCATGATCTCGACGCTGGCGGGCAAGGGCGACTATGTCATCCTCGACGCCGACAGCCATGCCTCCATCTATGACGGCTGCGCACTGGGCGTCGCCGAGATCGTCCGGTTCCGCCACAACAGCGTCGAGGATCTCGACAAGCGCCTGGGCCGCCTGCCCGCCGACGCCAACAAGCTGGTGGTGCTGGAGGGCGTCTATTCGATGCTCGGCGACGTGGCGCCGCTCCCGGCCATGGTCGCGGCGATCCGCAAGCATCCCAATTGCATGATCCTGGTCGACGAAGCCCATGGCATGGGCTTTTTCGGCCCCAATGGCCGCGGCGTCTATGAGGAGCAGGGGGTCGAAAAGGATGTCGATTTCGTCGTCGGCACCTTCTCCAAGTCGGTCGGCACGGTCGGCGGATTCTGCGTGTCCAACCACCCCAAGTTCGAGGTGCTGCGCCTCGTCTGCCGGCCCTATGTGTTCACCGCCTCGCTGCCGCCCAGCGTGGTCGCCACCGCCGCGACCTCGATCCGCAAGCTGATGCATGCCGGCGACAAGCGCGCGCGGCTGTGGGCCAACAGCAAACGCCTGCATGGCGGGTTGCTCCAGCTAGGCTTCACGCTGGGCACCCAGACGCCGCAATCGGCGATTATCGCGGTGATCCTGACCGACCAGGCGCAGGCCGTGGCGATGTGGCAGGCGCTGCTGGAGCTGGGGCTCTACGTCAACATGGCCCGTCCGCCCGCGACGCCGGCGGGCACCTTCCTGCTGCGCTGTTCGCTGTGCGCGGAACATACCGAGGATCAGGTCGGACAGATCCTCGACATATTCGCGGCGGCGGGTCGCGCTACCGGCACGATCGGCGGGGATTGAAGCGCTGCCGCAATGGCTCTTTCCCGATCCGCCGCCTTCAGTTAAACAGCCTCTAATGCTGGGGTTTTCCAGATATCGAGATGCCGGCGGTGAAGATGCCGCCGACGATCTGCCGCGCTGGCGCCGCCTGATACCGGTTGCGCTTGGCGTCGCGCTCGCCCTGGCGCTTGGCGCCCTGCTGCTTCTCGCCAACCGCGCGTCGGAGGAACGGGAAGAGGCGCTGACCCTGCAACGCCACAGTTATGAGGTCATTGCGCTGGCCCGCACCGTCGAGGGGTCGGTGGCGCGGGCGGAATCGCTGCTCGGCCGCTATGTCGTCAGCCTCGATGTCAATGACGGCCGCCTCTATACGGACGAATGGCGGCAGGCCGGGACGCTCATCGACACATTGCGGCGCGCCACGCGCCATGATCCCGTGCAGCGGGTCTATGTCGACTATTTGCAGCGTGCCTATGAGGAGCGCGGCCTGGTCCTCAACGACATCGCGCTGCGCACGACCCATGATCAAAAGCTCGGTGCGCTCGGCCGGCTCTACGCGGCGAACAAGGGGCGCAATGCCGATCGCATCGTCCGGATTTTGCGCGCCGCGATCGATCATGAAATGACCCTTCTCGACCAGCGCAGCACGTCGGTCGATCGCACGGAAATACGCGTCGCGCGCGTGACAGGCAGCTATGGCGTGGTGGGTGCCGTCCTGCTGGTGGCCGCGCTGGTCGCGCTCTGGATCGCCAATGATGCCTTCGGCGAGCGGCGCATCGCGCGCCGCCTGGCGGCGGCCGAGGCGCACCGGGTCGACCATCTGGAGATAGCAGTACATGATCGCACCCAGGAGCTGGAGATCGCCAACGCCCGCCTGCGGAAGGAAATGGAGGAGCGCGCCCAGGCCGAGGAGGGCCTGCGTCAGCTGCACAAGATGGAAGCGGTCGGCCAGCTGACCGGCGGTATCGCCCATGACTTCAACAATATGCTGGCCATCATCACCGGGGGCTTGGAACTCGCGCGGCGGAGGCTCGGCCAAAATCCCGTGGCGGCGGCACGGCATATCGACAATGCCATGGAGGGCGCCAACCGCGCCGCCTCGCTCACCCGGCGCCTGCTCGCGTTCGCCAGGGCCGAACCCCTGCTGCCGGGCGCGGTCGACCCGGACGAACTGATCCACGGCATGTCCGAACTTATCGACCGGACCATTGGCGACCAGATCCAGGTGGTGATGGATGCGCAGGCGGGCGACTGGCGGCTATGGGCTGATCGCCATCAGCTCGAAAATGCGCTTCTCAACCTGTGCGTCAACGCCCGGGACGCCATGGAAGGGCGCGGCACGCTGACCATCGCCACCGCGCAGGCGACGCTCAAGGCCGGGGAAATCAATGATTGTCCGGGCGGCGACTACATAATGTTGTCAGTCAAGGACACCGGCCATGGCATGGCGCCAGAAGTGCTCAACCGCGTGTTCGAGCCCTTTTTCACGACCAAGGCGGTGGGCAAGGGAACTGGCCTCGGCCTCAGCCAGGTCTTTGGCTATGTCGGCCAGTGCAAGGGGGAAATACGCATCATCTCGGCGCCCGACGAAGGCACGCAGGTTCAGCTCTTCCTGCCCCGGGACACACGCGGCGCGCGGCCGGACAGGCTTAAGCGGATGGTGGACGATGCATCGGTGCCGGCCACTCCGCGCCAATCGATCCTGGTGGTCGAGGATGATCCGCGCGTGCTCGCCGCCACCCTGGCGGCGCTGGATGAACTCGGGCACTCTTGCGTCAGCTGCGACGAGCCGGCCCGGGCGCTGGCCGTGCTTTCCGAAAATCCGGATGTCACCGTCATTCTCGCCGATGTGCTGATGCCGGACGTGACCGGTCCGGAAATGATCGCCGATATGCGGGCCCAGGGCGTTACCCTGCCGGTGATCTTTGTTACCGGCTATGCCGGCGACGGCGCGGAGGCGAGCCTGCTGAACGGCGAGCATGTGCTGCGCAAGCCGTTCACCCTGAGCAAGCTCGACGCCATCATTGCCCGTGCGATCGAGCCAAATACGGACGCCTCGGCCGGCGCCGCGACGCAGGTCGACCCGGGGCAACCGGATGGGGTGGCATTTTCCGCATGACCTGCGGCCGGTGCGCCGCTACACGGCCGACCATGGTTCGCACGTTCCGATCGCTTGAAACGGAACCGTCATGCTGACGGCAGTGGACCGGTACATGGCCCGCCTGATCGCCGTACCCCTTTTCTCCAGCCTGCTCATCTCCGCGATGCTGCTGGTTCTCGACCGGATGCGACGGCTGTTCGACTTCGTGGCGACCGAGGGCGGCCCGGTGAGCGCGGTGTGGCGGATGCTCGCCAATCTGCTGCCGGAATATCTCGGCCTTGGCATTCCGATCGGCCTCATGCTCGGCATATTGCTTGCTTTCCGCAAGCTCGCCCTGTCCTCGGAGCTGGATGTGTTTCGCGCCGTGGGGCTGGGCTATGGCCGGTTGCTCAAGGTGCCTTATATGTATGCGGCGGCGCTCGCTCTCGTCAATCTGGGCATTGTCGGTTTCCTCCAGCCCTATAGCCGCTATGCCTATGAAGGGCTTCGCTTCGAGCTCAGGACCGGCGCGCTCGGGGCGTCGATCAAGGTCGGCGAATTCACCAACCTCGGCAAGGTCATGACGATCCGGATCGAAAGCAGCGCCGAGCAGGGGCGCAGGCTGTCCGGCATCTTCGCGCGCGTGGCCGGGAAGGACGGCCAGTCGCTCGCCGTTACCGCCGCGAAAGGCCAGTTCCTCGCGACCGACGATCCCGACACGATCATCCTGCGCCTGACCGATGGCGTGCTGATCCAGAATGCGCCCAGCTACAAGACGCCCCGCATCCTGAGCTTTTCCTCCCACGACCTGCCGATCGACCTGCCCAAGATCGACAATTTCCGGACGCGGGGCGATGGCGACCAGGAGCTGACCCTGCCCGAACTTGTTGCCGCTGGAATCGCGCCACGGGCGACCGATGCGCAGCGCAACATGGCCTGGTCCAATTTCCATTATCGCGTGGCCGAGGTGGCGATGATGTTCCTGCTGCCCTTGGCGGCCGTGGCATTCGCGATCCCGCCCAAGCGTTCGACATCGGCGCTCGGTGTGTTCCTGTCGATCGTGATGATCGTCACCTATCACAAGATCAACCAATATAGTCAGTCGGTCGGGGCTCTCGGCATGGTCAATCCGTTCCTCGCCCTTTGGACCCCGTTCCTCGTGGTCGGCGGCCTTATCGCGTGGATGTACCATGTCACCGCGCATGTGCCGGGCGGCCAGCCGATCGGCGCGCTCGAGCGGCAATTCGCCAC
>Ga0068858_100002899_pt1 | contig 17250 bp, 15 predicted proteins | sample KBSSwiS12_FD_66589 | JGI IMG/M metagenome (GOLD analysis project Ga0068858, IMG submission 66589) | Switchgrass rhizosphere microbial communities from Kellogg Biological Station, Michigan, USA - KBS Switchgrass S1-2 | ecosystem: Host-associated > Plants > Roots > Rhizosphere > Soil ...
ACAGCAGCTCGTACATCACAGCTCCGACCGCATAGATATCGCTGCGGTTGTCGGCCGCCTGACCGGCGACCTGCTCAGGCGACATGTAGTTCAACGTGCCGATGAGCATCCCGGCATGCGTCATGGCCGAGGACTTGGTGGCGCGAGCGATCCCGAAGTCGAGAATCTTCAGTGTGCCATTGGGCTCCAACATGATATTGGCCGGCTTGATGTCACGGTGGACAATACCGGTCTTGTGAGCGAATGCCAGACCGTCGCAGAGATCCTCGACAATCTCCAGCTTGCGCGCGGTCGTCAGCGGCACGCGGTTGCCGATGAGAGTCGCCAGGGTCTGGCCCTGGATGTACTCCATGGCAATGAACGGACGACCATCAGACTCGCCGACGTCGAAGATGGTGACGATGTGAGGATGGCGAAGACGGGCAACCGAACGGGCCTCGCGCGCGAATCGCTCGCGCAACTCGTCATCGTCGCCGGTCAGGATCTTGATGGCAATCTGGCGATCCAGCAAGGGATCCAGCGCAAGATACAGCGTACCCATCCCGCCCCGCGCGATGCGGCTGACAACCTGGTAGCGACCGATGGTGGACGGAATGTCGGTCATTCGCGTGCGAGCCTGATGCTCATTCCACGGACCTGAAGCGAGAGCAGTCGCGCTGCGGTTCGGGCGGGCCGGATCCTACCATGCGTCGCCCGGCGCCTCGCCTCCACCCGTTCTCGTAATCTTACAGGTGACGGCAGGCGCGAGCGCACGCTTTCATGGGGCCGGGCATCGGCTGAGCCGGCTGGAGTCCCGGGAACGGTGGCAGACCCGACCCTCCGGCGTCGCCAGCTCCCGCCCCCGACGCTGACCCGTCGACCTGCCCACCCAGGCGGTCCGGCCTTGCAACGCGAGGCCGTCCTGGCGCATGATTTGTTAACTGAAAGATTAAATGAAACGGTTAAACACGAGACGCCGCGCGACACCAGGGCGTGATGGCGACACCGAACAGCGGATTCTCGACGCTGCCCACCAGGTGTTCGTACGACATGGCACGGCGGGCGGGCGCATGCAGGACATCGCCGCCGAGGCGGGGGTGAATCAGGCGCTGCTCCACTACTACTTCAGGAGCAAGGATCGGCTGTCGAAGGCGGCGTTCGAACGGGCGGCGGCGCAGTTCATGCCGGCGGTCATCCAGGTCCTCGCGTCGAACGACGCGCTCGACGCGAAAGTGGCGCGGATCATCGAGCTCGAGCTCGATCATCTCGCTCGTGCGCCGTACCTCCCCGGCTACATCATCAGCGAGGTCTCGCATCATCCCGAGCGCGCACGCCAGTTGATTGCCGCCGTCATCGGACAGACCCCCGAGCACGTGCGACCACGGGTCATCGGCACCTTGAAAAAACAGCTCGACGCGGCCGTCCGGCGTGGCACGATGCGGCGCATCGCCCCCGAGCAGTTCATCGTCAACCTGATGTCGCTCTGCATCTTTCCGTTTGCGGCGCGGCCGATGATCGTCGCGATGCTCGGCTTCGACGAGCGGGGCTTCCAACAGTTCATCGCCCGGCGGCGGCGGGACCTGCCGGCGTTCTTTCTGGGAGCATTACGGCCATGAAATGGACAACGGGTGGTCCAGCCCTGGCATGTCTCGTCGCGATATCAGGATCGCCGGTGGCGGCACAGGTCGCGCCGCAGAGCCCCGGGGACCCGGTACGCCTGGCGACGCTGCAGCGCGAGGCGCTCGCCGCCGATCCGCGTCTGCGCGAGCTCGAGCTTCAGCGCACGCAGGCGGACCTCCGGCTGCGCAACCTCGAAGTCGAGCGTCTCCCCTCGTTCAGCGCGCTTGCCTCCACGCAGCTTCAGTCGGATGTCCCGACGGCGCCCGTCATCACGCCAGGCGGGCAACCGCTGTTTGCCCCCTCGAAGGACACCTATGACGCCTCGGTCAGGGTGGACCAGCGGATCTTCGATCCCGCGATGCAGCCGCGCCTCGCCCTGACCCGCGCTGATCTCGCCGAGTCGCAGGCGCGGCTTCGCACAACGCTCTTCGGCCTTCGGCTCGAGGTGAACGAGGCGTTTTTCACCGCCGCGCTGCTGCAGGGTCAGATTCGCACGCTGGCAGTGACGACCGCCGACCTGGAAACACGACTGCGCGAGACCGCCGCTCGTGTTCGCGAGGGCGCCGCGCTGGCGGCCGAAGCTGCCGCGATTGAGGCGACGCTCCTGCAATATCGCCAGCAGGACGAGGAACTGCGCGCGAATCGCGGCGCGGCGCTCGCGCGCCTCGCACGGCTCGCCGGGCATCCGATCGACGCAGACTCGAACCTCGAACTTCCGGACCTCAGCGAGGCCGTCGCGCAGGCCCGGAACGGGCTGGACGGGCTGCGCGCGCGGCCGGAGTACGAGCAGTTCGAACGCGCGCGCGATCGAGCGGCGCGCCAGCAGGATCTGGCCGCGGCGTTGGAGCGCCCGCAGCTGTCCGCCTTCGGCCGCGTCGGATACGGCAAGCCGGCGTTGAACTTCATCAACGATCGATTCGAGTCCTATGCGCTGGCGGGCGTTCAGTTGCAGTGGAAAGCGTGGACCTGGGGGACGGCAGGCCGCGAACGTGAAGCGCTGGCGCTCCAGCAAGGCATCGTCGCTGCGGAAGAGACGGCGTTCACCGACGGATTGCGCCGATCGATTCAGTCCGACCTCGCGACGATCGATCGGTTGCAAAGCACCCTGACGCTCGACGAGCGCATCATCACGCTGCGCGAAACCGTCGACCGCAGTGCCCGGCTGCGTTTTCAGGAAGGCGTCGTGACGGCCTCCGAGTACCTCGACCGAAACACGGAACGGCTCCGCGCGGAGCTGGATCGCACCCGTCACCAGGTCGAGCTTGCCCAGGCCCGCGCTCGCCTTCTGACGATGCTCGGATTGGAGGTGCGATGATGGCGCCGGTCAAATACACGGCCGTTGGATTGATGGTCAGTGTGCTGGCATCGGGTGCGTGCCAGCGGCAGGTCGAACCGGATGCTTACGGCAACGTCGAGGCCACCGAGGTGGTTGTGGCCGCCGAAGCCGGCGGTCGCCTCGTCACCTACGTTGTCTCCGACGGCGAGAAGCTGTCAGCGGGCGCGGTCGTCGGCACGATCGACGTGGCCGAGCTCGGCTTCGAGCGCGACCGGCTGATCGCCCAGCGCGCCGCCGCCGCCTCGCGGGTGAACGAGGTGCGGCAGCAGATCGAGGGACTCGAAGCGCAGCGGAACGCCGCCGCCGCCCAGCGGGACGCGGCCAAGGCGCAGCGCGTGGCGCTCGCGGTCCAGCACGAGATTGCGAAACGGGCCTTCGAGCGGACCAACCGGCTGTTCGCCGAGCAGGCCGCCACAGCGCAGCAACTCGATCAGACCGAGCGGGACTATCGCGTATTGGAAGAACAGATCAGGGCGCAGGACAGCCAAATCAACGCGAACGAACGCCAGGTGGGCGTCCAGTTCGGACTGATTCAGGCCGCGCGGGCGCAGCAGCAGACCGTCATGGAGCAGGTGACGTCCGCCGAGGCGCAGGTGAACCAGATTGGCGAGCGCCTTCGCAAGAGTCAGGTGACGAACCCGCTGGCCGGCACCGTGTTGACCTCCTACGCCAAGGCCGGCGAGGTCGTGCAGGTGGGGCAACCGCTCTACAAGATTGCCAATCTCGATGCTGTGGAGGTGCGCGCCTACGTCACCGAGACGCAACTGGCCAGTGTTCATCTCGGCCAGGGCGCGCGTGTTTCCATCGACACCGCACCTGGACAACGCCAGACAATCCCGGGCACTGTCGCGTGGATCTCGTCGCAGGCAGAGTTCACGCCGACGTCGATTCAGACACGCGAAGAGCGCGCGGATCTCGTCTATGCAGTCAAGATCCGGGTGCCGAACGGCGACGGCCTGCTGAAAATCGGGATGCCGGCGGACGTGCAGTTCGTCGCGACGAGTGCCGCCCCATGACGCCCCACGCCGAAGACGCAATGGCGACGGGCGCAAAGGACGGCGGCCAGGCTGTCGCCGTCGATCACCTGTGGAAACAGTTCGGCCAGACCGTGGCACTCGGCGACGTGTCCTTCTCGATCGGTCGCGCCGAGGTATTCGGGTTCATCGGCCCGGACGGCGGCGGCAAGACCACGCTCTTTCGCATTCTGGCCACGCTGATGGTGCCCGACCGGGGACACGCCCGCGTGCTCGGGCACGATGTCGTGACCGAGCTGCGGACGTTGCGTCGTCGCATCGGGTACATGCCGGGACGCTTTTCGCTGTATCCGGACTTGAGCGTGGACGAGAACGTGCGTTTTTTTGCATCGGTCTTCGGGACCACGCTCGAGCGGGAATACTCTCATATCGCGCCAATCTACAGCCAGCTTGAACCGTTCAAAGAGCGGCGGGCGTCGGCGCTCTCGGGAGGCATGAAGCAGAAGCTCGCGCTGTGCTGCGCGCTCGTGCACCGGCCGGAGATTCTCTTCCTCGACGAGCCGACGACCGGAGTGGACGCGGTGTCGCGGCGTGAGTTCTGGGATCTGCTGGGCCAGCTGAAGGCGTCTGGAATGACGATTGTCGTGTCGACGCCGTACATGGACGAAGCGAACCGTTGCGATCGGGTGGCGCTCATCCAGCGCGGGCGGCTTCTGACGATCGACACCCCTCAGCAGGTGGCCAACTCATTCGACCGCCCGTTGTTCGCCGTCCGCACGAGCCAGAGGTACCGCGCACTGCTCGCCCTTCGCGAGTGGTCCGCCACTCATTCCGTCTACCCGTTCGGGGAAACGCTGCACTACGCGGACGCCCGCAGCGGAATCGCACCCGATCGCATCGTCGGCGAGCTGGAACAGTTCCTGGCTTCGCACGGATTCGCCGATGCGGTGGTGGAACCCACGCCACCGACCGTGGAGGACAGTTTCATGGCCCGGATGGGCGCGCTCGACGAAGAAAAGGTGGCATGAGCGAGACGCCTGCGATTGACGCCCGTGATCTGACGAGACGCTTCGGCAAGTTCACGGCCGTCGATCGCGTGACGTTCGAGGTCGGCGCCGGCGAGGTGTTTGGCTTTCTCGGCGCGAACGGCGCCGGCAAGACGACGGCGATTCGGATGCTGACCGGCCTCCTGGCGCCGACGGGCGGCCGGGCCACCGTTGCCGGATTCGATGTCGCGAGCGAGGCGGAAGCCATCAAGCGCCACATCGGCTACATGAGCCAGCGCTTCTCGCTGTACGAAGACCTCACGGTTCGCGAGAACATCCGCCTGTATGGCGGCATTTACGACCTCAGCCTCCGCGAGATTCGGGAGCGGACCGGCCGCATCCTCGGGCAGCTCAGGCTCGAGCAGTCGGCCGACCGGCTGGTCCGCGCGATTCCTCTCGGATGGCGGCAGAAGCTCGCCTTCTCGGTGGCGCTGCTCCACGAGCCGCAGGTCGTGTTCCTGGACGAGCCGACCAGCGGCGTCGATCCGATCACGCGTCGGCAGTTCTGGGAACTGATCTACGAAGCCGCCGCGCGGGGCACGACCGCGCTGGTCACCACGCACTACCTGGACGAAGCGGAGTACTGCGATCGGATCTCGATCATGGTCGCCGGTCGCATTGCGGCCATCGGCACGCCCGGCGAGCTCAGGCAGCGCTTCAACGCCGACTCGATCGACGACGTGTTCGTACGACTGGCGCGCCCCACCATCCAGCCGTCCATCCCGGAAGCGGAGCTCCCGCAATGACGGCGCTCCTCGGTTTGTTGCGAAAGGAGGTCTACCACATCCTTCGCGATCGCCGGACGCTCGTCGTCATCATCGCGCTTCCAGTGCTTCAGGTCATCCTCTTCGGGTACGCGATCCGCACCGATGTCGACCACGTGCGGCTTGCGGTTGTCGATCCGACGCCAGATCCGGTGACGCTGGCGATCCGCAGCCGGTTCGACGCAGCCGGCGTGTTTCGAACGGTCGCCGTCCTGCGGCGGACAGACGCACTGGAACAGTTCTTCAAGCGCGGCACGGCGCAAGGCGCCGTCGCGTTCGAGCCCGGTTTCTCCGAGCACCTCGCACGCGGTCTGCCGGCCCGTGTCCTGATCCTCGCCGACGCCACCGAGCCGAATACCGGCAGCATCGTGCAGGCGTACGCGGCGGCCGTGATCCAGGGGTACGAGCGCGAGCAGCGCCAGGCCGGAATGCGCGTCCGCATCGTGCCCGACCTCCGCATGCGGTTCAACCCCACGCGCGAGAGCTCGAATCTCTTCGTGCCGGGCCTGATGGCCTTCGTCCTCACCATCGTGTCGTCGCTGATGACCGCGATTTCGCTGACCCGCGAAAAAGAGACCGGCACGATGGAAGCGCTGCTCGTCTCGCCGCTGCGGCCGTGGCAGATCATCGTCGGCAAGGTCGCGCCGTATCTCGTGGTCGGATTCATCAGCGTGGTCGGCGTGATCCTCGAAGCACGTCTCGCCTTCAACGTGCCGCTGCGGGGCAGCGTCACGCTGCTCCTCTTCGAAGGGCTGATCTTCATCCTCGTGTCGCTGTCGCTGGGAATCCTGATCTCGGCGCGGACCTCCTCCCAGCGCGTGGCCATGATGGGGGCGCTCGCCGGCACGCTGCTGCCGACGATGCTGCTGTCGGGGTTCATCTTTCCGATCGAAAGCATGCCCTGGCCGCTTCGAGCGATCTCGATTGTCGTGCCCGCGCGGTGGTTCGTGCTGGTTGCGCGCAGCATCATGTTGAAAGGCGTCGGGCTCGCATACTTGTGGCCAGAGACCCTGGTGTTGCTGGCGATGGCGCTGGTGCTGCTCGCAGCGAGCACCTATTCGTTCAACGAGCGGCTGGAGTCTTAGAAGCGGAACGAATTATGGCTTAGGGCTTAGGACTAAGGACGGACCAAGAACCAAGGACCAAGGACTAAGGACTAAGGACTAAGGACCAAGAGTATCTGAAATGCGACGCATCCTGTTCCTGGCGTGGGCGGAAGTGCTGCACGTCGTGCGCGATCGGGCGACCCTGGCGCAGGTGCTCGTCGTGCCCGTGGTCCAGTTGCTGGTTCTTTCGAACGCCGCCACGCTCCGGATCGCGAACACGCCCACCTACGTCGTCGACCTCGACCACACCAGCGCGTCCCGCGGACTGATGACGCGCTTCAGCGCCTCGGGATTCTTTCGTGTCGCTGGTCAGTCGGCGTCGCCGGCGCTGGCGAACGAGGCGCTGCTGCGCGGGGACGTCACGATGGTGCTGACGATCCCGCACGATTTCGAGTCGGCCATCGTGCGAACGGGCCTCGCACCCATCCAGCTCACCATCAACGCCGAGAAGGGATCGGCGGCCGGCATCGTGCAGTCCTACGCGTCGAACGTCGTCAGCGCCTACGCGGCGGAGCTTGGCGGAACGATGCAGCGGCCAGGCCGAGTGGCGGAAACCGGCACGGGCGAGCAGGGGGCGGTGCGAGGCGTGTCGCGGATCGACGTGCGGACGAGGTCCTGGTACAACCCGACGCTCAACTACAAGCACTACATGGTGCCCGGCATCCTGGTCGCCCTGGTCACCCTGATCGGAACGCTGCTGACGGCGCAGAACATCGCACGCGAGAAAGAACTGGGAACTCTGGAACAGCTCAACGTCACGCCGATCACGCGCGGGCAGTTCATCGCGGCGAAGCTGCTGCCGTTCTGGGTGTTGGGACTGGTGGATCTTGCCGTCGGCCTGACCGTGGGCGGACTCGTGTTCGGAGTCCCGATGCGCGGGAGCCTGCTCCTGCTTTTCGGATCGGCGGCGCTCTATCTGATCGTGGCTCTCGCCATCGGATTGTGGATCTCCACCCTGGTCGAGACACAGCAGCAGGCGATGTTCGTCACTTTCTTCATGATGATCGTGTATTTGCTGATGAGCGGCCTGTTCACACCGATCGACAGCATGGCGCCGTGGATGCAGATGGCCTCCGAACTGAACCCCGTGCGGCATTTCGTGACGATCTCCCGTGCGGTGCTCGTCAAGGGCGCAGGCCTCGCGGATGTCGCGCGCCCGTTGATCATTCTGGCCGTCTACGGCGCCGTGACGCTGTCGCTCGCGGTGCGGCAGTACTCGAAGCGCACGGCTTGAGGCTCGAATTGACGTGCCCCGGGTGGCCTGGCGCACCCGGGGCAGACGCCGAGCCATCGCCATCTTCGTCAATGCCCCGACAGCGACGCCGCCTCGGCCGGCGGTTGCCACTCCGGCACATGATTCACCACCGGTCTGATCGTTCGCAGATACGCGTAGATGGCCTTCAAGTCCTCGTCGGTCGCGTTCCGGAACGCCTGCCACGGCATCGGGGGCATGATCGGACGCGACACGCTCATATGCTTCCCGGTGCGCAGCGCCCGCACGAACATGTCTTCGGTCCAGATACCCAGGCCGGTGTTCTGGTCCGGGGTGAGGTTCATCGTGTAGGTCACGCCCCACGGACCGCTGAACGCAGTGTTGGTCCCGGCTCCCGCCCAGTCCCAGGGCCGCTGAGTCGTCGCCGCGGGTAATGGACCCATTTGTTCAGGATGTCCGGACAGGTACCGGTCCAAGTCGGGCTCCGGGCCGGCGGCTCCCATTTTCAGCGGCGTATGGCAGCCGCCGCAGTCGATGATCGTCACGAGATACTCGCCCCGCTTGACCGCTGCTGCCTCCGCCGCTGACTGCCGGGTGGCGGCACGAGCCGTCACGCGCGTCCTGGCGAATCCCGCCGAAATGACCAGGAGCGCGAAAACCACGAATGCCGCCGAGATTCTCTTTGCCATGACTCTTCTCCTCCTCCAATCGCATCGCGCATCCCACTCGCGCGTTGTCGTGTGATGAATGTAGGAGTTTTCGAAAAGCGCGGTCGCTAAGAGTTGCCTAGCCCGATCCGAAGAATTCACTACGCGTTGATCGACTGCGGCGGCGGCAGGCGGCCACTTCCTAAGAGATTCTTAAATAGTTCATAATCGGTCGATTTCATGGGCGATCCACACATCAATCGATGCCTTGACGGCGGGATGTCAATCCTGCTCGGTTCAGTCGACGCAAAAGGACGTCCGTCCTGCTGCCGGGGGATCGCACTGACATCAGGCGACGCGTGCGCCAGTGTCACCGTGTACGTGTCCATGGCGGTCAGCCAGGAGACGATCGCCAATATCGCGACGACCAGACGCATGGCCGTCGTGGCCAGCCATCCGATCGATCACTGCTCGATTCAACTGAAGGGGACCGCCAGGACCGCTCGACTGGCGCGGGAGGATGAACAGCCGCTCGTGCGGAGCCGGCTCGAACAGTTCGGCGCCATCCTCGACACCATTGGTATTCCGCGCAGCCTGACGAGTTGTATCGCGTACTGGCCGGCGTTCGCGATCGACCTTGATGTGGACGAGATCTACGAGCAGACGCCGGGACCGCGAGCCGGGACTCGCCTCCGATGAGCACGCCCCTCAGATTGTCGAGCCTTTCACGCTGCTTTCAGGGCGTCGTGCCCAGCGTCATCGCGACCAGCGATGTTCAGGGAATTCCAAACGTCGCCTATCTCAGCCAGGTGTACTTCGTGGATGAGCGCCACGTGGCGCTGTCCCGCCAGTTTTTCAACAAGACACAGCGCAACCTCGACGAGAACCCGTTCGCGTGCGTGGAAATCCTGGATCCGCTCACCTTCGAGGCCTATCGGCTTCGCCTGAAATTCCTGCGCTCGGAGAAGTCCGGACCGCTCTTCGACACGATGGCGATGCGCATCGACGCGATCGCCTCGCACACCGGTATGACCGGCATCTTCCGGCTCATCGCTGCGGACATCTTCGAAGTGCAGTCCCTCGAGAAAGTGGACGGCTTCCTGACCGCCTCCCCGGCCGACGGGTCGGCTCAGGGGCCGTCGCTCGACGGGCTGCGCAGCGAGGTCCGGGGGCTGCAGTGGGTGTCCGATCGGATCAATCGCGCGCAAGACCTCGAGTCGCTGCTGAACGCGGTGCTCGAAGCACTGGACGAGTACTTCAAGTTTTCCCACACCATCGTCCTCGTGCACGACGAATCCTCCGACCGGCTGGTCACGATGGCGAGCCGGGGATACGGCCGAAGCGGTGTCGGCGCCGAAGTACCGATCGGGCAGGGACTGATTGGGACCGTGGCCCGCGAGCGGCGCCCGTTGCTTCTCACCACGCTCGAGGGCGACTTGCGTTACGGCCGGGCGATTCGCCGCGAAGCCGCGACTTTGTCCGCCGAGCTCGGCACCGGCGCGGAGATTCCTTTGCCCGGCCTCCCGGACGCCCAGAGCGTCCTGGCGATTCCCCTCGCCATCGGCAACCGCCTGGTCGGAGTGCTCGCCGCCGAAGACCGGGATCCGATGCGCTTCGGGGAGTGGCACGAAGCGTACCTCGAAATCATCGGCAATCAGATCGCGCTCGGCATCGATCGCATGCTCGATCTACCCGCCGACGACGCACCGGAGCCGGCGGCGGTCCTGCGGGCGCCGGCAGCGCCGCCCGTCCCGGTCCCGGTGACGAAGCGAAAGACGTTGACCTACTACCGCAACGACGATGCGGTCTTCGTGGATGGTGAGTATCTGATCCGAAACGTCCCGGCACGAATTCTCTGGAAGCTGCTCGGCGAGTCTCAGCGCACCGGGCGGACCGAGTTCTCCAACCGCGAGGTGCGTCTCGACGCCGCGCTCGGGCTTCCGCCGGTCAAGGACAATTTCGAAAGCCGGCTGATCCTGCTGCGGCACCGGCTGCGGGACAAGTGTCCTGAGGTGCAGATCATTCCGACCGGACGCGGGCGCTTCGCGCTGCGCACCGGCGCGACGATCGAGATGATCGAGCGATAGTGCCCACGCCAAGCCATGTCTGCACCACAGCCGTCCGACTGTCCCGGCGGCGACGAAGCCCTCGCTCGCGGCGCGTGGGCTGACGCGCGTTCCGCCTTCGAGAGCGTCCTCCGCGAGCGTGAAAGCCCCCAGGCTCTCGAAGGGCTCGGCCTCGCGGCGTGGTGGCTCGACCTCGCCGACATGGTGTTCGACACACGCGAGCGCGCGTACCGGCTCTACATCGCCGGCGACGATCCCCGGGGTGCCGCGCGCGTGGCCGTCTGGCTCGCCTGGGACTATTGGGCATTTCGAGGCGAACACGCCGTCGCCAACGGCTGGCTCCAGCGCGCCCGGCGTCTGCTGGACGGGCAGCCGGACTGCGCCGAACGCGCGTGGCTCGACATCCGGGAAGGCTCGCTCTGTCTCCTCGAGGAGGGCGATCCCGATCGGGCGCACGCGCTGGCGGGCGACGGCATCCGCGTCGCGAAAACGATCGGCAATACCGATCTTGAAATGCTGGGCCGCGCGGTCCAGGGCATGTCGCTCGTCGCGTCAGGGGCCGTGGCGGAAGGCATGCGGAGCCTCGACGAGGTCAACGCCGCCATTGTCGCCGGCGAGCTTCGGGATCTGGTCGCCATCGGCCTGTCGTGCTGCTACATGATTTCCGCGTGCGATCGCGTGCGCGATTACGACCGCGCGGCGCAGTGGTGCACGCGGCTCAAAGCCTTCTGCGCCAAATGGGGATTGCGGCCGCTCTTCGCGGTCTGCCGGACCCAGTACGCGTCGCTGTGCATGTGGCGCGGCACCTGGCTCGAGGCCGAGGAAGAGCTGACCGCCGCGAGCGACGAGCTCGCGGCATGCCGCCCGGCGATGACCGCCGACGCGATCGTCCGGCTCGCGGAGCTGCGGCGGCGGCAGGGCCGTCTGGTCGAGGCTTCGACGCTCTTCGATCAGGCGGAGGGGCACGGCCTCGCCCTGCTCGGACGGGCCGAGGTCGCCTTCGACCGCGGCGACCTGCGCGCCGCCGCCGAGCAGGCCGCGCGCTATCTGCGGCGCGTCCCGACACACAATCGTACCGATCGCACGGCCGGGCTGGACCTCCTCGTCCGCGCGCACACCGGTCTCGGCGATCGCGATGCGGCGCGGACGGCGCTCGCCGAGCTTGCCGCGATTGCCACCCTCGTCGACGGCGCGCCGCTGCACGCGGCGGCAAGCTTCGCGGCAGGGTACGTGGCGCTCGGCGATGGCAAGGCCGACGAAGCGCGGCGGAATCTCGAAGACGCCGTCGACCTGTTTCTGCGGAGCGGCGCGCCGTTCGAACTGGCGCGCGCGCGCATCGAGCTGGCGCGGGCACTGGCGTCACTGGGCCGGCTCGACGATGCCTCCAGGGAAGCGCACCGCGCCATCGACGTCCTGTCCGAGCTGAAAGCGGAGCTCGAGATTGCGCGTGCACGGACGCTGCTGGCCTCGCTGGCCGCCGCGCCGCTGCCGGAGGGTCCAGCCGGAACGCGCCGAACGGCGGACCTCACGAAGCGCGAAGTCCAGGTGCTGCGCCTGGTCGCCGAGGGCCTCAACAATCAGGCGATCGCCGAGCGGCTCTTCGTCAGCGACCACACCATCCATCGTCACCTCGCGAACATCCTGAACAAGCTGAGCGTCTCGTCGCGCGCCGCAGCGGTCGCCCAGGCGGCCAGACGGGGACTGTTGAATTAGGAATTAGGAATTGGGAATTCGTGCGGCCGTTTCGAATTCCGAATTCCGGATCCGAATTCGAGAACTGGCCCGTGCGGGCCATTTTGCTCTCACCGCCAAAATGACCCGTGCGTGGGACGTGCCGGCGCGTGAGCGCCCGCTACAGTGCCTCTTGTCAGGCGGCCCCATCGGGCCCTGATCAAGGAGGCACACATGAAGTCGATCGCTTCGGCCATCACTGCAGCCGCCATCCTCTCCGGCGCTTCGTTCACCGCGGTCCGCGCGCAGAGCCACCACCACGTCATCCAGACGGTGCAGGAGGCGCAGTGGGGCCCGGCGCCGCCGTTCGTGCCGGCCGGCGCGGAACTCGCCGTGCTCGCGGGGGATCCAACGAAATCGGCTGCCTACGCGGTTCGTCTGAAGTTTCCCGCGAACTACGCCATCCCCGCCCATTCACACCCCACCGACGAAAACGTTGTCGTCGTCACTGGAGCGCTGACATTTGGAATGGCAGACAAGCTCGCCCGGGACGCGGCGGCCAACAAGACGCTGGGCCCCGGAGGGTTCGCCTCGATGCCGGCGAACATGAATCATTTCGCGTTCACCACCACACAGCCCACGACCATCGTTCTCTACGGGCAGGGCCCGGTGGAATTCAAGTACGTCAATCCGGCGGACGACCCGCGGAACCAGAAGAGCGGATCGAGATAGGGGGATCCGTTCCATGTAAGCTGTTCAGGTGATCCCGTTTTCCGTGCTCGATCTGTCTCCGATCGTCGAGGGAGGCTCGGCCGCGCAGGCGTTCCGCAACACGCTCGATCTCGCGCAGCACGCGGAGCGCTGGGGCTATCACCGCTACTGGCTCGCCGAGCATCACAACATGCCCGGCATCGCGAGCGCGGCCACCTCCGTCGTGATCGGTCATGTCGCCGGAGGCACGAAGACGATCCGGGTCGGTTCGGGAGGCGTCATGTTGCCGAACCATTCCCCACTGGTCATCGCCGAACAGTTCGGGACGCTCGAATCCCTCTACCCTGGCCGGATCGATCTCGGACTCGGGCGCGCGCCGGGTACCGATCCCCGTACGACGCTCGCCCTTCGCCGCGATCGCACCTCGGCCGACGAGAGCTTTCCACGTGACGTGGCCGAGCTCCAGAGATACTTCATGCCCGTAGTTCCCGGGCAGGCCGTCCGTGCCGTCCCTGGAGCGGGCCTTCGTGTGCCGATCTGGCTTCTGGGCTCGAGTCTATTCAGCGCGCAGCTGGCGGCGGCGCTGGGTCTGCCCTTCGCGTTTGCCTCGCACTTCGCGCCCGATTATCTGCTGGCAGCGCTCAGCGAGTATCGGAACGGCTTCCAGCCGTCGGAGGCGCTCGCGACACCCTACGCGATGGTCGGCGTGAGCGTCGTCGCAGCCGAGACCGACAGGGAAGCTGCGCGGTTGTCGACGTCGTTGCAACAGCAGATCGTGAATCTGCGGCGCGGAGTGCCGGGACGGCTCCAGCCACCAGTCGACTCGATGGAAGGACGATGGTCGCCGGCGGAGCAGGCGGGGATCGAGCACATGCTGGCGTACGCGGCGGTCGGCGGCCCGGACACAGTGCGTCAGCGTTTGACAGCGCTCGTCGACATGACCAACGCGGACGAACTGATCATCGCGAGCCAGATTTTCGATCATCAGGCGCGGCTCCGCAGCTACGAAATCACCATGGAATCGGGTCACCCGAATTGAAATGCCGAGACCATTTTCCCCAGCAGGCGATCGGTGTACGTCCGCACACCCCGGTCGCTCACGCCTGCCCCAGCCGCCACCATCAGCGGCAGCAGATGCTCCGGCGTGGGATGCGACGCGCGGGCTCCGGGCGCGTCGCGCCATTCAGTGAGCCTGGCCGAGCGGACGCCTGGATCCGCCGCCGTCACTGTTTCGAGCAGCCACCGATCGAACTCCTCGGAGGGTCGATTGGTGTCTGGCCTGTCGATGAACATGTCTCTGAGGTTGTGGTAACTCATCCCGCTGCCGACGATCAGCACGCTTTCGTCGCGCAGCGGTGCCAGCGCGCGACCGAGCGCCAGGTGCGCCGCGGCATCCCGGTTGCGATTGAGTGAGAGCTGGACGACCGGCACATCCGCATCCGGATACATGACTTTGAACGGAATGAAGACGCCATGGTCCAGGCCGCGCTCCGGGCTTGCGTCGGAGGGAATTCCCGCCTCGCTGAGTAGCCCGCGCACCCGTGCCGCCAACGCCGGGGAGCCGGGCGCCGGATACGTCAGCCGATAGGTGTGCGCCGGAAACCCTGAGTAGTCGTACAGCAGCGACGGGTGTTCGGCGGTATTCACCGTCGGTGCGGGGGCCTCCCAATGCCCTGAGATCACGAGAATCGACGCCGGCCGTTCGCCCAGCGAGGCGTCGATTCCACGCAGGTATCCGGCCATCCGGTCCCACAGGCCGGGTGGTGTTCCGGGAAACGGATCCATGAAAAAGCAGGGGCCACCGCCGTGCGGGATGAACAGCGTCGGCCAACGTCGCGGCGATGGAGGTGACACAACCCCACTTTATCGTGACCTTCGACTCGACAGGCAGGTGACCCGGTTTTTCGTTGCGCCTTCTCCCCTCGCGGGTGTACAACGTGCCGATCATTTCGATCGGTCACAAGGGTGACCAAGAACGGAGCAGACATGCGAAGCTTCCACGGCGCTGCGGTCCTGGCCCTGATGTCCGTCGTTGCCATCGGCGTCCTTTACGCGGCGAACGAACCGCCTCCGCCATGGGCGTATGGCTTTGCCGCAGCAGCTGCCCCGGGCGCCCCTGCAGCTCCGCCCGCGGCCCCCGGCGGCGGCGGCGGTGGACGTGGCGCCGCCCCGGCGGCCGCCCCGGATGAATCACAGAAGCACCTGCAAGGCAGCACCGGCGCGTTCACGCTGGCGCAGATCCGGGACGCGTTCGGACCAGCCGACTGGTATCCGGGCGACCATCCGGTGATGCCCGAGATCGTCGCGCACGGCAAGCGGCCGGACGTCCGCGCGTGCAGTCTCTGTCATTACCCGAACGGCAAAGGGCGTCCGGAGAACGCCGGCGTCAGCGGTCTGCCCTACGCGTATTTCATGCAGACGATGGCCGATTTCAGGAGTGACGCGCGCAAGAGCGCGGATTCGCGGAAGGCCAACACGAACATCATGATCGCCATCGCGAAAGGCATGACCGACGAGGAAACCAAGGCTGCGGCGCAGTACTTTTCATCGATGAAGTGGACGCCGTGGATCAAGGTCGTCGAAGCCAGCACCGTGCCGAAAACGCGCATCGCGGGTGGGATGTTCCTCAAGCTGGAAGGAGCCGAGACCGAGCCGATCGGTCAGCGCATCATCGAAGCACCGGACGACACCGAGCACACCGAAAACCTGCGCGATCCGCATTCCGGCTTCACCGCCTACGTCCCGGTCGGCAGCATCAAGAAAGGCGAAGCGCTGGTGACGACGGGCGGCGGTGGCAAGACGACGCAGTGCAGCGTCTGCCATGGCGCCGATCTCAACGGACTCGGTCCAGTCCCCGGACTCGCGGGTCGCTCCCCGAGCTACACCGTGCGGCAGCTCTATGACATGCAGCAGGGCACGCGCAAGGGCGTGTGGAGCGACCTGATGAAGGGAGTCGTCGCGAAATTGACGAACGAGGACATGCTGGCGATCGCCGCCTACACCGCCTCGCGCGTCCCATAGACCGACCACGCGTTACCACCGAGGACGCCCTTCCCATTTCGGGCGTCTTCGGCGCGCGGCGCCGGCGTCAGAATCCGGCGTTGGTAACAGGACAGCCCTGCATCGAGAACCCGGCCTCGTCGACTCTCTTGCACAGCGCCTGGGCGTTGGCCACCTGCTTCCGAATCAACGCGAGGACTTCCTGATAGGTGTGGATGTTGCCGTGGACCGGCAGATCCCGGTCCACCTGCAGCTTCCAGTAATTGACGCTGTCGGGATAGCTGTTGCCCCAGAACGAAATGTCCCATCCCTCGTCAACCAGGTCGCCTTCGGCCACCACACGCGCCTCCGGGGCGTACGCGAAGAGGCCGTTGGCCATGTGGCTGTTGGCGATCGTCCGATAGATCCGGACTTCCATCGCCGAATCCTTCAGTACCAACGAGTCGTCCACCGGCCTGATTTTGATGGGCCTGGGATTCCGCCCGAGCGCGTCGGGAAAGAGCGTCGCCGGACGTCCCGCCATCTCCTTGAATAAATCGACGTTTCCGCGGTGTGTGATGATCGTGAGCCCTTCCGACACCGCTGCACGCAATCCCCCGCTGTGATCGAAGTGGTGATGCGACACGATCACCTCGGTCAGCGGCTTGCCGGGTACCACGGTACGGGCTTTCGCGACGATCGCCTTCGTGTTCGCCTCGCTGCCGTAAGCCTCGAACAGCGTCAGATGATCGGCGAACTCGAACAACGTCGAATTCCCTCCAGCCTTCAGATACCAGATGCCTCTCGCAACCGGGATCACTTCGACGTTCGGCGCCCGAGGCGGTGCCGATATCGCGGACCGGACGTCCTGCGAGGCGGTCATGCTGTCGATCGGCCCGTCGATCGAAGTCTTGTCAACGTAGAGCTTCTGGTACACGACGTTTCTGAAGTCCATCACCGTGTTGAAGCCGGACGGCACCTGGACGCCGCCTTCAGCCTGATAGCCGACAAATGAGGTCCGGAACCGGACGTCACCGAGGTTCCCATCTGGCGCCACCCAGCTGACCCACGACGGCAGGTGTGTTTCGGGGTCGACGGCGAGCGTCAGGCTGTCCCCCCTGGCGGTGGTCAGATCGAC
>Ga0068858_100002905_pt1 | contig 17241 bp, 13 predicted proteins | sample KBSSwiS12_FD_66589 | JGI IMG/M metagenome (GOLD analysis project Ga0068858, IMG submission 66589) | Switchgrass rhizosphere microbial communities from Kellogg Biological Station, Michigan, USA - KBS Switchgrass S1-2 | ecosystem: Host-associated > Plants > Roots > Rhizosphere > Soil ...
AGATACGCGACGATGGTGCGGAGCTGAGGCTCGGGCATGGTCTGCGCCGGCATACCTGTGCCCGGAATCCCATTGCGCAGGATCTTCGCAATGTCATCATCATTGAGGGAGCGGGGAAATTTCGCGTGGGTAAAATCCACACCGGCAATCTGGTCCCCATCCGGCCCGTGGCAGTAAATGCAATTGGCGATGTAGAGACGGTTCCCGATGTCGATATCAGTCTTCGTATATGGGGTGCCCGCTAGTTCGTGTTGGGCCGCCAGCGAACCGGCCATGATCAAGGCGAGAATGATTTTCCGCATATAGAGATAGTCTCCCGGACCAGGGCCATCATAACGCAATTTCGGACGATTGGTAATGCGGTGCGACTACCTGTAGCGCGGTGCCTCAATGCGTCATTGCGTACACCACGTAATTCGAGACGATGCGGAATGCCAGGCCGGAAAACTTTTCGTCGTATTCTGGCCAGTCCGCGTACTCCCACGCATCTCCGAGGTCCATATTGTGGCAGATCGCTACCGCCAGGCGGCCTTTGTCGTCGTAGATTCCCCGCCAGCGCGGAGTGATCCCATCTTGTTCGTAGGTGCGGCCGCTACGCAAATACTGTGCTCCCGGGACCTGATACCGATTATCCAAGTCGTAAATCGAATGGAAAATTGGATCTCCGTCCGGGATATCGACGATCGGCCGATCCGGGAAAACTCGCTGCATGCTTTCGATAAATATCGCCCATTCGCGACTTCCGTGAAAATCGTCCGTCATGAAGAAGCCACCGCGATCCAGGAAATCGCGCATCTGTTTGACCTGAGCGTCGGTAAGTTGCCATTGTCCGACTTCAACCGCATACAGCCAAGGATAGTTGAATACGTCGTCGCCATCATCCAAATCCACCGGTTGCTCCACGGAGCGCACATGTACCCGCGTCAGCCGCCGGAGTGCCACGGCGACATGCCTATCGGCGGCCGTGTAGTCAGTCGTCCAACTGGATCGGCCGTGCTTCCAGTCCGAATATCTCCCGCGAAATCTCCCCCCGTACTGACCGAGATAAGGAGGGTACATGAGCCGCGCGAACACCCATTCTGCCGGCAGCTTGTAATCCAGGGGACGCTCGATGTTGTCCTGCCCCGGGTACTCGCGCCACGGCATCTGCCAAGCCAGTGCACTGCCAAGCGTCAAGAGCCCTGCGCACGCGGCCAAGGTATTTGCCATTCCGTTCACACCGCTATTATAGTGACGCAGCTTATTGATCTGGACGTCCCAGCAGGTCTGGTGAGATAAAAAAACAGCAAGTTGCCTGCTCTCAGCGACGGTAGAGGTGGCAAGTCCCAACCAGCCGGTGCAGGGGGGCTCACTGAGTTACCATCCGCGATAGCGACTCTCATACCTATATGGGATGGCATTCATAACGAAACTAGTGTACGCTTTTGCAAGAGGTTTGGGGGTCTTGAGATACTTCTCAGAGTGATCTGACCGCGTGTCGGGGATTGCTGGGGGTTTGGTTCTAGCTTCTTATTTGATCTCCAACCCATGTATTAACAGGAGCGGTGAAATGAAGCATTTTTCTTGTGCTACGCGATTCGCGCACGCAGCGGTAGCCACCTTACTATTTTTGGCCATGGTTGCAGTAAGGCCCGAAATCACATGGTCCCAGGCGAGTTCCGCTACCTTTTATGGAAGCGTTACTGATCCCACAGGCTTGGCTGTGGCGGACGCGACCGTCACGCTGATTGAACAGGGGACGCAGGCGACGACGATCAGAACTACTGGTAGTAGTGGCGAGGTCGCCTTTAGCTTTCTTCCTGTCGGTGTCTACACGCTGAAAGTCGACGCCAAGGGCTTCAAAACTTACCTAAACAATGGACTGACGCTGGCCGCGGGCCAGCAGATCAGACAGACGCTCAAGATGGAGTTGGGAGCAGTAAGCGAAACGGTTACAGTCGATTCCGCTGCCCCGCTTGTGAACACCGTGTCCTCGGAGCAGCTGCAGAATTACAGCGCCACGGATGCGCGGGAGCTGCCTTTGCAGAACCGAAACTTCAGCGGCATGTTGAGGATCAACGCTGGGGTTACCGCCAGCCAGGGGAACGACGGAACCGGAGTGGATATGAACGGCGTTGGCCGGAACGGTACCGTATATTCACTCGACGGGACGAATGCCAGTGGCAACACAGGCAGCAACAACCCTGGCGCATATCAGGGCGGCAACCTGGTCGATGTGATGAGCGTTGAAGGCATCCAGGACGTCAGCGCCGTCAAAGGCGCTATTCCGGCTGAATACGAAGATGCAATCGGTGGACAGGTCAACCTGGTATCCAGGTCAGGCACCAACCAGTGGCACGGCAGCCTGTTCGAGAACTTTCAGAACCGGGCTCTCAATGCGCGATTACAGTTTACTGCTACCAAACCCCGGCTGAATTTCAATCAGTTTGGCGGTTCCTTCGGTGGAGCCATTAAGAAAAACAAAATCTTCATCTTCGGGGACTATGAAGGGTATCGGCTGGCACAGTCCCTCTTTGTTCAAGGGGATGTGCCCACGCAGGCCCTCCGTGATCAACTGGTACAAGCAGTGCCGGCTTATCAACTGGCTTTGCAAGCCTTCCCTTTGCCAAATCAACCTGTCGCGGCGGGCAAAACGGTTGGAACTTTTGCCACTACCAGAACAGCCATTCGCAATGACGATCATTACGACGCTAAGGGAGACTACGTCATATCGGATAACAGTCGCCTCTCCCTGAGTTTTAATCACGGCGTGCCTTACCGAACCATTCCCCGTTACTTCATTGATGATCCGCGCACCTACTACAATGAACTGGATCGCGGCAGCGTCAGCTATACAACCGGCGGAGGTAACTGGACCTCGGAATCGCGCTTCGGCTACAACCGGACCATCCAGGACCGCACCGACCAATTCTTTAGTTTGAAAGATCCTCTGCAGTCCACCGAAAGCTACCCTTACGGGCGCCGGATTCCCGATATTTTAGCCTCCGCTATTGGATGGAGCGGACCTAATGGGGAGATCAATCACTCCGGCGGACCTCTTATGCAGATTACGGAAAAGTACGCTCGCTACATCGGGCGGCACTCTTTGAAGTTTGGGGGCGATTATCATCGCTCCGTCGGAACCCGCAACAATCCTCAGATTCCTGACATGACCTACTCCAGTCTGGCTGACTTGCTTGCAAATAAACCCAGCCAAGTGCTGGCAAGCTTGGGCTCCGGGATTTACAGCGGACACATGTATGAGTTTGGTTTTTTTGCCCAGGATGACTGGCGTGCCACTTCCAAGCTGAGCTTGAACTTCGGTATTCGTTACGACTACTACTCCAACTTCTCCGCCGAGGGAGGGGAGGGGGCGCCCGATGCTGGGTTGTACAATCCGACCTATCTAAGCATGGACGGCAGGTTCGACGTAGGACCGTTTCGAGACCGTTCCAAACCATACAACAGCGACCCCGTCAACTTTGCCCCCAGATTCGGGTTTGCTTACAATCCGGATGGACAGAGCAAGACCGTTATCCGCGGAGGGTACGGCCTTATGTTTAGCAATCTGCAGCCGGAAAATTTCTGGAATCTGGTTTCGCCCGGTCCTAATATTCCGCGAGGCGCTTCTTTCGCTGCGGCGGATATCGCGGCCTTTGGAATTAAATACCCGGTTTACAACGATCAACTCTTCAGCTATACCCAGCAGATTGTCAAAAACAACCCGAATGTCAGAAACATAACCGCAATCTACAATGCTGACCTGCAGAATCCTTATGTCATGCAATACACGCTGGACGTGCAACGGCAGGTGACATCCACGATGGTGTTCCAGTCGGCGGTGGTCGGAACCCGAGGGGTAAAGTTCCCTGAATTTCGGGTTGCGAACGTTGTGGACCGCGTTACCGGCCTGCGGCCGAATTCTAATATGTTGGGGCAGCCGTACTATATCGACAACTCGCAGAGTACAACTTATTACGGATGGCAGAATTCGTTCCGGAAGCGCTTCGCCAGGGGCTTTAGTTTCGATGCGAATTATACCTGGTCGAAGGCCCTGGGCAACGGCGGCGGCGATACCGGGGTCTACTACGATGGCGAGAACGGCACTCGAAATCAGAACTTCTTTAACTTAAGAGCAGACCGCGGCCCCACTGCTTCCGACATAACACATTATTTTTCGGGCTCCTGGATGTACCAATTGCCGGGTTTCAAGGGACGAAACGCGCTCATGCGGCAAGGCTTGGGTGGATGGCAGGTCACCGGCATTTTCAGCGCGCAGACCGGCCTTCCTGTGATTGTCACTCAAAGTTCAACCACGTCGGCACAACGGGCAGATTATGTCGGAGGTAACGCGGTGCTCCCCGATTACCAGAGCACGCTCCGGTATCTCAACCCGGCCGCGTACAAGTTAATTCCCATCGGAAAAGCCGGCACCGCCATCCGGGACGGGAATGTAGGCCCTGGTTCGGTTCGCGCTCCCGGGCTTTGGAATCTAAACCTCAGCATCGCCAGGAATTTCACGTTGCGCGAAAACCTTAAATTGCAGATACGGACCGACATGCTGAATGCCTTCAACCATACGAACCTCTCCGGATTGCAAACCAGCGTGAATAATGCCCGGTTTGGCCAGCTCACGGATACTCTCGGAGCGCGGATCATGCAGGTGAACGCCAGGATCTCATTCTAGGTTAGGCCTCAAGCCAGCAATGCCAGCGCTCGCCGTCCTGCCGGGGACTCGGCGGCGTTACGCACCCGATGCGCGGCGGTTTTTAGGAAAAAGACAGGCCTGGCCGCGATATCGCTTCGCTGCCCAAACGGCGGTGGCAGCGAACATGGGTTGGTAGTAGAATAGGTGCGGTCAGATTCCCTGGCCGTGAAGTAGACATAACGTTAGCGAGGGTGTTGGGTGGCTCGTTAATTTGGGGAGGCAGGAGATGACGGAACCGGTGTTGTTCCCTCGATCGCTGAGAATAGGTTTTGCCGGTCTGGCATTGACTCTTGTACTTTCTGTGCAGACGAACGTTTCTGCACAGCAGAGTAATGCGGCGCCTGCGGGTCCCACTTCGAGCCAGCGGCAATTTCTCGATCGCTATTGCGTATCGTGCCATAACGAGAAACTGAAGACTGGCGGCCTCAGTCTGGTCAATGTTGATTTGTCCAAGCCTGGCGCCCAATCCGAACTGTGGGAGAAGGTGCTGCGGAAGCTGCACACGGGCGTCATGCCGCCTCCTAAAATGCCGCAGCCCCCAGAGGCCGATCGCCTCGCGATGGTCACCTGGCTGCAAACATCGCTCGATGCGGCGTGGGCCACCGCAAAAGTGAATCCTGGGCGCACCGAAACACTGCGCCACCTGAATCGAACCGAATATCAGAACTCGATCAGAGACCTGCTGGCGCTCGACATCGACGCTGGCTCGTACCTGCCGGCGGATGAGAGCGGTCATGGCTTTGACAACGTCAATGTCGGCGATCTTTCGCCGACCCTGCTGGATCGTTACATCTCAGCTTCCCAGAAAATCAGCCGCCTGGCGGTGGGAACTACGCAGTCCGCTTTGCAGAGCGATATCATTAACCTGCCGGCCGATCTTACGCAGGAGAATCACCTGCCTGGGCTGCCGATAGGCACGCGCGGCGGGATCTTGACGTCCTACACGTTCCCGCAGGACGGCGAGTACGACATCCAGGCCTTGCTCGCTCGGAATTTGGAAGGAAACGTCAGCGGATTACGCGAGGCCCGTCCGCACCAGTTGCTGGTACTAGTTGACCGGGAGCCGGTCAAGACCTTCACGGTCCAGAAACTGCCGACCAGCGACGACACCAGCTTCGACCGCGATTTGAAAGTGCGCGTCAAGGTGAATGCAGGTCCGCACAGCATCGGCGTTACCTTCCTCCAGGAGGGATCATCGCTTGTCGGCACAGTTAGGCAGCCTACCGAATCTCGCTACAACGACCGGCGATATCCGCGTACGGCGCCGGCCATCAACCAGGTTCAGATAACCGGACCTTATGCGCCACAAGGCGCAGGGGACACACCGAGCCGCCGCCGAATATTTGTGTGCCGCCCAACCGGACAGGACAAGGCAGTAGAAGAAAAGTGTGCCGGAACGATTCTTTCGACAGTGTTGCGGCGCGCCTATCGGCGGCCGGTCGGGAAGGCCGAAGTTGACGAGGCGATGGCCTTCTATCGCAAAGGGCGTACCGCAGGCGACTTCGACGCCGGAATCGCAACCGCGTTGAGCTCGGTGCTCAGCAATCCGGCGTTCTTGTTCCGCGTGGAAAGCGACCCGAAGAACGTACCGGCTGGCGGTGTCTACCGAATCAGCGATCTCGATCTGGCATCGCGGCTGTCATTTTTCCTATGGAGCAGCATTCCGGACGATGAGCTGCTCGACGTGGCCGTTCGGGGCAAGTTGAGTCAGCCCGAAGAGCTGGATAAGCAGGTGCGTAGGATGCTCGCCGATCACCGCTCGTTCAATCTCGCGACGAATTTCGCGGGACAATGGCTGCGCTTACGCAATATCGACGCGGTGGTTCCCAGCGCCTCTCTTTTCCGGGACTTCGATGACAACCTGCGGCAAGCCTTCCGGCAGGAAAGCGAACTGTTCTTCGACAGTGTGCTGCGCGAGGATCGCAGCGTGCTCACTTTCATCAAGGCAGACTATACGTACCTCAATGAACGCCTGGCGAAGCACTACGGAATTCCGGACGTCTACGGAAGCCGTTTCCGCCGCGTGACGCTGGCCCCCGATAGCCGGCGCGGCGGTCTGCTGCGGCAGGGCAGCGTATTGTCGGTTACGTCGTATGCCACTCGGACATCGCCGGTACTTCGCGGGGTATTGGTGCTGAAAAACGTCTTGGGCGCGCCGCCGCCTCCTCCCCCGCCAAACGTGCCGGCGCTGGATGAGAGCACGGTAGCTGCTAATCTTTCAATGCGCCAGCGCATGGCTGCGCATCGCAAAAGCGCTGTGTGCGCGAGTTGCCACAACACGATTGATCCGGTGGGCTTCGCGCTCGAAAACTACAATGCGGTGGGACAGTGGCGGGATTTCGACAACGATGGACAATCGGTCGATGCTTCGGGATCTGCGCCTGGCGGCAAAGAGTTCAATGGAATCGACGGACTCGAAAACGCCCTGATAGCCCGTCCCGAACTGTTTGTCACGGCGCTAACGGAAAACCTGATGACGTTCGCGCTCGGACGGGGCGTCGAGTACTATGATGCCCCTGCCACTCGCAAGATCGTGCGCGACGCTGAGAAGGATAAATACCGATTCTCATCCCTCATTCTCGGCGTCGTGAAGAGCGTTCCATTTCAAATGCGGCGGGCTGAACTCAATGAAGCGCCCATAGCCCGTAACATGAGTAAATAACCAATTGAATAGCAACGAAAGGGGAGTGTGATGTTTCTCACAAAGAAGGCGATTCCAAGGCGAACGGTACTGAAAGCCGCGCGGGCCGCTCTGGCCCTGCCGCTGCTCGACGCGATGATTCCCGCGGTCACGGCGTGGGCCCAGACGCCCGCGAAGCCGATCGCGAGGCTCGGTTTCGTGTTTATTCCGATGGGAGCCGATCAGGCCAGATGGACCCCGCCCGGCGAGGGAAATCTGGACACGCTTTCCCCTATTCTCGCCCCGCTCAAGCCGGTAAAAGATCACGTGACGGTTCTCACCAATACCCGGCTGATGAATGCCTATCCGGGGACGCATGACACATCCAACGCGTCTTTTCTGAGCGGCGCGTTTGCCAAACACACCGAGAGCTCGGATTATTATCTGGGCACGACGGTCGACCAGATCGCGGCCAAAGAGCTGGGCAAGGATACGCAACTGGCCTCGCTCCAACTCGCGATGGATCTGAACCCGCTCGCCGGTGTGTGCAACAACGGTTACGCATGCGTGTATCAGAATTGCCTCTCCTGGTCGTCGCCGACGACGCCGCTCCCGTCCGAAGCGCATCCGCGCGTGGTATTCGAGCGCCTATTCGGCGAGGGCGGCAATGGGGCCGCCCGGCGCGCGGCGCTGCGCGATCGAGCCAGCCTTCTGGATGCATTCAATGCGGACATCGCGAAACTCAAAGGACGCCTGGGCAGTCCCGATCGCGTGCGCGTGGATCAATATCTCGACAGCGTTCGTCAAATCGAACGCGAGATCGAGCGTGCCGAAAAGGCGGTGGCGGATAACACGACGCCGGATATGGATCGGCCGATCGGGGTCCCTGCGGCATTCGCCGACCACGCCAAGCTCATGTTCGACCTGCAGGTTCTGGCCTTCCAGGCGAATATCACGCGCGTCGTCACCTTCCAGCTCACGCGCGAGGAGAGCAATCGCACGTATCCGGAGATCGGCGTCGCGGACCCGCATCATCCAACCAGTCATCACGGTGGCGATCCAGAAAAGTTAGCCAAGCTAGCGAAGATCAATACCTTCCATATGACCCTGTTTTCAGACTTCCTGCAGAAGTTGAAGGCGACTCCCGATGGGGACGGATCGCTTCTGGATCACACGGTCTATGTGTACGGCAGCGGCATGGGTAATTCCAGCCTTCACGATCACGAAAAGCTTCCGATGCTGGTCGCCGGCGGGGCCGCATCCGGCTTGAAGGGTAACCGGCATATTCGGTACGAAAAGGGAATGGACCTGGCCAACCTCCACCTCACGCTGCTCGACCGTGTTGGCGTCCATCTGGACTCGTTTGGGGACAGCACTGGGGAAATCCAACAACTCTTCGTATAGGAGCAGCATATGCACTGGGGAAAAATAAGTGGATTTGTAATCCTGGGGCTCGGCCTCGCCGCTGCGGCGGGTGCGGCGCCGCGTTCGGCGCTTGCCGACGCCGCGGAACATCAGGACAAGGCCAGCATCCGCACGCTCCTGCAGACGGGCGCCGATGTGAACATCGCCCAGGTCGATGGGACCACCGCGCTGCACTGGGCCGCCTATAACGATGATGCGGAGACCGCGGAATTGCTGGTGAAGGCGGGCGCCAACGTGAACGCCGTGAACAACTATGGCGTGCCGCCGCTGGCACAGGCATGCATCAACGGCAACGCCGCGATTGTGAAACTGTTGCTCGCGGCCGGTGCCGATGCGAACGCCACCATGAAAGGCGGGGAAACCGTCCTTATGCTGGCTGCGCGCTCCGGGAATGTCGAGGCGGTGAAGGCGCTGCTCGCGCGCGACGCCAGCACCAAGACTCGCGAACGGCTTGGCCAGACCGCCTTGATGTGGGCCGCTGCCGAAGGGCACACCGACGTCGTCCTTGAGCTGCTCAAGGCAGGAGCCGACATCAACGCCAAACTCGATTCCGGATTTACGCCGTTCTTCTTTGCCGTGCGTGAGGGCCGCCTCGACACGGTGCGCGCGTTTCTCAAGGCGGGCATCGATGTGAATGCCATGATGCAGCCGGCGGAGAAGGTCCCCGGCAGAGCCGGTGGAGGCGGAGGTGGACGTCCAGACGCCGCGAGAGCACCGGGCTCCAATGCGTTGTCGCTCGCCGTGGAAAATGGTCACTTCGAGCTCGCAATTGCACTGGTCGACGCGGGCGCCGATCCAAACGATGTTCGAACCGGGTTCGCGCCTCTCCACATGATGGCCGGGGTGCGGAAGCCGGACTCAAGCGATATCAGCGATGGCGCGCCGCCGATAGGGGCGGGCCATCTCTCGAGCCTTGAATTCGTGCGCGAAATCGTAAAGCGGGGCGCCAACGTCAATCTTCGCCTGCCCCAAGGCGCGCCCAAGCAGCCCCACACATCTTCGAAGGTCGGATCTGAAGGAGCGACGCCGATTCTGTTTGCCGCCGACCGCGCCGACGTACCGCTGATGCGCCTGCTGGTGGAACTGGGCGCCGATCCTCTGATGCCCAACTTCAATAACACCACACCGCTGATGGCGGCCGCCGGGCTCGGCACAACCGAGCCGCTGGAAGAGGCGGGCGAGGAAAGTGAAGCGGTGGAAGCCGTGACGATGTTGCTCGATCTCCACGCTGACCCGAATCTGGTGGACAACAATGGCGATACAGCGATGCACGGCGCCGCCTACAATACGTATCCGCGTGTCGTGAAGCTGCTGGCCGAGCGGGGAGCCGATCCTCAAGTCTGGGGAAAGCCCGACAAAGCTGGCCGGACGCCACTGTTCATCGCTGAAGGTTACGCAGGCCGGTTGCCACGTCCCGATCCGCCGACGATCGCAGCCGTTACCAAGCTGATGCTCGCAGCGGGCCTTTCCACCGAAGGTGAACGGCCGAAGGTGGTTGACATCTACGCGAAAACTCCAGAGCCGCCCAAGCCCGCCGCCGAACCATCGAAGTGAAACGTTTGGTCCGGATGGTGTCAAAGTTTTCCGCGCGCCTCCGCGTGGCAGATGTCCGACCATCACTCGCGATGTTGTGGGGCGCAGCCGTTTTCCTGGTGGTCTGGAGTGCGGGCCCGGTTGCCGCGCAGACGCGCAAAACCGTCTGGGATGGCGTGTTCACGGCCGAGCAGGCCGCACGGGGGAAAACGATTTTTGCCACCACGTGCGCGGCATGTCATGGTGCCGATCTCAACGGCGTAAGCGGCCCGGCGCTGAAGACTGACATATTTCTAAATCACTGGATGGAAGGCCGGCTGGACGCGTTGTTCGCCCGCGTCAAGTCCATGCCGCCGAATCGTGCGAATCTGGGCGACAGCACGTATGTCGATCTGCTCGCCTTCCTGCTTGACGCGAATGCCTTTCCTGCCGGGACGCAGGAACTGAATGCCGAAGCCACAACCGCCATTCAGGTTCAGGGCAAGAACGGACCGGCGCCCATCCCCAGTTTCGCTTTGGTGGATGTGGTCGGCTGTTTCGCGCGCGGGGATCACGACACGTGGATGTTGACCAACGGCAGCGAACCGGCACGGACGCGGAATCCAATGCAGCCCAGCGAGCCGGAAATTGCGGCCGCGAAGGCGAAGCCACTCGGCAGCCAGACGTTTCAGCTTCTGGATGTCGAATACTTCAGCAATGCCTTTCATCCCGAAGCTCACGTGGGCCATCGAGTCAACGCGAAAGGCTTTCTGATCCGCGCGGGGGCCGACGTTAAGATCAATGTGACGTGGGCCGAAATGCTCGCCGCAGATTGCGACCGTTAGTCCCCGGACCAAGTTTCTACGCCGAAGCAGGGCGATGCGCCCGCAGAAACGAACGTATCTGGCGAATCGCCAGCGGAATTCGCTCCTTGGGCTCTTTCCACGGGAAGATGCTCACTTCGGCCTTAGGCGCGAGCATCGCAGCCTCCATTGCGACCGCGTACGGATGCGCCGGGATATCGTCCGGCAGGATGAGCACCGGCGTCTGGCAGCTGCGCACGAAATCTCGGGTCACGGTGAAGACGAAGTCGGGGTTCGAGCGGTACATCTTGGTCAGAAATTTATTGACCGTCTCCATCGTGACGTCGGGCCGGCGCTTGACAAATTCCGGACCCCAGCCCGTCATATTGGTGTCGTAGAACAAGGTGGGCATCTCCGGACGGAACCCGCTGGGCTGCGCCAGCACGGCCGCGACAATGCGATCCGGCGCTCGCCGCAAGAGGTTCCAGATGAAGGGGCCGCCGATGCAGAAACCCATCACCATGAACTTCTGGATGCCCAGGTGATCCATCACGCCGAGATGGTCATCGGCAAATGAGTCCCACGGCCGGTCGATCTCCAGCGGGCCGGACGACTGGCCGCCATTGGCGTTGCGCAGGTCCGACGCGATGCAGCGGAACTCTCGCTTGAACTCGCCGATCGCGTCAAAGGGGTTGGTCAAGCCGGAGATTGTCGAATTCAATCCCCCGCCGGCTATGAGCAACAACGGGAAGCCGGCGCCGGCTTCTTCATAGTGGATGCGAACGGAGCCTTTTTCGTAGAAAGGCATGGCAGATCCTCCCTTTGCAGTTTTCTGAGCAAGCGCGTGCCGCACTGCTGCTGTCGCGGCCGCCGCGGCGCCTGCCGTCGATATGGTTCGTCCGGTGGAACCCGCTCCGGCACTAGTTGGGACGCCGGAAGAGGCCCCCGTACACCGCTTTCGTGATGATGTGACCCTGAATCGCTTTCATCACGTTGGCGCGGGTTTCGAATGCGTCAGCCGTCGGTTTCACGTCCAGCTTGGTGTCCAAAGCATAAAGCTCAAACACGTAATGGTGGTACGGACCATTCGCGCCCGCTCCCGGACCGCGGTACATGGGTCCAGTGGCGCTGATCTGATAACTTCCGTCGGGCAACTGCGATCCTTTAGCCACGCCTTCGGGCAAGCCGGTCGCGGTCGCCGGGATGTTCCAAACCACCCAGTGCGCCTGATCGTCAGTTGTCTTGTTGCGGGCGAGATCCATGTCGTGCATGTTCAGGAAGAAGCTCTGCGTGCCTGCAGGCACGTTGGCCCAGCTCATCGCCGGCGACGTGCCCTCGCCAACGGCAACGCCCGGAGCAGCCTGGCTGAACTTTACCGGAATCTGGCCGCCGTCGGGAAATCCTGGAATCGTCAAGGTCATGGCCGGCGGGGCAGCCCCACCCTTGGGCTGAGCCGATAGCAGGCAGGCCATGGAAACGGTGATGGTGGAAAGAAATAGAAATCGCATGGGACTATGCTAGCGCGGAATTCGGCCGAAGGCATGGGAGGGTGTACGGCGCGGCGCGCTATAGTCGAAAAGAGCCCTTGCTATGCGGACCATCCTGAGAATCGCACTCTGGGGATGCTTCGCTTTGCTGACCCTGGCGGGCTTGATCTACCTCTGCGATGACCTGTACGCGCGTTCGCGCGGGCGGCCGGTCGAACACATGCAGGTCGGTCGCGTATACGCCGCGGTGAATCGTTATAACCAGGTAGAGTATTCGATTGGCACGCCGGCAATGGAGACGTGTGTCGAAGCGCTTATGCCACACTTCGGCTACACGCCGTGCTGGTATCTGCAGCGGCACAGGATCCGGCAGATCGGTCCGTAAATGACACCACGGTTGCCGACCGGCCGCTCAGACCAGAGTCAACTCCGATGGGCGTTCGCGGCGGCCGCTCGATTCATAGTCGCGCCAGGCTGTCACCAGCCGCGCCACGCCGCTTTTGAGAATCGCGGGGGTTCCGAGGAAAGGCAGACGCAAGAAGCGTGCGTGAATCTCGGTGGCGGACATGACTGGTCCCGGCAAGACTGCTACACCATGGCGCAGCGCAACTTGAGCGAACTCACGCGCGCACCCGCTGGGGAGCTTGACCCAAAGAAAGATCCCGCCGGAAGGCACACGGAATTTCCAATCGGGCAGCTGCCGGCGAAGCAGGGAAACCAGAAGATCGCGCCTGGGCTTAAGCTGCTGGCGGCGCAATTTGCGAGCTTCGCCCACCGCGCCCAGCAATTGAGCCGCGATGGCCTGCGTAAGCGGCGGGCAGCCGAGATCCATCGCGCTCTTCAAACGAGCGAGCCGCTGGATAATCGGTTCGGGCGCGCGAACCCACCCCACTCGCAAACCCGCGCAGATGAGCTTACTGATGGATCCGATCGTAAGCACCAGCGCATCCGGATTGTCCGCCGCAAGCGGGGGCGGAGGCGAGCCGTCGATGTTCAAGTCCGCGAGCACGCCATCGTCAATGATGGGGACGCCGAATTCGGCCCCGATCCGGCTCACTTCCTTGCGGGCGGACCGCGGCATTATGCTTCCCGTCGGGTTCTGAAATGTTGGCGTGAGATACACGATCCGGGCTGCCGTGGCAGTGATCCGGTCACGAATCACAGCCGGAGACACGCCATCTGCGCCCACGGCGAGCGGGGAAATGCGGGCCCCCACCGCCCGAAACGCATCCAACGCGCCGAAATAGGTCGGATCCTCAATCAGCGCCGTGTCGCCGCGCTGCAGAAACAAGCCAGCGCAGACCATGATCGCTTGCTGCGCTCCGGTGGTTACCAGAACTTCTTCCTTGCCGGTGCGGAGTCCGCTGTCGGTGTAGTACTTGGCAATGGCTTGACGAAGACACCCCAAGCCTAACGGGCGGTAAAGCCTATCATTCAGGAGCGCCGCATACTCATCCGGAGGGAGCGCAAAGAGTTCTGGCCGTAGCTCAGTCAATGGCGGAGGCGCGCCCAGCGCAAAATCCACTGTGTCGCCTTCCCGCTGACTTGCAAGCAATCCGAGCAAGGGGCTCGAGGCAAGCGCACCGGCCTGGGCGTCACTTCGCGCGGCCAGCACGGCAGAGGACTTATTGCTGATCCACGTTCCGCTGCCGGACCGGCTCTCCACCCAGCCGCTCTCGCGCAACGAGTCATAGACCGCCACTACGGTGGTGCGGCTGACGCTGAGCGCCTGCGCGAAGCTGCGCTCAGAGGGCAGGCGAATCCCTGGATTCAACAAACCCTGTTTGATGGCTTGCGACACGGCATGCGTCAACTTGTACTGCAGTGATCCTTTACCGCGCGACCAAGGCCCCAGATGGGTGGCTAACGCCTGCGCTTCCATGAGTCCAATTATTGATCAAGTGGCTCTTTTATTCAAGTCCATTCTGCCCAATACTAATTTTACTGGGGGATGGAAAATCGGCATGCTTGAATACATCGCGCCAGTCACTTTACGGGGGCTTTCCTCATGTCGAGGCGGTGCTCCCATGCCCGGCGATCATGACATTGCCATCCAGATTGACAGGATCCTCGCCAGCCGTTTTTTCGCCAGGTCCGAACGGTTATGCCGCTTCATTCGTTTCGCGGCGAATCATGCACTCGATCATGGCGCGGATCGTCTTAAAGAATATCTGATAGGCGTGGAAGTGTTCGATCGCGGGCCGGCGTACGACCCCAGAATCGATCCCATCGTGCGCGTGGAAGCCCGCCGCCTGCGAGCAAAACTCAAAGCTTACTATGCCTCCGCCGGGCGCGACGACCAGTTGCGGATCGAATTTCCAAAAGGAACGTACACGCCGGTTTTTCGCCTCCGGCCTTCCCGGCAAATAGAATCGGAGCCGGCTAGCGATGCTGCAATTGCCGTGTTGCCGTTTGAGAACCTCACAAACTCAGTGCCAACTCAATCCTTCGGTGAAGGGCTTGCCGAAGAACTGGTCCATCACCTGGCTCAAGTGCCCGGCTTGCAGGTAGTCGTGGATCAGGGCGGCGCCCGTCAACGCATCGCTCCAAAATGGAATCTTCGTGGGAGCATTCGCGATTTGCACGATAGTCTTCGGATTATTGTGCAACTGATCGAAACCAGCTCCGGTGCTTACATTTGGTCCGAGACATACGCACCCGCCATCGGAGACATTCTGGGGGCCCAAGAATGCATTGCCCGGGCAGTCGTAGCGAGGTTCCAAGCCACGCTGGAACCTCCACGGATCGCCGCCAAAGCCAGTTAGAAAGCGGTGCTAAGCCAGCGCTTTGCCGTATAGTGCAAGCAACCGGGCCCATGCCTTTTCGGCCAGAGGCTCGTTGTAGACCTGCGAATCCGGAGGGCACCAGCCATGCGCGGACCCCGTATACACTTCGATTTCCGCCGGCAGGTTCGCCTTCGCGAATGTCTCTTTCAGCACAGTCTTGTCATTGGGAGACCGCATGTCGTCGTTTGCCGCAATCGCGATGAGGAACTGTGCCTTGGTCTTGGATGCCTGCAGATGCGGACTGTTGGGCATGTCCGTCACCAGTCCGCCGCCATGGAAAGACGCGACCGCTCCCACCCGATCGGGAACGGCGGCCGAGGTACGAAATGCGATCGGACCGCCCATGCAATATCCTTGCGTGCCCATCTTGCGATTCTTGGCAACTGACGACTGGCGGTCCAGCCATCCGATGAACGCCTTGGCATCCGTCATGTGCGTGGTCTCGTTGAGAGCCTGCATGAGCGGCATCACCTGCGGGATGGGAGTTGCCGCGCCGGCTTCCGCGGTTGGGGCCTTCTTGACACGGTAGAACGGATTCACCACCAGCACCGAATAGCCCGATTCGGCGAGCCGCTTGCCCATCTGGCGCATAGCCGGGCGCAGCCCGAAGATGTCGGGCCACACCAGAACACCTGGCGCTGTGCCGCTCGCGGGATGCACGAAGTAGCAGTCCGCGGTGCCGTCCGGCGTCATCACGGTCACTTCCGATTCCGTCACGGCAGCCGCGTTCGCGACCTGGGGCAGCATCATGGCCATGCCGGCTCCCAACATTTTGCCGAATTGCTTTCGTGTCACCGAACCGAGAGCTTCATACTGCTTCCGGTCGTCCTCAAAATGATCTTGATCGCACATGTTCGCTCCTTATGACCGCCTGGCCGCTCTCACGACCGCACGCATACTTGATATTTTATATCCACGCGATGTTCCGTGGGCGCCGTCCCTTCGGATCGACATGCTAAGATTATCGCCGGAGGCGCTCCATGAGAACTCGGTGTTTCTCGATTGGCGTTTTCTGCGCCGTTGCCGCGTTGGGTCAAACGATCGTTGAACACTCTGCTGCAACCGCGGGTGCATCGACCGCTGCGGCCGGTGCGAAAGGCGCGGGCAAGTCAATCGGAGGCGTATTCCGCGGTCTGAGCGAGACTCTCGACAAAGCTGGAACCGCCAAGGAAACCGGAAGCACTTCGGCGACCGCCGCTGTGGCCACGCCCTCTGCTCCTCCGAAACAGACGGCAAAGCCGGCACCCGCAAGCAAGCCCATCGACCCATCCCAGGTCACCGAAGGACTGGATCGCGACGAACTGATCGCGCGTTTCGGAGAGCCGCTCCTGCAACTTTCTGAAAAAAAGAACTCGCAGCTGGTAGAGCGGCTTTGGTATCGCACGGCGTCCGATCAAGTCGAGATCAAACTGATCGGCGGTAAAGTCGCCTCTGTCCGTCCGCCTGTCAGCAAGAAGCAGGAGGAGACCGCCTCTCCGGCAACGCCCTCGTCACCGGCCCAGTAAGGGAACCTTCACCCATCATTCTGGCGTGACTCACGCCGCCTGAACTAACGGAAATTTGGCCGGTTTCCCCTACGCCTTCGTGAACGCTGCCTTCACCCGCTCGGCGGTAAACGGCACGGTGCGCAGCCTCACGCCCGTCGCATCGAAAATGGCATTGGCCAAAGCGGCAGCCACGGGAGCGGCGGCTGCCTCACCGGCTCCGTAGGACGGCTGCTCCGGCCGGTCGATCAGCGCAACCTGTACCATCGGCACCTCAGGAAAAGTCAGCAGAGGATAGCTGGCCCAGTCAACGCTGGTGACGCGCGCCTTGTCAAAAGTCACTTCCTCGTGGAGCGTCCGGCTCAGCGTCTGCATGATATTCCCCTCTACCTGATTGCGTAAACCATCCGGATTGACGATCAGTCCGCAATCGTGTG
>Ga0068858_100002914_pt1 | contig 17216 bp, 16 predicted proteins | sample KBSSwiS12_FD_66589 | JGI IMG/M metagenome (GOLD analysis project Ga0068858, IMG submission 66589) | Switchgrass rhizosphere microbial communities from Kellogg Biological Station, Michigan, USA - KBS Switchgrass S1-2 | ecosystem: Host-associated > Plants > Roots > Rhizosphere > Soil ...
GCGATCAATTCGGCGAAGTTGAAATCGTCGCCGGTGTACATGCGCACGCCCGCAGGCAGTCGCCGGCGCAGCGCGATTTCGCGATGCTTGTCCAGCAGCGAAACCTTGATGCCGTCGATCTTCGCGGCATTGGCGGCGATCACTGCGGCGCAGACGTCCATCGCCTTCGCATGGACGGGGTCGTTCCCGTGCGCGCCGACCCAGTATCCGGTCAGCGCCGGATCGAACATGTCGCCCAGCCAGTGCAGGATCACCGGCGCGCGGACCCGCGACAGGACCGAACCGTAGACGTGCGCATAGTCGTCGGGCGACTGCGCGCACGCGGCAAGCGCGCGACTCGCCATCAGGATGATGCGCCCGCCGATCCGCTCGATCGCCGCGCACTGCTCGTCGTAGGCGGCGATCACGCGATCGAGCGGCGTGTCGGGATCGGGGGCGAGTTGGTCGGTGCCGGCCCCCGAGTACACCACCGCGCCGTCGATGTGCGCGGCCTCGGCGACGCTGCGCGTGACGAGCGCGAGCGAATGCGTCCAGTCGAGGCCCATTCCGCGCTGCGCGGTGTCCATCGCTTCGGCGACGCCGAATCCAAGCGACCACAGGTGCCGGCGATACGCGAGCGTCGCGTCCCAGTCGATCGACGTCCCGACCCACGGGTCGATGGCGGCGAGCGGGTCGGCCACCACGTGCGCGGCAGCGAAAGCGACACGATTCCACACGGGGCGCGGTGCGGGGGCGCGCCACGATGCGGCGCCGCGCGGCGTGTAGGGCACCAGGGTGCCGTCGGCGCGGGGAAGCGAGAGGATTTGCACGCGTTAGGCGTCCAGCGGCGGCACGTCGATCATCCGGCGCTCGGCCCAGCTCTGGTGGCCGAGCTCGGCCAGCTGCACGCCCTTCGCACCCTCGAGCAGGTTCCAGCGGAACGGTCCGCCGTCGACGACATGGCGGAGGAAGAGCTCCCACTCGACCTTGAACGCATTGTCGTACGCGCGGTTCGACGGCACCTTCTGCCACGTCGAGTTGAAGTCGATCGTCTGCGGCACGTCCGGGTTCCACACCGGCTTGGGCGTCGCGACGCGTGGCTGGATCATGCAGTCGGTGAGGCCGGCGACCGCCGATCCGAGTGTCCCGTCGACATGGAACGTCGCGAGGTCGTCGCGGCGCACGCGGGTGCACCACGAGCTGTTGATCTGCGCGATCACCGGTGCGCCGTTGCCGCCGGCGTCGAGCTCGAACGTCGCGTACGCTGCATCATCGGCGGTCGCCGCGTAGGCCTTGCCGTTCTCGTCCCAGCGCTCGGGAATGTGCATGGCGCCGATGCACATCACGCTCTTGACAGCGCCGAAGAGGTTGTCGAGGACGTAGCGCCAGTGGCACAGCATGTCGACGATGATGCCGCCGTCGTCTTCCTTGCGATAGTTCCACGACGGCCGCTGCGCCGGCTGCCAGTCGCCCTCGAACACCCAATAGCCGAACTCGCCGCGGACCGAGAGGATGCGCCCGAAGAAGCCGCTGTCGATCAGCATCCTGAGCTTGAGCAGGCCCGGCAGCCACAGCTTGTCCTGCACGACGCCGTGGCGCACACCTGCGGCCTGCGCGCGCCGGTAGAGATCGAGCGCCTCGGCGACGGTGGGCGCCACCGGCTTTTCGGTGTAGATGTGCTTGCCGGCAGCGATCGCCTTGCGGATCAGCGATGGCCGCAGTCCCGTGGACGCCGAGTCGAAGTAGACGCTGTCCGCGGGATTCGCGAGCGCGGCATCGAGATCGGTGGTCCAGCGAGCGACGCCGTGCGCTTGCGCAAGTGCTTCGACTTTCGCCGCGTTGCGGCCGACGAGGATCGGGTCGGGCATGATCGCGCGCCCGTCGGGCAGCGGCACGCCGCCCTGCGCGCGGATGGCGTTGATTGAGCGCACCAGGTGCTGGTTCGTGCCCATGCGCCCGGTGACGCCGTTCATGATGATGCCGATGCGGACGGTTTGCATTGGAGTCCCGGTCAGTGATGCGGGTGAGCGTGGCGCAGCGTTGCCATCGGCGTGAGGGAATCGACCGCAGGGGCGGCCCCCGTTGCGTACCCGACGACGTCCAGCGAGGCAAAGGCGATGCGCCCGTCACGGATCGCAAGACGGGCGCCGTGCGGCGTCTCGTCGTAGAGGTCCGGATGCGCGGCGGCAAACGCCTGTTGCTCCCGCAGCGGTGAATGCTGTCCGGCGAAGCCCGCGACATAGTGGTGCCCGTTGCGCTCGACGTGCGTGACGCCGACGAGCGCGGCGAGCGCGAGATCCTGCTGGACGGCGAGCCCGCATTGCGTCGTCAGGTCTTCGGCCGACATGAACAGACGCGCCTCCGGCGCGGCCGCGGCACAGCGCGCCGCGTTGACGAGGCTCTTGTACGGGCCCTTGCAGTTCTTGCTCGACACGCCCGTGTAGCCGGAGCGCTGCGCGCGCGGGAATGCGTCGAACGTGTCGTCCGATTCGTCGATGAGGAGCGGCATCGCCAAGGCGCGCTCGCGGACGTCGGCAGAGAGGGCGGTTTGGCGCGGCAACGGCTGCTCGAGATAAAGGAGCGACGCGCGCAGCCGCGCGAGGTCAGCATGCGTGCCGAGCGCGCGCTGGAATTCGGCAACGGCGGCCGCATCCGCGAACTGCTCGTTGCCGTCCAGGGTGACCGCATATTCCGGCAGCGACCCCAGGACGGCCGCGATGCGCGCCAGGCGCTCCACGTCCGCTTCGGGTGCACCCGAGAGCTTGAGTTTGAAGTGGCGATGGCCGTAGCGCGCAATCACGTCGTCGAGCGCGACGGGCAGGCCATCGTGCGGCCCCTCGTGCGGATCGGCGGCGGTCAACGGATCGAGCAGGCCGACCGTGTGCCGGGCGGCAAGCGTCGACACGGCAGGCCGCGCAGCGAGGAAAGCCGCGATGTCGAAAGCCCCGAGGTCCGGTGCCAGCGTGGTGTCGAGCGCGGGCAGGTTTGCGCGAAACGCTGCTGCGAAGGAAACGCGCCCGAGGCGGCAAAGCGCGTCCAGAACCGCACGATCGGCGAGCGCCGCGCCGAATGTCACGACGAGCGGACTGAGCGCCGTCGCCGCGCCTTCGGCGAGCAGACTCCGGTAATGGGCACAGGTGTGAGCGAACGCGGCGCGCGGTGCGCGCTCGGACGTGTACGCGTCGCGCGCCAGGGCGAGGGCACGGCGGAGGTCCTCGATGTTGTCGTCGCTCGAGCGGGCCGGCGACTTGTCGAACCACTTGGGCACCATCAGTTCGGCGGTCCAGCCTGTCGCCTCGTGTCCGTTCGTGTCGCGGATCCGCGCCCGGACGAAGGCCTGCGGCGCCGCGCGCACGGTCACCGCGCCGAAGCGAAACGGCAGCCGCAAGTGCACGTCCCGCTCGAACAGGTCGAGTGCGACGATCGTGAAGCGCAGTGCGTCGCTCGTCATTTCAAGCGCGCGGGCTCACTGTGCTCAGCCATCGAGCGTGCCCTGCGCGTAGAAGTGGCGGCGGATCGTCTGCGTCAGCGCGACGAAGGCGGGATCGCCCATCATTGCGAGCGAGCGCGGTCGCGGCAGCGCGACGTCGTAGATTGCAGCGATGGCGCCGGGCCGCTCGCTCATCACCAGCACGCGATCGGCAAGGAACACGGCTTCGGGGATGCTGTGCGTGATGAACAGCACCGTCTTGCGCGTTTCGAACCAGATGCGCTGCAGCTCGAGGTTCATCTTTTCGCGCGTCATCGCGTCGAGCGCGCCGAAAGGCTCATCCATCAGCAGCACCGCGGGATCGTGGACGAGTGCGCGGCAGATCGACGCGCGCTGCTGCATGCCGCCCGACAGCTGCCACGGCAGCTTGCGCGCGAAATCGGCGAGGCCCGTCATCGCGAGCAGTGCCTCGGCCTTCGGGCGGTAGTCGGCGCGCGACAGCCGGCGCATGTCGATCTGCAGCAGCACGTTGTCCAGCACCGTGCGCCACGCAAGCAGCACGGGGCTCTGGAAGACGATGCCGACATTGTCCGGCGGGCCGTCGACCGGCACCCCGTTGAGCGTGATGGTGCCGGCAGTCGCCGGCAGCAGGCCCGCCACCATCTTGAGCAGCGTCGATTTTCCGCAGCCCGACGGGCCGACGACCGCCATGAACTCGCCTTCGCCGATGTCGAACGTCAGCGGTTTGAGCGACTCCACCGGCCCGTCGGCCGTTCGATAGGTCTTCGCGACGCCATCGATGGCGATCAGCGGACGTTTCGCCACGTCGCCTACGGCAGGTAGTCGTTGGTGTAATAGTCGCTGGCCTTGCCCGCGGTCGCCTTGTCGAGCCCGCCGTAGTCGACGAGCAGCGTCATCGTCTCGTCCATGTTCTTGGCGCCGACGCGGAACGGGCGGTCGTTGGGATTGTCCGGACCCTTGTAGAGCGCCGCCGTTTGCTTCATTCCGACGAGCGCCGTGTCCTTCACGCCGGACTTCGGCTGGGCCTTCAGCATTGCGTCGACCGCCGCTTCGGGATTCTTCGCCGCCTCCTCGAGCGAGCGCGTCGCCGCACGCATGAAGCGCTTGGCCACGTCCGGCTTCTGCTTCAGGAAATCCTTCTGCGCGATGATGCCGGAGCTCACCATGTTGACCCCGTAGTCGGCGAACCGGATCGGGTACACCTGCTTCTGCGTCGCGTCCTGGAGCTTGATCGCCTGGTCCATGACGTAGCCCAGCAGCAGGTCGGCCTGGTTGTTCGTCACCGCGTTGAGCTTCGTCTGCGCATCGCCCGCGACGGTCTTGAAGTCGGTGTCCTTCAGATTCGTCTTCTTGAGGAACAGCGGCCAGATCTGCGACATCGAATCACCGGGAGTGACGGCGACGGTCTTGCCCTTGATGTCCTCGGGCTTCCGGATGTTCTTGTCGGCGAAGCCCATGACGGACATCGGGCTCGTCTGCAGTGCGACGCCCACCGCGGTGACGGGCGCACCCTTCGAGGCTGCCTTGATCATCGTCGGCACGTCGGCATAGCCGAATGTCGCGGTTCCCGCCGCCACTGCCTGCACGGTCACGCCCGAGCCGCGGCCTTCCTGGATGTCGAGATCGATGCCTTCCTGGTCGAAGTAGCCGCGCTCCTTGCCGAGATAGAACGGCGCGTGCTCGCTGTACGTGTACCAGTTGAGCAGCAGCACGACCTTGTCCTTCGCCTGTGCGAGCGCGGCGCCGGATGCGAGCGCGAACGCGATCGCCGCCGCCGAGAGGGTGAAGCGCTTCATCGTCATTTCGTTTCCTCCGTTGGTATGAGCCGCCGCCCACTCGTATCAGGCGGTGGCGGTAAAATCGTTGCGCTGGGACGCGTGCCAGGGAATCATCAGCCGCTCGACGACGTCGACCGCGACGAACAGCAGCACGCCGATGCCCGACAGCACCGTCAGCGCCGCGAACATCAGCGGCAGGTCGAAGTTGCCGTTGGCGATCTGCAGCAGGTAGCCGATGCCCGAGTTCGAGCCGACGAACTCGCCGACGACCGCTCCCACGACCGCGAGCGTGACCGACACCTTTAGACCCGCGAAGATCGACGGCAGCGCCTGCGGGAGGCTGATGCGCAGGAAGGTGGCGAGGCGCGAGGCCTTCATCGACCGCGCGAGGTCGATCATGTCGGGCTCGACCGACTTGAAGCCCATCACCGTCGACACGACAATGGGGAAGAAGCCAAGCATGAACGCGCAGATCACCTTGGGAATGATGCCGAAGCCGAACCACACGACGAACAGCGGCGCGATCGCTATCTTGGGGACGCTCTGCGAGAACACGAGCAGCGGATAGACGAAGCTCTCGACTGTGCGCGAGTACGCGATCATCAACGCCATCGGGATGCCGAAGGCGATCGACAGCGCGAAGCCGCCGAGCGTCGCATACGTGGTGATGAGACTCTCGCGCCAGAGCTTCGGCCATTCGAGGTACAGCTGCTTGACGACGGCCTCGGGCGCCGGGATCAGGTAGGGGGGAATGCGGAACAGGCGGATCGCGAGATCCCACAGCACGAGCAGGATGACGATCAGCAGGATGGGACGCATCCACGCCGAGAGCAGCAAGCGCTGCCACCACGCTCGTTTCATGTCGTTCCGCTCACCATGTATATAACCAGATGGTTAATTATTGACGGCGCCGGCCCCGCCGTCAACGGCGCGTGGCCGTCGGCCGGAGGTATCCGTGGATGACGTCGATCATGTGCGCGAGCCGCTCGCGCTGCGCCGCAGCGGTGGCGAGGTCGCGGCCGAACACTGCCGACAGCGTATGGTTGTTGCCGAGATAGAAGTACGACAGCGCGGCAATGGAGACATAGAGCTGCAGCGCGTCGACGCCGGCGCGGAACACGCCGGTCCTGCGGCCTTCGGCCAGCACCTTCCCCAGCGTCTCGATCAGCGGCGAGTTCATCGCCCGCACCTGCCGCGAGCGCTTGAGGTGGCGCGCGCGATGCAGGTTCTCGCTGTTGAGCAGCGTCATGAACTCCGGGTGGGCGAGGTAGTAGCGCCAGGTGAATTCCACCAGCCGGCGCACGCCTTCCCCCGGCGCCACGTCGAGCAGGTCGAGCGCTTTCTCGGCCGCGCGGATGCGGGCGTACGCCGCTTCCAGCACGGCGCGGAACAGCGCTTCCTTGTTGCCGAAGTAGTAGTAGAGCATCCGCTTGTTGGTCTTCGCACGCGCGGCAATCTGGTCCACGCGCGCGCCGCCCAGGCCATGGCGCGCGAATTCCTTCGTTGCGGCGGCGAGGATGGCCGCCTGCGTGCGCTCGGCGTCACGCGGCGCGCGGCCCCTGGTCCGGGCGGAGTCGGTGGGTGCGACGGCCATCCGCCGATGGTAACCAGACAGTTAATTACGCGCAAGGCTTGCCGGCGGGCCGGGCGGCGGCCGGGCATACGAGGCGGCGGACGTATGTCCGGAAGGCTACGAGCGGTGCTCGCCGACGCGCACGATCTTCATCGTGTTGGTGCCCCCCGACTTCCCCATCGGCTCGCCGATCGTCAGCACGATCAGGTCGCCGCGCTGGACGAGGCCCTGCTCGAGCAGCGTGTCCTCTGCGGCGATCAACACCTCGTCGCGGTCGGTGCTCTGCTCGAGGAACAGCGGATAGACGTTGCGGTAGAGCGCCATCTTGCGCTGCGACCCCACCTTGGGCGTGAGCGCGAAGATCGGGCAGCCGCAGTTGTGCCGCGACATCCACAGTGCGGTCGAACCGGAATCGGTGAGTGAAGCCACTGCCTTCACCTTGAGGTGGAAGGCCGTGAAGAGCGTGGCCATTGCGATCGACTGGTCGATGCGCGTGAACGTGCGGTTGAGAAAATCGCTGTCGAGCGCGACCTCGGCAGATTTTTCCGCTTCGGCGCAGATCTGCGCCATCGTCTCGACCGTCTCGACCGGATAGCGACCGGCCGCGGTCTCGGCGGACAGCATCACGGCGTCGGTGCCGTCGAGCACGGCGTTCGCGACGTCGGAGACCTCGGCGCGCGTAGGCACCGGCGCGTTGATCATCGACTCCATCATCTGCGTCGCGGTGATCGTGAGCTTGTTGCGCTCGCGCGCGAGCCGGATCATCCGCTTCTGCAGGCCGGGCACGGACGCGTTGCCGACCTCGACCGCGAGATCGCCGCGGGCCACCATGATGCCGTCGGAGGCGTCGATGACCTCGCCGAGCGCGACAATCGCCTCGGCGCGCTCGATCTTGGCGATCAGCAGCGCCTGGCCGCCGGCGGCGCGCAGCAGCTGGCGCGCCATGTACATGTCTTCCTTGTTCTTCGGAAACGAGACGGCGAGGTAGTCGGCTTCGAGCATCGCGGCCGTCTTGACGTCGTCCATGTCCTTCGCCGTGAGCGCCGGCGCCGTGAGGCCGCCGCCCTGGCGATTGATGCCCTTGTTGTTCGAGAGCACTCCGCCCAGCACGACGCGCGTGACGATCCGCGGTCCCTCGACCTTCTCGACCTCGAGCTTGATGAGGCCGTCGTTCAGGAGCAGCACTGCGCCGCGCGCGACGTCGTGCGGCAGCTCCTTGTAGTCGAGACCGACGCGCGTCGCGTCGCCCATCTCGCATTCGGCGTCCAGGATGAAGGGTTGGCCGGGCTCGAGCGTGACCTTGCCGTCGACGAACTTGCCGACGCGGATCTTGGGGCCCTGCAGGTCGGCCATGATCGCGATCTCGCGGCCGTTCTTGCGTGCGATCTCCCGCACGAGGCGGGCGCGGTCCATGTGATCGTCGGCCGTGCCATGCGAGAAGTTGAGTCGGACGACGTCGACGCCAGCGGCGATCATCCGCTGCAATACGGCCGGGTCGCTGCAAGCGGGTCCGAGGGTGGCGACGATCTTGGTTGCGCGTGGCACGCGGGTCATCCCGAAGGCGGAAGCGGAAGGAGATGTTACGACAAATCGTCGCGCGGGGTCACGGCGCGGACTAGAATGCCGCGGGTCTGCAGGCCTCATGCCGACGGCATGCCGGCCGGCCGCACCAACACAGGGAGAAGCCACATGAACATGAAGCGCTTGCGCATGGCCGCGCTCACCGTCGCTCTGGCGTACGCTGCCGCTGCGTTCGCGTACGACGATCCGGTCGAAAAGAAGGTGTTCACGCTGCCGGCGTTCACCACGAGCGGCGGCAAGACGCTGAAGAACGTCCGCGTCGGCTACGAAACCTACGGCAAGCTCAACGCCGCTGGCGACAACGCGATCTTCGTTGCGCATTTCTTCACCGCCACGTCGCATGCGGCGGGCAAGTACAAGCCGACCGACGCGGCGCCCGGCTACTGGGACCCGATCATCGGGTCAGGCCGGCCGATCGACACCGACAAGTATTTCGTCATCAGCGCGGATGCCCTCGTCAACCTCAACACCAAGGACCCGAACGTCACGACCACCGGGCCCGCGAGCGTCGATCCCGACACCGGCAAGCCCTACGGAATGTCCTTTCCGATCGTGTCGTACCGCGACACCGTCCGCGTGCACAAGGCGCTGGTCGATTCGCTCGGCGTGAAGAAGCTGCAGGCCGTGGCCGGCGCGTCCGGCGGCTCGATCCAGGCGATGGAGTGGGGCGCGCTCTACCCGGATTTCGTCGAGCGGATCGTCCACGTCATCGGCCCCGGTTTCGAACAGCCGCCCTACGTGATCGAGATGCTCGACGTGTGGGCGCTGCCCATCAAGCTCGATCCGAAATGGAACAACGGTGACTATGCCGGCAAGGACGAGCCGGTCGCGGGCGTGGGACAGTCGCTGATGATCATCACGATCACTGCGCGCGCGCACGGCTGGGCGGAGAAGACGTTCGACCACAAGTGGGCCGATCCCGCGAAAGACCCGGCGGCAGCGATGGCCAACCTGTTCGCGATCGAGGACACGATCGGGAAGGCGGGCGCCGCGCGCGGCGTGACGACCGACGGGAATTCGCTGATCTATACCGCGAAAGCGAACCAGCTCTACAACCTCGGCGACGACGTGAAGAAGATGAAGGCGAAGATCCTGTTCGTTCCCGCCAGCTCGGATCTCATCTTCCCGCCGGACCTGTCGAAGCGCGCAGCCGAGCGCTATCGCGCCCAGGGTGGCGTGGCGGAGGTGGCCGTCATCGAGGGCGACGGCGGGCACCTGGACGGCGTGCTGAACGTGGCGAAGCAGGGCGAGGCGATTCGCGCATTTCTGACGAAGTAGGCCGGGGTCAGCCTTTCCGCCGGGCCGTCCCAAGGAAGGCTTGCTCCCCCTTTGGGGGCAGCGAACGAAGTGAGCGTGGGGGTCGTTGTTGTTACACCCCCGCTGCGCGCGCCTCCAGCACTGCGACGGCCGGCAGCGTCTTGCCCTCGAGGAATTCGAGGAACGCGCCGCCGGCGGTAGAGATGTAGCCGATCCGGTCGGTGACGCCGAACTTGTTGATCGCCGCGACGGTGTCGCCGCCGCCGGCAATCGAGAACGCCGGCGAGGCCGCGATTGCGAGCGCGAGCTCGCGCGTGCCGGCGGCGAACGCGTCGAACTCGAATACGCCGACGGGACCGTTCCAGACGATCGTCCCGGCGCGCGCGATGATTGTCTTCAGCGCCGCCACGGATTGCGGACCGATGTCGAGGATGAGGTCGTCGTCGACGACGTCCTCCAGCGCCTTGAGCTCGGCCGGCGCGTCGGCGGCGAAGCGCTTGGCACAGACCGCGTCGATCGGGATGGGGACCTTGCCGGGGAACTGGTCGAGGATCGCTTTCGCCTCGCCGACGAGGTCGCTTTCGGCCAGCGACTTGCCGATTTGCCCCCCCGCGGCGAGGATGAACGTGTTGGCGATGCCGCCGCCGACGATCAGCGCGTCGACTTTGGCGGCAAGCGCCCGCAGGATGGTGAGCTTGGTGGACACTTTCGCGCCGGCGACGATCGCCACCAGCGGGTGCTTCGGCGCTGCCAGCGCCTTGCCGAGCGCGTCGAGCTCCGCCGCCATCAGCGGCCCGGCGCAGGCGATCGGTGCATGCCTGGCGATGCCATGAGTCGTCGCCTCGGCCCGGTGCGCAGTGCCGAACGCGTCGTTGACGTAGACGTCGCAAAGCCGCGCCATTTTCTGCGCGAGGGCCGGGTCGTCCTTCTTCTCGCCCTTGTTCATCCGGCAGTTCTCGAGCAGCACGAGATCGCCGGGCGAGAGCGCCGCGTGCCATGGTCCGCCGTCGACCCAGTCGCGGACGAGCGGAACGTCGCGCCCGAGCAGCTCGCCGAGGCGCTTCGCCACGGGCGCCAGCGAATCCGCGGCCTTCCATTCGCCTTCGGTGGGGCGGCCGAGATGCGACGTCACCATGACGGCGGCACCGCGCGCAAGCGCATCGCGAATGCCGGGCACCGACGCGCGAATGCGCGTGTCGTCGGTGATCGCGCCGCTGTCGTCCTGGGGAACGTTGAGGTCCGCGCGGATGAACACCCGCTTGCCGCGCACGTCGATGTCGGACAGGCGATTGATCTTCATTAGACTGCCTTCGCGCTTCGCGCCGAAGTGAGCTCGCCCGTGGGACTCATGGCGCGAAAATGAGCCCCATCATGTGGACGTCTTCGTAGGCGTCGTCGACTTTGCGGCCGCGCACGCGCGTGCCCTCGAGTGCGAAGCCCGCTTTCTCGTACAGCGCGCGAGCGCGGGTGTTCGTCGCGTAGACCGACAGCTCGATCTTCTCGAAGCCGGCCGCCTGTGCGGCGGCGAGGGTCGCGCGCATCAGGCGCTCGCCGATGCCGCGGCCGCGCCAGGCCGCCGCGACGCCCATGCCGAGGTGGCCGACATGCGCATAGCTGTCGATCGTCTCGCGGCGCACGTCGCACCAGCCGACGATTTCGCCCGTGGCGTCCGCGACGTACTGCGGATTGCCGACCTCGATGTTGCGGGCGACGAACGACGCCGTCTGCACCAGCGAGAACGGGTTCAGCATCGCGAGGTACCTCCGCTCGGCGACGACCGCGTCGGCGCAGGCGCGAAAACCCTCGACGTCCGCGAGGCGGATCGGCCTCACGACCGGCTCGGTCATCTTTACTTCGCCGCCATCAGCGCAACGGTGGTGTCGAGCATGCGGTTCGAGAACCCCCATTCGTTGTCGTACCAACTCGACACCTTGACGAGCCGCCCGGACACCTTCGTCAGCGTCGCGTCGAACGTCGACGACGCGGGGTCGTGATTGAAGTCCACCGACACGAGCGGGCCCGTGTTGTAGTTGAGAATGCCCTTGAGCGCCGCGGATTCCGCCGCCGCTTTCATGATGCCGTTCACCTCGTCCACCGTGGTGTCGCGTGCGGCGATGAACGAGAGATCGACGAGCGAGACGTTGATCGTCGGCACGCGGATCGCGTAGCCGTCGAGCTTGCCGTTGAGCTCGGGCAGGACGAGGCCCACTGCCGCGGCCGCACCCGTCTTGGTCGGGATCATGCTCATCGTCGCGGAGCGAGCGCGGCGAAGATCCTCGTGATAGACGTCGGTCAGCACCTGGTCGTTCGTGTACGCGTGCACCGTCGTCATCAGGCCGTTCACCACGCCGATCTTGTCGTGCAGCGGCTTCACCAGCGGCGCGAGGCAGTTCGTCGTGCATGACGCGTTGGAGATCACCGTGTGCGCGGCCTTCAGCGTGCCCTGGTTGACGCCGTAGACGATCGTCGCGTCGACATCCTTGCCGCCCGGCGCCGAAATGATCACCTTCTTCGCGCCGCCCTTGAGGTGGGCGCCGGCCTTTTCCTTGGTGGTGAACAGGCCCGTGCATTCGAGCACGACGTCCACGCCCATCGTGCCCCACGGCAGTTGCGCGGGATCGCGCTGCGCGAACACCTTGATTCGGTCGCCGTTGACCACCATCGCGTCGCCTTCCACGGCGACCTTGCCCGGAAACTTGCCGTGCACCGTGTCGTAGCGCGTCAGGTGCGCGTTCGTCTCGGGGCTGCCGAGGTCGTTGATGGCGACGATCTCGAGATCGTGCTTCTTGCCGTCTTCGTAGTGCGCCCGCAGGATGTTGCGGCCGATGCGTCCGTAACCGTTGATCGCGACCTTGATGCTCATCGTGCTCTCCCGTTGATTCCTAGTGGACTTCCGAATGCGGTGCGGCGGGTGCCATCAGGCACGCGGCCGCGAGGGCGGGCAGGTCGTCCCAGCCGTAGCCGGCCTCGACGAGATCCATGCCGTCCCATTGGAACGGCTGCTCGACCAGCAGCGTACCGCCCAGTTGCTCGTAGAAGGCGCGCGCCGGCTTGTTGCCGGCGATCGTCCAGACAATCATTCCCGTCGCGCCCGCCGCGATCTGTGCGTCCACCACCGCGCCGACCAGCCGGTGGCCGAGGCCGGTGCGCTGGTATTGCGGGCGCAGGTACACCGCCGTGAGCTCGGCATCCCTGTCGTAGCGCGGCTCGGCGAGACGGTTGCCCGCCGCGAAGCCGGCGACGTCGCCGTCGTGCGTCATCACGAATACGCTGACCTTGGTGGCGGTGGCGCCGAGCACGCGCTCCCACAACGCCGTGCTGGCGTCGAGCTGCATGCCATCGAGGTAGGCATCGGGAATGAGCCCGCGGTAGGTCGCGCGCCAGCTCTCGATGCGCACGCGTGCGATGCCGGGGGCGTCGGCGAGCACCGCGGGACGCAGCTCCAGGCCGGTCATCGCACTACGCCCCGGTCACCGCGCGAACGGCCGCGGCCACGCGGTCGGCAGTGAAGCCGAAATGCTTGAACAGCACACCGCCGGGCGCCGATTCGCCGAAGCGATCGAGTCCGACGACGGCCGCGCGCGGATCGTCGACGGCGCCGGTGTACTTGCGCCAGCCGTCGGTCACGCCCGCCTCGACGGCGACGCGCGCAACGCCGCGCGGCAGCACGTCCGCGCGATAGGCGTCGTCCTGGCGGTCGAACGCCTGCGTGCAGGGCATCGAGACGACGCGCACGGCGATCCCTTCCTTCGCGAGCGTGTCGCGGGCGGCCAGCGCAAGCCCCACTTCCGACCCCGTCGCGATGACGATCGCGCGCGTGCCGGCCGCGGGAAAATCGGCCAGCACGTAACCGCCGCGGCGCACGGCGCCCGTGGCGGTCGCGTCGCGCGGAACGAAGGGAACGTTCTGCCGCGTCAGCAGGAGCGCGCTCGGGCCGTCGGCGCGCTCGAGCGCCGCGGCCCACGCAAGCGCCGTCTCGACCGTGTCGCAGGGCCGCCACAGGTCGAGGTGCGGGATGAGCCGCAGGCTCGCCGCGTGCTCGACCGACTGGTGGGTGGGACCGTCCTCGCCGAGTCCGATCGAATCGTGCGTGAAAACGGCGATGGTGCGCAGATGCATCAGCGCGGCCATCCGCACGGCGTTGCGCATGTAATCGGAGAACGTGAGGAATGTGCCGTGGTAGGGAATGAAACCGCCGTGCAGTGCGAGGCCGTTGGCGATCGCCGCCATCGCGAACTCGCGCACGCCGTAGTTGACGTAGTTGCCGGGGCCGTCGCGCGACACCGCCACGCTGCCGGACCAGTTGGTGAACACGGAGCCGGTCAGATCGGCGGAGCCGCCGATCATTTCCGGGAGCCGCGCGGCGAACGCCTCGATCGCCTGCTGCGATGCCTTGCGCGTGGCCATGGATTCGCCCTTGGCCGCCTGCTGTGCGACGAGCGCGGCGACGATGGCGCCGAAGTCGGCCGGCAACGCGCCCGCCATGCGGCGCTCGAACTCGGCTGCAAGCGCCGGATGCGCGCTCCTGTACGTCGCGAAGCGCGCCTGCCATTCGCCGCTGAATCGCGCGCCACGAGCCCGCGCATCCCATCCTGCGTAAACGGCGGCGGGGATCTCGAACGGCGCGGCACTCCAGCCGAGCGCCACGCGGGTGGCGGCGACTTCCTTCTCGCCGAGCGCGGCACCGTGCGCGTCGGCAGTGCCGGCCTTGGTCGGCGCGCCCTTGCCGATCACCGTCTTGCAACAGATGAGCGACGGACGATCGGTCACCGCGGCGCAGGCGCGGAGCGCAGCGTCCACTGCCGCCACGTCGTGGCCGTCGACGTCGGCGACGACGTGCCATCCGTACGCGGCGAAGCGCTTCGGGGTGTCGTCGGTGAACCAGCCGCGTGTCGGGCCGTCGATCGAGATGCCGTTGTCGTCGTAGAGGGCGACCAGCTTGCCGAGGCCGAGCGTCCCCGCGAGCGAGCAGGCCTCGTGGGAAATCCCCTCCATCAGGCACCCGTCGCCGACGAATACGAACGTGCGATGGTCGACGATCGCATGGCCCGGCCGGTTGAATTCGGCCGCGAGCAGCTTTTCGGCGAGCGCCATGCCGACGGCGTTGGCGAGGCCCTGCCCGAGCGGACCCGTCGTCGTCTCCACGCCCGGCGTGACACCCACTTCCGGATGGCCGGGCGTCTTCGAGTGCAGCTGGCGGAAGTGCTTCAGTTCGTCGAGCGGAAGATCGTAGCCCGCGAGATGGAGCAGCGCGTACTGGAGCATCGAGCCATGGCCGTTCGACAGGACGAAGCGGTCGCGATCGTGCCAGCGCGGATGCGTGGGATCGTGGCGCAGATGGCGCGTCCACAGCGCGACGGCAATCTCGGCCATGCCCATCGGCATTCCCGGATGTCCGGACTTCGCGGCTTCGACGGCATCCATCGCAAGCGCGCGAACCGCGTTCGCGAGTTCGTGGTCGGGGGCGCGCCCGGTGCTCGTGGCCGCGGGGGAAGGCAATGTCGCGCTGTCGGACATGGTGATGGATCGCCGGTGAAGAAAGCGGTGCGCCGGACGCGAAGCGTCACAAGGCGCAAGGGGATTGAAAATTATCGCGAAAGCACAACATTTGTGCAATAATCGCACGTTTGACTCGGCGCGTTTTTCGCCGGCTGAAATTCATCGACACGGCCGCTCCTGATCCGGTGAAAAAGCAGGTTCGGATCCGGGGCGCGTATTCTTTACGGGGGACGACTAATGGACGGAATCCATCTGTTAGGCGAATGGTACGGCTGCCCTGCCGACACGCCGGAATTCACCAGCGCGCAAGCGTTGCGCAACGCCTGCCGCAAGGCGGTCGAGGCCGCGGGCCTGACGATCGTCGGCGACAATTTCTTCCAGTTCGAGCCGCAGGGCGTCACGGGCACGGTCCTGCTGGCCGAGTCGCATCTGGCCGTGCACACATGGCCTGAAGCCGGCTTCGTCACCGTCGACGTGTACGTATGCAACTACACGACCGACAACACGGCAAAGGCCGAGCGCGTCTTCCGCGAGCTCGAGGGCGTGCTGAAGCCCGAGCGCGCGCATTTCCAGGCGATTCACCGTGGCGGCAAGGATGACTGAACCGGTCGGCGACCTCGCCCCCGGCGCAATGACGGAGTACATGACCGACGACTGGGGCTTTTTCATCCGGTCGGCAGCGCGGCTCGAGGAATTTCGCTCGGCCTTCCAGCACGTTGAAGTTCACGACACTGCGGCGTTCGGCAAGCTGTTCCGCCTCGACGGCCACTTCATGACGTCGGAGAAGGACGAGTTTTTCTATCACGAGAACCTCGTCCACGTGGCGGCGCTGACGCATCCCGCGCCCGTGCGCGCGCTCGTCGTCGGCGGCGGCGACGGCGGCTCAGTGGAAGAGTTGCTGAAGCATCCGACGATCACGCACGTGACGCTCGCCGAGATCGACGGCAGTGTCGTCGATATCTCGCGCCGCCATCTCGCTGCGGTGCACCGCGGCACGCTCGACGATCCCCGCGTCGCGCTGCGGATCGAGGATGGCTTTGCGTACGTGCGGAGCGTGCAGGAAAGCTTCGACCTGATCGTCCTCGACCTCACCGATCCGGGCGGCCCCTCGACGCCGCTCTACACGGCCGACTTCTACCGCGCCTGCGCGGCGCGCCTGGCCCCGGGCGGTGCGCTGACGCTGCACATCGCGAGCCCCGTCGCGCATCCCGAGCGCATTCGCAGCGGCATCGCCGCGCTCCGCGCGGCATTCGCTCGCGTCACCCCCTATCTCACGTCCATCCCGCTCTATGGCGGCCTGTGGATGATGGCCTGCTGCTCGGAGAGCCTCGACCCGCATGCGCTTCACGCCGCGGCCGTCGACGCGCGCCTGCGCGAGCGCGGCATCGGCGACCTGCAGTACTACAACGGCGACATGCACCGGGCCGGCCTCGCGCTGCCCAATTTCGTCCGCGCGCTGGTCGCCTGACGAGCGGCGACGCTTGGTCGCCGCGGCAATCCCCGCGTCGCGCCGCCCCGCATTTCGTGCGTTGGTGTCGACGCGCAAGCGCGCTCGCGCGTTGAGGGACCATGAACTGCACCGCCGCCGCTTGAAGCGGGCCGGCGCCGACCTCATCTTCCGACCATGACCCCTCTCCTGTCCCTGGAGTCCACGCCCGTGACGAGCCTCGCCGAAGCGATGACCGGCGCCGATTTCGTCGTGATCGACGACGAGGTTTTCGAGGCCGAGTACCTGCGCGTCCCCGACGAGTTCACCGCCGCGGACGACGTCGTGCTGGAGGCGACGCGTGGCGACGCCGAAGTCGACCTCACGCGCGCCGACATCGACGGCGCCCAGCACGTCGGCGAAGGCGTGTTTCGGCTGCGCAGCGGCATTCACCTGCGCTTCCTGACCGGCGCGACGATCCACTAGCAGCCCCTGGCCCCGCCAAGGCGGCCCCGCCCACGGCGAGCCACTGCGCTTGCTGCGGTGCAGCTTGTCCGCAACCAGCGTATGCGTATATCGTCATAGGCTGTGAGCACCCGCCGTCCCCGCAAACCACCGGTCCTGAAGCGACGCCCGGCGCCTCCCCGCGACGCCGACGAGCTCGACGTCATG
>Ga0068858_100002916_pt1 | contig 17207 bp, 15 predicted proteins | sample KBSSwiS12_FD_66589 | JGI IMG/M metagenome (GOLD analysis project Ga0068858, IMG submission 66589) | Switchgrass rhizosphere microbial communities from Kellogg Biological Station, Michigan, USA - KBS Switchgrass S1-2 | ecosystem: Host-associated > Plants > Roots > Rhizosphere > Soil ...
GCCGGCCCCAGCTGCTGCTCGGGCTGGATGTCGCCGACCACTGAGCCGGGCAAATTGCGTGATCCGGTGACGATGATGTCGGGCTCGTCGGAATTGCCCTCTTCTGCAGGCTTCGGCGCGGGGCGGGGCTTGGCCGGTCTGTCCGTCGCTTTCGCGGGGGTGGGCGCTGTTTGCGCGAGTGCCGCCACGGGCGCAGTGCTCGTCAACAGAAATACGAAGATGCCGATACGCCGCATGATCACTCCAACCGTCTTTGTGAGCGCTCCCCTAAACGCAATTTGTCGCAAGAATGTGCCGGTTCCAGCATGAAGCCACGATTGACAGACATTCATCCCGGAGCGGATAGCCCGGCGATGACGAATTCTCCCCTCATCGCCGGAATCGAACTCGGCGGCACCAAATGCATCTGCATTCTTGGCTCAGGCCCTGAGGATATTCGCGACGAGGTCCGTATCCCGACCACGACGCCCGAAGAGACGCTGGGGGCGATCGAAGCCGTGCTGGCGCGCTGGTCGGGTTTTGCCGCACTCGGCATCGCAAGCTTCGGCCCTGTATCGCTCGATCGCGAGGCCGCCGACTATGGCTTCATCACCGCGACGACCAAGAAAGGCTGGTCGAACACTGATGTCGGCCGCCGGCTCGCGGCCCATGCCGGGGTGCCGGCCGGGTTCAACAGCGATGTCGCTGGCGCGGCGCTCGGCGAAGGGCGCTGGGGCGCAGCACGGGGCGTGGCTGACCATGCCTATGTCACTGTCGGCACCGGCATCGGCGTCGGGCTCGTGCTCGGCGGCGAGCCGACCAGTGGCCTGACCCACCCCGAGCTTGGTCATATCCGACCGGTCAAGCTCGCGGGCGACGTGTGGCCCGGCGCATGCAGTTTCCACGGCGATTGCCTCGAGGGCCTTGCTTCCGGCCCTGCGATCAAGGCGCGGACAGGGCAGGGCGCCGAGACACTTGCCGCCGACGACCCCGCCTGGGAGGGCGTCGCCCATGCGCTTGCGCAATTGCTCCACACGCTGGTGCTGACCGGGATTCCGCGCCGGATCGTGATGGGCGGCGGGGTGATGACGGGTGTCCCGCATCTCTTCCCGCGGATTCGGACGAGGTTGATCGCAAGCCTTGGCGGCTATGGCACGGCGCCCGACCTCGATCCGGTCGACAGCTATGTCGTCCCCGCTGCGCTCGGCAATAATGCCGGGCCGCTTGGGGCGATTGTGCTTGGAGCCCGCGCGATCGGAGTAGCGGGTTAACCCTTATAACAACGTTAACGGCGCTTTAACGGCGTCTGGTTACGGCGTGTGAAGGGCACAAAGCGCCCGCATAGCGTATCAAGGGACAGTGCTGCGATGCGGATTCTGATCGTCGATGACGAACCGGCCATGCATGATTCCTACCGGCGCAGCTTCGCGCCGGCGGGTGCGGCCGATACCGATGCTCTCGACGCGATGGCGGCCGAGCTTTTCGGCGATGGAGAAGCCAACCCGCCCCGCACCAGGCCCGAGACAAATCTGACCCTCACTCACGCGATGCAGGGGTTGGATGCGGTCGGGCTCGTCAGCCAGGCGATCCGCTCCGGCGATCCCTTTGCGGTCGCGTTTATCGACGTCCGCATGCCGCCCGGCATCGACGGCAAGGAAACCGCCACCCGAATCCGCGCGCTCGATCCGGATATCAATCTGGTGATCGTCACCGGCTATTCCGATTTTGCGCCGATCGAGATCAGCAAGGTCGCCGGCCCGGCCGACAAGATCTTCTACATCGCCAAGCCGTTCGAGGTCGCCGAAGTCGCCCAGATGGCGATGGCGCTCTCCAATCGCTGGCAGATCGATCGCGAACTCGCCGCCGCCAGGGTCGCGCTCGCCGAGAAGGTCGTGATCCTCGAGGAGCAGAGCCTGGAACTCGCCGCGAACGAGAGCAGGGCGGTCCATGTCGCTAATCATGATTCGCTGACCGACGCCCCTAACCGCCTCGCCTTCCAGCGCGCGCTCGCCGAGAAAGCGCGCGGCGGCGTCGGTTTCGCCGCCGCGATGCTCGATCTCGATCGCTTCAAGCTTGTCAACGATACGCTCGGCCATCTCGCCGGGGACGAGATGATCCGCCAGGTCTGTGCGATCCTGCAGGACAATGTGCCTGAAGGTGGCATGGTCGCGCGGCTCGCAGGTGACGAATTCGGGTTGCTGTTCGAATCCCCGGGCGAGCAGGCCGCCTGCATGGCGTGCGAGCGGCTCATCAGCGCCTGCAACGTCACCTTCAAGCCTTTCGGTCACTCGGTCCAGGGCAGTGCCTCAGCCGGTTTCGTTTTCGTCGACGGCGCGGAGGAGAGCGATCCTGTCGATCTGTTGCGCCGCGCCGACCTCGCGCTCAACGATGCCAAGCAGAGCGGCCGCGGCGTCGTCCGCGTTTTCGATGACACCATGGACGAGTCGATCCGCTTCCGGCGCCGTATCGAAGGGGGGCTGAGCAAGTCGATCGAGAAGGGCGAGCTCAGCCTCGTCTACCAACCGATCGTCGCGCGCGAGCGGCTCGAGGTGGTCGGTTTCGAGGCGCTGCTGCGCTGGGAGACCGAGGAATTCGGCCCGGTCTCGCCGACGATGTTCATCCCGATCGCCGAGGAATCGAACCTGATCCACGAGCTTGGTGATTGGGTGCTTTCCCAGGCGCTCAAGCGGCTGGCCGAATGGCCGGGGCAATATATCTCGGTCAATTTTTCGCCCCGCCAGTTCCGCCGCCACAATTTCATCGGACATGTCCTCGAGTCCGTTCAGCGCGCCGGGGTTGAACCGAGCCGCGTCCAGATCGAGATCACCGAAACCGCGATCTTCGATGATGCGGATCGTGCGGCGGAGACACTGTACCGGCTGCGCCAGATGGGTTTCCGCATCGCGCTCGACGATTTCGGCACCGGCTATTCGAGCCTCTACAATATCCGCAAATTCGCGCTCGATTGCCTCAAGATCGATCAAAGCTTCATCGGTGGCATGGGCCGCGAGCGTGAAAGCGCGGCGATCGTCCATTCGATCGTTCATCTCGGCCGCGCGCTGGGGCTCGAGGTTGTCGCGGAGGGTGTGGAAACCGAAGAGCAGCTTCAGGCGCTTCGCATGGCCGGCGCGTCGCACTTCCAGGGCTTTTATTTCTCGCGTCCCATCGAGGCGGAAGCGGCGCGTGCGGTTGCCGCAAGACGCTTCCTGGCAGAACCATCTCAGATCGAGCCCGCCTATCTCGAAGCGGAAATGGGTAACGGGACTCAGGGCTGATGGCGCAGTCCCGGGGCCGGCCGATGTTCCGCGCCGCCGCCCGCCGGCTGGAGATCCTGCGCAACCCGCCGTCGCTTGGCGCCAAGCTCGTCCTCATCATGACCGGAGTCGGGGTGGTCGGCTCGGCGGCGATCATGCTGTTGCTCGCCAGCGTCATCATTCCCAGCTTCAACCAGCTCGAAGAGAGATCCGTCGACGCGCATGTCGAGCGGACCCGCGCCGCGCTCGGTGAATATGCGTCGAAGGTCGAAAGCGCGGTACGCGACTATGGCGACTCGAATGCGAGCTATGATTATATGGAGCGCCAGACGCCAGCGTTCGAGCGGGAGTCCTTCTCGACGCTTGCCATGGAAAATCTCGGCGTCAACGGCATGGCCTATGTAGCCAATGACGGCCATGTCGTCATCGCCCGCTGGAGCGATGGGCGTAGCGACAACCCGGCAATGCGTGCCCTGCTGACAGAGCAGATCCACCAGATCGATTTCCGGAAAATACTGGCGACGCGCAATTCCGGCAGCTTCTTCGTCCGCCTCGGGCCGGCGGTGGCCGCGGTCGGCGTCGCCCAGGTCCGCCGCAGCGACGGTAGCGGCAGCCCGCGCGGCTATGTGCTGATGGCGCGTCGGATCACGTCGAAGCAATTGTCCGGGCTGCTCCAGCTCAGTGCCGGGCTCGATCTCGCCAATGTTTCCGACACGAGCCGGATCACGCCCGGCCAGGAGACGATGCTGATCGCGGTGCCGATTCGCGGGCCCGGCGGCCATGCCGTCGCCAGCGCTGTCTATACCGTGCCACGCGATGTGTCGTTGCTCGGCAAGCGCATGCTGATTCTCGCCATCGCCGGATCGACTCTGTTGCTGGTCGTCGTTCTGATGGTGCTGAGCAGGATGATCACCCGGCTGGTGCTGAAGCCGCTGCGTCGGGTCGAGAACCATATGCAGGCCATCCGCACCTCGGGCTCGCTCGGCCCGCCCGCCGATGAGGAGCGGCAGGACGAGATCGGCTCGCTCGGGCGCAGCTTCACCGCGATGCTCCGCCAATTGAAGGACCTGCGCGAACAGCTCGAGGCGCAGAGCTTCGCGCTCGGCCGCAGCGAAAGCGCGGTGGCCGTGATGCACAATGTCCGCAATGCGCTCAATCCGATCAGCACTATCCTGAGCCAGGGCATCGCCCAGGCGCCGCCGGTCGATCGCGGCACGCTCGATCGTGCGCTCGATGAACTGGCGGATGACGATCTGCCGCCGATGCGGCGCGACAAGCTCATCGCCTTTGTCGCCGCCGCGGTCGAAGCTGAATCCAGGGATCGCGAGGAACGCCGCCGCCAGCTCCAGATCGGCCGCGAGGCGATGCATTTCGTGCTCGAGATCATCGGCCAGCAGCAACAGGCGGCGCATAACCGCCCCGAACTCGAAATATGCGACGTGACCGAGATCATCGCCAAGAACGCGACGATCGCGCGCTATTCGGGCGAGCTGTCGATCGCCTTCACCTTCCCGGCGCGGCCGCACCTCGTGATGGGTAGTCGGGTCATCCTCAGCCAGGTGATCGGCAATCTGTTCGCCAATGCCGCCCAAGCGATCGAAGGTTATGGCACCGGCGGCGGCTGCATTGCTGTCTCGGTCGAGGAAACCGACGGGCGCACCTGCATCGCGATCCGCGACGATGGCGAGGGCTTCGCCGCCGATCGCGCGCCGACCCTGTTCCAGCGCGGCTTCTCGACTCGCAAGGACAAGTCGGGCGGGCTTGGCCTGCACTGGTGCGCCAATTCGATGGCGGCGATGAATGGCTCGCTCAAGCTGGAGAGCGAAGGGCCGGGCATGGGCGCGGTCGCGAAGCTTTCACTCGCGACGGCGGAGGTGGAACGACAGGATATCGCGGCCTGAGGCCGACCCGCCTTGCGACTCAACGCTCTTGCGTTCGCGCCCTTATGGGCCGATCTTCATGCTTTCCCGCGAACCAGCTCCGCCAAGGAGCGGTGGGCTGGAGGAGGACAGGATGGAAGATATCCGTCACGGCGCCAGAGCCGTCGCGCTTGTCGGGCCGGCAGGTACAGGCAAGACCAGTCTCGCTGAAGCCCTGTTGTTCGCGGCGGGCGCCATTCCCAGGCTGGGCGCGGTCGATGCGGGAAGTAGCGTCGGCGATGCCAGCCCCGAAGCCCGGGCGCGGGGCGGGTCGACTGAACTCAACCTGATGCGCTTCGAATGGGTGGGTGAGCGCTATGTCGTGGTCGACGCCCCGGGCTCGGCCGGTTTCGCGGCCGATGCGGAAACCGCGGTGGCCACGGCTGATCTCGCGCTCGTCGTGGTCGATCCCGATCCGGTGCGCGCGCCGCTGGTCGAGCCGATCCTGCGCCACCTCGAGGCGATTGGCCTGCCGCACGCGCTGTTCGTCAACAAGATCGATCAGGCACGCGGCAGCATCGAGGATCTGCTGGCGGCGCTCCAGCCGATGAGCGCGGCTGCCCTGGTCGCGCGGCAGATCCCGATCCGTGCCGGCGAGCGCGTCGCGGGCTTTGTCGATCTCGCGCTTGAGCGCGCCTATCATTACCAGCCCGGCAAGCGTTCGGTGCAGGTACCGATTGCCCAGCATCTGCGCGATGACGAGGCGGCGGCGCGGTTCCACATGCTCGAACAGCTTGCAGATCATGACGATGTCCTGCTCGAACAGCTGCTGACCGACGAGGTGCCGAGCCTCGACACCATCTTCGGCGATATCGCGCGCGAGACGGCGGCGGGACTAGTCGTGCCGGTGCTGTTCGGCTCGGCGCTCAACGGCTTCGGTATCCGCCGGCTGCTCAAGATGCTGCGCCACGACACACCGACCGCCGCGCAAACCGCCGAACGCCTCGGCATCGAGGGGCCCGTGGCCGAGGTGTTCAAGATTTCGCATGGCAGCACGGTTGGCCGGCTGGCGCTGGCCCGGATCTTCGGCGAGCCGCTCGCTGAAGGTGCCGAACTGGTTGACGGCGCAGGCAATCACGCGCGCGCCGGCACGATGTTCTCGTTGCAGGGCGCTGCCACCACCAAGCTGGCGCGGGCCGAACCGGGCGACATTATCGGCATCGCCAAGGCCGAGGCGGTTCAGGCGGGGAGTCGGGTCGGTACGAATGGACGCCCGCCTGCCTCAACGCCGGACCGCGCGGCACCGGTCGCCAATTGCGCGCTGGCGATCGCGGTCAAGGATCACAAGGACGAGGTCCGCCTGTCGGTTGCTCTCAACCGGCTGGTCGAAGAGGATACCGGCCTCAGCTGGGGGCCGAGCGAGGCCACCCGCGAGACGCTGCTCCACGGGCTCAATGACGAGCATCTGTCAGTCGCGATCGAACGGCTGAAGCGCCGCTACGGCGTGGCGGTGTCGTCGCGGCGGCCGGTCGTCTCCTACAAGGAAACCATCCGCAAGCCCGCGAGCCAGCATGGCCGTCACAAGAAACAGTCGGGCGGCCACGGCCAGTTCGGCGATGTGGTGATCGAGATCAGGCCGCTGGCACGCGGCGAGGGTTTCAGGTTCGAGGACAAGATCGTCGGCGGCGCCATTCCCCGGCAGTGGATCCCGGCAGTCGAGCAGGGCGTGCGCGATGCGATGATGAGCGGGCCGTTCGGCTTCGAGGTTGTCGATGTCGCGGTGGCGCTGGTCGACGGCAGTTTCCACAGCGTCGACAGTTCCGAACTCGCTTTTCGTACCGCCGGGCGGATCGCCATGAGCGAAGCGCTGGCAGCGGCCGCACCCTATCTGCTCGAGCCGATCGCGCATGTGACGGTGCATGCGCCCGGCAGCGCCACGTCGCGGATCACCTCTGCGGTCGCGACGCGGCGCGGGCAGATGCTCGGCATGACCCCGCAGGACGGGTGGTCGCGCTGGGACAGGATCGAGGTGATGCTCCCCGAAGCCGAACTGCACGGGCTGGAGGCCGAGCTTCGCTCGCTCAGCCAGGGCATGGCTCGTTATGAGGCGCGCTTCGATCACCTCGCCGAGGTAACCGCCAAGCTCGCAGACGGGATCGTCCATCAACGGGCGCACGAGCCGGCCTGAGGTCCGCCGAGCCGGATCGGCCTCATCCGGCTCAGGACGAGAAGGAAAATCGCCGCGACCAGAACCGACGAGGCCAAAGAATATCGTGGACGGAATCGCACCCCAGTCCACCGTGCCGCGCGAGCAACGCATGAAGTGCATGCGGAGGGGTGGATGCCGGAACAAGCCCGGCATGACGGAACATGGTTTCCGGATTCACTTGGCCGCTGTCATAAAATCGCAATACCTACTATGTTAGTAGGATATTCAGATGAGCGAGGCGAATCGTCTACCTCCAACCTTCCCCGACCACCCGGTCTGGGCGTCGCTCTCCCGTTATACCATCGGCCCCGAGGATGCGGCCTTACCCTTTGCGGCGCGGCTCGCGCGCGAGAATGGCTGGAGCGCTGCTTATTCGTCGCGGGTGATCGAGGAATATAAGCGCTTCTGCTTCCTCGCCGTGACAGGCGACAGCGAGGTCACGCCCTCCGATGCGGTCGACCAGGCCTGGCATCTCCATCTCACCTATAGCCGGGATTATTGGGAGCGTTTCTGCCCGGAAATCCTCAACTGCCAGCTCCATCACGGCCCGACTACGGGCGGCGGGACGGAGCGACATCGCTATTTCGAGCAATATGCCGGGACCCTCAAACGCTATGAGGAGGTTTTCGGCGCGCTTGCGCCACCCGATATCTGGCCGGGCGCGGCACGGCGCCTGACCGACGATCCCAGAGCGCGCCGGGTCCATCCCCGCGACGCCTTCATCATTCCCAAAACGACCGCGCGCCTCCTGCTTCTACTCGCTGGGGCGGCCATCGGCATTGGGGCAATCGCCCATGTCCTGTTCTGGTAGAGGAGCACATTGTCATGTCACTCGGTCCCTTTGATCTGACCGGCGGACCCTTTCTCGAACTCTACGTCGTCCTGCTCGGCATCGCGATCATCGCCGGCTTTATCATCCCGGGCTGGCTCCGCCCCGACGGCTATGCGGGCCGGGTCACCGACCCCGATGAACTCGCCTATCTCGCCGGCGGTGAGGCGCGTTTCGCCGATGCAGTGGTTGCCGGCCTGCTGGCGGCACGCTCCCTCGTCATGATCGGCAAGAAAGGCTTCCACGCTCAGATGCGCGATGCCGGCCGGACCGCAGCCGAGCGCAGCGTCCTCGCCCTGCCGGGCGAGCTGAGCTGGCCGAAGATCGTCCGCACGCTCCAACCCGAGGCCGAGCCGATCGGGCGCAGGCTCGTCGCCGACGGCCTGATGATGGATGCGGGGCTCATCCAGCAGATGCGGTTCTGGCAGACCTTGCCTTATTTTCTGCTCTTCAGCTTCGGTATGATCAAATTGATGATCGGAGAGGCGCGCCACCGCCCGGTCGGCTTTCTGGTCCTGTTCCTGCTCGTGACCGCGATCCTGGCGGCGATCCGCTGGTTCGCCGTAGAGCGCCGAACCCAGGGCGGCCTCGCTGCGCTCGACCACGCACGATCCGGTGCTGAAAGACTGAGGCTGGCGCCGACCGCGCCCGAGGCCGGCCTCGCGGTTGCACTGTTCGGCACGGTTGTGCTGGCCGGCTCGGGCTGGTCGGACTTCCACCAACTTCGCACCGCGAAGGCGGGCGATGGCGGTGGTTGGAGCGGTTGTAGCGGCAGTTCGGGCGGCGACGGCGGTGGCGGTTGTGGCGGCGGCGGATGCGGCGGGGGAGGGTGCGGTGGCTGCGGGAGCTGATGTGGCGCTGACCAGCTCCGAACCCCGTGGAAGCTCGCTTGAAACATCATCGACGTGAAGCGCCGGTTATAAAATCGTAATGCCTGCTATGTCAGTAGGGTACTCAGAATGAATGAGAAGACTCTTCTGCCCCTGGCGTATCGCGGTCATCCGGTCTGGGTGTCGCTTTCCCGTTACAGCATCGGCCCCGAGGACGCGGCCTTGCCCTTTGCCGGGCGGCTCGCGCGCGAAAATGGCTGGAGCGCCGCTTATGCAGAGCGGGTGATCGAGGAATATAAGAGATTCTGTTTCCTTGCCGTAACCAACGATGAGGAGTTCACACCCTCCGACGCGGTCGACCAGGCCTGGCATCTCCATCTCACCTATAGTCGGGACTATTGGGAGCGTTTTTGCCCCGATATTCTCGGCCGATCGTTCCATCATAGCCCGACGGCGGGCGGCGGCGCTGAACGGCATCGCTTCTTCGAACAATATGCCGAGACCTTGAAACGCTATGAACAGGTCTTTTGCGAGCCAGCGCCAACGGATATCTGGCCGAGCGCAGCCCGGCGGCTGATCGAGGATCCGAAAGCCCGCCGCGTCCATCCGCGCGACGCCTTCATCGTCTCCAAAACCACGGCGCGCCTCCTGTTTCTGGTCGCAGGCGCCGTCGTTGCGCTTGGGATCATTGCCCATTTCGTGCTCCGGTAAAGGAGCCCAATAACCATGTCGCTTGGACTCTATGACCTGGCCAGCAGACCCTTTCTCGAACTCTATATCGTCCTGCTCGCCCTTACGATCGTCGCCGGCTTTCTCATCCCGCGCTGGCTCAAGCGTGAGGGCCATCCGGGTCTGGTCACCGATATTGGCGAGCTTGCCTATCTCGCGGGTGGGATGGCGCGCTTCACCGATACAGTGGTGGCCCATCTGCTCGCTACGCGCGCGCTCGCCATGGTCGGCAAGAAGGGCTTTCAAGCCCTGACACGCGGCGTCGGCCGGACCGAAATCGAGCTGACCGTCCTCGCTTTGCCCGGCGAGCTGAGCTGGAAAGAGATATCCCAGTCGCTCGAACCCTATGCCGAGCCGATCGAGCGCAGGCTGGTCGCCGACTGGCTGCTGATGGATACCAGGCAGACACGGCAGATGCGCTTCTGGCAGACATTGCCCTATTTCCTGCTGCTCCCTTTCGGGTGGATCAAAGTGATCGTCGACGAGATGCGCCATCGCCCGGTCGGCTTTCTGGTTCTGCTGCTGATCCTGACCGCGATCCTGGCGCTGATCCGCTGGTCCGCGGTCGACCGCCTGACCCGGGGCGGCCATGCGGCGCTCAAGGGCGCGAGGAACAAGGCCGCTAGGCTGAAGCTGGCCCCGACCCCTAAGGAGACCGATCTTGCAGTAGCCCTGTTCGGCACCGTGGTCCTGGTCGCATCGGGCTGGTCGGGCTTCCATGAGTTTCGCACCGCGAGACTGGGCGGTGGTGGCAGGTCTCGCGGCGACGGCGGCGGGTGCGGCGGTTGTTAAGCTGAGGTCAGCGTCGGGCGGGCAGGAATTTCGGAAACCGGAGCGCTGTTGCTGACAGCAGCGCGACCACCAGGCCGACCGGGAAAATCTCCAGAAACGTCATCGGAATCCGGAATAGCGGATTGGCATATTGTACCCGCATCGCGTCGAGCTCGGCCGCCTTGCGCGCCAGCGCGGCGCCACTCAAGCCCGCCGCCTTGGCATGACGCAGGATCCCGGCGGTATAGCTGTCCATGAAACTGTAGTTGGTCGCCGCAAGATAGACTTCCCACAGCAGCGCATAGGCCACGCCGGCAGCCACCGCGATGGCGAGGCCAAGGCCGAGGGCGGGCAGGAACCTGATGACGCCGCCCCGCTCGACATCGCGGTAGCGCTTCATCCCGACGAATATGAAAGTCAGGATGACGAGCATGACGAGATAGCCGAACCAGAGCTGGTGCACCGCGCTCAGATGGTCCTGAAGTGTGAATCCGGCGATCAGGACTGCGCAGGTCGCCAGGCCGGACAGCAATCCATAGGCGGCGGTATATCTGAGAATCGGGTTCATCGTCGGCGTCTCCCTTTTGTGTCGAGATGCGCCCGGGATAAGGTCGCCACGGCGCCTCGCGCTATCGCCCGAATGGGTGATTTCGGGAGGATCACCCGCATTTCTATTCTATAAGCGCAAGCCAGCGCGCTTTTTCGATCGCCTGGATCCGGCGTTGCACATCGAGCTTCTCATAGACCCGTGCGACATGGGTCTTGATGGTGTTCGGAGAGATTCCCAGCCGCCGCGCCATCTCCTTGTTCGATTGGCCCGAGGCGAGCAGTTCCAGGATCTCGCATTCGCGCGCGGTGAGCCCAAGCGACCGGATCGCCGCTTCGTTGCGCTGAAACGCTCCGCCGGCCGGGCGTGGCGTCAGCTTGGTGCCGGCCCAAAGGCCGAGGCTGATAAAGCCGATCGCCAGCAGCACGATATAGATGTCGGTCGAGAAGAGCTTAACGGCATAGGAATATTGCAGCCACTCGAGCGCGGTCGCTGCCAGCGCCAGTGCCAGCGCATAGAGAATGACTATCCTCGTCATATGTTCAGGCTGCCAGAAAAGCCCGGAACTCTCCAGCGCCGCCGTTCCAAACCGGGAGCGCCAGTTCAAGTCGGCGACACGCGGGAAATGTACCCGATCAGGCCCATTTTTCCAGGGGCCGCGCCGATTTGGGCTGCGCGCGCGAAAGAGGGCCAATGCGTTCGCGCAGCGCCATACAGGGCAGTTCGACCGTCCGGTGCAGCAGGATCGCGAGGCCGATCGCGCTGCCGAACTCGCCGATTGCGATTACCAGCGGATTGACCATGCCGAATCTCTGAAGCGTGATTGACGCGATATTCCCGACGAAGATGTGCCAGATATAAAGCGGATAGGCGATGCGACCGAGTGCAGCCATGAGGCGCATTGGCCGCGTGAGCGCACCGCCGACTTCGAAATCGCTCGCCGCGATAACCAGAGGCACGGCGGTGACCCAGGCCAAGGTCAAATCGATGCTCCCGTATTGCAACGCGTCGAAATTGCATGCCATGATGGAGGCGCCGGAAATTGCGGCAAGGATCAACAATATACGCCATCGCTGCAGAGAGGCGAACAGGTCCGGCCGATATCGCTTCACTGCCGCAAGCAGCACGCCTGCCGTCAGGGCGTCGAGGCGAAACTGGGATTGCCTGTGTAAATGCATCCATGGGATATTGCAGGCGGCCGCGCCGAACCGCAGCACGCTTACTGCAATAATCAGCCCAGCGAGCGCGCCGAAGATTTGACGAGGAGATGCGGCGCGCGCCAACCAGGGCAGCGCTATCGCGGCGAGAAGATAGAAATGTTCCTCCACAGCGAGCGACCATAAGTGGTTGCGGGAATGATCGCTGTAGTTCTGGATATGCAGCAGAACCGGCCACACGCCGCTCCAGCCGATACCCCCCAGCGCCATCGCCGCCACATATAGATACAGGATCGGCCATAGCCTGAACGCACGTCGCAGCAGGAATCGGCGCCAGTCGAATCCGGCGGGCGCCGCGTTCTCCGCCAATATAATGCCGCCGACCAGAAAGCCACTGAGGACAAAAAACAGTTCGACCCCGATCCAGCCCGTCGTCCGAAATGGCGTTAGGAGCGCGTCGACTGCGCCCACGCCGACCGGTTGATTGAAATGGAAAAGGAGGACGACGAGGATTGCAATACCGCGAACTGCATCAAGCCCGATCTGCCGCTCCCCTCCCATCGCCCATTCTCTAAGATCGAACGCTTAAGTTTCGCTTACGGTTAGCTATGTCCCATGCCATCGGCCGACAGTCGCCCGACCGCATTTGTGCCAATCGGCTGACTGTGCGGCTGAATTCGAATCCATCGTCGCCCGTCCCCCCGCTAACGGCCTCGTCAATCAGGCCGGCGTCCCGAACGGCAGGATAGTCTCATACCGCGCCAGTTCCGGCGCCCCGATTACGTCAGCGCCTCGCCGCAACAGGAAAGCATGCCGCACGATCTCCGCCTGTTGCTCGATGCCGTAGCGATGCAGCGCCAGGCCTGGGCGGATCGCATAGTCGTATCGACAAAAGGGATGCCGCACGATCGGCAGGAAAATGCCCTTCTGATGCTGCCAGACATGGACCATCTCGTGAATGAAGAGCCCCTGGTCACCGAGATTGCCGGTCGCGAAATCCGTGCGGTAGCGTGTGCCGCCTGGGTGGAAATGGATCGAGCCGGTTGGCGCCATTACCGTATCGCGCGGCTGGAAGAACGCCCATTTGCGCAGCACGATGCGGACCCGTGCATAGTCGATCGCGTCGCCGAACATCGATCGGCCAAGCGCAACCTCCCCGTCGGTCAGCGGGCGGTCCATGGCGGTCGCGGCTATGGCGCCGGATCGCCCGCCGCGATCACCTTCGCGGCATATTCGATGCGCAGGCCATCTGCGAAGGTGAAGACCAGCGGCATTGTCCGGCCCGGCACGATGGTCGGGTTCACATCGTACAGCATCACATGCTTGCCGCCGGGCGCGAATATGATTTTCGACGCGGCGGGCAGCGCGACATGATCGAGCGGCTTCATCGACGCCATATTGCCCTTCTGCATCGACTCGTGGAGCTCGGCCCGAATCGCGACCTCGCTCGTCACGCTGACCAGGGTCGCGTCGGTCGCGCCGCCATGCAGCGTGAAATAGGCGATCGCGGGATGCCTCGGCACAGCCGATAGCCGGACATAGCCATCGCTCACATAAATCGCCTTGGGCTGGCACCCGGTGAGCGCCAGCAGGACCGCGAGAAAGGCCAGGATACGCATCAGATTCTCTCGCTTTGGGAAAATGAGTCTCGATCCTAGGGAGTCGAAAATCTTGCGGCAAGCGAAAGCCCCCCTATATCGCCGGGGTTAGTGCGCTGCGTTGCCCAGCCGGGGACGCAGTCTAAAGGCAATTTTTTGTAAAGACGGGGGCCGAAGAGGACCATGGCTAAAGTTATTGGAATCGATCTGGGTACGACCAACAGCTGCGTTGCAGTGATGGAAGGCGGCAAGCCGAAGGTGATCGAAAATGTCGAGGGCGCGCGTACTACGCCGTCGATCGTCGCCTTCGCCAAGGATGGCGAGCGACTGGTAGGCCAGCCGGCCAAGCGTCAGGCGGTGACCAATCCGGAAAACACGATTTTCGCGGTGAAGCGCCTGATCGGCCGCCGCTTCGACGATCCGGTGACCAAGAAGGACACCGAGCTGGTTCCGTATCACATCGTGAAGGGCCAGAATGGCGACGCATGGGTGCAGGCCGGCGGCAAGGATTATTCGCCGTCGCAGATCAGCGCCTTTACGCTCCAGAAGATGAAGGAAACCGCTGAGGCCTATCTCGGCGAGACCGTCACCCAGGCCGTGATCACGGTTCCGGCCTATTTCAACGACGCGCAGCGCCAGGCGACCAAGGACGCCGGCCAGATCGCCGGCCTCGAGGTGCTCCGCATCATCAACGAGCCGACGGCTGCCGCGCTGGCTTATGGCCTCGACAAGCAGGACGGCAAGACGATCGCTGTCTACGATCTCGGCGGTGGTACGTTCGACATCTCGATCCTCGAGATCGGTGACGGCGTGTTCGAGGTGAAGGCCACCAACGGCGACACCTTCCTCGGCGGCGAGGATTTCGACGACAAGCTGCTGCGCTTCCTTGCAGAAGATTTCCGCAAGGCCGAAGGCATTGACCTGACCAAGGACAAGCTCGCCCTGCAGCGTCTGAAGGAAGGCGCCGAAAAGGCGAAGATCGAGCTCAGCTCGGCTGCGACCACCGAGGTCAACCTGCCCTTCATCACCGCCGATCAGAACGGCCCGAAGCATCTGGTGAAGACGATCACCCGCGCCGATCTGGAGCGGCTGGTCGACGATCTGATCCAGCGCACCCTCGAGCCGTGCCGCAAGGCGCTGGCCGATGCGGGCGTCAAGGCGGCCGACATCGCCGAGGTCGTCCTGGTCGGCGGCATGACGCGCATGCCCAAGGTTCGCCAGGTCGTGAAGGAGTTCTTCGGCAAGGAGCCGCATTCGGGCGTCAACCCCGATGAGGTCGTCGCCATGGGCGCCGCGATCCAGGCCGGCGTGCTGCAGGGCGACGTCAAGGACGTGCTGCTGCTCGACGTGACCCCGCTGAGCCTCGGCATCGAGACGCTTGGCGGCGTGTTCACCCGGATGATCGATCGCAACACCACGATCCCGACCAAGAAGAGCCAGGTCTATTCGACGGCTGACGACAATCAGCAGGCGGTGACGATCCGGGTCTTCCAGGGCGAGCGCGAGATGGCGGCCGACAACAAGATGCTCGGCCAGTTCGATCTGGTCGGTATCCCGCCGGCGCCGCGCGGCGTGCCGCAGATCGAGGTCACCTTCGACATCGACGCCAACGGCATCGTCAACGTGTCCGCCAAGGACAAGGGCACCGGCAAGGAGCAGCAGATCCGCATCCAGGCCTCGGGTGGTCTGTCGGATCGCGACATCGATCAGATGGTCCGCGATGCCGAGCAGTTCGCCGAGGAGGACAAGAAGCGCCGTGCGGCGGCCGAGGCGAAGAATAACGCCGAAAGCCTGATCCACACCACTGAGCGTCAGCTCGCCGAGCATGGCGACAAGGTCGATGCCAGCCTGAAGGGCGAGATCGAGGCTGCGGTCGCGGCTGCCAAGACGGCAGTCGAAGGCGGCGATGCCGACGACATGAAGGCAAAGGCTGAAGCCCTGGCTCAGGTCGCGATGAAGCTCGGCCAGGCGATCTACGAGAAGCAGGCGGCGTCTGAAGCTTCGCCTGCCGGTGAAGCCGCTCCCGAGGCACCCGCCGAGGACGTGGTCGACGCGGAGTTCTCCGAAGTCGACGATACCAAGGCATAATTTGAATGTGTCCTGCCCGTCACTCCCGCAAATGCGGGAATCCCGCTTCTTTTTCTGGTTCTTATAGGCGAGAAGAGCAGCGAGACTTCGGCGTCTACCGGGGTGACGGGACAGGGGGCGGGGGCCCAAGATGACGACCGACGTTGATTTCTACGAACTGCTTGAATGCGAGCGCACTGCGGACGAGGCGACTATCAAGGCGTCGTATCGCAAACTCGCGATGAAATATCACCCGGACAAGAATGACGGGTGCAAGGACAGCGAATCGCGCTTCAAGGCGATCAGCGAGGCCTATGACTGCCTGAAGGATCCGCAGAAGCGGGCGGCCTATGACCGGTTCGGCCATGCCGCCTTCAGAAACGGCGCTGGCGCCGGTGGCGGCGCGCAGGATTTCGGCGGCTTCAGCGACATTTTCGAGAATATCTTTGGCGAGTTCATGGGCGGCGGCCAGCGTGCGGCGCGCGGGCCGCGCCGCGGCGCGGATTTGCGCTACGACATGGAGATCACGCTCGAAGACGCCTTCCGCGGCAAATCGACTGAAGTCACGGTCGATGTGTCGGCGGCGTGCGATGCCTGTACGGGCACGGGCGCGACGCCGGGCACCAGTGCCAAATCCTGCGGCACCTGCGCCGGCCAGGGCAAGGTCCGCGCCCAGCAGGGATTCTTCGTGGTCGAGCGGACCTGCCCGATCTGCCACGGCGCCGGCCAGGTCATCGCCGATCCGTGCAGCGCCTGCCGCGGCGAGGGCCGGGTCGAAAAGACCAAGACGCTTACCGTCAACATTCCCCCCGGCGTCGATGAGGGTACCCGCGTGCGCCTGACCGGCGAGGGCGAGGCCGGGATGCGCGGGGCGCCTCCGGGCGATCTCTACATCTTCCTCCATGTCGCGCGGCACGCGCTGTTCGAGCGTGAGGGTACGACCTTGTATGCGCGCGCGCCGATCAGCTTCACCACGGCGGCATTGGGCGGCGAGATCACCATTCCGAGCCCGGATGGCGAGCGCCACGCGATCAAGATCCCGGCAGGCGTCCAGTCGGGCCGCGAGCTTCGCCAGCGTGGTGCCGGCATGCCGGTGCTGCAGGGGCGGGGACGCGGCGATCTTGTGGTCCGGATCGAAGTCGAGACGCCGACCAAGCTCACCACGAAGCAGCGCGAGTTGCTCGAGCAGTTCCGCGCGACCGAAACCGGCGAACAGAATCCGCAGACGACCGGTTTCTTCAAGAAAGTGAAGGGCGCCTGGGGCTAGGCTCCGGACTCAATCAGCACCAGAATATGATGGCAGCGGCGAGGAAGACGCCGGCCATGTAGTTGACTGCGAGCTTGTCGTAGCGGGTGGCGATGCGTCGCCAGTCCTTGA
>Ga0068858_100002917_pt1 | contig 17205 bp, 18 predicted proteins | sample KBSSwiS12_FD_66589 | JGI IMG/M metagenome (GOLD analysis project Ga0068858, IMG submission 66589) | Switchgrass rhizosphere microbial communities from Kellogg Biological Station, Michigan, USA - KBS Switchgrass S1-2 | ecosystem: Host-associated > Plants > Roots > Rhizosphere > Soil ...
CCGGCGTTGAACAGCGCGAGCGGATCGGCGAGGTCCGGCGGCAGGGTGATCAATGGCCGTGGCTGGGCTGGGCGGGCGACCATCCAGCCGTGCCCGCGCATCGCCTCGGCCAGCGCCGGCACCAGCGGAGAATTCGCCGGAACCCGGTCGAAATCGAGCGGCCGGGCGTCGCGGGCCAGCTCGCGGGCAAGCAGGTCCATTGGCTCGCCTTGCGCATCGACCGGCTCGAACACCTCGCGGCTGCCCACCACCCGCCAGCGAGCGAACGGCCCGCGTGCGCGGCACAGCGGCAGGCTCGCCTCCGCCCCGTCGCCAGAGCGGACCGCCACCGGTCGGAGAATCGCATCGGCGAGGAAGGTCTCCGTAACCGCGTCGCGAAAGGCGGGCAGCTGCGTCGGCAGCGTCGCACCCCCGCCCGGCTCGGCGGGGCAGGGAGCGGCGAGCGGCGCCGGTTCGCTGAACTTCGCGGGCTTCATTGGCTGCGTCCCGTAGGCTTCCCCCATCGGGCTCTAGCGCGGCAGGCTCAAGGAATGGTTACGCGGCCTAACCCCGACTTAACCACTCGGGCGGTATGGCCGGCACCGGTCGCGCCGCCTTGCCTGTTGGAAGTCCCTCGATGTCCATCCCCGCGCTGACCGTCGCACTGAGCGTCTACAACGGCGGGCGCTATCTGTCGGAGGCGATCGCCAGCGTCCGCGGGCAGACTTTCGCCGATTTCGAATTCCTCATCCTCGACGACGGCTCGACCGACGAGACCGCCGCGATCATTGCCCGCCATGCGGCCGAGGACCCGCGCATCCGCCCGATCTCGCGCGAGAACCGCGGCCTCGTCGCCTCGCTCAACCAGTTGCTGCACGAGGCGCGCGCGCCAGTGATCGCCCGGATGGACGCCGACGACCGCTGCCACCCGGAACGGTTCGCCCGCCAGCTCGCCTTCCTCGCCGCGCATCCCGATCACGGCGTTGTCGGCTGCTGGAACGATCACATCGACGAGGCCGGCCGCCCCTGCGAGATCGACGGGCCCGACCACGCCACCGACCATTCCGGCATCCTCGCGATGATCGCCGCCGGGCTCACCCCGCTGTCGCACCCCACGGTGTGCTATCGCCGCGATGTCGTGCAGGCGGTGGGGGGCTACCACCCTGCCTTCCGCCACTGCGAAGACTACGACCTGTGGCTGCGGCTGGCCTCGCGCACCCGCATTGCGAACCTGCCCGAGCGCCTGCTGTCCTACCGCCGTCACGAGGGACAGGTGTCGAGCCGCCACGTCATCGAACAGACCATGGGGGCGGCGGTTGCCAGGCTCGCCTGGCGCGAGCGCGAGGCGGGGCGGCCCGATCCGACCGAGCAGCTCGACCGGCTCCCGCCGCTTGCAGATCTCGATACGCTGTTCGGTCGGGCCGGCGTCGGCCGTGGCGTGCGGGCAGAGGTCGTCCAGGCCCTGGTCTATTCCGAGGCCTGCGCCAGCGAGGCCTGGCTGGCGTTCGCGGCCGGACATTTGCGCGACGGCGGCGTGCGCACCGGACTGTGGCGAACGGCGGGGCGACTGGTGCGCCTCGGCCAGCCGCGCGCGGCGCTGCGATTGGCGAGGAGCCTGCTTGCGCCGGTCGGCTCCGGGATCAGCCCCGTCTGAGGGACCGCGCGAAGGCCAGCACTTCGCCAGCCAGCCGCTGCTGCCCGCCGTCTCCGTCCATCAGGATATCGGTGCGCAGCAGGGCCGGGCCCGCGCCCCCCACCGGGAAGTCCACCGGGTCTCCATTGTCGATCACCAGCCCGTCGATCAGCGGGCCGAAGTGGTCAGCGATCGCTGCCGGTCCTGGTTCGATCCCCAGCTCGCGCAAGATCTTGGCGGCGGGTCCCTTGATCGCCTGACCCGCAATGAACGGCGAGACCGCGACACACGGGACGGCGCGGCGGCGCAGCGCCTCGCTGATTTCCGCGACGGCAAGGATCGGGGCAAGGCTGAGCAGCGGGTTCGACGGTGCGATCAGGATCGCCTCGAGCGCCGGATCGGCCAGCGCGGCGAGGACCTCCGGGTGCGCCCGCGCGCTCTCCGCCCCGGCGAAGCGGATCGAACGGAACACCGGCTCGCAGCGGCGGCGCACGAAATAGTCCTGGAAATCGAGCTCGCCCTCGTCGGTCATCACCTTGGTCCGCAGCGGATCGTCGGTCACCGGCAGGATGCGCTGGACGATCCCGCGCTGCGCGGCAAAGTCGGCCACGATGGCCGAAAGCGGCTCGCCTGCGTTCAGCCGGTGGGTGCGCAGGATATGGGTGGCAAGGTCGCGGTCGCCGAGGTTGAACCAGTCCGGCCCGCCCAGCTTCCTGATCGCGTCCATGAACGACCAGGTCTCGCCCACCTGGCCCCAGCCGAGTTCGCGGTTGTTGAGGTTGGCGAGGGTGTAGGTGACCGTGTCGAGGTCCGGGCAGATGCGGAGGCCAAGGTGGTCGAAATCGTCGCCCACGTTCACCGCGACAGTCAGCTCGCCAGCGCCCAGCAGCGCGGCAAGACCATTGGCAAAGCGCGCGCCGCCCACGCCCCCGGCCAGGACGACGATCACGGGAACAGGTCCAGCGCGCGCGGGCGGACGAGGTCGGCGGCGGTTCCCGTTGCGGCGGGGAGGGCAAGGCCCCGGATCAGCACGGCCGGCGTGCCCTCGGCGGCTTGTCCCATGACCAGCGAGGCGGCGGCGGCGATCTCGTCGCCGAGCCCGAGCTCGCTCGTCTCGAGTGTGCGGCCATAGAGGTCGGGCCGGCCGCGCAGGTCGAGCAGTGCGGGGAAGCCCGCGACGCCGATCGCCGTGCCCAGCGTTCCGTTTCGCCACGCCCGCCCGAGGCTGTCGATGATCACGACCGCGACGGTCTTGCCCGTCCGCTCGGCAACCGCGGCGCGCAGGCGCTGGCAGGTGGCGTCGGGGTCGAGCGGGAGCAGCAGGGCCGCCGCGCCGCCGTCATGGTCGACGTTGGACTGGTCGATCCCGGCATTGGCCAGCACCAGCCCCAGCCGATGGCGCACGATGATCACGCCCGGACGCACCCGCATGACCTCGTCCGCCTCGGCGAGGATCAGCTCCACCAGCCGCGGGTCCTTGGCGCACTGCTCCCCGAGCTCGATCGCCCGCGGCCCTGCGGTGACGCTCTCCAGGGCGATCAGCCGCCCCTCGGCCTTTGAAACGATCTTCTGCGCCAGCACCAGCACGTCGCCGTCGGCAAGGGTTGCGCCCGTCTGTTCGAGCGCGCCGCACAGCACGGCGGCGAGATCGTCACCCGCCGCGATCAGCGGGATGCCGGCAAGCGGGGTCAGGGTGACGGGGGCCGGGAAATTCATCGTGGCGGGTCTATTGCGGTTTTTGCCCGCCTTCACCAGCCCCTGCGCGCCAATACGCAATCCGCGCCATTGGCAGGCGTGGACCTTGGGCAGACCTTCCCCGCAGCAAGGGGGACCGCATGCGCGAGGCCGGGCCAGGGGATTTCTCAAGAGCGGGACGCCGCGCCGTGCTGCGCGGCGCGGGCAGTTTCGCCGCTATGGCCGGGCTGCAGGCCTGCGCGCCGGGCGGCGGCGGGGTGGCAAGCGCGGGGTCGCCGCCATCAGCCACGGGCCGCCCGCCCAGCCTCGTGCCGCTGCGCGCCACGCTCGACCAGCTGATCGACGTCAAGTGCTGCATCCGCCCGTTGCGCGCTGCCGGGCCGAATCTCGGCACCGAGGTGATCGGCGATACGCTGATCGTCCACAACTACGGGCATGGCGGCTCGGGCTGGTCGCTGTCGTGGGGTTCGGCCGAGATCGCGGTCGGCAAGGCGCTCTCGGTCCTGCCTGAGGAAATCGCCGTGGTCGGCTGCGGGATCATCGGGCTGACCTCCGCCGTGGTCGCCCAGCGCGCCGGCCTGAAGGTCACCATCTACGCGCGCGAACTGATCCAGCGCACCCGCTCGTTCCGGGCCAGCGGCTCGTTCACGCCCGACAGCCGCGTCGCGTTGGCCGAACCCGCCGGCCCGCAGTTCGGCGATACCTGGGAGCGCATGGCGCGCTTGTCGTGGAAGGCGTTCCGCACCTATCTCGGGTTGCCCGGCAATCCGGTCGAGTTCGTCGATTCCTACGCGCTGTCCGACAAGCCGATCGAGAAGCGCCACTGGCCCGCCGATCCTGCGATCACCGGCAGCTTCGCGACCGCCGGAGCGCCGCAACAGAACTCCGAGTTCGCGCACTACAACGAACGCATCAAGGACATCATGCCCCAGGCGGTCGACATTCCCGCCGCCGAGAACCCGTTCCCCGTTGCCTACGCCCAGCGGCAGAGCGCGATGCACTTCAATTTCGCCAGCTATGGCCACACCCTGCTCAGCGAATTCTTCGAGCGCGGCGGGCACTTCGTGAACCGCGATTTCCACTCCCGGGCAGAACTGGCCGCGTTGCCCCAGAAGGTCGTGATCCACGCCACCGGCTATGCCGCGCGCGACCTGTGGGGCGACCGGACGATCATCCCCGTCCGCGGCCAGACCGGCTGGCTCGTTCCGCAGCACGAAGCCAATTACGGCGTGCGCTATCGCAACGTGTCGCTGCTTTCGAAGGGCGACGGGGTAGTTGTCATGAACAATAATCCGGACATCGGCGAGATGCTCGGCGTCGGCAATTCGCTCGAACTGCCCGATCGTTCGGCCATCGAGGAGGGGCTGGCGATCATCGCCCCGGTGCTGCGCGTGCGGGGGGCCTGAGATGACCGTCGCACGCAAGGCCGCCGCGGCGCTGGTGGCGGCGGGAATGGCCGGCTCGGCGCTCGCCGCTGCTCGCGGCCCCGCGGCTGAGGGCGGCTTCTACACCGCGCAACAGGCCAGCGACGGCTCCGCGCTCTATGCCGAGCGCTGCGCCGCGTGCCACGGCCCCGCGCTCGAAGGCACTTGGGAAATCCCCGCGCTCACCGGCAAGTTCGTCGCCAACTGGGCCGGGCGGCCGGTGGGCGATCTCAAGGCCTATGTGGCCCGCGCGATGCCACAGTTCGCTCCCGGTTCGCTCGCCCCCGACGAGACCGACCGCATCGTCGCCTACCTGCTCTCGGCCAACGGCTGGCCGTCCGGCGCGACGCCGCTCGGCTCAGGCGCCACGCTCGACCGTCGCCTGCCGGCGCCGGGCCCGCGCGGCATGGCTGCGGCCGCTGCGGCGAAACCCGGAGAATTGTAAAATTTCTGCAAGCGGGGTGCCGGGAGGGGTGGCTCGCCGGCATTGCGAAATCATCCGCGTACCGGGAGCAAGTTTGGACATCCCCTCGTCAGGCTTGTGCGGGCCTTTCCGGCCTCTTCGCCTGTCGGCGTTCTTGTGCGCCTGGCGGGGGATAGCGCTGCCGCGATCCGGGTGCAAGTGAAACCCCGTGCTGGCGAACACGAAATAACCGCGGAAATTCAACGTTCTGCGGAAATTGGTGGGATTTTGCAAATAACCCCGTCCGCAACTGCTGTGCGTCGGCCCTGCAAGTCGGGGCGCTGGACGCCGGGGGGCTGCCGCGGCTATCCCGTGCCAACCGAATTCCCGCCCATCCGTACACCCCACCAAGGACCTGCCCGATGAAGACCCGCGCCGCCGTCGCCTTCGCCCCGAACCAGCCGCTCGAGATCGTCGAACTCGATCTGGAAGGCCCCCGGGCGGGCGAAGTGCTGATCGAGATCATGGCGACGGGCGTCTGTCACACCGACGCCTATACGCTCGACGGGCTCGACAGCGAGGGCAAGTTCCCCTGCATCCTCGGCCACGAGGGCGCGGGCGTCGTCCGCGAGGTCGGACCGGGGGTGACCAGCGTCAAGCCCGGCGATCACGTGATCCCGCTCTACACGCCCGAATGCCGCCAGTGCAAATCGTGCCTCTCGGGCAAGACCAACCTGTGCACCGCCATCCGCGCCACCCAGGGGCAGGGCGTCATGCCCGACGGGACCAGCCGCTTCTCCTACCGCGGCGAGACCATCTGGCACTACATGGGCTGCTCAACCTTCTCGAACTTCACCGTCCTGCCCGAGATCGCCGTCGCGAAGATCCGCGAGGACGCCCCATTCCAGACCTCGTGCTACATCGGCTGCGGGGTGACGACGGGGGTCGGCGCGGTGGTCAACACCGCCAAGGTCACCCCTGGCGCCAACGTCATCGTGTTCGGCCTCGGCGGGATTGGGCTGAACGTGATCCAGGGCGCGCGGCTGGTCGGCGCGGACCGGATCATCGGCGTCGATCTCAACGAGGCCAAGGCCGAATGGGGCCAGCGCTTCGGGATGACCGCGTTCTACAACCCGACCGGCAAGTCCACCGCCGAAGTCGTCGCCGATCTGGTCGCGATGACCGATGGTGGCGCGGATTACACCTTCGACTGCACCGGCAACACCGAAGTCATGCGCCAGGCGCTCGAGGCATGCCACCGCGGCTGGGGCGTCTCGACCGTGATCGGCGTGGCCGAAGCCGGCAAGGAGATCAGCACGCGCCCGTTCCAGCTGGTGACGGGCCGCGTGTGGAAAGGCTCGGCCTTCGGCGGCGCCAAGGGCCGCACTGATGTGCCCAGGATCGTGGACTGGTACATGAACGGCAAGATCGAGATCGACCCGATGATCACCCACGTGCTCAAGCTCGAGGAGATCAACCGCGCGTTCGACCTCATGCATGCGGGCGAGAGCATCCGCTCGGTGGTGGTCTTCTAACCCGTCGGGCTAGCCCCGCGGCCTGCCTCCTGCCTGAGGCGCGGCAGGTTGGCGGGCGAGCATCCGCCCGAGAATGAACGCGCGCTCCTTGGTGCCCGACCAGTCGCGCGAGGGGTGTGTGCGCATCTGTTCGAGCAGGCTGGTCAGTTCGCTGCCCAGTTCTTCGCGTCGTGAGGCAGAGGTGGTCATCGTATGGCTCCTTCCGGTGCTTCCGAAAGGAACGCGCGACCGGGCCGGCAGGTCCGCTCAGTCGCGCATGTGCTCGTAGGCGGCGACCACTTCGGCGAGGATCGAGAGCGCCAGCGTGTTCGCGTCGCGCGCGTTGGGGATGAGCCCCACCGGGCTGCGCAGCCGCGCCAGGCTTGCCGCATCGTGGCCCATCGCCGCCAGTCGCTCGGCCCGGGCCTCGCGCGCGGTCCTGCCGCCCTGCGCGCCGACGTAGAACGCGGGCGAACGCAACGCCCAGTCGGCCAGCGCGGGCTCCCACTCGTGATCGTGGAACAACAGCACCACCGCGCTCCACGGATCCAGCGCCACGGTCGGCGCGCGGCCGAGCGAAAGGTCGCGCTCGGGCACCAGCAGCTCGGCCGGCAGGCCCTGTGCGGCAGCAAGCCGGACGAGCGCCTCGGGCTCGGGACCCGCGCCGAGCACGACGAGACGCAGGCTCGGGACGAAGTGGCGCACCGTCGCGGGCGAGGGCGCGGGGAGGGCCAACTCGGCCGGTTCGCGCTTGTCGAGGCGAGCGATCGCCGCAGCCAGCGCCGCCCGGTCGGGTGCGGGATCGATCAGCACGTCCAGCCCGGCGCCGCACGGCAGGCGAAAGTCGATGAACGGCGAACCCGCGCCATAACGCAGCAGCCCCGGGCCGCGGCCTTCGGCAAGCGCCTCGCGCGCCTGCGCCGCCAGTTCCTTCTCGAGACAGCCATCGGCAAGGCTCCCCGCCATCCGTCCGTCGGGGGCGATAGCCAGCTGCGCCCCGCGGCGGCGCGAGTACGAACCGTCGATGCCGACGATCGTGCACAGCGCCGTGCCGGGCACTTCGGCCGCCAGCCGCAGCGCGGCTTGGTCCTCATCGACAGCAGGAGCGGAAATCATGCCCGCCACCCAAGCGCAGGGCCGTCCCGGCGTCAACCCGGCAATCGGCCCGGCGCGGTCGGGCAGCGCTTCGTCTTGCCTTGAACAGCATACGGAACAAGCACTTGCGACTGGTTGTTGCGCCTGTGTTGCAACCATTCAGGACAGGAGCGAACCGATGAGTTCGGCACAGCGGACCACCGATCACGACACGATCCGCAAGTGGATCGAAGCGCGCAAGGGGCGCCCCAGCGTCGTCCGCGCCACCCACCAAAACGGCCGCAAGGGCGGGCTGCTGCGGATCGACTTCGGCGACAAGGACGAAGCCCTCGAGGAAGTCGAGTGGGACGAGTTCTTCCGTATCTTCGACGAGAACGACCTCGCTTTCCTGCATCAGGACAAGACCGCCGACGGCAAGCCCAGCCGGTTCAGCAAGTTCGTTGCCGCCGGAGATGACGATGATGACGATGGCGATGACGGCCGCGATGACGACAGCAAGGGCAAGTCCGGGCGGAACGGCTGAGCGGTGCGTCATCGCGATCGCTTCGCCCTCTCGCGCGATGGTTTGCGGGTCAGCCCGACCGGCCGTCGCCTGCGGCTGGGGGTGCTGACCTTCCACCGCTGCATCAACTACGGCTCGTACTGGCAGGCCCGCTGTCTGGTCGAAGGCTTGCGCGCGCTCGGCCACGAAGCGGTGCTCCTGGACCATCACGATCCGGTGATCGCCCGCAAGGAGCACGCCTGCGCCCTCCAGCCGCTCCTTCCCGTCCGGTCCGACCGGGCCGACCGCCGCCGCCATGCCGCCAAGGTTCGCGCCTTTGCCGCCGCGCAAGCCCGGCTGCCGCGTTCGTCCCCGTTCCCGCTCTCCGGTCCACCTGAGGAACGCTTCGATGCGATCATCATCGGCAGTGACGAGGTGTGGAATCCCAGCCACCCCTGGTATGCCGGTGCCGGACTGTTCTGGGGCGAGGGGCTGGAGCACGTGCCCCTGATCGCGCACGCCGCGAGCTCCGGCAGCCACGTCGCGCCCCTGCCACACGACCGCGCCGCCGCGCTCGCCCGCTTCGCCGCGATCGCCGTGCGCGACAGGACCACGCAGGCCCATGTGCACGCCGCGACGGGCGTCGTCCCGTCGCTGGTGCTCGATCCGTGTCTGCAGTTCCCGCCAGAACCGGCCCGGCCTTTGCGCCGCGCCCCCTATGCGCTGGTCTACGGGCACGACTTTCCGGACTGGGCCGGCCCTGCCGTACGCGGGTGGGCCGCGTCGCACGGGCTGCAACTGCTCAGCGTGGGCTATCGCAACGCCTTCGCCGATGCGCAGTGGCTCGAGGCCAGCCCCGGCGGCTTCGCCAGCGCAGTGACCGGAGCGGCGGCGATCGTCACAACCATGTTCCACGGCAGCGTCTTTGCGCTCAACGCGCGTCTGCCATTCGCGGCGATCCCGTCGGATTACCGTGCCACCAAGCTGACCGATCTTACCACCCTGCTCGGTGCCCGGCGCCACCTCGTCCACGAGCCCGAGGGTCTCGGCGCGGCGCTGGCCGAGCCGCCCGATGCGGCCGTTATCGCGGGGATTCTCGCGCTGCGGGCCCGCTCGCACGGGGTCCTGCGCCATGCCCTTGCCTGAGCCCCGGTCCCATGGCGCGCCCGGACACGATCGCGAGCGCGAGCTCTCGCCGGCGCAGATGGAGCGGGCAGGGCTGTGCATCGGCTGCGGCTCGTGCGCCTCTCCGTCTCCCGAGGTGACTATGGCATTCGATACGGGCGGGTTCCTGAAGCCTCGCGGCCCGCGCGAATGGCGCGAGCGGCGCAGCGCCGAGTTCGCCCGCACCTGTCCGTTCTCGCCCTCCGCGCGCGACGAGGATGCGATTGCCGCCGAGCTCTTTCCCGGCACCCTGCGTGATCCCGCCATCGGTCGCTATCGCGCGACTTATGTCGGCGCCGCCGACCCGGCCACGCGCTCCGCCGGCAGCAGCGGTGGCATGGCAACGTGGCTCGCCGCCGAACTGCTGCGAAGCGGCACCGTCGATGGCGTGGCCCATGTCGTGCCCACGCCCGCAAGCTCGGGGCGACTGTTCGCCTACACCGTTTCGCGCAGCGTTGCGGCAGTCAGAGTTGGTGCAAAGTCCCGCTACTATCCAATTGATTTACAGAGCATCCTTCGCGAAATCCGCGAGGTGCCCGGGCGCTATGCGGTCGTCGGCATCCCCTGCTTCATCAAGGCCGTCCAGCTCGCTCGCGCGGAGGAGCCGGTGCTGGCCGAACGCATCGTCGCCACGATCGGGCTGTTCTGCGGCCACATGAAGTCGGCCCGGCTCGCCACCAGCTTCGCCCGCCAGCTCGGTTTCGCGCAGGCCGAGGTCGCCGCCATCGACTATCGCCGCAAGGACCCGGAGCGCCCAGCCAACTGGTACACCGCCGAAGTGTGCGGGCCCGGCGGCGAGGCCCGCACGCGCGACTGGTGGCACCTCGCCGAGGGCGATTGGGGCGCCGGGTTCTTCATGAGCCCGGCCTGCAACTGGTGCGACGACGTCGCCGCCGAATGCGCGGATGTCGCGCTTGGCGATGCCTGGCTCGAGCCGTACTCGTCCGATGGGCGCGGCACCAACGTGGTCGTAGTCCGCTCCGGCCGGATCGCCGAGCTGATCGGGCAGGGCATGGCCGAGGGCCGGCTCGAACTCGCCGCAGTCGATGCCGATTTCGTCCGCCGCACGCAGGCTGCGGGCTTTCGCCAGCGGCGCGAGGGCCTCGGCTGGCGGCTGGCGCGCAACTGGCTTCCGGTCAGCCCGCGCAAGCGTGTCGCGCCGGACGCGGCCATCCCGCTCCGCCGCCGCGCCATCTATGCATTGCGCATGAGCATCAGCCGCTGGTCGGTGCGGGTCCACCGCTTTGCCGAGCAGATCGGCGCGCCGGGGCTCTACTACGCCTGGGCCCGCGCCGTGTCCGCGGTTTACCACGCCTTCGCCTACTCGCGCGGCCGGCTCGGCCGGGTGGTCGATCGCGTCCTTCCCCCTGCGGGCGAATAACCGGGCACCGGTTCCCCTCCCGCAGGCGGGCAGGGTCAGGGGTGGGCAGGCGGCCAAGCGCGTGTTGCGCTTGGTGTGTCACCCTGGCCGAGCGTCCCCAGCCCCGCCGCCGTGATCGCCTCGATCACCTCGGCAGTCGCGATGAACCCTTGCGCGGCGGGATCGTACCGGGAGGATTCGGCCAGCTGCCGCGCCCAGTCGACCGCCGCGCGCCCGCCCCAGTCGTCCGGGGGGCTCGCCAGCAGGTGGCGCTCGGTTCCGGAAAAGCGCAGTGTCTCGAAGTCATAGAAGCTTCCGTTCACATTGCGCACCACCGCGCCCCCGGAGGTTCCATGGAACTCGGCGGCGATCACCGCGTCCTGCCCGGCATGAGCCCGCCACGAACAGGCGAGGCGGACGACCGGCCCGCCCGCCAGATTGAGCGTGGCCAGCGCAAAGTCCTCCACCTCGTCGGCACGCGCTGGCCGGCCTTGGCAGGTGAGGCGCGCCGCGGCGACCTCGACTGCCGGAAACCCGAACAGCCACAGCGCCAGGTCTACCAGGTGGACGCCGAGGTCCATCAGGCACCCGCCGCCCGAGAGGCGTCGGTCGTAGAACCATGGCTTGTCGGGCCCGTAGGCGTTGTGGAACGTGAGATCGACCGCATGGACGCTGCCGAGTTCGCCGGCGCGGACGAGGTCCGCCACCGCCGAGAAGGCGGCCGCCGGCCGATAGGAGAAGTCCACCCCGAGCAGCCGGTCCGTCGACCGCGCCGCAGCGACCACCCGGCGCACCTCGGCGGCGCTGACCCCGAGCGGCTTCTGGCAGAACACCGGCACGCCCCGTTTCAGCGCGGCGATCGCCTCGCCGGCATGCTGCGCACTCGGCGTCGCGATCACCAACCCGTCAGGCGCAAGGTCGAGCAGCGCCTCCAGGCACTCGGCCCGCTGTGCCCCCGGGGCGAGCGCCAGCGCGAGCTCGGCACATTCATCGGAAGGATCGCAGATCGCCACCACCGCGGCGGCGTCGGCGCCAAGCAGCGCCTGCAGCCGCGAGCGCCCGATCCAGCCGGTGCCGTGAAACGCCAGCCGCAATGTCATCGGATCTGGATGACCGCCTTCACGAACCCCTCCGGCTTGTCCCGTGTCGCAGCCAGCGCTTCCGGCAACTCGTCGAGCCCGAACTTGTGCGTAAGCAGCGGGCCCGGGTCGATCCGCCCTTGCGCCACCGCCGCGATCGCCTGTTCCGCCCCGCGCCGCTGGACCGCGGGATCGCGCTCGTGCGCATTGATCACGTCGATCCCCTTCCAGTTCCACGTCTGCATGTTGACCTGCCGCGGGCCGTCCTGGTGATAGCCGGCGATCACCAGTTTGCCGCCGAAGCCGACCAGCTCGGTCGCGAGGTCGAGCGGCCATTGCGCGCCGGCGCATTCGATCACCCGCGGGCAAAGGTCCTCGCCCGCCACGGTCTTCACCGCCTCGATGATCTTCCAGTGATCGTCCATCGGGATCGTCACTTCCGCGCCCATCGTCCGCGCCAGCGCCCGCGACGAGGCGCGCCGCGAGATCGCGATCACCCGCGCTCCGGCCTGCGCGGCGAGCCGGGTGACCACTGCGCCGATGAACCCTGCGCCGATCACCGCGACCCACTGCCCGGCAACGATATCGGCTCGCGCGGCGACGTTCATCGCGCAGGCGAACGGCTCGACCGGCAGCGCCAGATCGCCCGGCAGCGGCAGTACCTGGTGTACAGGCGCGATATCGTATTCGGCATAGCTGCGGCCCGAGAGCGTCGCCACGCGCTGCCCATGAGCAAGGCCCGTCACCGCGGCGCCGATCGCGTCGATCGTGCCCCAGCCTTCGTGACCCAGCCCGCCAGGTTCGCCCGGATAGGTCAGCCACGGCTGGCCGGCGAACGGTTCCAGGTTGGAGGCGCAGACCCCGCAGCCCTCCAGCGCCACCCGCACCTCGCCGGGGCCGGGGTGCGGCAGCGGCACGCGGGTCAGTTCGATCGTGCCGGGCCTGGTCAAGACCGCCGCGCGCATGGTCCGCCCGGTCATTTCGCGCGCCCCCGGTTGCAACCCGATGCGGGCGCGGGGCGTTGGCGCCCAATGGATTCCGAAACCCGCATCAACCGCACCCTCCGGCAGAACATCGAGGAGTTCGACCGCCGCCGCCGCGAGACGCACGAGCGGCTCGGCACGGGCGAACGGCTCTCGGTCGCGGTCACCCGGTTCGCCGGCAGCGCCCCGTTTCTCGCGCTCCACGCCGTGATGTTCGGCGCCTGGGCGCTCGTGAACCTCGCGGTGATCCCCGGCCTGCCACGGTTCGATCCCTCGCTGGTCATGATGGCGACCTTCGCCTCGGTCGAGGCGATCTTCATCTCCACCTTCGTGCTGATCGCGCAGAACCGCATGGCCACCGCGGCCGAGCGCCGCGCCGAGCTTGACCTGCATATGAGCCTGCTGGTCGAGGCCGAACTGTCGCAGCTGGCCAACCTCACCCTGCGCGTTGCCGAGAAACTCGGCGTCGAGGCGCCCGAACCAGAGATCCGCGAAGTCGCCGAGCGGGTTGATCCCGGCGAGGTACTCGACGAGCTGGAGCGGCGCGGCGGCGAGGAATAGTCCACGCTCATGCCAGCTCCGCCGCCAGCTGGCTGACCGGCGCATAGCGCTCGATCATCGCCGCACAGAAATCGGCGAAAGCTTGCGGATCGTGGGGCGGACTGGTGTGATGCGCGCCCGGGCCCATGTGCTCGGGGGTGAAGCAGAAAGTCACCGTCACGTCGAAATCCGACAGCGCCTCCATCTGCCGGTCGAACCAGTCGAGCGCGCCGGGGCGATACCAGTCGGCCCAGGACAGCCCGGTGCGCAGGTGCCGCGTGCCGAGGCGCTTCATCCACGCCACCGCCTCGTCGAGCCGCGGGTCCTCGAAGTGGAACCACTGCATCAGGCCCATCCGGTCGGCCACCCGCGCATAGTTCTCCAACGCCGGCTTGGGCGTGCCGTCGGCGCGGATCAGCCCCATGTAGAAGTGGCGATAGTAGCTCGAGCCCTCGGCCTCCTTGTGCCGGGTCGTGGCGCCCCATTCCTGCGGCAGGTCGTAGAGCGAATACCAGAAGATCCGGGGCACCCGGCCCACCAGAAGCTCGGCGGTGCGGTTCACTCCGAAAACCTGCACTTCCTCCGCCCCGAACGAGCCGACGCCGACCTCGGTCACCCAGATGGGCTTGTCCCGGCAGACCGCCTCGATCTCGGCCACTTTCGCCGGCCAGTCGTGGATTGGCCAGAGGTTCCAGTCGAGCGGGAAGCCATGCACCGCGACCACGTCGACCGCGTCGAGCGCGCCGAGCCCGCGCAGCCGCTCCACCCACCCGGCATCGATCGGGCTCATCCCGCCGAGCACGCGCTGCACCCGTGGATTGGCCTGCTGGATCGCCGTCCCCGCGCGGCGGACAAGCTCGGCGTAGATCTCCCATTCCGGATCGAACGCCGGGTCCCAGTGCGACTTGTTGTTCGGCTCGTTCCAGATCATTGCGGCTTCGATCATGCGTATAATCCTTCGGGCGGCCTGCCTTGATCCGCTCGGAAGAGCGGGAAGGGGGGTATCATGCTGCGGGCTTCCCCCGCGCCGGATAGACCGCAGCGGGGCCATACTGGCTGAACGGCACCTCGCTCACCCGGCACAGGTAGACCTCGGGCTCGGGATGCGCCTCGATCGCAAACCCCGCCGCGCGCAGCATGGCCTGGCTGGCGGCGGCATTGGGCGCCCACCAGTTGGTCCAGTCGTGCGCGAAGCTGCGCTCGATGAAGTGCAGCTTCGGATATCCCGGATTGTCGAAATAGCTCGGCGGCTGCATCGTCCCGGGCACGTGGAACGGGTGATCCTCGGGGACCATGACCACGTCGGTGCTGCCCTGCTGCATGGTCTGGAACAGCAGGAGGTCACCGGCCACGTGCTCGCGGATCAGGTCGAGCGCGAGCAGCGGGTGACGCAGGTGGTAGAGCACCCCCATGAAGATCACGAGGTCGAACTTCTCGCCCAGCGCCGCCACGTCATAGACGGACAGCTGGCGGTATTCGATGTCGGGAAAGCCCAGTGTCTGCGCCACGAACCGCGCCTGGGCGAGGTAGCGCTCGTCGCTGTCCACCCCCAGCACGCGCTCCGCGCCGCGGCGCTTCATCTCGATCGAGTAGAACCCGGCGTTGCAGCCGATGTCGAGCACCGACTTGCCGGTAAGGTCGGCCGGCAGCGCCTGGGCGAACCCGGCGAACTTGAAGCTCGGGTAATCGCCGAGAAAGTGGTCGGGCGCGGTCGAGATGCCGGGCCCGAGCCGGATGTTCTGGAACCACGGCCCCAGCGCCAGCACCTGTTCGCCCAAGTCTTCGCGGTCAGCCATCGGTCCGGTCTCCGCAGCTCTCCCGGCAGACCTCGTTCAGCGAGTGCAGGCGTGAGCCCCACTCGCCGATCTCGATCCGGCTGAGCGAGGCCGGTCCCACCTCGAAGCTGAGCAGGCGGTCCAGCGGCAGGCCGAGTACGCGCGCGACGACCGCGCGGATCACGTCGCAATGGCTGACCATCGCGATCGTTGCTCCCGGCCGGGCGAGGGCGGTCGCCACGACATGGCGCCAGGCGCGGTCCTGCGCGGCGGCCATCGATTCCCCGCCGGGCGCGCGGGCGCTGCCCCGCTGGGCGTTCCAGCGCTCCCACCGCGGGTCGCCGGCGAGCTGTGCGAATGCACGGCCCTGCCACTCGCCGAAGTCCACCTCGTCGAGCGCGGGGACTGTCTCGACGGCGAGCCCCGGTTGGGCCATGGCCAACGCCCGCGCGGTTTCCTGCGCGCGTTGCACGGGGCTGGCGTGAAGCGCGTCGAGCGGGATTGCGGCAAGCCGCGCCGCCAGCGCGTCAGCCTGCCTGCGGCCGGCGGCCGACAGCGGCAGATCGGGCAGGCGGCCCGACAGCACGGCACCGAGCTGCGCATGCGCGGCATGGCGGATCATCAGGATCTGGGCGCTCACGCCGGGTGGTTTCCTCGCTTTGTCGCAGGGGTCGTGCAGCCTGTCGGCAGTTGGCCGCCGGTCCTCGGATCAAAACGCCAGCATGAGGAATGTTCCTGACAGGAAAATCCGAAAAAACCCAATGGGAACAATGACCTAGAAGAAACATTTCCAGCTACAATCCTCCCCTAGGGGAGCCCTTCGGAACGCCTTGATCGATGCCTGAAACCTCCGGGCAGGCGGCTGGAAAGCTGCTTGTCCGGCTGCCCCCGCGCGCCTGCCAGCGACGGCCCGGGCGCCACAAGAACAGAACGTTGAATACGTCCCCTCCAGACGAAGGTGCGCGAATGGAAAGAGTGCTGGTCACCGGCGGTGCCGGATTTATCGGGTGCCATGTGGGCCGCGAATTGCTGCGGCGAGGACACCGGGTGGTGGTGCTCGACAGTCTGATCGGCCAGGTCCACGGGGATCGCGCTCGTCCCGAATTCCTCGAACCCGAGATCGAGCTGATCCGTGGCGATGTTCGCGATGGCGATGCGGTCGCCGCCGCGCTCAAGGGCGTCGACAGCGTGATCCATCTCGCGGCCGAAGTGGGCGTCGGCCAGTCGATGTACGAAGTCGAACGCTACACCTCGACCAACGATGTCGGCACCGCGGTGCTGTTCGAGCGACTGATCGACCAGCCGGTTCGGCGCGTGGTCACCGCCAGTTCGATGTCGATCTACGGCGAGGGCCTCTACCGCGATGCCGACGGCGCGCTGGTCGAGGATGCCGAGCGCGGCGCCCTGCGCGATGGGCAGGCGAACTGGGAGCCCACCGACCCCCAGGGCCGACCGCTGACCCCGGTGGCGACGCCCGAGACCAAGCGCCCAAGCCTCGCCTCGATCTACGCCCTCAACAAGTACGTCCAGGAACGCACCACTCACATCATGACCCGGCCCTACGGGATCGAGGGCGTGTGCCTGCGTCTGTTCAATGTCTATGGCGCCGGCCAGGCGCTCTCAAATCCCTATACCGGGGTCCTCGCGATCTTCGCCTCGCGGCTGCTCAACGGGCAGGCGCCGATGATCTTCGAGGACGGCGAACAGCGCCGCGATTTCGTCCATGTCCGCGATGTCGCCCGGGCCTTTGCCGATGCGCTCGAACTGCCGCAGGCGGCCGGCGGCACCTTCAACATCGGCTCCGGACAGGATCGCTCCGTGCGCGAAGTGGCCGACAGCCTCGCCCGCGCCATGGGCAAGAACGAGATCGCCGCCGAAGTCGTCCACAAGGCGCGGATCGGCGATATCCGCCATTGCTTCGGCGATGTGTCGCTCGCCCGCGAGAGGCTCGGCTACGATCCGGTCGAGGATTTCGCCGCCGGCCTGGCCGAGCTGGCCGAATGGGTCGCCGGCGAAACCGCGGAAGACCGTGTGGCCGAGGCCCGGCGCGAACTCGAAGCGCGGGGGCTGGTGGCATGAA
>Ga0068858_100002922_pt1 | contig 17188 bp, 12 predicted proteins | sample KBSSwiS12_FD_66589 | JGI IMG/M metagenome (GOLD analysis project Ga0068858, IMG submission 66589) | Switchgrass rhizosphere microbial communities from Kellogg Biological Station, Michigan, USA - KBS Switchgrass S1-2 | ecosystem: Host-associated > Plants > Roots > Rhizosphere > Soil ...
GTCGCCGGTCCGGGCACGCGTCGATCGCGGACTGATTGTGAGCGCTCTCACAGGGTTGGCGATGACGGTGACCGTGACATTCGCTGATCCCCGACCGCTGCGCGCGATTACACGAGCTTCGCCGGGAGCCACGCCGGTAACCAGGCCAGCCGCGTCCACGGCCGCGACACCGGGCGTCTCCGACGACCATTCGATGTTCACATCGCCCCGCGGATCGCCATTCGGGGTGCGTGCCACGGCAATCAGCTTCGTTCCGGCGCCGACGGCAACCGGCGCCTTGAGAGGTTCGATATCGATCCGCGCCACGGTCTGTGGCTTGATCAACACGGTGGCGAAGCCGGGCTTGCCGTTGATGATCGCGCCGACCTTCGCCTCGCCAGGCAGAAAGAAGGTCGCGTTGCCCGCGTCGTCGACCGCCGCAATGTCCGATGGAGCCGCCACCCATTTGAGCGACGCCGGTTCGAGCCGGTGCCCTCCTTCGTCGTACGCCGATGCGTCGAACTTCAAGGTCTGACCCACTTCGACTTCCCGGCGCACTGGCATTACCTCGACGCGGTTTGGCTTCACACCCGCCGGTGTCTCCGGCTCCTGCGCGACAGCTGGCGATGAGACGGCGAGCGCCGTGAAAAGGAGGAAGGCGTTCATGTTGGTGCGCATCATTCAGGTGTCCAAAAAGGATAGGCGTTATTCTAAACCCTCACTCACTGCTGCTTATGGTTCTTCGGCTCCTTCGTCCCTTCTCCAGACGCCGCGCGCCGACCGGCCGCACCTTCGCCGGCTCCGGATCCAGGGCCGAATGCCTCTTGCCAGCGGTAGGATACCGCCTGTTCCTGGTCGTCGCCCTGCTGCTGCCGGGCCCGTACGGTTGCTCGGCCGATGCGGCAAGAACCAAGGTTGTATGCGTCGGCGATTCCATCACCCGTGGCGAGGGGGTGAAGCAGGAAGAGAACTTCGTCTCGCTCCTCGGCGCGGCCAATTCACGCTGGGAGACGGTGAACCAGGGACGCTCGGGCTGGTCCACTTCCACGTACCTCAACGGAAAGCAGCGGGTGATCTCCGCTATTCCGGCGGATGCGGGCATGATCCTGATCCTGCTCGGCACCAATGACATCCTCAATGGTCACACCGGGGACACAGCGGCAAAGGTCGCCCGGCAGATCGATCAATTAACGGACTTGATCCATCAGCGTGCCCCGAAGGCCGAGATCGTGCTGATGACCCCGGTAAACGTATTTCCGCCCCATCTTTCCGAACGCCTGCGCCGGGCCGGTTTCGGCGAAGAATCACCGCGGTATCTCAAACTCATCGGCGATGCGATCCGCGATCTCGCCAACCGCAAAGGTTATCGCCTCGTCGACCTCTATGCGGCCGTCACCGCCGACAACACGCTCGATGGCGTCCACCCCGATCCGGCCGGGCATCGGCAGATCAAGGATGCCGTCCTCAAGGCGCTGGCGCCGTAGACCGCGTTTCAGTGCGGCGCGCCTGACCTCGAGGCAATCAGCGGCGCACGACGACCTTTGTGAGACCCCAGCCGGCGAGGAAGACACCCACTCCGGCCGCGAACAACCTGGGATTCGGGCCCAGCGGGCCTGCCGTCACGATGTCGACCAGGAGGATCCACATCCCCACGATTTGTCCGAACCGGCCTATGTAATACAACGCTCGCGCCATTTCTGCTGTCCCGGCGTCCTCGTCGTGATCAGATCCGATCGAAGTTCTTCTCGATTTCTCGGCGCGTCAGCCGCAGCATCACCGGCCGCCCGTGCGGGCACACCGTCGAGTACGCCGTCGCCCTGAGCTCGTCGAGGATATGCGTCATCTTCTCGTAGGTCAGCGGGTAGTTCGCCTTCACAGCCGCGTGGCATGCAGTGGTGGCGGCGATGCGCTGCAGCGCTTCCTGCACCTGCGCCCCGCGGTCGAGGCCTTCGAGGTCCTCGGCGAGCGCGACGAGCGCCTTCGAGCTATCCTCTGTCCGCAACAACGCCGGCACCGACGACACCTTGATCGCCGCCGCCCCGAACTCTTCGATCTCGAAGCCCAGACGTTCGAGCTCGGCGGCGCGACCGAGCAACGTATGCTTCGCAGCCGGGGCGAGCTCCATCACCAACGGAAGCAGCATGCGTTGGGACTCGAGGGATCCAGCGGTCAACTGCTCCATCACCCGTTCGAACAACACTCGTTCATGCGCGACGTGCTGGTCGATGATCGCCACCCCCTCATCGTCGACGGCAATGATGAAGGTGTCCCGGAACTGCCCCAGCGGGATCATCGGGCGGATCTCCGGCCCGGCGGTCCGACCGAAGCCGGGCTCGACGTCCGAAGCCGGCGCCAACGCGTCAGGACCGTAGGTGGTGTCCGGCTTCAGCCGGACCGTGGCGTCCGTTGGGTCTCTGGGGTCCGGCTTCAGCGGGACTGCCTCCGGCACCCATCGATTCGGATAGACCCCACTTCCGACGATGCCGGGGATGGCCAACGGCGCCGGGCTCTGGCCGATCGTCTCCGGTCGGAGCTGCAACTGGGGCGCGCCGCCTTGCCCCAGCGTCTCCATCAGCGCGCGCCGGACAACTTCGTGCACCAGCGACTGCTCACGGAAGCGCACTTCGGCCTTGGTGGGGTGAACGTTGACGTCGACCGCGCCCGGTGGCATCTCGATGAAGAGATGGACCTCCGGACTGCGCTCTTTGATCGACGCAACGCTGTACGAGTCGATGATCGCATGCGCGATCGTCCGATCTTTCACGATGCGCCGGTTGACGAAGACATGCTGCGGACCCCGCGTGGGACCGTGGTCCGCGAGCGCGGCCACGTACCCGAACACGCGGAGCCCTCCCGCCTCTTTCCTGACTTCCAGCAGGTCGCTGCGGTCGCCGTAGAGCTGATACAGGCGATCCCGCAGCGAGACAGCCGGCGGACACTCGATGACCGTGCGGCCGCCGCTCTTGAGCGTGAACCCGACATCCGGGTACGCGAGCGAGAGCTGCGTGACGATGCGCGATACCTGCCCCGACTCCGCCCCGTCGGACTTCAGAAACTTCCGCCGCGCCGGCAGGTTGTAAAAGAGGTCCTCGACCTGAACCATCGTCCCTTCCGCGGCGCCGACCTCGACAACCGACGTCACCGTCCCCCCGTTGACTCGAATCTCGGTGCCGCTCTGGTGGCCGCGGGCTCTCGTCCGCAACACGAAGTGCGACACCGAGGCGATTGACGGAAGCGCTTCGCCCCGGAAGCCGAAGGTCGTGATCGCGGCGAGATCGTCGGCGCTTCTGATCTTGCTGGTGGCATGGCGTTCGATGGCCAGGCGCGCATCGTCCGGTTCCATCCCTTCGCCGTCGTCCTCCACGCGAACCTGTTTCTTGCCGCCAAGCTCGACGTGTATCGACAGACGCCTCGCGCCTGCGTCGATCGCGTTTTCGACCAACTCCTTGACGACGGAGGCGGGCCGCTCGACCACTTCGCCGGCGGCGATCTGATTGGCGAGGTCCGCGGGAAGACGTGTAATCCGATTCACAATACCAGTCGTTTACAACGTTTAACCGCAGAGCTCGCAGAGATCGCCGAGAGTCTTATTCTGCCCTGCGGCCTCGGCGGTCCCGGCGGTTAGCGTGATTTCTTCACAGGCTTTGCAGCCGGACACTACGTTCCTTCCCGCTCAGATCCAGTGTTTGCGGCGGAACAGCACGAGCATCACGACGATCGTGACGATCATGATCGCGAACAGCCACCAGAACTGGGCGGCCGCGCCACCCGGAAAATGCGGCAAATCCACGTTCATGCCGTACATCCCGGTGAGCAGGGTCAAGGGCATGAAGATCGTGGCCAGCACGGTCAGCACCTTCATGACCTCGTTGAGTCGATTGCTGGTGTTCGAGAGATGCGCATCGAGAATGCCGGTGATGCGATCCTGAAAGAGCATCGCATCGTCCGCAATGCGGACCAGGTGATCGTGTACATCCCGGAAGCGGAAGGCCATTTCCGTGCTGATGTCGATGAACTCCCGCCGGGCGAGCCTGGCAATCACGTCGCGCTGAGGCGTCGTCACGCGGCGAAGCGAGGAGACGTCGCGCTTCTCCTCGAGAATCTCGCGGGCCAGTTGGGACGATGGGTTCTGGAACACCTCGGCTTCCAGCTCATCGAGGCGGTCTTCGAGCTTTTCGATCTCCGGACGGTAATGGTCGACCATCGCGTCGACGATGCGATGGAAGAGCGGTACGGGGCCGTCGCCGAGAATCTTCACATTCCGCGGACAGTGCTCCAGCAGTTCCGCAATGGACAGCGTGCGTCCGTCGTGGACGGTGACGAGATAGGTCTGGCCGAGAAAGAAATCGACGTCGTGCGTCTTGAATCCGCCGCCGGACGCCGTGAAATCCATGCCGTGAAGCACGATGTAGAGATAGCCGTCGTAGGCCTCCACTTTCGGAAACTGAACCGCCGACATCGCGTCGTCCACCGACAACGGGTGAAACGCCATCGTGTCGCTGAGGATCAAGGACTCGGGAATCGACGGGCTCTGGAGATCGACCCAGAACGTGACGCCGGCGGCCGGATTCAGCCACGTGCGATCGATGCTCGTCGCGCGCTCGGTCCGACCGTTCCTGTGGGTGAAGATCGTGATCACAGTAGGGATTGGGGATTAGGGCTTGGGGATTAGTTCAGGGATTAGTCTAATCCCCAACCCCCAATCCCTAATCCCTGCTCTAGTCGCCGACCTTGACCGATAGCGCCGCCTGCGCCGCGGCGAGGCGTGCCACCGGAATGCGGTACGGCGACGCGCTCACGTAATTGAGTCCGGCCTGTTCGAAGAAGTGGATCGACGCCGCGTCGCCGCCGTGCTCGCCGCAGATGCCGATCTTCAGGGAGGGCCGCGTCTTGCGCCCGCGCTCGACGCCGATCCGCACCAGCTCGCCCACGCCGCCCACGTCGATCGACGCGAACGGGTCTTTTTCCAGGATCTTCTTCTCCTGGTAGACCTTCAGGAACTTCCCGGCATCATCCCGCGAGAAACCGAACGTCAGCTGCGTCAGATCGTTGGTGCCGAACGAGAAAAACTCGGCTTCCTCCGCGATCTGATCGGCCGCCAGCGCCCCGCGCGGCACCTCGATCATGGTACCGACGAGGTACTTGATTTTGATCCCTTTGGCCTTCATCGTCTCGCCGGCGACGCGATCGACGATGGCCTTCTGATCGCGCAGCTCCTTCACGATACCGACGAGCGGAATCATGATCTCGGGCACCACCTTGACGCCTTCCTTGTTCAGCCGGCACGCCGCCTCGATGATGGCGCGCGTCTGCATTTCGGTGATCTCGGGGAACGTGATGCCGAGACGGACCCCGCGATGGCCGAGCATCGGGTTGAACTCGTGGAGCTGTTCGACGCGCTGCAGCAGGTGCTTGGCCCGCTCCAGGTCCGATTCGCCGCCGGGCACCAGCGAAAGAGCCTTTCGGAGCCCCTCGTCGCGCGTCGAGGTCTTGCCCGTTGCCTCCATCCCGGCGATCTCGACCATCAGCTCCTCGCGCTTGGGCAGGAATTCGTGAAGAGGGGGATCGATGGTCCGGATCGTCACCGGGCAGCCGCGCATCGCCTTGAAGACTCCGTAGAAGTCTTCGCGCTGCAAGGGCAGCAACTCGTCGAGCGCCTTGCGGCGATCGCCTTCGTTGTCGGCCAGAATCATGCGCTGCACGATGGGGATCCGGCCTTCACCGAAGAACATGTGCTCGGTCCGGCACAGCCCGATCCCCCTCGCGCCGAACGCATAGGCGAGCGCCGCCTGATCCGGCAGGTCGGCGTTGGCGTACACGCCCAGGCGGCGGAACTTGTCAGCCCACGACAGCAGCGTATCGAACCGCCGGTAGATGTCCGACTTCTTCGCAGACAGCGTGCCCGCGACCACCTGGAGGATTTCGCTCGGCTTCGACGCCACGCGCGCAATCTTCACTTCGCCGGTCAGGCCATCAAACGAGATGAAATCGCCCTCCTTCACGGTCTGACCGTTGACCCTGAACTGCTTCGCGCCCTCGTCGATATCCAGATCGCCGGCGCCGACGATCGACGGCTTTCCCATCTGCCGGCCGACGACCGCGGCATGCGACGTCATGCCGCCGGTCGCGGTCAGAATGCCCTGCGAGACGAACATGCCGTGAATGTCGTCCGGCACGGTCTCGCGGCGAACCAGAATCACCGGCTTGCCCTGGCCGCTCCACTCGACCGCGTGATCCGCGGAGAACACGACCTGCCCGCTGGCCGCACCCGGCGACGCCGGCAGCCCTCTGGTCGCGGTCGGGATCTTCTTCCACTCCGCCGGCTCGAAGCCCGGCGCCAGCAACTGATTGAGGGCCTCGGGATCGACCAGAAGAATGGCCTCCTTCGGCGTGACCAGTTTCTCGGCCACCATGTCGGTCGCGATCACGACCGCGGCGTACCCGGTCCGCTTGCCGCTGCGGGTCTGCAGCATGAACAGCTGCTCGTCCTGAATCGTGAACTCGAAGTCCTGCACGTCCTTGTAGTGCTTCTCCAGCCGGGTCGTGATCTCGCGCAACTGCTTGTACGCCTTCGGCATCACCCCTTCGAGCTCGCGAATCGGCTGCGGCGTACGGATGCCGGCGACGACGTCCTCGCCCTGCGCGTTGATCAGGAACTCGCCGTAGAACTCCTTCTTTCCGGTCGCCGGATTCCTCGTGAAGCCGACGCCGGTGCCCGAGCGCTCGCCCGTGTTCCCGAACACCATCATCTGCACGTTGACGGCGGTGCCGATGTGATCCGGGATGTCGTAGATTCGTCGGTACTCCTTGGCGCGCGGATTCATCCACGAGCGAAACACCGCGTCCCGCGACATCGTCAACTGCTGACGCGGATCCTGCGGGAAGGACTTTCCGCTCCGCCGCTGCACCACTTCTTTGTAGCGTTCGACCACTTCTCGCAGCGCGTTCTCGTCGAGCTCGGTATCCAGCTTCGCGCTGCGCAGGATCTTCACCGCCTCGAACTCGTGCTCGAACGCGTCTTTCGGGATCTCGAGCACGACGTTCCCGAACATCTGGATGAACCGGCGATAGCTGTCGAAAGCGAAGCGGCCGTTCTGCGTCCGGCTCTTCAATCCCTCGACCGCGTCGTCATTCAGACCAAGATTGAGAATCGTGTCCATCATCCCGGGCATCGAGAACTTGGCGCCGGAGCGGACCGAGACGAGCAGCGGATTCTGAGTCGAGCCGAGCGTCGCGCCTGCGGATTTTTCGAGCTTCTTGAGGTTGTCGGCGATTTCGCGATCGATCGCGGCGGGAATCTTCCCCTTCTGCTCGTAGTAGATGTTGCAGACTTCAGTGGTGATGGTCAGGCCCGGCGGCACCGGCAGGCCCGCGTTGGTCATCTCGGCGAGGCCCGATCCCTTGCCACCGAGCAACTCCTTCATGCCGCGGTCGCCGTCCGCCTTTCCGGAGCCAAAAAAATACACATACTTCCTGGCCTTACCGGACGCCTTTGCTTTTTTCTTCACGGTCGCCTTCTTGGACATTCCACGCTCCGTCGAACGAATCAGTGAATCAGGTGAATCGGGCAATCGAGTAATTGGATGATTGGATAATTGTATTGGGTCACTGGGGAATTTGATAATCGACGAATCTGTCGCGTTGTCTCAGCGCGCCGTGTGGAGCGTCAGTAGCCACGAAAGCACGAAGACACGAAACATTCATCTGGGTTTGAATGTCGTGTTTTCGTGACACCCTGGCTTGTTCGGGCATGTCGCGGTCGCACGGTCATACATCAAGTAGTGACACCGAGACGATACACGTCTGTCGATGTCACGCCGATACAACGCGGCGTGGGAACGTTGTCGGACATCAGGCATGACGCGTCACGTCGGCCGTGAATCCTCCGGAACCAATTCCGAAATGTCGGCCAGCTTGACGATGATGTTCTCCAACCGTCGCAGGAGCCGCAGGCGTGACTCACGGACGGCGGCATCTGGTGACATCACGAGAACATCAGCGAAAAATGTGTCGACCGCTGGTTTGAACTTCGCCGCCTCGGCGAATGCGTCACGATACCCGTCACCGGCATTCACGGCTCGATCGATGATTGGGCCCCGCTTCTCGAGCTCTTCAAGAAGAGCGGTTTCCGCGGGTTCGCTCAGGTTCAGCGGCTTCTGGTTCATTTCCGCGCGTTGAAATTCTTCCAACGGCAGTTCCCGCGCAATGTTTCGCACTCGCTTGAACGCGATCGCGAGCTGCCGGAACTCAGGGCTCTCGGTGAACTCCGGCAACACCTTGAGCTTTCGCAACTCGTCCGCCGCTCGAATGTTGGAAAAGCTCCGGCCACGTGTCACCGCACGCACATTCCTGGCATCAAAGCCGCGACTCTCGAGGACGAACGCAAAGCGGTCAACCATGAAGTCCTGGAAGGCCGCCAGTTGTCCGGGATCCCAGTCGGCAAATGGCCGCTTGTGCCCCAGCGCGGCGGCATCGAGCAAGGGTTGCACGAGTGGGCGCACAGAGCCGCCGGCTGAATCCGGAAGATCGACCAGAATCTTGAGCACGCCGTGTGCCGCGCGGCGGAGTCCAAATGGATCTCGAGAGCCGGTGGGCTTCTCGCCTGCTGCGAACAACCCGACGATCGTATCCAGCTTGTCGGCGAGGGAGACGGCCGCCCACGTGATCGCGGCCTTGCCGAGCTGAGCGCGCGCAGGCGGCGCGTTGGCCTCCACGCCGACCGGGAGGTAATGGAAGTAGATCGCCTTCCACACTTCCTCCGGCAGGCCCTCGACGCGGGCGTAGATGCCTCCCATGATGCCCTGCAGCTCGGGGAACTCGCGGACCATATCGGTCGTGAGATCTGCCTTGGACAGCCTGGCAGCGACCCGCGCGTGCTCCGCCGCCTCCGGTTTCTCGAAAGCGACCCTGGCGATCCACTCGGCAAGCCCTTCGATGCGCGTTGTCTTTTCCTGGTAGCTCCCGAGCTTCTTGTGAAAAAGCAGGGTCGACAACCGATCGAGTCGCGCCTCGAGCGGCGTGCGGCGATCGGCTTCCCAGAAGAACATCGCGTCGCGCAGCCGCGCCGTGACCACCCGCTCCGCGTTGCGGGCGATGGTTCGCTCGTTGTCGGGTTCCGTATTGATGACCGCCAGAAACGCCGGCTTGAGCCGTCCATCTTCCCCTTCGACCGGGAAGTAATGCTGGTGATGAATGAGCGTCGTCGTCAGCACTTCGTCGGGAAGAACCTCGGTGAACTCCGACGAGAACGTCCCGGCAATCACCGAGGGATACTCCACCAGGTCCGGCACTTCGTCGAGCAGTCCGGAGCCGCTGTGGACGACGCGGCTGACGCGGCCTTTGAGCCGCACCGCCTTCGCGTCGAGCTCGCGCGCGATTTTGTTGTGACGCTCGCCGCGCTCGAGGATCACGAAGTTCTCGAGCAGGCGCGCCCGATACTCGTCGAAGGAGCGCACCTTGATCGCACGCCCCGCCCGCCCGCTCGTCGTCAGAAACCGGTGGCCATAGGTGACCGCGCCCGAGGGGACGTCCTGGACCTGACCCGACTGCGCCGCAGTGGTGCGAGCGATGGTGAAGGGCACGACGCGGCCGCCATACAGGTACAGAATCCAGCGGATGGGACGGCCGAAGACGAGATCTCCCCGGCCGTCATCGAGCATCGCATCCCAGTGCATCGACTTGGGGAACGCGAGCGACCGCAGTGTGCCTCCGAGAACATCGGGCAGCACGTCGACCGTTGTTTTTCCGCGCTGCCGTCGCCGGAACGCAACGTACTCGCCCTTCGGCGTCGACACGCGCTCGAGCGCCGACACCTCGACGCCCTGCTTCGCGGCAAAGCCGGCGGCGGCGGGGGTCGGCGTGCCGTCGGCCTTGAAGCTGGCCGTCACCGGCGGTCCGTTGACCAGTTCCTCGAGGTCGGTCTGCCGCTCTGGCACTCGCGCCACACGAACGGTCAGACGCCTCGGCGTGCTGAAGGTTTCGGCCGGCGCTTCCGGCGGGAGTCGATGCTCCCGAAGCTGACGGCTGAAGACCTCGCCGATCTGATTCGTCAGACCCGGCAACCAGGACGCCGGCAGCTCTTCGCACCCGATTTCGAGAAGGAGCTCGCGATCCACGGTCAGGCCACCGCCTCCGGTGTCGGCTCTTCGACGTACGCCTTCGCGATGGCAAGGGCCAGCTGCCGCACGCGCAGGATGTAGGCGGTCCGTTCGGTCACCCCGATACTGTTGCTCGCATCGAGGATGTTGAAGAGATGCGAGCACTTGAGGCACTGCTCGAGGGCCGGCCACACGAGGCCCGAGCGCAGCAGCCCTCCTGTGAACTGGTAGTGGCGTTCGAACAAATCGCGATGGAAGGCGGCGAATTCCCCCGGCGGCAGATCGACCTGCCCGAAGACATATTTGGATTGCTCGACTTCCTCGCGCAGCCGGACGTCGCGGTAGGTCACGCCCGCGCCCCATTCAAGGTCGTACACGCTGTCCACGCGTTGCAGGGTCATCGCGATGCGCTCGAGGCCGTAGGTCAGCTCCGCGGAAATCGGCGCGAGCTCGAGGCCGCCCGCCTGCTGGAAGTAGGTGAATTGCGAAATCTCCATCCCGTCGAACATCACCTGCCAGCCGATGCCCCACGCGCCCAGCGTCGGTGATTCCCAGTTGTCTTCTTCGAACCGGATGTCGTGATGGCGCGGATTGATACCACACGCTTCCAGGCTGTCGAGGTAGAGCTGCTGCACTTCGTCAGGCGCCGGCTTGAGAATCACCTGAAATTGATAATGCTTGAACAGTCGGTTCGGATTCTCGCCGAACCGGCCATCCGCGGGACGGCGGGCCGGCTGAACGTACGCGACATTCCAGTGCGCAGGGCCCAGCACGCGGAGGAACGTTTCCGGGTGCATCGTGCCGGCGCCGACCTCGATGTCGAGCGGCTGCTGCAGCGTGCAGCCGCGCGAGGCCCAGAATTCGGAGAGCTTGAGAATCAGACTTTGAAAGGTCATCGGTTCTGCGTCCGCCTACCTGCGGATCTCGCGGAGCACGCGCACCGACTTCAATTCCTTTTCGAGGTGCCGCGAGATCAGCGCGCCGTGCGCCGCCTCGATCTCGCGCAGCGCCCCGATCGAGACGGTCAGGGCGCCGAGCGTGAACGGGCTCGAGGTTCGCGCCGCGGCGAGAAACGCCTTCGCGTCCAGCGACAGCCGCTCGCCAGGCTCGTAGACGCCTTGCAGCCGCAACAGCCAGTACTCGAAGTAGCGGGCCAGCGGATCGATCGGCACGCCCGTCGCCATCGCCTCGACCATCGATCGTCCCAGCCGGAACAGCGCCTCGTTCGGATCCGCTTCCTGCGCCCACTCGTCGATCAGCTCGGCGAAATAGCTGGCGTAGCCGAGCGCCTCGCCGTCCAACGCGGACAGCGGCGATCGCGTCGCCTCGACATACTCCACCCTGACAAGATCGCGCCGCTCGTGCTCGACGTACCCCACCCGACCGCACGTGAGGGGCTCGAGCGCGCCGCCGAAGCGGCGCCGGCTCTGGCGGGCGTTCTTCGCCACGCCGCGCTTCTTGCCGCGATCGCGCGTCAGGAACACCACGATGCGGTCCGACTCACCGAGCGCGTACGAACGGAGAATCAGGGCGTCGGCGGTATACAGCGGCATTAAGGAGCGAGGCCTTTCAACTTATCACATGAATGAATCCGGAATTCCCCATTTCAAATGTTTCGAATTCCTGAGATTCGCAATTCCCAATTCCTAATTTCCAATTCTGCCATTCAACGTTCCTGAGGTCCGACGCCCAGTTCGCCGAGGATCCGTTCGTCCTCGCGCCAGTCGGCCCGCACACGCACGTGGAGGTCGAGAAACACCCGCATGCTGAAAAACCGTTCGAGCTCTTCGCGCGCGGCCGTCCCGATCCGCTTGATCATGTCGCCGCCCCGGCCGACGACGATCGGCTTCTGCGACTCGCGCTCGACGACAATCGTGCAATACAGGCGCAGCAGGGCCGTCTTCCGATCGGCGGCGGGGTCGGGCTCTTCGAACCGATCCACGATGACCGCGCTCGAAAACGGAATCTCGGCGTGTGTGAACTGGAGCAGCTTCTCACGCACGATCTCCGCCGCGAAGAACCGCTCCGGCTGATCGGTGAGGTAATCCTCCGGATACAACCGCTCGCCTTCAGGCAGGCAGTCGATGATCGCGCGCTCCAGCCGATCGACGTTGTCGCCGGTCGACGCCGACACCGGCACGATCGCGGCGAAGTCGGCGAGCTTCGCGTACTCGGCGATCATCGGCAGCAGTTTCGGCTTCTTGACGAGATCGATCTTGTTCAGGATGAGGAACACCGGCGTCTTCGCGGTCTTCACGAGGTCGAGCACGAAACGATCGCCATGCCCCGGCGGCTCGCCCACGTCGATGACCAGCCCGAGCACGTCCACTTCGCGGATCGTGTCCACCGCGGCGTCCACCATCCGCACGTTCATGCGGTGCAGCGGCCGGTGGACGCCGGGGGTATCGAGGAACACGACCTGCGCATCTGGATAGTTCCGGACGCCGAGAATCCTGTTCCTCGTCGTCTGCGGCTTGTCGGAGACGATGGCGATCTTGGTGCCGACCAGACGATTGAGCAGGGTGGACTTTCCGGCGTTCGGGCGGCCGATGAGGGAGACGTGGCCGAACTTCATACCGGTTTCTGCTCTCTCTCCAGCTCCTCTGCAGGACTCGGTTTGCACATCCTGACTTTGTTCACACGGCGGCGCTCGGCGTCGAGCACCTCGACGGAAAGGCCGTCCACGTCGAATCGCTCGCCCACGGCGGGAACGCGGCCGAGATGAGACATGAGGTAGCCGCCGACGGTCTCGAAACCGGCGCGCTCGATATGGACGTTCAATCGCTGCACCACTTCGTCGATGTCCACCTTGCCGCTGAACACGAACCGGCCATTGCCCTCGTCGACAATCAACTCCGACTCGACGTCGTACTCGTCGCGAATCTCGCCGACGATTTCCTCGAGCAGATCCTCGATCGTCACCAGCCCGGCGGTCCCGCCGTACTCGTCGACCACGATAGCGCACTGGGTCTGCTGCCGCTGAAACTGTTTCAACAAGTCGGAGACGAGCTTGGTCTCCGGCACGACCACCGCCGGTCGGACCAGCGACCGGACCAGCCGTTGCTCGTCGCTCGCATCGAGCAGGACGAGGTCCTTGATGAACACGAAGCCGACGATGTTGTCGAGGTTCTCCCTGTAGACGGGAAACCGCGAATACTCCTGCTCGCGGAAGAGGGCGCGAAGATCGCCGATCGTGGCGTCCTCGCGGATCGCCACAATGTCGGGGCGTGGCGTCATCACCTCGCGGACGAATGTGTCGCTGAAGTCGACGATGCTCTGGAGCAGGCGGCGCTCCTCACCCTCGATGATTCCCTCCTGTTCGGCGTTCTCGAGGAGGGCGGTGGCGTCGGTCGCGACCTGCGCCTCTTCGTCGGCGGCCGGCGGGGTCAGTTCACGCCTGGGCGCGGCCACCGTCCGCGCCATCCATCGTGCCATCGGACCGAGAGCCTTCGCGATCGGCGAGAACGACGGCAACAGCAAGCCAAGGATCCGTTCGGGATCGCGCAGCACGATGGCGACCGGAAGCAGCAACTCGCAGACGATGACGAACGCCGCAACACTGATCACCACGATCGCGATGTCGTGGGCACTGTTGATGTTGATGGCCAGCGCCAGGAGGGCCGTCGCCGTCGCCGTCACCAGGCCCAGCAGGAATCGAAGCGGGAGGAACAGCAGCAGCGGCTCGTCCAGATACGTGCCGAGTTCCCCCGGACGATCGCTGCGCTCCGCGACCAGGCGGAGCGAGAGCCGCATCAGGGCGCTGAACGCGGCTTCGATCGTGCCGAGGTAGGCCGCCGCGCACGCCAGGAGAAAAATCGCCAGCGGGATCATCGTCGTCGAACGGGGCCACCACGCTCGATGAGGCCCTCGCGAAGGCCGCCCTTGCGACGGAGACGTTCTTCCACCCGGCGCATCTCGCCACGATCGCGCTCGTGATCATAGCCGAGCAGATGCAACAGTCCGTGGAGCGCCAGCACGCGAAGCTCGGTGCGCTCCGAGTGGCCGGCGATACGTGCCTGACGCTTCGCGACCCCACGCGCGATCGCAATGTCGCCGAGGAACGGTCCTGACGACGCACGGGGAGCAGGTTCAGTCGTCCGCCTTCGCGCCCTCGGAGCTCCGGTCTGCTTCGCCGACGCTCGCAGGTCCCGCGGGCGGGCGGAGGCGGGAAAGCTCAGGACGTCGGTCGCGTAATCGCGACGCAAGTACTGCCGATTCAGCGCCCGCACACGGTAATCGCTGACGATCGCGAGGCTGACGGTGCCCCGCGCCCGTGCCGGCGCGACGCGCACCAGCCATCGCGCAAGCCCCGGCGCAGCGGCACGCCCGCTGGCGTCTCCGACGAGCACGTGAAGCGTGGGCAGGCGGTGGGTTGACGTCAGCCGCTGACCACGCTGGCCATCAGGACTCATGGGCGCTCGCCGCGGGACGAACCGACAACGTCGGGCGTCGCGCGCAGCGCCCGGCCGTTCGAAAACGCGTCGTACGCCCTGACGATTTGCTGTACGAGCTTGTGGCGCACGACGTCGCGCTCGTCGAACCGCACGAAAGAGATCCCCTCGATTCCGCCCACCACCGTGATCGCTTCGACCAATCCGGACGTCCGCCCGGTCGGCAGGTCGATCTGCGTGATGTCGCCGGTGATCACGGCCTTCGTGCCAAACCCGAGTCTTGTCAGGAACATCTTCATCTGTTCCGTGGTGGTGTTCTGCGCCTCGTCCAGGATGACGAACGAGTCGTTCAGCGTCCGGCCTCGCATGAAGGCGATCGGCGCAATCTCAATCGTGCCACGCTCGAGATACCGCGCCACCCGCTCGGTGTCGAGCATGTCGTACAGCGCGTCGTACAGAGGACGCAGATACGGGTTCACCTTCTCCTGGAGATCTCCGGGGAGAAAACCGAGCTTCTCCCCCGCCTCCACGGCCGGGCGGGCCAGGATGATGCGGCTGACCTTCTTCGCGACCAGAAACGCGACCGCCTGGGCCATGGCCAGGTAGGTCTTGCCGGTGCCGGCGGGACCGATGCCGAACACGATATCGTGCTGGTCGATGGCCTCGAGGTACTTGCGCTGGTTGACCGTCTTCGGCGCGATGCGGCGCTTCCCGGCCGGCGTCAGGCTCCCCTTCAGAAAGTAATCGCGCAGGTCGACCGAGTCGTCCTGCGCGACCAGCGCGGACGCGGTCTTCACATCGGCGTTCGACAGTTTGTAGCCGTCGCGCATCAACAGCGCCAGCTGGCCGACGACGCGGTCGACGCGCTCGACATCGGGCGAGTCGCCTTCCACGAGCAACTCGTGACCCTGGGTGCGAATGCGCACGTTGAATTGCGATTCGAGGTGCTTGAGGTTTTCGTCGTACGAGCCAAACAGCGTCTCAATCCCTTCTTCGGGCAGCGTAATACGCTTCATGTTATTTCTGAATTCTCAGACGCAGATCCCTGAGCTGCGCGTCATCGACGGCGGACGGAGCTCCGGCCATCAAATCTTCGGCCGCGGCTGTCTTGGGAAACGCCATCGCGTCACGAATCGAGGTTTCACCCGCCATCAGGGCCACCAGGCGGTCGATCCCGAGCGCAATGCCGCCATGAGGGGGGGTGCCGTACTCGAGCGCGTCCAGGAAAAACCCGAACCGGCGTCGGGCGTCTTCTTCGCCGATGCCCAGCAGCTTCGTGAAGACGCGGTGCTGCAACGCCATGTCATGAATACGGATACTGCCCCCGCCGAGCTCCCAGCCGTTCAGAATCACATCGTACGCCTTGGCGCGAACGCGACCAGGCTCGGTGTCGAGCGATGGCACGTCTTCATCCATCGGCGCGGTAAAGGGATGGTTCACCGAGTACCAGCGGCGATCATCGTCGTGCCATTCGACGAGCGGGAAATCGGTGACCCACGCGAACTCGAACACGTCGGCCCGCAGCAGGTTTTCCTTCTTCGCGATTTCGAGTCTGAGCTGTCCGAGGAGCTTCGACGTCCGCTCGGCCGGCCCGGCGGCCATCAGGAGCAGGTCGTCAGCGGCCGCTCCTGCGCGATCGAGCGCCGGACGAAGCGTCCCCTCTCCGAGCGCCTTGACCGAGCTCAGCGGCGGCTCGCCCGGACGGACCCAAATGAGTCCGGTGAAGCCCATCTGCTTCGCCTGATCGACGAGAAGGTCGAGTTGGCTCCGTGAGTACTTGTTGCCCCCCGGCACGGCAAAGCCACGCACGACGCCGCCCTCGGCGACGATCTGCTTGAAGACCCGGAATTCCGAGTCTTTGAACAGGTCGGAGAGCTCCTCGATTTCCAGACCACAACGCAGATCAGGCTTGTCGGATCCGTATCGGGCCATCGCGTCGGCATACGGAATGCGGCGGAACGGCGTCGGGATGTCGCGGCCGATCTCGCGCCAGATGGCCTGAAGCATCGGCTCGATGACAGCGAAGATCGACTCGGGCCGCGCAAAGGACATCTCCAGATCGAGCTGCGTGAATTCGGGCTGTCGATCCGCACGGAGGTCCTCGTCGCGGAAGCACCGTGCGATCTGGAAGTAGCGGTCCATCCCGCCGATCATGAGAATCTGCTTGAAGATCTGCGGCGACTGCGGCAACGCATAGAATTCGCCAGGATGAACGCGACTGGGGACCAGATAATCGCGTGCGCCTTCGGGAGTCGACTTCGTCAGGATCGGCGTCTCGATTTCCCAGAAGCCGTGCGAGTCGAGATGCTTGCGGATCGTCAGGACGACGCGGTGCCGCAGGCCGATGTTGGTCTGCATGCGCGTCCGCCGAAGATCGAGGTAACGGTATCGCAGCCGAACGTCTTCAGAAACCGTCGCATCGTCGGCAATCTGGAACGGTGGCGTTTTCGCCTCGTTCAACACGCGAATCTCGCGGGCCAGCACTTCGACCTCGCCGGTCGCGATCTTCGAATTCACGGTATCGTCGGACCGCCGCTGGACCACGCCCCGGATGCCGACCACGTACTCCGAGCGGAGGCGCTTCGCGGCGGCCATCAGCGCGTCGTTGTCGCGGACGACGATCTGGGACAATCCGGCTCGATCGCGAACATCGATGAAGGTCACGCCACCGAGGTCTCTCAAGCGATGGACCCAGCCGAGCAGGGTCACGTCGGCGCCGAC
>Ga0068858_100002931_pt1 | contig 17169 bp, 16 predicted proteins | sample KBSSwiS12_FD_66589 | JGI IMG/M metagenome (GOLD analysis project Ga0068858, IMG submission 66589) | Switchgrass rhizosphere microbial communities from Kellogg Biological Station, Michigan, USA - KBS Switchgrass S1-2 | ecosystem: Host-associated > Plants > Roots > Rhizosphere > Soil ...
CCATACGTTTCACCACCAGTGTCGCTAGTGCCAAAAGTGCCAGCAGCGACGCCACGGCGAACGCCGCCGCAAACTGATACTCATTGTAAAGAATCTCCACGTGCAGAGGCATGGTGTTGGTGCGCCCGCGAATATGCCCTGAAACTACAGACACCGCACCGAACTCCCCCATGGCTCGCGCGTTGCAAAGAATGACTCCGTAAATCAGCCCCCACTTGATGTTCGGCAAACTCACTCGCCAAAACGTCTGCCAACCACTCGCTCCAAGCGACAATGCCGCTTCTTCCTCTTCCTGACCTTGCGCCTGAATGAGTGGAATCAACTCACGCGCGACGAAAGGAAACGTCACGAAGATAGTCGCGAGAACAATTCCCGGCACTGCGAAGATGATCTGCAAATCATGCTCCGCCAGCCATGGTCCTAGCACGCCTTGCAAACCAAACAGCAAAACGTAGATCAACCCTGATACTACAGGCGAAACTGAGAAGGGAAGATCGATGAGCGTAATCAGCAGGCTCTTGCCCCAGAACTCAAATTTGCCGATCGCCCATGCTGCCGCAATCCCGAACACCACATTCAAAGGAACCGCAATCCCGGCTGCGATCAAAGTTAATTCAATCGCGGACCGAGCATCCGGCTGCGCAAGGCCATCCCAATAAGCAGCCAGGCCTTTGCGCAGTGCTTCCGCAAAAACTACAACCAATGGCATGAAGATGAATACGCCAAGAAACAGCAGTGCAATTCCTGTGAGGATCCAGCGTACCGAAGCAGACTCTGTAGTCGCATGCGTAGCCGTGCTACGGGCCGAAAATGCGCCGCGTGCTGCAAGTGTGACCGTGCCAGCCATTAGGCCACCGCCTCCTCAGGAGTGAGTGCTTGTGCCAGTCTTTGTTTGCGAGCACCGCTCCACTTCTGCAATAGGTTGATCGGCAACAGCAGCACAAGAGAAAACACAAGCATGACTACAGCAATCGCGGTCGCGCCGGCATAATCGTATTGATCCAGTTTGGTAATAATTAGCAGAGGCGTGATCTCAGTCTTCATCGGCATGTTCCCGGAGATGAACACGACCGAGCCGTACTCTCCCACCGCCCGCGCAAACGCCATGGCGAATCCCGCCATCGCCGCGGGAAAAATTGTCGGTAGTACCACGCGAGAGAATGTCTGCCAGCGAGTAGCACCCAAACTCGCGGAAGCCTCCTCCAACTCTTTATCCATATCTTCCAAAACTGGTTGCACGCTGCGTACGACGAAAGGAAGTCCGATGAAGGTGAGCGCAATGGTCACGCCCAATGGAGAGTAAGCAGACTTGATACCCAAAGAAGCCAGCGGTTTTCCCAGCCACCCATTGGGCGCATAAATCGTGGTCAACGCAATTCCCGCGACAGCTGTAGGCAAAGCGAAAGGCAAGTCCACCATGGAATCAAATAGCCGCTTGCCGGGAAACTTGTACCGCACCAAAACCCAAGCGACCAGCAGGCCAAAAAATAAATTGATGAACGCTCCCACCAGCGACGCGCCGAAACTTAGCCGGTAAGAAGCCAGCGCCCGTGAAGAGGTAGCAATGTGCCAGAACTGATCCCAGGAGAGGGAAGCGGTCTTGAGAAAAGTTGCGGCGAGCGGAATCAGCACAACCAGGCACAAATAAAAAATCGTGTACCCGAGTGCCAACCCAAATCCCGGCAAGATGCTGCGTTTTCGAAAAGTCAGTGGCATATGATCTCGAAAGGGCGAGGCTTCCAGGCCGCCCTTCCGCAAGCCTGGTCCTCGCATACAATCTTTCTCAATTTAGTCTATTAAAACGATAGACATTATTACAATTAAGTAAATTAATTCGGCTGATAGATCTGATCGAAAATTCCGCCATCGGCAAAATGAATCTTCTGCGCCTTCTGCCACCCTCCAAAGGTGTCATCAATGGTGATCAAGTTGAGCTTGGGGAACGTCGAGCTATATTTGTTTGCCACCGAGTCCAACCGCGGACGATAAAAATTCTTGGCTACGATTTCCTGCCCCTCAGGGGTATACAGGTAGCTGAGATAAGCCTCAGCTACTTTGCGAGTGCCGCGCTTGTCCACAACCTTGTCGACGACAGCCACCGGAGGTTCCGCCAGAATGCTCAAAGAGGGAACAACAATCTCCACCTTGTCCGGCCCCAGCTCTTTGATGGAGAGAAACGCCTCGTTTTCCCAAGCCAACAACACGTCCCCAATCTCACGCTGAACGAATGTGGTGGTAGCTCCGCGCGCGCCCGAATCCAGCACCGGTACATTCTTATAAAGCCGCGTCACAAAATCTTTGGCCGCGCCTTCATTCCCGCCAGACTTCTTCAGTCCATATCCCCAGGCCGCCAGGTAATTCCATCGCGCTCCGCCCGAAGTCTTCGGATTGGGCGTGACCACCGAAATCCCTGGCTTCACCAGATCGTCCCAATCCTTAATGTGTTTGGGATTCCCCTTGCGCACCAGGAACACAATCGTCGAGGTGTAAGGAGTGCTGTTATTCGGCAGTCTCTTCTGCCAATCGATCGGCAACAGCTTGGCATTCTGTGCAATGGCATCGATGTCGTAAGCCAAAGCTAGAGTGACGACATCAGCCTGCAAACCATCAATCACCGCGCGCCCCTGCTTGCCTGATCCGCCGTGCGACTGCTCGACCGTCACAGTCTGTCCGGCCTTAGATTGCCAATACTTGGCAAACGCGGCATTGAAGTCCTGATATAGCTCGCGTGTCGGGTCATAGGAAACGTTGAGCAGCTTCAGGTTCTGTGCCGGAGCAGAAACTGCCAATCCCAAAGCAATCGCAAACGACGCTAGCAATCTCCAAACTCTTTGTACTGACACGCTCGTTCTCCTGGATTTTTAGAATTTGTAGTTAAAGTCAAACTGCATGCGTTTCAGCCAACGCTCTTCTGGCGTTTGCTCCGTAACCAACTGCCGTCCGATGAAGGTAGTCAAAGCGAGGGTTACATTGGGATAAGCCTGATAGGCACCCTCGATGCGGTGCTGCGCCACGTTGGTAGGCTGGCGGATATCGCTGGCATTGAACGCAGAAACTACAGCCTCGCGCTCAATGCGCATGAAGGTATAGCCAAAGCGCCAATCGCCCTTGACTTTGGTCTGACCGAACTGCGTTTCAGCCCAATAACCCTGCCGGTCGCGCGCATTGCAACTAATCGCTACGCCTGCCGCCGCAAATGCAGAGACGTTTGCGCAAGCGCGAGTATTGTCAGCAAAATTGAAAAGAGCCGTGAGAGGGAAGCGTTTCAGGCCTGTATCGAAATCCAATTCAAAGATCGAATCAAGAATTCCAAACTTCGATCCGAATTGCCGCGCGCCGTTGATTACGCCAAAACTGTTGGTGAGAGTAGCCGCGCTGAATCCGAATGTCCCGCCTTGTCCGGTTGCGGTTCCCTGAGTAGCGAAGCCATTGCCGTTGGTTTGGTTCTGCGCGATGGCATTAGGATTTTTATAGTCGTAATAAGCGACGTCGGCAACAGCTTTTACGCGCGGGCCAAGGTTCCACCCCGTCTGCACCTGCTCACCAAAGATCGCCGAATCCGATCCGCCGCTGACTTCAAGCAGTGGCAATTCGAATCCGATCACCGCGAAGTGAGAGAACGGCTTGTCCTTCCAGTCCCAGGAAATCTGCTGGCTGCTGCCTTCCACGTTGATGTCGTTGTCGAACGTAAGCTCCGTGCGATACCACGTGTACCCAAACTTTCCCGCCGTCACGCTGAATGGCTTGAAGTATTTCGGCCTGTAGGACGCGTATGCTTTGTCGATCGAAAACGGTTTGCGAGTGAAGAACCCAGTCTCGGTGTTGTTGGTGGAAATGGGATCGCCTAAATCACCCGAGGCCAAAGAAAATCCGCCAGAGATTTCATCATTCAGCTTGGCGTTGATATTGAACCGCACCCGGTAGCGTTCCCGATTGCGCGTAGCCGGCTCGGCCCCATTGACCGGCCCGCTGCCAAACAACGACTCATGACGCAAACGTAAATCGCCACTGAAGAAAAAGGGCCCCAACGACTTCACTCTGTTCTCAAGCAGGTCTTGCTTTTTAGCAACCGCGTCCAGGCTGACGCCAGCTTTGGCTTTGGCCGCGTCGTCCTCAGCTTTCAACTCATTCTTCCGCTCCGCGATGCGAAGACGCTGGTCCAGCTCTTCAATTTTCTTTTTGAGTAATTCGATCTCCTGCCGCTCCGCCGAGACTTCGGTTGAAGCATTGTCCTGTCCCAGCCCGAAAGTTGCTGTAGCCAACAATAAAACCGTCACTACCACACCTCTGCGCATACGCTTTCCTCTAAGTGGTCTTTTGTAAAAAGCAAAAGAGCCCAAGATTGGATCATCTTGGGCTCCTGAAAAAACCTGAATGTCGCTGTTAACTACATTCTGCATTCATGCCCACAATGATCCGTGCACGCCGCACAACAACACGGCATCGGACAACAAGTGGACATGAGCTGAAATTTCATGTGGGAACGAGTATAAGGAAAATACTTTAGAATGTCTACTAACATAATGGACATTATTTACTGATCGTAACCATCGAAGAAATCATTGGCCACAAACGTACACAAACATCAATGTGCTAAACTCCGCCCCATCGGTTCGAAACCATTGACTCGGAGTCACTTAGCATGAGCTCTCGCTTGTTATGTCTAGCGGCCTTCATTTCTTTTCTGAACAGCAGCTCACTCGCCCAATCCCACCCGGTAACCGTAGATGACTATTTCCAAGTCAAGGACGTAGCCGAACCACAAATCTCTTCCGACGGCCAATGGATCGCCTATACGGTAACAACCGCTACGCTAAAAGATGATAAGAACGAGACCCGCATCTGGATGATTCCCGCAGCAGGCGGCGATGCAATTCCCATGACTGCAGATGGCAATTCATCCTCGCATCCACGATGGAGCCCCGACGGGAAATATCTGGCATTCCTCTCCGAGCGCGAGGAAGGCAAAACGCAAGTGTGGTTGTTGGACCGGAGGGGCGGGGAAGCCCAACAGCTCACCGAAACAATTCAAGACGTAGACGATGTTGCTTGGTCGCCCGACAGCAAGCGTCTTGTATTGATTCTCCAGGACCCATCCGCCGACGAAAAAGAGGAAGCTGAAGCCAAAAAGAAATGCGATGCTGACGACAAAGATTGCAAAGCCAAGAAAAAGGATCACACACCGCGCGCCGTCGTCGTAGACCGTTACCTGTTTAAAGAAGATGAAATCGGGTATCTCGACCGCCGTCGCAAACATCTTTATGTATTCGACATCGCCAGCAAGGCGTTGACTCAAATCACCTCCGGTGATTACGACGACGAAGGTCCAGCTTGGTCTCCGGATGGAAAACAGATCGCATTCACCAGCAACCGCTCGACTCCCGACCCAGACCGCACGCCGGATAGCAACATCTGGGTCGTCGCCGCTGACAACACCGACAAAGGCGCACACCTCACGCAGGTAACAACAAATCCGGGCGAAGACGAATCGCCGACGTGGTCGCCGGATGGCAAATGGATCGCCTACATCACGCAGCTCGATCCCAAGCTATACATCTACGCGACGCACCATGTAGCGGTCTCACCCGCCACAGGAGGGGAAGCCAAGGTCCTGACCAAAGCCTTCGACCGCATGGCCAGCCTGCCGCGCTTCGCGCCCGACGGCAAATCGATCTATTTCATCGCCGACGACGATGGCACGCAAAATCTATGCAGTGTGCCAGTCGCAGGCGGAGAAGTCACTCGGCCGATCGGCGGGCGACTAATGTTGTACTACTACTCCGTAGCCAAGTCCGGAGAAATCGCCGCACAAATCACCACACCAGATTTCCCGAGCGAAATATTCACCGTCCCCGGTGGAAAGTTGACGCGCATCTCGCACACCAACGACGACACCATGAAACAAGTGCGCCTGGTAGTGCCCGAATACGTTAAGTTCAAGAGCAAAGATGGCACAACCGTCACCGGCTATGTCTACAAACCACTGGACTACACGCCGGGGAAAAAATATCCCACGCTGCTGCGCCCGCACGGAGGCCCGGTGTGGTCTTACTATGCTGAGTACACCCACCTCGCGCAACTCATGGCGGCGAATGGATACGTCGTATTGTTTCCTAACCCGCGCGGCTCAACTGGACAAGGCCAGGCCTACGCCTACGCCATCCACGCTGACTGGGGCAACAAAGATTTTCAAGACGACATGGCCATGGTCGACTACGCCATCGCGCAGGGCATGACTGATCTCGACAAGCTGGGAGTCTTCGGTTGGTCCTACGGCGGCATCTCGACCGATTTCATCATCGCGCAAACCAACCGCTTTAAAGCTGCGATCTCCGGTGCAGGCGCATCGTTGTTTGGTTCTTTGTACGGACACGATCGCTACGTACGCGATTACGACTACGAGTTAGGCCACCCGTGGGATAGAGCGAGCAAAGCCGCGTGGGACAGAGTGTCCATGTATTCCAAGGTAGAAAACATCACGACACCAGTAATGTTTCAGGGCGGTGATATCGACTGGAACGTACCGATCCTTGGCGGGGAGCAGATGTATCAAGCGTTGAAAGTGTTGGGGCGCGAAACTGAACTCGTTGTCTATCCGGGTGAATACCACGAATTCAAAGCTCCATCGCACATCAAAGACCGGATGGAACGCGACCTCGCATGGTTTGCCCATTACGTTAAAGCAGACGGCACACCGGCAAGGCCGGCATCAGCCACAAAACCCAAGTAATTGTCATTGCGACAAGGAGCGTAGTTCCGAGGAGGAATCTGTTTTTAGGAAGTGAGGTTAGAGGGAAGCCGCAGAAGCCGAACCAGCAAAAATCTCCACCCGGTTCCGGCCATTCTTCTTGGCCCGATACATGGCCACATCCGCCTGATGCAGCAGATCAGCCACAGTGTGGTCATCGCCAGAAGAAGTGACGGTGACACCCATGCTGACAGTGGGATTGGCCGACCCGAGTGTAGTGGTGATCGCGCCCTGGGAAACCAGCGCACGAATCTCATCCGCCCGACGGACTCCAACCCGCAAATCGCATCCAGGAAGAATGATCAAGAATTCCTCGCCACCATACCGGCCAACCAGATCGTAAGGCCTCAAATCCATCTTCAATCGCCGCGCGACTTCCTTGAGAACGACGTCGCCAGCATGGTGCCCCATGGAATCATTAATCTTTTTAAAGTGATCAATATCCGCAAGAATCAAAACCGCAGGCCGCCCCTCGCGTCCGCTACGAGAAAATTCTCTCTGCAAGGCTTCCAGAATCTCCGCCCGATTCAACAATCCAGTCAACACATCATGGCTCGCCGCAAACTTCAGCGACTGTTGCAAATCTAAGATCCGTTTTCCCACCAGAATCCGCGCCCGTAATTCATCCGCATTCACCGGCTTCGACAAATAATCGTCCGCGCCAGCTTCCATCGCGGTAAGCAAATCCTGCTTGCGATTTTTCGTGGTGAGCATCACCGTATAGACATAAGTTCCCGTGACGCCAAGCGCGCGAATGCGCCGGCAAAGCTCGATCCCATCCAGCCCAGGCAGAACCCAATCCAGCAGCGCCATGGTCGGCGGATCGGGCCGGGCCAAAATCTCGGCGGCCTCTGTTCCCGTACCGACGATAATATGGTCGAGACCCCAATCCTTCAAGTAGCCGCCAACCTTACGTCGGTCAACGGCCGAGTCTTCAACCATCAAAATGCGCATAAGCGGAATTATCGGCACTTCGAATGCCAAGGTTCAAGATAACCAGGGGCACAAACCAAAGGTCATGACCGCCGGGTATTAGGCTGCTCCGAACCGGCGCGGATCACGCGCCGTCCACTTTAACGCTATGATGGATACTCCCAAAAAAGGAGGAAGAGAACGTGGCCGTTCTGGTAACTGGAGGGGCAGGATATATCGGCAGTCATGCAGCCCACGCGTTGAAGCGCAAGGGCTATGAGGTCATTATTTATGACAACCTGTCCACGGGACACACAACCCTGACCGACGGCTTCGAGTTCATCAACGCCGACTTGGCCGACGCGTCCAAACTAAAACCAACGCTGGGGCGCGTAGATGCGATCATGCACTTCGCGGCGCACGCCTACGTAGGTGAGTCAGGCAGCAACCCTAAAAAATATTTTCACAACAATGTTCTGACTGGAATCTCTCTGCTGGACGCCGTGGTCGAAGCAAAGATCCAAAAGTTTATCTTCTCCTCGACCTGTGCCGTCTATGGCATACCTGACAAAGTCCCAATCACCGAGGACACAGTTCGAAATCCCGTCAATCCTTACGGCGCAACAAAATTAGCGTTCGAATACGCGCTGGAGGCCTACGCTCGCGCCTACAAATTTCGCTACGTAAGCTTCCGCTACTTCAACGCCGCTGGTGCCGACGAAAGCGGCGCCATCGGAGAACTTCACGATCCCGAAACTCACTTGATTCCCGCGGCCTTCGAAGCCATTCGCGGCAAGCGCAAAGCACTGGAGATTTTCGGCACCGACTACCCAACTCCCGATGGCACCTGCATCCGCGACTACATCCATGTAAACGACCTGGCCGAAGCACACGTGCTGGGCTTGGAGTATTTGGAGAAGGGCGACTCGACGGTGATGAATCTCGGCAGCGGGCGAGGCTATTCCGTAAAAGAGGTCATCTCCGCCATCGAGAAAATTTCCGGCAAGAAAGTTCCGCGGACCGAAGCAGCACGCCGCCCCGGAGATCCTGCTCAATTAGTGGCCGCTCCAGCCCGCGCCGAAAAACTACTGAACTGGAAAGCGAATCGTTCGCTGGAGCAAATCGTGAATACAGCCTGGAAGTGGTCGGAGAAAACTTCTCACTAAAAGCAGCAAGGCGCTATCGACCCAGCGTCCACGGAGGCTTGAAGACGTTACGATAGCGCCGCTCAGATACACCACGAAACTGAAATTAGGCTAGTCCTGCCATTGCACCATTTCTAGTGCATAGTGAGGTTCGAGTAATCCTTGAGGTCCCGTCTGCAACAGTAGCAAATCAGACAGTAACAGGCCGGAATTTCCTAACTCCCAAAACAGTGAGAACTATAAAAATGAGGAGCACCGCCAGCTGCGCAATGCCGAATGGCGGTTCTTTCTGAGTAGGTGCCAGAGCATGCAGGCTGGGAACCTTCTCAAACAACTGAACGACCAGAACGAAGCAATTGAAGTACAAAGCCAGCATCGCCATGATCACATAAACACTGCGCCATGCCCCGCGAAGATGAAACATATATCGCCCAAGCAACGCGAAAGCCAGCACGATACAAGAAAGGATCCCAACCACAATTCCCGGAGTGATGTGCTGATTGGGAAAGGCAAACCCGGTCACGCTAGTGAGAATAGTCGTCACCAGAAAGATGGCAGTAGCCCCAGCAAAGCGCTTTCCTTTGATCAGTCCGAACGCCACCAGAAGTCCAGAGCCAATTCCAATCAAGCTGATGATGACATGCAATTCAGTAAATGCTGCCGTGGATAAACCCCAGATCATGGTGTCCTCTGTTCTGCTGGAATTGAGCAGGGCAGACTGCGACCGACAGTCATTCCAGATTGTCAAAAGATGTGCGAAAGCTTACACCGGATTCGCAAAAATTGGGAATAAAAACGATTTATGTGCCGAATCGCTGAAGCGCGCGTGCATGGGCCTTGGCGGCCTCTTCTTCGCGATTCTTAGGCGGCGCGGTAGTTTCGAGAGAACGCAAAAGACGCGAGGCGACAGCCGCGATGTCATCGATGGCAGTGTTGAACGCTTCTTCATTTGTGTGAGACGGTTTATTAAACCCACTGATCTTGCGGACAAATTGCAGCGACGCCGCTTTCACTTCTTCTTCTGTAACTGGCGGATCGAAATTAAATAGATTTTTAATATTTCTGCACATAAAAACACCTCCAAACGTACCCTTCAAGGTGATCTAAGCTTCTTCGCTCTTGGGTGGAGAGCGGCTTCAGGCGGCGGCATAGAACTATCATTGACCGGCTTTCACCGCTGAGGTGCTTTACCCCGCCTTTTCCTCATCACTCTGAGCCCTCTCTGGCCTCAGTAACGGAAACAAAATCACATCGCGAATACTTTGCGAGTTTGTGATCAGCATACAAAGCCGGTCCACCCCAACCCCCACACCTCCAGCAGGAGGCATACTGTACGACAAGGCCCGGATGTAATCGTCATCCATTTGATGAGCCTCATCATCCCCGCGTTCCCGTTCTTTCAACTGCTCCTCAAATCGCCGCCGCTGATCCACAGGATCATTCAGTTCACTGAAGCCGTTGGCAATTTCCATCTGCCCGGCATAAATCTCCCAGCGTTCAGTCCAGTCCGGCTCGTCCGCCTTCTGCTTGGAGAGCGGAGAAACTGCCGTAGGGAACTCGTAAATAATAGTCGGCTGCGTCAGATGCTCCTCCGCCACCGTCTCAAATAAATTTGCGATTGTTTTCCCCGCTGGTTCTTTGGGATCGTACGCCATGTGTGGTTTCGACCCATTGAACCGCTGCACCAAGGCCTTGACCGACTCCGCAGTAGCAAAATCCGACATCTGCGGTTTCGCACCTTTCGCCTCCGGCCAAAAATGAATGATGGCTTCACGCATGGTCATGCGCTGCCAGTTCGACCAGTCAATCGATTGCTCGCCCCACGGAGTCGTAGTGTTGCCAGCAACAGTTTTCACCGCATGAGTGACCAACTCCTGGGTTAAATTCATCACATCGCGGAAGTCGGCGTATGCCTGATAGAACTCCAGCATGGTGAACTCAGGATTGTGCCGGGTAGAAATCCCCTCATTGCGAAAATTGCGATTGATTTCGTAAACCCGATCCAGGCCGCCCACCGTCAGCCGCTTTAAATAAAGTTCCGGCGCAATCCGCAGATACAAATCCATATCCAGCGTGTTGTGATGCGTCACAAACGGACGCGCCACCGCCCCGCCGGCAATCGGCTGCATCATCGGCGTTTCAACTTCAACGAACCCGCGCTCTCCTAAAAAAATCCGCAGCGATTGCACCAGCTGGCTGCGCTGGATGAAAACCTCGCGCACCTCGGGATTCATGAACAAATCAACGTACCGCTGCCGGTAGCGCAACTCGACATCAGTCAGCCCATGCCACTTTTCTGGCAAGGGCAGCAGGTCTTTCGAGAGAAAAGTAATCTCCTCAACGTGAATCGAAAGCTCGCCGGTCCGGGTGCGGAATAGATATCCGCTCACGCCAATGTGATCGCCGAGATCGAGCAGCTTATAAAGCTCAAATCCTTTGTCACCAACAGCATCCTTTTTCACATAAATCTGCAAGCGCTGCCCGTTCTGCTGGAGATGCGCAAACCCGGCCTTCCCCATAAGCCGCAGGGCCATAATGCGCCCGGCTACACGCACGCTGACGCGCGGATTCTCCAGCTGCTCGGCAGTCTTGGCGGAATAATCAGCCAGAATTTGCGAAATCGTATGCGAAAACCCGAATTTGCTGGGATAAAGCGGTTGTCCAAGCGCCTCAATCTGCTTTAGTTTTTCGAGGCGCAGCTGATAAATGTTTTCGTCGAGTGCCAAAGGGCTCCTTACATTTCGTTTGGAAGCTAGAAGGCGATTATAACGAAGCGAGTGCACCGCTTCAGATTGTCATTCCCACAAGGAGCGCACCTCGAAGGAGGAATCTGCTTTCCCAGACGCCACCACAAACCCAGTCCTTGAACTCAACCACACTCGGCGCTACTATTACTCCGCACAACCGAGGCTCCAATGCCCTCAAACTACGTCCCCATTTTTCTTTTCATCGCAGTAGTAGCCGTAATGATCCCACTGCCGCTAATCCTAGCCAAACTGGTCCGCCCCAATAATCCTGGCAAGGAAAAGCTGATGCCCTACGAGTGCGGTATCGACCCGGTAGACGACTCCCGCGGACGATACACCGTGCGTTACTACATCGTCGCGATCCTATTCGTAGTTTTTGACGTAGAAACCATCTTCCTGTTCCCCTGGGCGGTAAAGTTCAAATACCTGGGCGTATTCGGCCTGATTGAAATGATGGTCTTCCTGGGAATCCTGGTTGTAGGCTACATCTGGATTTGGAAAAAGGGCGCACTCGAGTGGGTGTAACTCAGAGTCCTGACCCAATCGGTCCAAGCGAAGTTTTCGCCGCCAGCCGCTGGACCAAGGGCAATTTCATCTTTCCCACAAGAATCATAGTCAGTCGACTTCGTGTGAGCCGGGTAAAGTCCCGCATGTTCGGCAGCACCGAAGAGAGCATCTCCATTGCTCAAGTAGCTTCGGTAAAAATCACAACCGGCATGATGTGGTCAGACATCATCATCGACTCCTCCGGCGGAAGTAATCCCATCATCAGCCACGGCCATCGTAAAGCCGACGCCGTCCGCATCCGCGACTTGGTCGAAACCTACCAAGTGCAAAGCAAAACAAGATAAACAATCTCCCTGTGACATCTATGGGAGTCGGGGCGGCGTTTTAAATTGTTTCTGAACCCAACCCAAAGCTTCAAAAACTCCACCCGAGTGTATGGCCTAAAGCAAATCTACGCGTATTGCCATCTCAACGCGGGCGGTTGCAAAAAGGCTCAATGCTCTTTTTGTGGCGACAAGTTTCATATCCGCCATGATTCAAAAAGATTCCAAGGCGGATATGTTGAAACAGTTCGATGTCCATTTATCCGGCAGTCACCGTCCAGCAGCGGGATGCGCAGAGGCGGAAGAATACGAAGCGCGCGGCTTTCCCCGCCGTTGACAGCCCGTCCGCAAGCTGTTAAAAGTTATCGTTCTTTTGCAGCACACGGCGCCGGAGGTTCTACCTTCGTAGCGATGCCAGACGAAGCCAAGTCGCCTACGTCTGCGGGCGAGCATGCCGCACCTGCGGCTCCTGCCAAACCCGCCGGGCCAGTCCCTACTCCGTGGGAGTCTCCACTCGTATCGGATCTGCACAAGCGCTACGGCTCCGGCATCAGCGAAGCCAGCACGTATCTCGGACAAAACTACTTTGTCGTAGATTCATCCATCGTCGCAGACGTCCTGAGCGTTCTAAAAGACGAAAAAAACTTCAACTACTGCGTGGACATCACCGCCGTCCACTATCCTCAACGCGAAAAACAATTCGACGTCCTCTGGATTCTTTACTCTTACGACACCAATGAGCGCATCCGCGTGAAAACCATGATCGCCGACGGCCAGAGCATTCCCAGTTCCATCAACATCTGGCCCACGGCGAACTGGCTGGAGCGCGAGGTCTACGATATGTTCGGGATTCACTTTGACGGGCATCCAGATATGAAACGCATTCTGTTGCCCGAAGGCTGGAAAGGCCATCCGCTACGTAAAGACTACGGAATCATTCAACAAGACAACGAGTGGGTACAGATCAACCTGGGGATAGAGAGCGGGCAGTAACGGGCCGGCACGAGTGAAATGACCGACACAACCAAATATTTGTCGCACCTGGAACTCGGTGAGCCTGACAAGACCTTTTTAGATTCCAACGAACTCATCATCAATATGGGTCCGCAGCATCCGGCCACGCACGGAGTGCTGCGCGTAATCCTCAAATTAGACGGCGAAAAAGTTCTGGGCACCGAGTGTGTGATCGGCTATCTCCATCGCGGCGTAGAGAAGATTGCCGAGAACCGCACCTACACGATGTTCAATCCCTATGTGGACCGCATGGATTACGTAGCTGCGGTCTCGAACGGCCTAGGGTATTGCGAAGCAGTAGAGAAGTTGTTGAACATCGAAGCCCCGCCGAGAGCGAATTACATTCGCGTGATCCTCACCGAGTTGAACCGTATGGCCAGCCACATGCTTTGGCTGGGCACGCACGCGCTCGACATAGGAGCCATCACGCCGCTGTTTTACACGTTCCGCGACCGGGAAGAGATCCTCAAAATTTTCGAGAAGTACTGCGGGGCACGTCTGACCACGCACGCCTTCCGCATCGGCGGTTGTCTCTACGAAACCTACGACGGCTTCGAAAACGACGTGAAAAAGTTCGTGAAGTTCGTCACGCCGAAAATCGACGAATACGAACAATTGCTGACCACCAACCGCATCTGGGTGGAGCGCACCAAGGGAATAGGGGTTATCTCCGCCGCCGACTGCAGAGCATTAGGCGTGACCGGCCCGGTCCTTCGCGCCAGCGGCGTGAAGTGGGACCTACGCAAAGCCAAGCCCTACGCGGCGTATTCAGAATTCGATTTCGATATTCCGACTGCGCAAAATGGCGATACCTATGACCGATATCTGGTGCGCATGCAGGAGATGCGTCAGTCGCTTCGCATCATCGACCAAGCGGTAAACAGAATCCCCGAAGGCCCGATCATGGCGAAAGTTCCCAAGGTCATCAAGCCGGCGGTGGGCGAAATCTATCACTCCATCGAAGCGCCAAAGGGCGAGCTTGGTTACTTCATCGTCAGCGACGGCTCCACCCAACCGTATCGTGTGCGCGTGCGCCCGCCATCATTTGTAAATCTGCAGGCGCTCGACCTTATGGTTCGTGGTGCTCTGGTTTCAGATGTGATCGCGGTAATCGGGACCCTCGACATCGTACTCGGTGAGGTGGACCGCTAATGCCCGATTTCATCACCGGCTACCTCAGCAGCAATAAAACTCCCGGCGAGTACGGCAGTGTTTTCTGGTCGCTGGTCTACATCTTTCTAATATTCCTCGGCCTTTCAGTCGCAGTCATCGCCATGAACTGGCTGGAGCGCAAGATCCTCGCGCACATGCAAGTACGCCTTGGACCAATGCGCGTAGGCCCTCACGGATTGCTTCAGCCAATCGCTGACGCCGTGAAGCTGCTCATCAAGGAGGACATCACTCCATCCGCGGCAGATCGGTGGGTGTTCTGGATTGCTCCAGTATTCGTAGTGATCACTGCCTTCACAGTTTTCATCGTCGTGCCCTTCGGCCCGCAGCATGCCGTCACCGACATGAACATCGGCATCCTATTCATGCTCGGAATTTCTTCGCTAAGCGTGCTGGGAGTAGTAATGGCAGGATGGGCGTCCAACTCTCACTATCCCTTACTAGGCGCACTCCGCGCCAGCGCGCAGATGGTGTCTTACGAAATCGCCATGGGACTAGCCGTAGTCTCCGCCGTGCTCATGACTAGCCTCGACAAAGACGGTACCGGTACCATGAGCATGATCGGAATCGTACAGGCGCAGCAAGCCCAGCAAACCTGGTTCGTCTTCAAATTTTTTCCGCTGGGCCTGATCGCATTCGTAATCTTCGCCATCGCTATGGTTGCCGAAACCAACCGTGTCCCCTTCGATTTGCCGGAAGCCGAAGGAGAACTGGGCGCAGGCTTCCACACCGAATACAGCGGATTCCGCTGGTCTTTATTCTTCCTGGCGGAGTACTCGGCCATGATCGCGGTTTCATCCATCGCGGTTACCATGTGGCTGGGCGGCTGGCTGCGCCCGTTCCCTCATGCCCTCAGCGGCGAAACATGGGACACCATTTTTTCGTTGGTTCCCGGAGTGACATTCCTATTCCTCGCAGCCCTAAGCTTCCGTGCCACGGCGCGCATGTCGAACCATCCCTATTTCAAATTTCAAAAGTTGGGTCTCGGAGCCTTCGGACTACTGCTGGCCCTGATCGGTATCGTGCTGTTCATCTCCACCGATGCCATCGACATCCGCGGCAAGGTTCAGGATGTTTTCTGGTTCACCGCAAAAGTCGCCGTCTTCATGTACCTATACATCTGGTATCGTGGCACGTTCCCGCGCTACCGTTTTGATCAGTTGATGAAAGTAGGATGGAAAGTTTTGCTGCCGCTAGGCATCGCGGTCCTGATTCTGACCGCGATTGGGGGGATCATTTTCTAAATGCAGCCAGTAGCCACAACTTTCTTCTTCTATATGCTGTCCGGCATAGCCGTGCTCGGCGGCATCCTAGTCATCACCCGCCGCAACGCGGTCCACTCCGCGTTGGCGCTGATCCTGACACTACTTTCGGTGGCCGGTCTTTATTTAATGCTCTACGCACCCTTCGTGGCCGGTGTGCAAATCATCTTGTACGCCGGCGGAATCATGGTGTTGTTCCTCTTCGTAATCATGTTGGTCAACCTGGAAAAGTCTCAGAAAGAAGAGCAATTCAACAAGATTTGGCTGATCGGCCTGCTCGGCGCGCTAGGACTTGGAGCACTATTCGTGGGCGTCTTTGTAAGAAGCGCGCGGTCCAGTAACGACATCTTCTTCCAACTCCTGCGCCGTCCGCTTGTAGCGTTTGCAGACGAGTCAAATACGCAAGCTGTCGGCCAGATGCTTTATCAAAACTATTTGTTCGCCTTCGAGATCGCCTCCTTATTGTTGCTGGTAGCGATCATCGGGGCCGTAGTCATGGCAAAGAAACGAATCAACTAGAACAGCGAGCTGAGAACCGGGAACTGAATCATGGCCGAAATTGGCATCCTGCACTACCTGATCGTAGCCGCCCTCCTCTTCATCCTGGGTGTGATCGGCGTATTGACACGCAGAAACGTAGTCATCGTGCTGATGTCGATCGAATTAATTCTGAATGCCGTAAACCTGAACTTGGTCGCTTTCTCCCGCATGTGGGGACTGCACGGCCAAGTGTTCTCGATCTTCGTAATCACCGACGCAGCCGCGGAAGCAGCGGTCGGCTTGGGGATTCTGATCGCGTTCTTCCGCAACAAAGAAACCGTGAACGTGGACGAAGTGGATTTGATGAAGTGGTGAGCTAATAAATGTTTTTTCTCGAGCACATCTGGCTGATCCCGCTGTTTCCGGCGTGCGGCGCCGCCGTCATGTTCTTCTTCGGACGCAAGCTCCAGAAGCAGAGTGTCAGTGCAGTGTGTGTCTTAGCCGTGCTGCTCACGTTCGTGATGGCGTTAGGAGCGTTGCTGGAATATCCAAGTTACGCCAAAGCCAACCCAGACAAACTCGGATACGAAACGACACTCTACACATGGCTTGGTTCTGACTCCGGACTGCCAAACTACCTTACGCATGATGGGAAACCAGCAGCACTTCGCGCTGACGCAGGCTTTCTTTTCGACCCTCTCTCCGGCATCTGGCTCCTGTTCGTCACCGGCGTAGGCACACTGATCCACATTTATTCGACAGGCTACATGGCGCACGAAGGCGGCTACTACCGTTTCTTCGGATACCTGAACCTGTTCATGTTCTCCATGCTGACGCTGATCCTGGCGAACAACTACGCGC
>Ga0068858_100002932_pt1 | contig 17167 bp, 9 predicted proteins | sample KBSSwiS12_FD_66589 | JGI IMG/M metagenome (GOLD analysis project Ga0068858, IMG submission 66589) | Switchgrass rhizosphere microbial communities from Kellogg Biological Station, Michigan, USA - KBS Switchgrass S1-2 | ecosystem: Host-associated > Plants > Roots > Rhizosphere > Soil ...
TGTCCGTCAGGCAGGGTGAATAGAACGGCGACAGGTACAGCTTGGCGAAGTAATCGCCGTTGCGCAGCGCGGCCCACAGTCCGTAGGCGGTGAAGCCGGCCAGGACGACCACCGTGATCACCGGGCTGACCCACCAGCGGTCCTGGCGCAGTGTCCGCGCGGCGACCGCGGCGCGCGGCCGCGGAACCGCGCCCGGGCTGCCGACGTCGGCTGGGCGGGGCGTCGCCACGCGGCCGCCTGGCGTTCGCTCCCCGGCCTGGGCGGCCGGCGGGGTCGGGGCGGCGGTTGGGACAGCGGCCGGCGCGGGTCTGGTCCGAACGGGCATCCTGTCGTCTCCTCGGCTGGTCAGTGTGCTGCGCATCACAGCCCATGGCGCAGTCTGGCCGATCTCCGATCGGATGACCAGAGTCTGAGGGAAACGTGTTCTCGTTTCTTGCCGCCCGGCAAGTACTGTCGCCGGCCGCCGCCGTGCCGTGCCGTCCATGGCCTACCGGCGGCGCTGTGTGGGGTCCGTCAGCGACGGTGGCACCCAGCCGGCGTCGAGCGGGTTGACGTTCGTGCCAGGTGGGACGAGCTCGTCGATGCGGTCGAGCGTCGCGTCGTCGAGCGTGACGTCGACGGCGGTCAGTTGGCTTTCCAGGTGCTCCATCGTGCGCGGACCGATGATGGCCGATGTAACCGCCGGGTGGCGGATCACGAACGCGAGCGCCAGCTCGATCAGGGTGATCCCGGCCTCGGCCGCCACGTCGGCCAGTTCGACGGCGAGCTCGGCCTTGCGGCGGTTCGCCGACAGCGACATGTCGTACCGGTGCGGAAGCCGCTGCGCCCGGCTGCTCTTCACGTTCAGCCCGCCGCCGCGCCGGTATCGGCCGGACAGGTAGCCACCGGCCAGCGGGCTCCACGGCAGCACGCCTAGGCCGTACTTCCGCGCCACCGGCAGCAGGTCGGCCTCGATGCCGCGGACCAGGATCGAGTACGGCGGCTGCTCGGTGACGAACCGCTCCCGGCCGCGCTTCTCGGCGACCCACTGCGCCTCGACGACCTCGTGGGACGGGAACGTCGAGCTGCCGAAGTAGCGGATCTTGCCGGCGCGGACCAGGTCGGTGAGAGCGCCGAGTGTCTCGTCGATGTCGGTCGTCGGATCGGGCCGGTGTACCTGGTAGAGGTCGATGTGGTCGGTGCCGAGCCGGCGCAGGCTGTTCTCGCACTCCTGGATGAGCCACCGCCGGGACAGGCCGCCCCGGTTCGGGCCGGAGCCCATAGGCATGAACGCCTTGGTCGCCAGCACGACGTCGTCGCGGCGGCCGGCGAGCGCCTTCCCGACGATCGTCTCGGACTCGCCGGCCGAGTAGACGTCGGCGGTGTCGATGAAGTTGATCCCGGCGTCCAGCGCGCGATGAATGATCTTTATGCAATCGTCGTGGTCCGGGTTGCCCCAGGCGCCGAACATCATCGCGCCGAGGCACAGCGGTGTTACCCGCACCCCGGTGCGGCCGAGTACTCGATAATCCACAGTCACGTGTAATAAGCATGGTCCGGTGGTGACCTCATCGCAATCAGCGGGGCGGAAACCGGATGTGCTCCATGTCCTCGGCGAGGTGCTGACAGGGCCCGGCGAGGTGCGCGACGAGCTGTGGGTCCTCGGCGGGCGGATCACCTTCGACCGGCCGTCCGGCGGGGCCGACGTCCAGACGGTGCGCGGCTTCGTGCTGCCCGGGCTGGTCGACGCGCACTGCCACGTCGGGCTCGGCCCGCGCGGCGCCGTCGACGCGGACACCGCGCTCGCCCAGGCACTGTCCGACCGGGACGCGGGTGCCCTGCTGCTGCGCGACGCCGGCTCACCGGCGGACACCCGGTGGGTCGACGACCGCGACGATCTGCCCCGGCTGGTCCGCGCCGGCCGGCACATCGCCCGCACCCGCCGGTACCTCCGCGACTACGCCGAGGAGCTGGAGCCCGACGGCCTGGTCGCCGAGGTGGTGCGGCAGGCCGGGCGCGGCGACGGCTGGGTGAAGCTGGTCGGTGACTGGATCGACCGCGCGGCCGGCGATCTGGCGCCCTGCTGGCCCGGTGACGTCGTCGCCGAGGCGATCGCGGCGGCGCACGCGGCGGGCGCCCGGGTGACGGCGCACTGCTTCGCCGAGGACTCGCTGCCCGACCTCGCCGCCGCCGGCATCGACTGCGTCGAGCACGCGACAGGCCTGACCGACGCGACGATCGCGACGTTCGCCGAGCGCGGCATCGCGATCGTCCCGACGCTGGTCAACATCGCGACCTTCCCCAAGATCGCGGCGCCGGCCCAGGACAAGTTCCCGCGGTACTTCGAGCACATGCTCGCCCTGCACGCCCGCCGTTACCAGACCATCGGCGCCGCGCACGACGCCGGCATCCCCATCTACGTCGGCACGGACGCCGGCGGTTCGCTCCCGCACGGCCTGGTCGCCGCGGAGGTCGCCGAGCTGGTCAGAGCCGGGCTGACGCCGCTGGAGGCGTTGGCCGCCACGACCTGGTCGGCCCGCGCCTGGCTCGGCTTCGCCGGCCTCGACGAGGGTGCCCCGGCGGACCTCGTCGTCTACCCGGCCGACCCGCGCGACGACGTCGCCGTGCTCGCGGCCCCGGAGGTCATCCTGCTGCGCGGCCGTCCCGTCGCGATCGACGCGGTGACACGGTAGGGACCGCCGTATTTGCGCACGAGTCCGTGCACGTCTGACTCGTGCAGGTGTCACTCCGCGCGCATCGAAGTTCGGGCCAGTCTGACCCTCGTGCGCCTGCGAGTCCGTGCACGTCCGATCGAGTGGAGCGGCGATACCGGGGAGTCCGCGTCGCCGGGCGCACGGTCGCCGCACCAACACCAAGCGCCTACTGAGCGGTGGCGGGGCATGCGACGACCACGGGAACACCATCGGACAGACATGACCACTACCCGCGCATTCTTCGTGCTTGGCGCGGCCATACGCTCAATCCGTCAGGAGCCGAGGGTGAGGGGGCGTGCGAGTGGACGGCTTCGGGAAGATCCCGGCAGCACTGCGTGACAGCTCTCCGTTGGCGTCGCGCCGCTCCCCGGGCGGCCCGCCCGATCTCGGCGGCGACCGTGGCCTGGGCTCGGGGCTGGAGCGCCGTAACCCCGGCGCCGGCCCCGGCCGGCCCGGGCGGCGCCGGCCGGTGGTCGTCGGCCTCGGTGGCTCGGCGCGTACCGACTCGCCGACGATGCGCGCGCTCGGCGCCGTGATCCGCATGGTGGCGCAGGCCGGCGCCGAGACCGTCTTGCTGAGCCTCACCGAGCTGGACCTGCCGCCCTACTCGCCGGAGAGCGCCGAGCGGACGCAGGCCGCCCGCCGGCTCGTCGGCGAGATCGGCAGGGCCGACGGCCTGATCATCGCGGCCCCCGACTACCTCGGCGGAACGTCCGGCCTGATCGCGAACGCGCTCGACTATGTCTGGGACCTGCGCGACGCGCCGCGGCCCTGTCTGGACGCGCGGCCCGTCGGGCTGCTGGCCTGCGAGGAGGGACCGGGGGCGGGCGGCGCCCTGACCGCGCTACGTGCCCGCGTGCACGCCCTCGGTGGCTGGCCGACCCCGCTTGGGATCACGCTCACCAGGCACGAGAGCACCTCGATCGACGCCTACGGCGCGGTCGCGAACCCCGAGGTCGCCGATCGGTTCGACACCCTGACCGACCAGATCATGGGGTTCGCGTACGCCTGGTCGCACCTGATCTGACGTCCCCCCCGGCCAGCCGAACGTCGCCGGCCAGCGGAAGCCACCCTCCCAAAGGGGGCGAGTCCGGCCCGGCTACGGTGTCGGTTGCTTCGGCCGCTGGACGACGGAACGACGAGGAGGCCCCAGGTGGGACGACGGCAGAGGCTGCGGCTGGCGGCCGCGGCGCTCGGCACCGCGCTGGCGGTGGCCGCGTGCAGCGAGTCCGGGCCCGGCGGCGGCACCGGAAGCGCCCCGGCCTCACTGGCGGCCGGGGCATCCGTCAAGCTGATGGTGATCGCGCCGACCGGGACCGCCGGCTCGAACTACCCGGACATTCTCGGCGCGACGAAGGCCGCCGTCCGCGGCCTGAACAGCCGTGGCGGGATCAAGGGGCACCGCGTCGAGCTGCTCTACTGCAACGAGAAGAACGACGCCGACACCGCCAAGTCCTGCGCGAACCAGGCGGTCAGCGACCACGTTCTGGCCGTCGTGAACGAGGTCAGCGCCAGTGGCGGCATCATGCCGATCCTGGAGGCCGCGCACATCCCGTCGATTGGCTCGGCGGGCATCTCGATCGACGGCTCGGAGCTGTCCTCCCCGGTCAGCTTCCTGCTCAGCCCGCTGACCTACTACCCGGCCGTATGCCCCGCGCTGCTGAAGGAGGCCGGCGCGACCAGGCTCGGCGCCGTCGGTTACAGCCTGCCGCAGGTGGACCGGCTGATGAAGATGGCCGAGCTCGGCGCCAAGCAGGCCGGGTCGCCGCTCGTCCTCTCGCCGCGGGTCCCGATCGACACCAGCGACTTCACCCCGACGGCCACGCAGCTGCGGCGCGCCGGCGTCAACGGCACCGTACTCGTCGTCGTCGACCAAGGCGCCTACGCCGAGGTCGCGGCCGGCGGCGAGGACGGCCAGAAGTACTGCCACGCGATGGGCGTGCTGTCTCGCGACTGGCTGACGCGGCAGGGCACCAGGACCCACTCGCTGGTGTTCGCGAGTGCCTTCCCCGAGCTCAGCCAGGCCGCCCAGTACCCGGAGATCGCCCGGGCGGTCAAGGAGCTCGACGCCGAGGTCGCGGCCGGCGACAAGGACGCGGCGGCGCGGACCACCTCGACCAACACGATCGGCGCCTGGCTGTCGGTGCAGATCGTCGAGAAGGTCGCCGCCGCCATTCCCGGTGACACCGTGACGTCGTCCGCGTTGCTCGAGGCGCTGAACAAGACCTCGGGCCTGGACACCGGGGGCATCACCCCGCCGCTGGACTTCACCAGGCCGTCGCCGATCCCGGGCGCGCAGCGGCTGTTCAACACGACGATGCGCGGCGTCCGCTGGGACCCGGGGACCAGGACCTATGTCCCGCTGGGTACCGAGACCTACGACGCGCTGAAGATCCTCACCCAGGCCGGAGCCTGACCTGCGCGAACGCGGCTGACCAGGCGCGGCGTCACCAGGTGCGCGGCGTGCCGAAGACCTGGGTCCAGTAGCAGCCGTAGGCGTCGGTGCTCGGGGCGTAGCCGACGCCGATCTGGGTGATCTCGGGCAGCAGGATGTTGCGGCGATGGCCGGGGCTGTTCATCCAGCCGGTGACGACCTCGGCCGGGGTGCGCTGGCCGGCGGCGATGTTCTCGGCGACGGTCGCGTAGCGGTAACCGAGCGCCGTCACCCGGTCGGCGACCTGCAGACCGTCCGGATTGCGATGGTCGAAGAACTGGCGCGTCGCCATGTCCGTGCTGTGCGCGGCCGCTGCCCTGGCCAGCAGCGGTTCCGGCGCCAGCGGCGGCAGGCCGTGTGCCTGGCGCTGCTGGTTGGTCAGCATCACCACCTCCGCGAGCGGGTCGCCGCCGGGCGGGTGCGCCCACTGGCCGGGCTGCGGGCCCGGCCCGTACACCCCGAACACCCGCGCGCGGCCCTGACCCGACCACGGTGAGCTTTCCCGCGGCCGCTCCAGCGCCTCCGGCGGCGGGGCCATCAGCGGCGGCGGTACCGGCACGGCCGTCGGAATCGAACCGGGCACCGACGGGTCGGGCCCCGCCCCCTGCCACGGCGGCCGCGCCGCGTCGCCGGGCCGCCGCCCTGGCGGTACGCGGGCCACGACCGGCCGGACCGGATTCGGCTCGTCGATTTCGACACCGAAGTCGCGCGCGAGCCCGGCCAGGCCGTCCGCGTAGCCCTGGCCGATCGAGCGGACCCGCCAGCCGCCCGCGCGCCGGTAGAGCTCGCCGACCAGCAGCGCCGTCTGCGCGTCGAGCCGCGGCGGGACCAGTCGCATGACCGCCGCGCCCGCGCCGTCGTACACCGTCGTCACCGGCGCCGGCAGCCGGCCGAACGCGGTCCCGCCATCGGCGGGGCTCGCGACCAGTACGACCCGCTCGGCGCCGCCACGCAGCCGACCGGGCTCGACGGTCACCTCGTCGCCCGCCGCGCCCGGGGCCGGCCCGCCGCCGCGGGCCGGGGTGAGCCGGACGCCCGCGGTGGACGGCTGGTTATAGAAGACGAAATCGGCGTCGCCGCCGACTCTTCCGTCGGCTCCGACGACGAGCGCCGACAGATCGAACGGCCCGGGGAGGCGGATTCGGATCGGGCCGTTTGGTAACGGTCCGTTAGCTCCCGCGACCAACTCGAGCATCCTCGCCCCCTTCCTACGCTCAACGAACGACGCCGGCCCCGGTTCCCGGTGAGTCTTGTGCAACCATGCGCGTTGGTCAGAGATGCCGCTTTTCCCGCGGGCAGGGGTCTCGGCTTGTCCGGCGAAGGGGGTCGGTCGCGGTGAATGACTGGATCGGCTACGCTCTGTTGGCGCTGGGCACGGCTGGCCTCTACGCGATGATGTCGGCCGGGATCGTGATCGTCCAGCGCGGCGCCGGTGTTCTCAACCTCGCGCACGGCGCGCTGCTGGCCTGGGCCGCGTACTCCTTTCACGGCGCGGCCGACCTCTGGTCCTTGCCGGTCTGGTTCGCCGCGGTTCTCGCCGTCGGCTCCACCGCGCTCATCGGGCTGTTGTTCCACCTGCTGGTCATGCGCCCGCTGCGCGACGGCTCGGCGCTGACCAAGGTGATGGCGACGCTCGGTCTGCTGATCATCCTGCAGGCCCTGCTCACCCTGATCTACAGCACCGCGGTGCGTTCCTCGCCGACCGTGCTGCCGACGTCGAAGGTGACGCTCGCCGGGATGCCCGTCGACTGGGGTGTCTTCGTCCGCCTGGGCGTCGTGGCCGCGGTGCTGGCCGGGCTGTGGGTGGCGTTCCGGCACACGACGATCGGGCTCGCCACGACGGCCGTCACCGAGAACCCGCGCGCGGCGGCCACGTTCGGCTGGTCGCCCGACCTGGTCGCGGCGGCGGCGTGGACCCTCGGGGCGGCGCTCGCGGGCCTCGGCGGCGTGCTGCTCGCCCCGCTCCAGCAGCCGCTGGCGGCGCCGAACCTGATGCTGCTGATCGTGCCGGCGCTGGCGATCGGCCTGGTCGCCGGGTTCCGCTCGTTCCCCGCGGTGTTCGTCGCCTCCGTGGTGCTGGCCGTCGTGGAGGTCGAGACCCAGGTCCAGCTTGTCAGCAAGCACGAGGCCTGGCGCGGGGTCGACCGGGCGATCCCGCTGCTGGTCATCGTCTTCTATCTGGCGATTCGCGGGCGGCACATCCCGGACCGCGGCCATGTCCACGAGAAGCTGCCGACGCTCGGCAGCGGCCGGATTCACTGGCCGGCCCTGGTCCTGACGATGACCGGAGCGATCTGCCTGATCTGGTACGCGCTGCCCGTCGACTGGGTGAACGCGCTCGACGCGAACGCCCTGTGGGCCATTCTCATTCTCTCGGTGGTGGTCCTCGTCGGGCTGACCGGCCAGCTCTCGCTTGCCCAGCTCGCCTTCTCCGGGGTCGCCGCGCTGATCGCGGGCCGACTTGTCGCGGTGCGCGGCTGGCCGCTGGAGGCCGCTCTCGCCCTCGGCGTGCTGGGGACGGCGGCCGTCGGGGTGCTGTTCGCGCTGCCCGCGCTGCGCACCCGTGGCCTGCAGCTCGCCGTCGTCACCCTCGGCCTGGGCGCGGCCGCCGACGCGATCCTGTTCCAGCGCGGCTACCACTCCCCGCCGCCGCCCGGCTCGGCCGCCGCCGCGTTCGGCGTGCTCGGCGACCCCGAGGGAACCGTCGTCGGGCAGGTCCGGCTGTTCGGTGTCCGGCTCGACACCGTCGAAGCGCCGCGGGCATTCGCGACGCTGTCGCTGCTGTCCTTCGGGCTGATCGCCGTCGCCGTGGCGAACCTGCGCCGCGGCCGGGTCGGCCGGCGGCTGATCGCCGTGCGCACCAACGAGCGGGCGGCGGCCGCGCTCGGGATCAGTGTCGTCGGGGCGAAGCTCTACGCCTTCGCCCTGTCGGCCGCGATCGCCGGGTACGGCGGCGTCCTGTTCGCCTTCTACTCCTACGGCGCCCGCGGCAACATCGACTACGGCGGCGGCCTGTTCTCCCCGTTCAGCTCCATCCTGCTGATCGCGTTCGCCGTGCTCGGGGGCGTCGGCTGGGTCAGCGGCGCGTTCGCCGGCGCGACCTGGGCGACCGGCGCACTCGGCACCCGGCTCGGCGCCTCGATCGGCCACCTGCTGACGGGTGTCGCCGCGTTCGCCCGGACCGTCATCGCCCTGCTCGGGACGGCCGTCGGCTTCGGAGCTGGCGCGAGCCTCGACCGCCCCGGCGAGGCCGCGACGGTTCCCGCCACACCGTCCGAGAACGCCACGCCGGTCGACAACGCCACGCTCGCCGAGGCCGCGGCATCCGCCGAGAACCCGGCGCCCGCCGGCGGGGCGCTGCCGGTCACCCGTCGGCCGCCCTGGCGGCGGCCCGCGCCGTGGGCCGGCGCCGTCGTGCTCACGCTCGTGGCGGTCGCGGCCAGCGGACGGGTGCTCGACTGGCTGACCCAGCTGGACCGCTACGTCCCGCTGATCGGTGGCATCGTGCTGGTCACCATCCTGGCCACGTCCGGCAGCGGCATGGCGCCGGGCAACGCGGTCGCGGCACGGGCCGTCACGACCCGGGTGACCATCCCGTCGCGACGCGGCCAGTTCGAGACCCGCGAGCGCCGCCGGGTCGAGCAGCTGCTCGTCGCGGGCACCCGCCCGGCCAGGCGGCAGCGACCCGTCACCGGGCGGCTGGCGGCGTTCAGCCGCGGGGCGGGCGTCCTGCGGCCCGCGACGCTGTCGGTCTGGGGCCTGACGGTCCGGTTTGGCGCCGTGACCGCCGTCGACGACGTGAACCTCCGGGTCACCCCCGGCCAGATCGTCGGTCTGATCGGCCCGAACGGCGCCGGCAAGACGACCGTGATCGACGCGATCACCGGCTACACGGCGGCCAGGTCCCGCCAGCTCACACTGGGCGAGCACCGGCTCGACCGGCTCCCGGCGCATCGGCGCGCCCGCCGCGGCGTCCAGCGGTCCTTCCAGAACCTGGAGCTGTTCGAGGATCTCACCGTCCTGGAGAACCTCGAGGCCGCGAGCGACCCGCGTGACCTGCGGGCCTACCTGACCAACCTGGTCTGGCCGCGCACCCGAGTGCTGCCAGCCGCGACCCGGGCCGCGATCGACGCCTTCGGCCTGCGTGACGATCTCACCCGCTCCGTCACCGAGCTGCCGTACGGCCGACGGCGACTGCTCGCGATCGCCCGCGCGGTCGCGGCCCGCCCGTCGGTCCTGCTGCTCGACGAGCCGTGCGCCGGGCTGGACGAGAACGAGAGCCGGGAGGTCGCCCGGCTGCTGCGCCGGATCGCCGACGAGTGGGGGCTGGGCATCCTGCTCAACGAGCACGACATGGACGTGGTGATGTCCGTCTGCGACCGGGTCCTCGTCCTCGACGCGGGCCGCCTGATCGCCGAGGGCACGCCGGCGCAGGTCCGTGAGGACCCCGCCGTCCAGCTCGCCTACCTCGGCGAGCAGGTCAGCTCCGGGCGCGGCCGCCCGGCCCGCCGAGGGGCCCGCGACGCTCAGGTCGGGCAGACCGACGCGCCGGTCGCTCCCGGGGCCGGCCGATGAGCCCGCGGCTGCCGCTCCCGCGCCGCGGCGAGAGCACCCGTCCCGCCGCGCGGCGCCGCCGGGGCGACGAAGACCGCCCGGCCACGCCACCGGTGCTCGCCGCCCGCCGGCTGTCGGCCGGCTATGGGGGTGTGCCGGTCGTCCGCGACCTCGACCTGACGGTGCACGCGGGGGAGGTCGTCGTCCTCCTTGGCCCGAACGGCGCGGGCAAGACGACGACGCTGCTGACGCTCGCCGGCGCGCTCCCGCCGCAGGGCGGCCAGGTGCACTGGGCGGGCAGCCCGACCTCGGCGCCGCTGCACCGGCGGGCCCGCGCGGGCCTCAGCCTGGTCCCGGAGGACCGGTCGGTGATCATGAGCCTGACGGTCCGGGAGAACCTGCGGGTCGGGCGCTGCGACCCTGCTCTCGCCCTGGCCGCGTTTCCGGAGCTGTCCGAGCACCTGGACCGCAGGGCGGGCCTGCTCTCCGGCGGCCAGCAGCAGATGGTGACGCTCGCGCGGGCGCTCGCCCGCCGGCCGACGGCGCTGCTCGCCGACGAGCTCTCGCTGGGTCTGGCGCCACAGATCGTCACCCGGCTGCTGACTGCCGTGCGCGCCGCCGCCGACGACGGCCTCGCGGTGCTGCTCGTCGAGCAGCACGTCCGCAGCGCGCTGACCATCGCCGACCGGGTGCACGTCCTGCGCCACGGCCGCGTCGCCTGGTCCGGCACCGCGGCCGAGGCCGAAGCCAACCGCGACGCCGTAGCCAGCGCCTACCTGCCGCTTGCCTGACTCCCCGCGAAGCCGCCCGAGAAGTGGTTCGGCGGCCGGCTCAGCGGGCGAACGGCATGACGGGCAGGCGCGGACCGAGGTCCGTGATCAGGGCGTCCACCAGGCTCGCCGGGACGATGTCGAACGACGGGTTGTAGGCGCGGGCGCGCGGCGGCGCGACCCGGCGGCCGCCGACGACGAGGACCTCGTCGTCGGCGCGCTGCTCGATCGGGATCGCGGCGCCGCTCGGCAGCTCCTCGTCGACCGTGGACGCGCTGGCCGCGACGACGAACGGGACGCCGGCGTGCGCGCACGCGAGCGCCACGCCGAGGGTTCCGACCGCGGTGGCGACGTCGCCACCCGCCGCGATCCGGTCGGCGCCGACGATCGCGACGTCCACCAGGCCGCCGACGATGGCCCCCGCGGCGGCGCCGTCGACCTCGACGCGGTAGTCGATTCCGATCCGCGCCAGCTCCCAGGCGGTGAGCCGGCTGCCCCGCAGCAGCGGCCGGGTCTCGTCGACCTGGACCAGTTCGACGCGGTCCCGGGCATGCAGCTCGCGGATGACGCCGAGGGCGGTGTCCCAGGCCCCGGTCGCGCCCGCCCCGGTGCCGGGACGGGTGAGGACCCGCAGCTCGCGGTCGCCGAGGCGCGCGAGGATCCAGTCGGCGCCGTGCCGGCCGATCGCCCGGTACGTCCGCTCGTCCGCGTCGGCCAGCTCGTTCCCGACGGACACGACCGCCGCCAGCCCGTCGTCGAGGCGGGCGTAGGCCGCGTCAACCCCCTGGCCCAGCGCCGTGGCGGTCGCCCGGGCGGCGCGCAGCCGGCCGACCGCGGCGGTGAACGCGGAGCCGTCCCAGCCCTCGTGCCCGGCCTGCACGACGGCGAGCGCGACGCCGTAGGCGCCGGCGATACCCAGCGCCGGCCCGTCGCCGACCGCGCCGCGCCGGATCGCGGCCACCAGGTCGTCGACGCGGCGCAGCTCGACGGCCGCCAGGGGGTCCGGCGGCGCCGTCTGATCCAGCGCCGTCTGATCGAGCAGACGAATCGACTCGCCGGTCCAGGTCACCGGCCGTCCGGGCGCTGCGGCGTGCCCGGACTGCCCCCTGGTGCCCGGCCGCCGGGCCGGCGGCTGCCAGGCGGTCCGGCTCGGTGGTTCGGGCGGCGCCGACGGACGCGCTGGCGGGCGCGGTGCGGGCGAGCCCGTGGCCGGCTGGCGCGGGGATGCCGATCGCGGGGGCGGCGGTGGGGGCCAACGATGCGGCGGCCGGGCGTCTCGGCGGGGCGGCCAGGGGGCGTCCCCCGACTCCGGGAACGGCGGCTCCGACATGCCGGCACTATGTGGACCGCGCCACGCCCGGTCAAGCCGCCGGCGCGGCGTGCCATCGCTGGTTCGCGCCGGGCCCCCGCGAGCCGTTCGTCACATCCCTCGCCGGTCATCCCGGCTCATCGGGTCCTTCGCTGGCCCGGGGCGCTGCGAGGCGGCTCGTTCGGGGGCACGATGGTGCCCTCCGGACGTCATCGCGAAGGCGGGCCCGCCGTGACCTGAGCGACAAGGCCCGCCCGCGGCCACCAGCCGGCGCGGACCAGTCGCTGGCGTCCCCCGAGCCCGGCCGCGGGAATGCGCGTGATCGGTGCCGGCTTGAAAAAGACATCATTGCACCAGGTTCCCAGGCGAGACTGTGACAGCTATCCCGCCCGTTGGCGGGACAGGCCGCAACTTCGGGGCGTCGGGTAAAGTGATGTTAGCGACATCGCGTCGGGATGTGATTTAGGCAACAGTGCCACCGAACGTATGCGGGCAGGTTACGGGTTGAAACTCACCCCAGTGCTGCTGCCAGAACGGCGGGTTCCTGTGCGATGGTCGTTGGGAACAACGCGGAAACGAGCGCACACTCTGGCTAACGGCGGAGCGCACCCTGCCCTGGCGGCGCTGCCGGAAGCCTCGGTACATAGTGGAGAGGAATTGTGACCGCGAACACAACTGCCACCAGTCACACCCCGGCGGAAGGCGGCGTCTACCGGCACCGCGTCCTCGTCATCGGCTCCGGGTTCGGTGGGTTGTTCGCCGCTCAGGCGCTACGCAGTGCCTGGGCCGACGTCACCCTGGTCGCCAAGACCTCCCACCATCTGTTCCAGCCGCTGCTCTACCAGGTAGCCACGGGAATTCTGTCGGAGGGTGAGATCGCCCCGCCGACCCGTGAGGTGCTGCGCCGTCAGCGCAACGTCCAGATCGTGCTCGGCGAGGTCACGAACATCGACCTCGACCAGAAGGCGGTCACCTCAGAGCTGATCGGCCGCACGACGGTCCACCACTACGACAGCCTCATCGTGGCCGCCGGTGCCGGTCAGTCGTATTTCGGTAATGATCAGTTCGCTGAGCACGCGCCCGGCATGAAGAGCATCGACGACGCGCTGGAGCTTCGCGGCCGGATTCTGGGCATGTTCGAGCTCGCTGAGGCGTCGACGGATCCGGCGGATATCGAGCGTCTGCTCACCTTCGTCGTCGTGGGCGCCGGGCCGACCGGCGTCGAGATGGCCGGGCAGATCGCCGAGCTCGCCCACCGAACGTTGCGCCGCGATTTCCGGAACATCGATCCGGACAAAGCGCGCATTGTACTGCTGGATGCCGCGCCCGCGGTGCTGGCCGCTTTCGGCGAGAAACTCGGCGGCTATGCCGTCAACCGGCTGGAGAAGCTGGGCGTCGAGGTCCAGCTCGGCGCGATGGTCACCGACGTCGACGCGACGGGCATCGAGATCAAGGAAGCCGACGGAAGCAGGCGGCGGATCGAGTCGGTCTGCAAGGTCTGGGCCGCCGGCGTGCAGGCGAGCCCGCTGGGCAAGCAGCTGGCCATGCAGTCGGGCGCCAGGCTGGACCGGGCCGGCCGGGTCGAGGTCCAGCCGGACCTGACTCTCCCCGGGCATCCCGAGGTCTACGTCGTCGGCGACATGATGTCGCTCAACCGGCTGCCGGGCGTGGCGCAGGTCGCCATTCAGGGCGGCCGGCACGCGGCCCGCGACATCCGGGCCCGCATCGAGGGCAGGGACAGCGGGAAGGCGTTCAAGTACCACGACAAGGGCAGCATGGCGACGATCTCGCGGTTCAGCGCGGTCGCCAGCATCGGCAAGCTGAAACTGACAGGCTTCATCGCCTGGCTGATGTGGCTCGCGGTTCACCTCGTCTACATCATCGGGTTCAAGCACCGAGTCACGACGCTGCTGCACTGGGCGGTCAGCTTCGTGGGCCGGGGCCGGTCCGAGCGGACGGTCACCCAGCAGCAGATCTTCGCCCGGACGGCGATCAGCAGACTGGGCGAGAACTTCTCGCCGACGCTCCCGCCGAACCCGGACGCCCGGCCGTCCTGGACGGGACGCGTGAGACCAGCCGTGCCCAGTCCGTCCGCGCCGGCCGACGACAAGGAGGCCGAACCCGCGGCCTCCGGCGCCGCCTGACCCCGCACGGCACTGGCCTGACGGCACGGAGCTCTGCGGCTTGGTTCCAGAGCATCAACGCACGCGGTAGGGACCCACACCGGCGCGGCGCGGACACTCCCTCGTCCGCGCCGCGCCGGTGTGGCGCTACGACCGGCACGACATGGCCCCCGGACGGCAGGGGAATGTTGGGCGCGGGCCGTACGCTGAGAGATCGGGACGCGCGCACCACCTCTGGGTAGGCCCCATCGACCCGGCGGCCGCGTCGCAAGTCTGCCCGTCTCACAGCAGGCCCTGCCCGCCTCACCGGATCCCCGAAACCTGGAATCTCTCGTGACATCCCCGCAGGTCGACCAGCCAGCCGGCAACCCGACCGGCGTCGTCGGCGACCCCGCGGGCGGTGCCGCAGTGGCGTCGGCGGCCAGGCAGGAATCCCAGGGACGGCGCCGCTCCGGCCGGAACGCCGGCCAGCGGCCTGACCGGCCGGAACGCACGGCGGGGGGCGGAAACCGCCCCCGACAGCGAGACGCCGGTCCGCGCGGCCGCTCCGACGGCCCCGGGCGGCCCGTCGAACTGGCCGCCGCCGAACGCGCCGAGCTGGGGAAGCTGTCCGCCCGGCTGCCCGCGCTGACGCTGCGCGACGGGCACCGTCTCGCCCGCAGGCTGGACGCGATCCGCCGTGATCCGGACGCCGAGGCCCGCGCCAGGGCGATCGTCGACGTCAACGGCGAGGTGGAGACGGCCGAGATCCGGATGGCGTTGCGCCGCGCCGCGGTGCCCGCGCTGACCTATCCGCCCCAGCTGCCGGTCAGCCAGCGCAAGGACGAGATCCTCGCCGCCATCCGGGACAACCAGGTCGTGATCGTGGCCGGTGAGACCGGCTCGGGCAAGACGACGCAGATACCGAAGATCTGTCTGGAGCTCGGCCGGGGCGTCTCCGGTCTCATTGGCCACACCCAGCCACGGCGGCTCGCCGCCAGGACCGTCGCCGACCGGATCGCCGAGGAGACGGGCTCGGCCGGGCTCGGCGGGATCATCGGCTACCAGGTGCGGTTCACCGACCAGGTCGGCGAGGACACGCTCGTCAAGCTGATGACGGACGGCATCCTGCTGGCCGAGCTCGGCACCGACCGGCTGCTGCGCCAGTACGACACGCTCATTATCGACGAGGCGCACGAGCGCAGCCTCAACATCGACTTCATACTCGGCTACCTGCACCGGATCCTGCCGCGCCGGCCCGATCTGAAGGTCGTCATCACGTCGGCGACGATCGAGACCGAGCGGTTCTCCCAGCATTTCGGCGACGCGCCGATCATCGAGGTCTCCGGCCGGACGTATCCGGTCGAGGTCCGCTACCGGCCGGTCGTCGACCCCGACGACCCGGACGCGGACCCGGACCGCGACGTCGTCACGGCGATCTGCGACGCCGTCGACGAGCTGTCCGCCGAGGGGCTCGGCGACATCCTGGTCTTCCTGTCCGGTGAGCGGGAGATCAGGGACACCGCGGATGCGCTGGCTCGCCGGCCCAGCAAAGAGCTGCTCGGGCGGGAGATCCTGCCGCTGTACGCGCGGCTGTCCGCCGCCGAGCAGCACCGGGTCTTCCAGCCGCATCCGGGCCGGCGCGTCGTGCTCGCGACGAACGTCGCGGAGACGTCGCTGACCGTTCCCGGCATCCGGTACGTGATCGACGCCGGTACGGCCCGCATCTCCCGCTACAGCCACCGGCTCAAGGTGCAACGGCTGCCGATCGAGCCGGTGTCGCGCGCGTCGGCGAACCAGCGGGCCGGTCGGTGCGGGCGAACCTCCGACGGCATCTGCGTCCGCCTCTATGCCGAGGACGACTTCGACGCCCGCCCCGAGTACACCGACCCGGAGATCCTGCGCACGAACCTCGCGTCGGTGATCCTCTCGATGGCGTCGCTCGGGCTTGGCGAGGTCGCGGACTTCCCGTTCCTGGATCCGCCCGACCCGCGGCAGGTGACCGACGGCCTGGCCCTGCTGCACGAGCTCGGCGCCTTCGAGGCGGTACGTCCCCGTCACCTCCCGGCGAGCGCGACGCCGACCGCGGCCGCCGCCCTGACCGCCGGCGCCGCGGCCTTCGCGGCGGCTGGGGCCGTCGAGCCGCCGGCTGACGCTCCGGTAGCCGCCGAACCGACCGGCGTCGCCGCGGCCGGCTCGGAGCCGGCCGGCGGGCGCGGCGCCCGCACCCCGCGGTTGACTCCGCTCGGGCGGCGGCTGGCCCGACTGCCGATCGACCCGCGGCTGGCCCGGATGATCCTCGCCGCCGAGGAGCAGGGCGCCCTCGCCGAGGTGCTCGTCATCGCGGCGGCGCTGGCCGTCGGCGACGTCCGCGAGCGACCGGCGGACGCGCAGCAGGCGGCGGCCGAGAAACACGCCCGCTTCACCGAGCCGACGTCGGACTTCCTCGGCTACCTGAACCTGTGGAACTACCTGCGGGAAAAGGCCGCCGAGCTGAGCTCGAACCAGTTCCGCCGGCTGTGTCGCGCCGAGTACCTGCACTATCTACGTGTCCGGGAATGGCAGGACGTCCACAGCCAGCTGCGCCAGGCCGCGCGCAGCCTGGGCCTGTCGACGAACGCGACGCCGGCGAGCCCGCAGCAGGTGCACGCGGCGCTGCTCACCGGCCTGCTCTCCCACATCGGCCTGTTCGACCCGGAGAAGCGCGACTACGCGGGGGCCCGGGGCGCTCGTTTCGCGGTGTTCCCCGGCTCGGCACTGTTCCGCAAGCCACCGCGCTGGGTCGTCGCGGCCGAGCTGGTGGAGACGTCCCGGCTGTGGGGCCGGATCGCGGCGAAGATCGAGCCGGAGTGGGTCGAGCCGCTGGCCGCGCACCTGGTCCGCCACTCCTACAGCGAGCCGCGCTGGTCGAGGCGCTCGGCCGCTGTGCTCGCCACGGAGAAGGTGACGCTGTACGGCGTTCCGATCGTCTCGGCCCGGACCGTCAACTACGGGGCGATCGATCCGCCGCTGTGCCGCGAGCTGTTTATCCGGCACGCCCTCGTCGAGGGCGACTGGGACACGAAGCACGCGTTCTTCACGCAGAACCAGCGGCTGCTCTCTGACGCGGAGGAGCTCGAGCACCGGGCTCGCCGCCGGGACATCGTCGTCGACGACCAGGTCATCTTCGACTTCTACGACGCGCGCGTTCCCGCTGACGTCGTCTCCGGGCGGCATTTCGACGCCTGGTGGAAGAAGACCCGTCCGGGCACGCCCGACCTGCTCACGTTCGACCCTGCGATGCTCGTCTCCGACGGCGCCAAGGG
>Ga0068858_100002933_pt1 | contig 17166 bp, 23 predicted proteins | sample KBSSwiS12_FD_66589 | JGI IMG/M metagenome (GOLD analysis project Ga0068858, IMG submission 66589) | Switchgrass rhizosphere microbial communities from Kellogg Biological Station, Michigan, USA - KBS Switchgrass S1-2 | ecosystem: Host-associated > Plants > Roots > Rhizosphere > Soil ...
GCCGGGCCGCACGCGGTCGATCCCGACGGCCAGGTGAACCTCGGCCTCGTCGCGATGCTGGCCGACATGGCGCTCGCCGCGAGCATCCGCGCCAACGTCCATCCGGGCACGCGGCTCGCCACCGTGAGCATGTCGCTGCAGTTCACGGGCGCGCGGCTCGAGGGCCCGCTCGAGGCGATCGGGGAGTTCCAGGGATTCCTCGGCACCGGTGACACGCGACAGGGATTGTCGCGGGCGCGCTTGCAGGGTCCGGGCGGCGTGGTGGCGATCGCGCAGGGCGCTTTCGTGCCGTTCGCGCCACCGCCCGGCGTCGCCCAGTTCCCGTTGCCGCGCAATCCGCGCAGCGTTCCCGCGCTCGCCGAATCGGATCACACCGCCGAGGAGCGCAGGGTCATTCATCTCGCCGACGACGCGCTCGCCGAGGGCGACGTGGGATTCGTCGGCCGCTTCCTCGGCTACGAGCCGCGACGGACCAAGACGGGTGCGTCGACCACGATGCGCAACGGCGCGCACGTCGGCAATCGCGTGGGCCATGTGCAGGGCGGATTGCTCATGGGGCTTGCCGCGACGACGGCGATCGCCGCGATGCCCGCGCGCTGGGGGCTATCGGCGATCCATGCGGTGTTCGTGAGTCCGGGACAAGGCAAGGCGCTGCGCGCCCGCGCGACGGTGGTGCACCACGGCTCGATGACGGGTGTCGCCCGGACGACGATCAGTGGGCCGGACTCCCGCCGGGTGCTCGACGCGACGACGACGCACTGGCGCCGCTAGCGCCGCCGTCCACCAGGCGCCACGCCTTCACGTGCGCGACGGTGACGTCGGGCGCGTTGTTCACCAGGTTCCAGTACTTCGGCGTGAAGGCCTTGTTGTTGCCTTCGGGACGGATCAGCTCGCGCAGCGCTTCCACGATGCCGTCGAGCTCCTCCTCGGTCGTGCCCTCCGCCTCCTCGGCCCACTCGTCCATCTGCGCGATGAGCGCCGACATCGCGCGGATCCATTCGAACTCCGGGTGGTTGAGGACGAGCCCCAGGAACTCGCCGCGCGTCTCGATGCGGCCGCGGGCGCGTTCGTACTCGATGCGCTGCGCGTCGAGCAGCGCCTTGTGCAGCTCCAGCAACGCGTGCCGCAGCTGCGCGACCTTCTCTTGGCGATTGGACATTCCACTATCCTACGCGCATGCTCCGCCCGAAAGGGAGAGGCATACAACGATCATGCGGCGGATCGCGGCTACGATCCTCGCCCTCTGGGCATTCGGCGCGTTCGCGGCGGAGCACAAGGTGGCCCTGGTGCTCTCCGGCGGCGGCGCTCGCGGCCTCGCGCACATCGGCGTGCTGAAGGTGCTGCGCGACGCGCGCGTGCCGGTGGACCTGGTCGTCGCCACCAGCATGGGCTCCATCGTCGGCGGCGCGTATGCGGCGGGACTCACGCCCGAGGAGATGGAGAGGCAGGTCCGCGAGGCCGACTGGGACCAGATCTTTTCCGACCGGGCGCCGCGCGAATATCTCTCGTTCCGCCGCAAGGAAGACGACCTGCGCCTCATCGGGCGCTCGGAGCTCGGCATCAAGAAGGATGGCCTCGTGCTGCCGCGCGGCGCCATCGGCTCCCAGAACCTCGAGGAGTTCCTGCGCGGCCTCACGCGGCCCGCGAGCGACCTGCGCACGCTGAACGACCTCCCCATCTTATTCCGCGCGGTGGCGACCGACCTCGAGACCGGCGAGCAGGTCGTGCTCTCCGACGTGCCGCTCACGATCGCCATGCGCGCCTCCATGTCGGTGCCGGGCGCGTTCGCGCCGACGCAGGTGCAGGGACGCCTGCTCGGCGACGGCGGCCTGGTGCGCAATCTCCCCATCGAGGTCGCGCGGCAGATGGGCGCCGACGTCATCATCGCGGTCAACGTCGGCACGCCGCTCCTGTCGAAGGACAAGCTCGAGTCGGCGTTCGGCGTGGCACAGCAGATGATCAACATCCTCACCGAGCAGAACGTCGGCATCTCGCTCGGCATGCTGCTGCCCGAGGACATCCTGATCTCGCCGGACCTCGCGGGCGTGAGCTTCGTCGACTTCGAGCGCGGCCCCGAGCTCATCGCGCGGGGCGAAAAAGCCGCGCGCGCGCTGCAGGAGCGCCTCGCGACGCTGGCGTTGCCACCCGAGCGCTACGCCGCGTGGGAGGCGAAGCGCACCAAGCCGCCGGAATCCTTCGACCGCCCGGTCTACACCACCATCGTGCGCGGCACCGAGCGCACCAACGCCATCGCGGTGCTGCGCGAGGTCGAACGCCGCGCCGGCGTCGTCGTGGGAGAGACTGCCAACGACGAGCAGCTGGTCACCGCCGCGCGCGTGGTGCACGGCACCGGCGACTACGAGCGCGTCGACGTGGGCTCGCACCTCGACGAGGGCCGCAAGATCGTCACCATCGACGTGGACGAGAAGCCATGGGGCCCGGACTACCTGCGTTTCGGCGGGCGCGCGTTTTCCGACTTCCAGACCGACGCGCGCTTCCTCGTCACCGCGCAGCACACGCGCACGTGGATGAACTCCTGGGGCGCGGAGTGGCGCAACGAGCTCACGCTCGGCGACACGCGGCGCTTCGCCACCAGCTGGTACCAGCCGCTGGGGCCGGGGAGCCCCTGGTTCGTCGAGGGCCGGCTCGAGGCGCTCAAGTACAACACCGACGTGTTCGACGCGAGCTTCCACCGCACCGACCGGCTCACCAATACGACGCGCGGGGTCACCGGCGCTTTCGGATTCCGGCTCGGGAACTCCGGCGTGCTGCGCCTGGGCGGCGGCTTCGAGCACTACACCACCTCGCCGCTCATCGGCACGACGTTCGACGGCTCGTCCAAGGACGACTCGAAATTCCTCATCGCCGACGCGCGCTTCGACACCATCGACGACCCGAACTTCCCGCGGAAAGGCTACGTCGCGGAATTCGCGTCGACACGCTACTGGTACGACAGCCTCCCGGGAGATCCGCTGCAGGCGTACCAGTTCTCGTACCTCCAGCCGGTCACGTTCGGGCGCCTCACGCTCATGGGCATCGCCAACGGCGCGCACTCGAAGGACGATCGCGGCGGCTTCAGCCTGGGCGGCTTCCTCACGCTGAGCGGCACCCCGGTCAACTCGGTGACCGGCTCGCACGCGGTGATGTTGACGGGCCTCGCCTACTACCGGCTGCCGGTGGAGATCCCGAAGGCGATCGGGCGCCACGTGTATGCGGGTGTATCGCTCGAAGCGGGCAACGCATGGGCGAAGAAATCGGACGTCGACTACGGCGACCTGCGCAAGGCGGGCTCCGTCTTCCTCGGCATCGACTCGATCCTCGGCGGCCTCTATCTCGGATGGGGCCACACCGCGGGCGGCGAGTCCGCTTTCTACCTCTTCCTCGGACGTCCTACGGACCAGGTGGGCGGGCGCTGAACCTTCGCTGCCGCGCGAAAGTCATAACGGCTCGATCAACGGCGAAAGGAACGGCCATGGGAATCTTCGGCACCATCCTCGACAAGCTCCGTCACCTCGGCCATCCGTCCGCGGGCCAGCCGACGTCCGGCTCCGCGCAACAGCAGCAGGACTCGCGCCCCGCGGGACAGCAGCAGTCGTCCCCGATGCAGCCGGGCACCGCTGCCCCGATCTCCAACGTCGACGTGGAGAAGGTGCTCTCGGACCTCGCGGCGAAGAAGGGCGGCGGCGGCAACTGGCGCACCTCGATCGTCGACACGCTGAAGCTGCTCGACATGGACTCGAGCCTCGACGCGCGCAAGCAGCTCGCGGAGGAGCTGCACGTGCAGGCCGGGGCACCCGGCACGGCCGAGCAGAACATCGCGCTGCAGAAAGCGCTGATGCGCAAGATCGCCGAGAACGGCGGCAAGGTGCCGGACAGCCTGAAGGACTAGCGGCGCGTCACTTCGCCTGGGCCTTGCGGATCCGGGCGAGGGCCGGCGCGTTGCCGGCATAGGCCTTCTCGAGGGCTGCCGCCTTCGCGGGCGGCAGCCGGTAGCCCGCGGCGACGATCTCGTCGAGGCCGTCGCCGCCCGCGGCGAGGCCCAGCTCGAAGGCGCTCATGCCGGTGCGGTTCACGGCGCCCACCGGCGAGCCGCCCTTGATCAGCAGCCGCGTCACCTCGCGGTCGCATCCCTTCAGCGCCGCGGCCATCAGCGGCGTATTGCCATTGGGGTCCGCCTGGGCCGCGCCGGCACCCCGATCCAGCAGCAGCTTCACCAGCGCCACCGTGCGCGGGTTGGTGGGCCGCACCGCGGCGCTGCACGCGGCCGGCGAATACTGCAACGCCACCACGAGCGGCGGCCCGCTGCCCGCGACCGATTCCGTCGGCGAGGCGCCCGCGTCGAGGAACGCGGCCACCGACTCGACGTCGGTCATCATCAGCGCGTTGAACCAGTCGCCGGAGTCCTTGAGGTTGCGCTTCGGCACCGTCACCGCGCGGCCGTCGTAGGCCGCGAGCGTCTTGCGCAGGATGGGCTCCGCCTTCGGATTTTTCTTGAGGGCGTCCTCGAGCGGCGCGATGAGCGACTTATCGCCGCGCCTGGCGATCCGCTCCATCACCCGTCCCGTGGCCTCGGCGTTGTTGCCGGTGGGATATTCCGCGAGCCACTCGATCATCACGCCCATGAGGCGCGCGTCGGGCTCGCGCCCGACGAGGCCACGCGCCGCCATGAAGCGATCGCCGATGTAGGCGTTGGGCGCGTCGAGCACGCGCTTGCGCGTCGGCGCGAGCTCCTCCTCGCTCATGCCCATCGAGGAGAGCGCCCCGGCCGCACGGATCGCCACTTCGGGCGCGGGATCCTGCAGCGCGGCGACGAGCTGGGGCCGGGCGGCCTCGGCGTCCTTGCCGAGCTTCCAGAGCTCGCTCGCGGCCGCGGAGCGTGCCTTCGCCTCGGGATTCGAAAGCCCCGCCGCCAGCGCCGCCACATCGGCGGCATTCGCGGCCATGGCCGCGCAACACGCCAGTGCGAGAAGGATCCGCCTCATCGTGCCTCCCTCGGGGTCGATGGCGGATATTGCACCGTCCGCCGGTCGCTTGCTGGCGGCCCTGTCTGCGTTTGGCTACGCGCTCCGCCGATCGGGGGAGTGAAATTTCCGCGATGCCGCGGACAATGGAGGGATAACCACGCGAGGAGAGATCGATGGCGACGCAGGCACGCGGACACACCCACGAGCACCGAAAGGTGAACCACTGGCTGATGGCGGCGCCTGTGCGCGCCACTCGCCTGCACGGAAAGCGGCGCAAGCCCAAGCCGCTGCCGCGGCGCATCGCGATGTAGCGGACGCGCTAGCGGCGGCGCGCCGCACCGATCACCGCCAACGCGTCGCGCGCCACCGAATCCAGCGCCTCAACGATCTCCTCGCGCGCGCCCGCGCCCTTGAGCACGGCGAATTCGAGCGCGCCGGGATCGGGCCACCCGCGTCCGTGCAGGACCTGCATGCCCGGAACGATGGTCGATTCGGAGACGATCGCCACACCCAGGCCGGCGAGCACCGCGGCCTGCACGCTCGTCATGCTCGAGCCGGTGTAGGCGAGGCGCCACTCGCGCTTCTGGCGCTTGAAGGTCTCGATCGCGAACTCGCGCAGCACGCACCCGGGCGGCAGCACCACCAGCGGTATCGCGCCCTTCCCGATCTCGAGTCCCTCGGCGGCGACCCAGTGCTGCGGCTCTTTCCAGATCGGGTCGGCCGCCTTCTGGCCCCTTTCCATTCGCACGATCGCGGCGTCCAGCCGCCCGGCGTCGAGCTCCACGCGCAGGTCGCGCGACAGCCCCATGCGCACGTCGAGCTGCACGCCGGCGTGCGCGGCGGCGAAGCGCGCCAGGATTCGCGGCACCTCGGTCGGCACGAAGTATTCGGTCACCCCCAGCCGGGCACGGCCCGTCACCGGCGGGCGCGCGATGCGGCGCAGCGACTCGTCGTTGAGCTCGAGCATCCGGCGCGCGTAGTCGAGCAGCACCGCGCCATCCGCGGTGAGCTCGAGCGAGCGGCTGCTGCGCTCGAACACGCGCCGGCCCAGCACCTCCTCCAGCCGCTTGATCTGCATGCTCACCGCCGATTGGGTGCGCGCGACGACGCCCGCGGCGGCGGTGAAGCTGCCGGTGTCGGCCACGGCGGCGAAGCTCCTCAGCAGGTCCATCTCGAGGTTCTGCATGTATCAGTCTTATTGATTCTTTCCATCACGACAATTCGCTTGGCTGATACATGATGGGGGCGTACCTTGGGCGCTGTCAACAAGGAGAAACGCCATGTCCCTGGTCACCATCGTCATCCGCAACGCCAAGGCCGAGCGCACCCACGCGATCGCGCGGCTTCTGGGCCGGATCGGGGCGAGCTTGCCGGCCGCGATCGACGCCGCCGTCGTCGCCGCGCACCGCCGGATCGAGGCCGCCGCCGAAACATTGCTGGTGAAGGTATTCACGTCGCGCCATTGACCCCAAGGAGAACGCCATGCCCCTCGTCACCCTCACCGTCCGCAAGCCCAAGGCCGCCGCGTTCAAGAGCGCCACGCTCGCCGCCGTCCACGGCGCCCTCGTCGCCTCGGGCGTACCCGAGAACGACCTCTTCCACCGCGTGCTCGAGCTGGATGCGGAGAACTTCCGCTACGACAAGACCTACCCCGACCTCTCGTCGCCGCGCAACGACGATTTCGTCCTGGTCGAGATTCTCCTGTCCGTGGGACGCAGCGTGAAGGTGAAGCGCAAGATCCTCGCCGACCTTGTCGCGGCGCTCAAGCGCGATCCCGGGATCGACGCCGAGAACGTCTTCGTCGTCTTCAAGGAGACCCAGTGGGAGAACTGGTCCTTCGGCGGCGGTCGCCAGATCCACGTCGGGCCATAAGCCTAGGGCGAGGTCGCCTTCCCCAGGCGAAGCGGCTTGGAGGCCGCCGCCTTCGCCTTCGGGACCAGCAGGAACGCACGCAGGTTGCCTTGCGGATCGGTGGCGGTGCCGACGATGGCGCCGCGGTCGTTGATGCCCGTGGGCTCGAGGTGGCGCCATCCCTTCGCGACGACGTCGGGAATATCAGCGAGCCGCTGGTAGATGCCGTTGTCCACGAGCCAGCCGTAGACGCCCTCGCCGCTTCCCACCACCTGCCCGCCGTCGTTGATCGCGACCGCGCTCGAGTACGACGGCGCATTCAGCATCGTGACCGCGCCCCGATAGAGGAACGCCGACGGTTGGCCATAGGCGCTCGAGACGTGGCCCACGACCATGCCTCGATCGTTGACGCCGCGCGCGGCCCCGTTGCCGAAATCGAGTCGCGAAGTCTCGAATACGGTGGCGCGACCGCCTTGCGTTCCGACGATCTCGCCCTTCGCGTTGATCGCGTTCGCCGCGCTGGCCACGCCGGCGGTACCGAGCGGCGTCACCCTTCCGTTCGAATACTTGAACGCGCGATCGATGCCGCCGGCGTCGAAGGTGCCCACGACCACGCCGAAGCGGTTGATGCCACCGACGTCGCCGGTGATGCCGAGGCGCGTGACCGCGGAGCCGTTCCAGACGACCACCTCGCGTGCCGACGAGCGGCCCGCGATGACACCCTGGTCGTTGATCGCCAGCGCGCAGCTGCTGCCGCCCGGGTCGGCCATGCCCAGGTCGCGCATCACGCCATCCTTCCAGGCGAACGCATGCGCGCCCGAAGGGAGCACGTCCGCGCAACCCACCACGGTGCCGTCGTTACCGACCGCGGCACCGTAGCTTCCCGGCCCGCCCAGGGTTCCGATGTCGACGAGGGTGAAGTCCGCCGCCGACGCCCCGGTGGCGAGCGCACCCGCCACCAGGCCCGCAATCCATTTCCCCATGTGAAGCAGCCTCCCGTACGTGAACGGTTTCCACCCTACGGAGGCGAATGGGTCATTTCCCGTAACGCGCCATGGGCCCTTCGGACTAATTTGTAGCTCGACCCCGATTAACGGCTGCTAAACTGGCTGTTCCGGCATGAACCTGGGGAGGCATCATGGCGCGGACACTTTCCATCCTGTGCATCCACGGCGTCGCGCACGGCGACGCAGACGCGCTTCTGGCGCCCTCGTGGACCGACGCGATCACCACGGGCATCCGGCGCTGGAACCCGGATCTCGAGGTGCACGTCGATTTCCTGAAGTACGACGATCTCTTCGACCACGCGCCGTTGAACGCCCTCACCTACGGCGAGGCGGTCGCGAACCTGATGGCGAGCGGCGTGATCCACGGCATCGGCGACTGGTTCGCGGGCACCCGCGGGCTGGAAGAGGTGCCGGACGCGATCCGATGGACCGCCGGCATGATCGCGCAGTGGGCTTCCGAGGATGAGTTGCGGCAGCGGCTGCGCGACCGGCTGCAGGAGGCGATGGACGGCAAGGATTACGACGTCGTCTGCGCCCACAGCCTGGGCTCGCTCATCTCGTACGACACGTTCGCGCGCGATCCCGGCGCGATCGCCGGCAAGGTGTTCGTGTCGCTCGGTTCGCAGATCGGCAATCCGTTCGTGCGCGACTGCTTCGCCGGCCGCATCACCGACCTCACCCGCGCGCGCCAGTGGTACCACCTCTTCAACCGCGACGACCATGTCTTCACCTCGCACGTGCGCCTGGCGGCCGACAACTTCGCCGAGGTCGCCACCGAGTTCGACAAGCCGGGGGATGCGGCGAACCACGATCCGCTCCTCTACTTCAACCATCCGAACACGCAGGAGCGCGTCTGGCGGTTCCTGTCGGGCGCCACGGCGGCCCGCGAGATCTCGCGGACGTTCAATCGCCTGCGTGCGGTCACCAAGCGGCCCAACCGCCGCGCGCTGCTGGTGGGCATCAACGAGTATCCCGATCCCGCGAACCGGCTCGAGGGCTGCGTGAACGACGTGTTCCTCGTGAGCTCGCTCCTGCAGGAGTGCGGCGTCGATGCGGGCGAGATCCGCGTGGTGCTCGACGACCGCGCCACGACCGCGAACATCATGGAGCGCATGCACTGGCTGCTGGACGACGTGCCGCCGGGTGGCGAGCGGGTGCTGTTCTACTCGGGCCACGGCGCGCAGTTGCCGTCGTACAACCTGGGCGGCGAGGTCGACCACCTCGACGAGTGCCTCGTGCCGTTCGACTTCGACTGGAGCCCGGTCCACGCGATCCGCGACAAGCAGTTCGTGGAGTTCTACAGCCAGCTCGCGTACGACACGCGCTTCGTGGCGATCTTCGACTGCTGCCATTCCGGCGGCATGACGCGCGACGGCGGCCCACGCATCCGCGGACTCTCGCCGCCCGACGACATCCGCCACCGCGCCATCCGCTGGAACGCGCGGCTCGGCATGTGGCAGGCGCGCGAGCTGCCGGTCAACAACAAGTCGCTCGCCAACTCACGCGTCGGCGACGAATACCTCGGCGCGAACGGCTCCACGCACCGGTTGTGCCGCGGCGTGGACCTGCGCACGCTGGAGAATCGCGATTACGACCGCCAGCGAAAGCTCCTGCGCCACAAGGGGCCGTACCTTCCCGTGATCCTGGAGGCGTGCGGCGAGGAGCAGCTCTCGTACGAGTACCGCGACGGCGCTGCGTCCTACGGTGCCTTCACCTTCTCGATGGCGAAGGAGCTGCGCCAGGCGCGCGGCGAGGGCCGCAACCTCAGCTTCGACGCGCTGGTGAAGCGCACCGCCGCGCGCCTCGAGGCGCTGCGCTACAAGCAGAACCCCGCCCTCGTCGGCCCACCCCGCATCCTCAAGCAAGCCATCCCCTGGGCCAAGGTGTAACACCGGGGTGTTACCCCGGTGTTACAAACGCGACGGCGGGGTGGGAGACGAAGTGGTAGAGGTTGGCGGGGGCGGTGACGCCGAGGCCCACGTCGCGGACGGCGAGCTCGGGCGTGTCGACGCTCACGCCCAGCGCGACGGGGATGCCGCGAGGCGGCGGCAGGCCGAGCGCGCGTGACGTCTCGCCGATCAGCAGCGTGCCGAACGTGACGGAAAAGCGCCCGCACCACGGCACGCGATACTGGTCCGGATTCGCCGGATCGACCACCGTCGAATAGAACATCCGCGCGTTCTGCGGCGAGAACGGGCCCGCGAGCGCGTTCCGGATGAGGTTGCGGTCGAAGTCCATCGCCTTCTTCAACGCCTCGACTCCACCCGCTCCGTAGGGCGAGTACCTGAAGTCCTCGCCGTAGTGCACGCCGTCGGTGGAGATCACGATCGCCACATCGCGGCCCAGCACCCATCCACGCTGCTTCATCGATGCGGCCAACGCCGCGCCCAGCTTCGACGCCATGTCGCCGAAACGCTCGAAGGAAGCCGCGGGCACGATGATCGGAACAATCTCGACGTCGGGCCGCGCGTGCTTGAGGAAGTACGCGATCGCCTCCAGGCTGTGCTCGCTGTCGTGCGCCACGTCGTCCGTGACCGCCATGTCCTTCGGCAGCGCCGCCACCAGTTCCTCGCGCAACGCCGACACCGGAATGTCGCCGTCGGGCGCACGCCACGCGCGATAGGCGTCGAACACGAGCCGGTCGTGCTCCTCGTACTTCCTGTAACCGTGGAAGACGCCGACCATCACCACGGTCTTCGCGGTCACGAGCGGAAAGATCTCGCGATAAACCCGGGCCGAATAGATGTAGTCGTCGTGCGGACCGATGACGCCCACCACGCCAGGTGCCACCTTCTCGCCGAACGACTCGGGCCGCGGGCCCCGGGCCGCCAGCTCCCACACCCTCGCCATCGCCTCAGGCGTCGAGGCGTAGCCCACCGCGTCGCGCTGCCCGCGCACCGCGGCCGTGGAAGGTATGCCCATCCCCTGGCGGGTCTCTTCGGGCGTTGGGCGTGCGATGGCCGAGATCGACATGGCGAGGAGGAAGGCGAGAAGTCGGAGCGACATGGGGACATTCTGCACGACGGGACCCGTCGCCGCCCGGCGACGGTCCTATCGGCGCAAGGCGCCGCCAAGAACTTCGCTCCTGCCAGGGTTCCAACAGGATGAACCCTTGAATTCCCGAGGAGGAAGCCATGCACCGCAAGCTCTGCGCAATCGCCCTCGCCGTGGGCGCCGCCTGTGCGGCCCCGGCATTCGCGGAAGTGGTCGAGGTCTACACGATCCCGACGGGCCAGGATTATTACTACGTGACGCCGTCGTACACGACGACGGACTATTACTACGTCGCGCCGTCGACCACCTACGTGGCCCCCACGACCACCTACTACTACGCCCCCGCGACCAGGACCACGTACTACACCGAGCCGGCCATCACGGTCGAGGCGCCGCGCTACTACAACGACGACCAGCGCATCAATGCAGACGTAGTCGATGCAATCGCCGGCGACCGCCGCATCCGCGATGGCGCCAACATCGGCGTGTCCACCTATCGCGGCAACGTGCAGCTCTCCGGCCGCGTGACGACGCCGAACCAGCGCGACTACGCGGGCGAGGCAGCCAACAGCGTCCCCGGCGTGGACGAGGTGACGAACCTCATCCGGCCGCGCGTGGGCGGCCTGTAAACCGCGCGATCAATCCGCGAGCTCGAGCCGCATCACCGGGCGGTCGGGCTTGCGGCGCGCCACCTCGTGGAATCCGGCGGCCGTGAACATCGACTGGACGCCGAACCACGTCGATTCCCCTTCGATCACCGGATAGGCTTCCAGCCGCTTCACGCCGCGCTTGCGCGCCCAGTCGACGGCGCCGCGCAGCAGCTCGTGCGCGACACCCTGGTTGCGAAATTCCGATGGCACCACGAAGCAGACGATCGACCACACCGGTTTCTCGTCGACTCTCGCCATGACCTTCGAGCGGGCGAGATAGCCGTAGTCCTCGCGCGGCCCGAGCGAGATCCATCCCACCGGTTGCCTGCCCCGGTAGCCGATGAGGCCGGGGGGTGTGTCGTCCTTCGCCAGCTTTCGCATGGCCTTCCTGGCGCGCTCGGCGCGCGTCACGCCTTTGGGCGGCGGCGGCATCACGGCCGCCCAGCGGTAATACATGCACCAGCAGCCTCGCGCAACGCTGCACCCGCGGGCGTTGAAAACCGTCTCGAAATCGGCCCAGCGCCCGGGCGTGAGGGGCTTTACCGTGATCTTCATGGACTAATTGTGCCCCGCGACCCAGAACCTGCGGTTTGCACGCGGTCACACCTCCATCGACTCCATTCGGAGGGTGCCATGCAAACCAGAGTGGTCAATTCGACCCTGCCCGAGTTCTTCTTCGCGGTCGTGACCCGCGGCCTCGGCGGAATCGGCGCCGGCCTGCTCATCTCGGAATACATCGAGGACGACCGCGTACGCCGCGGCGTGGGCTGGTCGCTGCTCGCCGTCGCTGCCGCCACCACCGTGCCGATCGCGATGCGCGTCTTCGGCCCGCCACGCCGCACGCCGCTGCTCGTCGATTAGAGCAGCTTGCGGTAGACGATGAATCCCGACCGCTCCGCGACGCGGTCGTAAAGCCGCTGTGCGGTCGCGTTCGATTCGTGCGTCTGCCAATAGACGCGCGCTGCTCCCGCCTGTGTGGCGCGCAGGTAAACCGCCTCGATCAGGGCCTGTGCGATGCCCTTCCCCCGGCTTTCGGGCGCCGTGAACAAGTCCTGCAGATAGCAGTTGTTCGCGATGCTCGTCGTGCTGCGGTGATAGAGGAAGTGCGCGAGGCCGATGAGCCGCCCATCGGCTTCCGCCACCAGCGCATGAACCGGCTCGTCCTCGTCATGAATGCGCGCCCAGGTGGTCGTGACGATCGCCGATGGCAGCGCGGTCGGCCCCTCGCGCCCGTAGAACGCGTTATAGCCGTCGAAAAGGACCTTCCACTGCTCGAGGTCGGAGAAGCGTGGCGCGCGGATCGTGAACGCTGGCATGCCGCCAGTGTACGTTCCGCGCGCCTTGCCAACCGGCGGGTGAGGTCAGGCGCCCCCGCGCGCGTAGTCGAGCATTCCCTGGAAGTCCACCACCACCGCCGCCTCGTTGCCGACCACCCAGGCGTCGTGGCCCGAGGGGAGCAGCGAGACGTCGCCGGGCTTGCAGTCGAACTCCGAGCCGTCGTCCATCTTCACCCGGAGGATCCCCGCGACGTGGTACTGGAAATGCGGCGCCTCGCAGCTCTTCGTCTGCGCGATCGGCTGCACCGAGGTGGCCCAGCGCCACCCCGGCTCGAAGATCGCGCGCCCGATGGTCGCGCCCCCGATGTTGATGAGCTCGACGCGTCCCTTGGGGAATTCCCGGACCTCGTCGGCCTTGCCGAAGTTCTTGAGCTCGGCCATGTCCGCGTGCGCATGAGGATGAGCGTGTCCCATGGTCGCTCCTATTTCTTCTCGGCCGCGACGACCCAGTTCTCGACCGGCTTCTTGCCGTTGCCCTGGTCCATCATCACCGTCGCATCGAGCTTGCCGCCGCGCACGACGCCGCTCCAGACGAGCTTGCCGTACTTCGCGCTCTGGGTCTCGGCCTCGAAGCGCGTCGCGTCGCCCGCAGCCATCGTCTTGTACGCCGCGTCCGAATAGCCGTACTTGTCGCAGGCGGTCGAGCGGAAGCGCCCGTTCTTGAAGACCAGCGTGTCCGCGTCGCCGGACGTCTTGCCACGCTCGAGGAAGACGCCGTCGAAGGTGCGTCCGTCGAGCGATTCCGCCGCGAGCGCGGCCGGGACCACGCCCAGCGCCACGATGCCGAGAAGGGATGCGAGCTTCATGCGGGCCTCCTTGCGATGAAAGGGAGCCCATGGTCCCGCCGCGAAACCGGCGGTGAAATGGGGAAGATTGCGTACTAGGCGCCGAGGTCGGCGAGGAGCTTCTCGGCGATGGACCGGAAGCGTGCGGGGTCGGCGTACGAGCGCGAGATCATCATGGCGCCCTCGAGCGATCCCACCAGCGCCTGCGCGACCTCGGCCGGCGTGCCGGCGAACTTGACCGACTTGTCCTTCTTGCCCTGCCTGAGGACGGTCACGAGCCAGCGCTCGTTCTCGTCGAAGAAGTGGCGCAGGTCGGCGCGCATCGGCTCCGGGAGCGTGCCGAACTCCGCCGCCAGCATGCCGCAGAGGCACATGCGGTCCTGCTTCACCACCCCCGTATAGATCGCGACGTAGCGGCGCAGCCTGTCGCGCGCGTCGCGGCCCTGCTGGTCGATCTTCGCCAGCGCGTCGAGGAAGTTCCGCTCGTAGCGCTCGATGAGGCGCTTGCCGAGGTCGGCCTTGCCGGGGAAGTGGTAGTGGAGGCTCGCCTTGGTGACCTTGAGCGCCTCGGCGATGTCGGCGTAGCTGAAGCCGTTGAAACCGCGCGTCTGCACCAGGCGCTCGGCCACGTCGAGGATGCGCTGGGCCTGGGAGGTATCGGCGGCCGGCACGGCGGTGTAAGGCATGCCCCACCTTACCGACTTACCTACTGGTTGACAAGTCACTTACCTACTGGTAAATAAGCAACCACGGCGAGGGAGGTCTCCATGACGGTTCCCGCAAGCGTTGGGCTCCAGGCGTGCCTGAAGGCGGTCGAGGCGGTGTCCGACGCCACCGAGAGCCTCGACGGCCTCTTCGGCCGGCAGGACTGCGACCTCACGGACCATGACCGGGCGTGCGCCAAGGCGATCCGCCCCCTGCTCGGCAACCTTTGCCGCATGGCGCGTGACCTGGAAGCGCGCGCGGCGTGGGGCGTACCCTCGCCGGTCGCGCAGGCTTCGCCACCGCACCAGCTCACGGTGCGCGAGCGCGAGGTCCTGCAATGCCTCTGCGGCGGCAAGACCGACTGCGACATCGCCCGCATCCTCGGCATCAGCCCGCGCACGGTGCACAAGCACCTGCAGCGGATCTACGAGAAGCTGGGTGTCGAGACGCGGACCGCCGCGGTGTCGCGCTACTTCTTCTCGACGACGACGCGCCCGTCCTTCACGTAGACGCGGTAGCGGTTCTTGTCCTTGCAGGTGGCGAGGAAGTCGTTCTCGCCCTGCACCGTGTAGCTCACCACCTCGCCGCAAGGCTTGCCCTGCAGCGCGATCACGGCGGCGAGGTCCTGCTTCTGCTTCGGGTCGGCGGCGGCGAACGCGGCGGTGGCTGCGAGCGTGGCGGCGACTAGCGCGATTCTCATCGGGTCCCCTACGAAGAATACTTGACGAACTTCTCGTGGTCGGCGAGCACGCCCCAGATCGCGTCGCGCGACGTGTCGATGTCGCGGGCGAGCGCCTCGTCCTTGTCCTGCAGCAACGACAACACTTTCATGAGCAGCAGGTCGAACGCGGGACGCAGGTCCGTGAGTGTCGGGGGACGCTGCCCGGCATGGAAGGTCTTGAAGCGACCGACGAGGTCGTCCACCTGGTTCTTGAGCGAGAGCTTGGTCAGCACGCCGATGGCGCTCGTGTCCTTGAGGCGCTTCTCGAGCGACGTGAGGTCGAGCGGCGGCGGCGCGGCGGGCTTCGCGGCGACAGGCGTTTGCGCCGGCGCCTTCGGAGGCGCCTTCGGCGCCGCCGCGGGCGGCGTGTTGCCCACCGTGGCTTTCGGCGCGGGCGGCGCGACCTCGGGCTTCGGGGGCGCGGCAGCCGGGGCGGGAAGAGGCGGCGGCGCGGGCTCGGCCGCGATCGCGACGGTCGGAGGCGGCGGAGCCTGCGTCACCGGAGGAGGAGGCGTCGCGGTGCAACCGGCGAGCCCCAGGGCGGCGATGACGAATCGGATGTCCATGAACGAGAGGTTACCTCGCGGAGTAACATCGCGCCGATGGACGTCAAGGCGAACTTTTCCGGCTCGATGCCGGCCCACTACGACCGCTATCTCGGACCCGCGTGGTTCGACGCCCTCGGGCGAGACCTCGCTTCACGCCTGCCGGCGAGGCCGCCGGGCGACGTGCTCGAGCTCGCATGCGGTACGGGGCTGCTCACCGCGCACCTGCGCGACCGGCTCGACCCCCGGCAAAAGCTCGTGGCCACCGACATCAGCGCATCGATGGTCGAGTACGCGCGCGAGAAGCTCAAGGCGCGCAAGGGCGTGGAGTTCCGCGAGGCCGACGCGCTGAAGCTGCCTTTCGGCGACGGCGAGTTCGGCGCGGTCGTGTGCGCGTTCGGCGTCATGTATTTCCCCGACAAGGAAGCGGGCCTGCGCGAGATCCGCCGCGTGCTGAAGCCGCGCGGCGTGCTCCTCTTCAACGTGTTCGATCGCAAGGAAGAGAACCCCTGCTCGAAGGCGTGCGGCGCGGTCTTCGAGGAGCTCTTCCCCGGCGACAAGGCGGCGCAGTTCGACACGCCCTACTCGCTTGCCGACCCGGACCTCCTGCGGAAGCTCACGGGAGGCGCCGGCTTCGACTCCATCGCCATCACCACCAAAAAGGTCACGATCGGCGGCGTGAAGGCGCGCGACGTGGCGACTGGACAGATCCGCGGATCGCCGCGCGTGACGCTGGTGGAGCAACGCGGCATCCCGGCGGACGAGGTGATCGAACGGCTCACGAAGAAGCTCACCGCGCTCGGCGGCGCCGATCCGTTCCAGAGCCACGCGCAGTGCTTCGTGGTGGAGGCGCGCGCGACGCCCTAGCGGACGAAGCTGAACGCGATCGCCAGGCCCACGATCACCAGGATCGCGATGCCCAGGGCGCCGCTCGACTCGCGCGGCACCTCGCCGGGCGACATGCCGGGACGCCGCATCGGCATTTGCGGCGCCGGCTTCGCGTGCATCTTCACCGGCCGCACGTCCTTCGTGACCGACGACGCGTTCGAGGTCATGGTCGCCGGCTTCACCGCCTGCGCGACCTTGGCGATCGCCTGCGCGGCGCCGACCATGCCCTTCATCTTGTCGAGCATCTCGACGGCGGCCTTCGCCTCCGTGAGCCCCATCTTCGTGGACTCGCGCAGCAGGCGGATCGCCTCGATCTTGTTGCCGGCCTTGAGGGCCTCGATGACTCCCGGCGGGAGCTGAGGGCGCTGGGTGGAAGACATGACGCGCTACTTTACCCCTGGAAGGGGCAACGACACGCCCCATGTGCCCGCGGCGAGCGAGAGTAGGATGCGACGGCGACGATCCGGAACGGTCATCTCGCGAGCTTACGCGGGGCTTACAGGGTGCGCGAGTAAATATTCCGGGATCCTACGGCCCCCACTTCAACGAACCAAGAAAGGAAGGCTTCTATGCAGAATCGCTTTCGCTGGCTGGCCGCGGCAGGCGCCGCAGCCCTTCTGTCTTCGGCGACCTGGGCCGAGACGCCGGGCCAGATCTACATGAACCCGAGCGACATCAAGTGGGGCGACGCGCCGCCCGTGTTCCCGAAGGGCGCGAAG
>Ga0068858_100002934_pt1 | contig 17162 bp, 20 predicted proteins | sample KBSSwiS12_FD_66589 | JGI IMG/M metagenome (GOLD analysis project Ga0068858, IMG submission 66589) | Switchgrass rhizosphere microbial communities from Kellogg Biological Station, Michigan, USA - KBS Switchgrass S1-2 | ecosystem: Host-associated > Plants > Roots > Rhizosphere > Soil ...
TCGCTGAAGTCTGACCGGCCGTTCGCGGCGGCAATCGTCGCGGCCATCCTGCTGGTCGTCCTGGTCGGCTTCAGCCGGTCCTTCTTCTTTATGCCGATCTTCGGATCGAAGCCCGATTGGGCGGCGAAGGAACCGATCTTCTACCTTCACGGCACAGCGTTCAGCCTGTGGTTCGCGCTGCTTGCCTATCAGGCCTTCCTGATCCGGCAGCATTCGGTCCGGCTGCACCGGAAGCTTGGCTACGCCGGAGCGGGGCTGGGCGCACTGGTCGTCTTGCTCGGCAGCTACGTGGCGCTGCGCGCCGCCAACCGCCCGGGCGGCTTCATCGGGGTTCCGTTCCCGCCCGAGCAGTTCCTCGCGGTTCCGATCATCGGGATGGCCCTGTTCGCCGTCCTTTTGACGCTTGCCATCCTCAACCGGAACCGGCCAGCGCGCCACAAGCGGCTGATGCTCCTCGCGTCGATCGACCTGCTCGGCGCTCCTGTCGCAAGGCTTCCGCTGATGATGCCCGCCCTACCTTTCTGGACCGATTCGGTGGTCTACAGCGCGTTCGTGATCGCGATCGGCTATTGGGATGTGCTGACTCGTGGAAAGCTACGTCCCGAAACGCTCTATGGCGGATCCGCCGTGGTAATCCTGAATTTCGCGGCGATCCCGATCGGCTCGACACAGGCCTGGCAAGCGTTCGCGCTTTGGATGATGAGCTTGGTCGGACCACCATAACCGCCGCTCGGATGCCGTTCCTTCGCGCATTGCGCTTTCGATGACTTACTGTGAAGAGTCCGGGGCCATGCTCGCCGACCTTCGCGACGTCGATGAAATCTCCGCGGCTGGACTGGAATCCTTGCCCGATGCGGTCCTGAGCGGCCGCCGTCCGGTGGTGTTGCGGGGCGCTGTCAGCGGGTGGCCGCTGGTTCGCGCCGCAATCGAGTCGGATGAATCGGCGGTCGAGTACCTCAACCGCTTCTATGCCGGCCAACCGGTCGGCACGATCGTCGCCCATCCGTCGGAGCGGGGACGATTCTTCTACCGCCAGGACTCGAAACGGATGAACTTCGAAAGGTCGTCGGAGTCGCTGTCCGATGTTCTTCGCGGTCTCCTGGAGCAGCGGGAGGCCGAACAGCCATTTGGAGTTGCGGTGCAGGCGCTCCTGGCCGGGGAGACCTTTCCCGGGCTGCAGGAAGATAATCCGAACCCGTTCGTTCCGGCAGGTACCGCCGCGCGCCTGTGGATCGGAAATCGGGTGACCGTTGCGCCGCATTTCGACGTCTCCGACAATCTGGCGTGCGTCGCAGCGGGCAGGCGGCGGTTCATCCTGTTTCCGCCCGAGCAAACCGCTAACCTCTACCCTGGGCCGATGGACATCACTCCAGCGAGCGTGCCGATCAGCATGGTGTCGCTCGACGAACCGGAGCTGGATCGGTTTCCCCGTTACCGGGAAGCGCTCGAGGCCGCGCACGTTGCCGAGCTCGATCCGGGCGATGCGGTCTACATCCCGTACCTATGGTGGCACGGCGTCCAGTCGCTGTCCGACTTCAACATCCTCACGAACTATTGGTGGAACCGCGACGATGCCGCGGCGCGCTACCCCTACGTTAGGCTCCTTCGCCTAGTCTATCAGCTCTATCGCGGAATGCGGCCGGAGCATCGCGACGCCTGGCGCGCGCTGTACGATCATTATGTGTTCGAGGCCGACGGCGACCCGATGGAGCCGCTGCGGCCGCCTCACCGGGACCTGGAGAGCGAGATCGATCGTGAAGGTGTCGCAAAACTTCAGCAGACGATCCGCGATCTGCTCGACTGAATGAGCGAGCTAAGCCATTTTGAAATCCACGGCCGAAAGGTCGCGTACCGCCTGCGCGAAGGCGCCTTGCCGACACTCGTCTTTCTTCCGGGCTACGCCTCGGACATGGAGGGCGCGAAGGCCTTGGCGCTCGACGCCTTTGCCGAGGGCCGGCGACTTGCGCTGCTCAGGCTGGATTATTCGGGCACAGGCTCGAGCGGCGGGACGTTCGAGGACGGGACGCTCGCCCTGTGGCTCGAGGACGCGCTCGCCGCGATCGACCGGCTGGCGGAGGGTCCGATCATTCTCATCGGCTCGTCCATGGGGGGCTGGATCGCGCTTCACCTTGCGCTTCTCCGGCCCGAGCGCGTGCATTCGCTCGTTGGAGTAGCCGCCGCGCCCGACTTCACCGACTGGGGCTTTCCCGAACATCTGAAAGAGCGGCTGGCAGCGGGCGAGACTTTGCGGCGGGAAAGCCCTTATGGGGGTGAGCAGGTTACGACTGCCGGCTTCTGGTCATCGGGACAGGAACTGCTGCTGCTCGCCGACGAAATCGCGATCGATTGCCCGGTCCGGCTGGTCCACGGCGAAGCCGACCCCGACGTTCCGCTGGCCGTCGCCTTCCAGACAATGGAGGCGCTGCGTTCAGCCGATGTCCAGCTTCTGGTTCTCAAAGGCGGTGGTCACCGGCTGTCGGAGCCGCGCGAGATCGACGCTATCCTTCGCACCGTCGCCGGACTTTTGGAGCCTGAACCTTGATCCAACTTCTCATTGCCGCCGCCGTCGCCGCCGCGGCCCCTGCCGCGCCCGCCTGCCCGGATGTCGTCACACCGGACGCGGCCGTATGCCGGGCTCTCGAAGCGAAGACGAACGGGAATGAAGAAGCCGCTGCTCGCGGCTTCGAGGAGGCCGCGCAAACGGCACCGGACAAGGATCCGGCGACCGCGCGGATGTGGGCCGCCGCCGGGAACATGTGGCTGGCGGCGGGGCAACCGGGGAAAGCCGCGCTCGACCTCGACAGGGCGCTCGCACTGCCGGGCCTCGAGGCCGAGCAGCGCGGGGAGGCCCTGCTCGACCGGGCTCGCGCGGCGGAGGCGACCAACGACCTGAAGACGGCCCGGGCCAAGCTCAACGAAGCCGCCGCGAGCATTACCGACGATCCCTTCTATTGGTACTTTTCAGCGGCGCTCGCGATCCGTGAGGGAGACAAAGCGACCGCCGAGGCCGCGATCGGCAAGGCGTTGAGCCTTGCCCCCTCGGACCCGGCGGTGCTGTTCGAAGCCGGCCATGTCGCGCACTTCGCGGGCGACGACGACAAAGCGCGGAGCTACTGGATGCGCGCCGCCGGAGGCGACCCCAACGGCTCGGTCGGAAAGGCCGCGGCCAAGGCAGTCGAACTGCTCGGCGTAACCCCAACCGTGAAAGCGGAAGCGCAGCCGCCCAAATAAGCGGCCGCGCTCCCTCTGCTCAGCCCAGGTCGTAGTCGATCGTCGTTACGACCCGAACCTTCTGGAACGGCGAGCTGCCGCCCGACGAGCTGCAATCCTCGCATTCGTCGCCGTCGCGGGCGCCGACCGAGAAATAGCCCTGGCTCGCGGTCTTGAGCCGGCCGACCGAGGTTTCGCTGTCGCGAGCGAACTGATCCGCGCTCCGGCGGGCGTTGCGAGTCGCCTCGGCGATCATCCCGGGCTTGAGGTCATTGAGCTTGGTAAAGGTGTAGGTGATGTTGCTCCCCGACAGCTCGACCCCGTCGCGCAGCAGCTCCGACTGCCGGGTGTAGGCGGCGCGAGCCTTCATCACGTCGTTCGTCCGAAGCTGGATCGAACGGCTGACGGTCAGCTTTTGCGGTCCAACCGGCTTGCCGTCCCTGTCTCGCGGTTGCTCGCGAGTGAGCGTGACGTCGGTGTCGGTGACCTCCTGCGGCCGGAACCCACCGCGCTGGAAGAATGCGCGCACCGTGCGCGCTTGCGCGTCGACCGACGCCTGGACTGGCGCGAGCTCGCTCCCCTGGTACGAAAAATTGATCGACCAGGTCGCGAGATCGGCGGTGACATCGCGCTCCGACACGCCGCGGACGCTGACCGTCCTGTGCTCCGCCATCTTCGAGCGCCGGAGACCGTCGCCCAAGGCGTAGCCGCTGGTAGTGAGACCAAACGCAAAAATCGCTACCGCGCCCAAAAGGACAACGCGGCTGTCCTGCAGCTTCTGGATCATGGATGTGATACCTTCAGCGTTCGTCCGCTTAACGAGCAGCCACCGGTCACGATCGCCGGTCACGGCTGCGACGAACCGTGCAATTATAGCGATGAATCGAGTGAGGTGAAATGAAATTCCTGCACAGCATGATCCGCGTGTCCGATCCGGACGCGACTGTTGCATTCTTTCAACTATTGGGCCTCGAGGAACGACGGCGGATGGAGAATGAGCCAGGCCGCTTCACGCTAATCTTCCTCGGCGTTCCAGGCGATGAAGGCGGCGAGGTGGAGCTGACCTACAATTGGGACGAGAGCGGCTATTCGGGCGGACGCAATTTCGGCCACCTCGCTTATGAGGTGGACGATATCTACGAGACGTGCGGCAGGTTGCAGGCCGCGGGGGTGACGATCAACCGGCCTCCGCGGGATGGCAGGATGGCGTTCATTCGAAGTCCCGATTCGATCTCGGTCGAGCTCCTTCAGAGGGGTGCCGCGCTGGCGCCCGCCGAGCCTTGGGCATCGATGCCAAGCACGGGCGAATGGTGATGCTGGAGGTCGTCCCGGTCCCCGTCCTCACGGACAATTACGTCTGGCTGATCCATAACAGCGAAAGCGGTGAAACCGCGGCCGTGGACCCGTCGGTTGCCGAGCCGGTGCTGGCTGCGGTGGCTGCGAAGGGATGGCAGCTGTCGCAGGTACTCAATACGCACTGGCACCCGGATCATACCGGCGGCAACGCCGCGATCCAGAGCGCGACCGGCTCTCCAATCATTGCGCCCGCCGAAGCCGAGCGGGTCAGCAAGGTCGATCGGGTCATGGCGGAAGGTGACCGCGTGCGTGTCTGCGGCGCGGAGGCGCTGGTCTGGGAGATCCCGGCTCATACGGCCGGCCACATCGCTTATTACTTCGAGGATGAAGGCATGATCTTCGTCGGGGACACGATGTTCGCGATGGGCTGCGGCCGGCTGTTCGAAGGCACGGCGGAGCAGATGTACGCGAACCTGCAGCGCATCGCCGCGCTTCCGGGCGACGTCCGCATCTATTGCGGGCACGAATATACGCTCGCGAACGCGCGTTTCGCTGCCGATGTGGAACCGAATAATGCCGCGATTGCGGCGCGCCTGAAGAACGTGGAAGCGCTCCGCGCGTCGGGCGACGTAACGCTCCCGACCACTGTTGCCGAGGAACGTGAAACCAATCCTTTCGTTCGAGCCACTAACTGGGAAGAGTTCGCCCGTCTGAGGTCGGCAAAAGACAGCTTCCGTTCATGAAACGAAGCGACAATGAGACGGGCGGACAGGATACCCCGTGAGGAGGTCAACATGCGTGGCATCTCTCTCCTTCTGATCGGCGTCGGGCTGGTCGCCTGCACCACCACCGCCGCCCAGCAACAGCCGCTGCGCAGTGCAGCCAAGCAACAGGAATATGATCGGTTGCTCGCCGGCAAGGCCGCCGGTCCGCCGCTGAGCTGCCTCCCGCACTACAGGTCGAACGACATGGTGGTGATCGACGAGAGCACGATCGCATTCCGCGACGGCAGCCGGCGAGTCTACGTCAACCACATGATGGGCGGCTGCTCGAATCTCGGCGGGACCTATGCGCTCGTCACCAAGCAGTTCGGGAGCGCAGACCTCTGCCGCGGCGATATCGGTCAGGTAGTGGATCTCACCAATCACTTTACCGTCGGCAGTTGCGTGTTCGGTGATTTCATCCCGTACACCAAGCCGGGCGCCTGAGGCTTACTTCGGATAGAGCGCGGCGAGGCGATCTCCGTAGGTCTTGCCGATCACGTGGCGACGGATTTTCAGCGACGGAGTCATCTGCTCGTTCTCGATCGTGAAGGGCTCATCGGCGAGGATGAAGCGGCGCACGCGCTCAACCACCGATAGATCGGCGTTGACCCGGTCGACCGCTCCCTGAAGCCGCTGCTGAAGATCGGCCGATTTCGCGATCTCCGGGTCGGGCACCAGCAACGCCACGAGATGCGGCCGGCGGTCGCCATAGACCATTGCCTGACCGATCTCCGGCTGAAGGGTCAACATTCCCTCGATCCGCTGCGGCGAGACATTATCGCCCTTGTCGTTGACGATCAGGTCCTTCTTGCGGTCGGTGATCTTGATCCGCCCGACTTCGTCGAAATGACCGACGTCCCCAGTGGCCAGCCAGCCATCCTTGAGGACTCGGGCTGTCTCCTCCTCGTTACGCCAATAGCCGTGCATCACGAGCTCGCCGCGGACCATGATCTCGCCGTCCTCGGCGATCCTGACCTCGGTGTTCTTGACGGGCGGCCCGACCGTATCGAGCCTGATCCCGGCGCTCGGCCGGTTGCAAGCGATGACTGGCCCGCACTCGGTTTGGCCGTAGCCCTGAAGGAAGGTGATCCCGATGGATTCGAAGAACATTCCGACTTCGGGATTGAGCGGCGCTCCCCCGGACACCCAGGCCTTTTGGCGGCTGCCGACCTTGGCGCGGACTTTTCGGCGCAAGGTGAGTGACAGGAAGCCGTCCATCGGCAGGTCCCAGAGCTTCCTTTTACCCTGAGCTTTGTCGCCTCCGATCTTGAGCGCCCGCGACATCAAATATTTTGAGAGGCCGCCCTGTGCCTCGATCGTTTTCATGATCCGCGCGCGGAGCATTTCGAACAAACGCGGCACAACGACCATGATCGTGGGCTGCACTTCCTCGATATTGGCGGCGAGTTTCTCGAGGCTCTCGGCGTAATAAATTTGCGCCCCAAGCGCGACGGGGAAGTGCTGCCCCCCGGTATGCTCATAGGCGTGGCTCGCCGGTAGAAAGGACAGGAAGACCTCGTCGTCACTCCACCCGAAGTCGGTGGAAATGATGTCGGTCGCGCCCTCGAGATTGGCGAGGATCGACCCGTGGTGCTGTCGGACCCCGCGCGGCGCTCCGCCCGTGCCACTGGTATAGATCAGGCAGGCGAGATCATCGCGGCCGACATTAGCGAGCTGCCGCTTCAATTCCTCCTTATCGGGACGGTCCGAAACGAGGTCGGGCCAACAATGGATGTGGATGTCTTCGGGGACCTGGGTCCGCCGCATTTCCTCGATGGCGATGAAGTGGTGGCATTCCGACGACATCAGGACGGCGGGAGCGACATTCTTCGCGAGCTTCTGGTTGGAGACGATCACAGCGCGCGCGCCGCTGTTTTCGAGGATGTGCGAGTGATCGCGAACCGTGTTTGTCGTGTAGGTCGGAACGGTAACGCAGCCAGCGGCCATGATGCCGAGGTCGGCGATCAGCCATTCCGGCCGATTCTCGCTGACGAGGCACACTCGGTCCCCCGACTGAAGCCCAATGCGCTTGAGGCTCGCGGCGAGCGCCGCGACCTGCCGTGCGGTCTCCGACCAGCTGATCGGCCGCCATTCGCCGCTGCGCTTGGCCCACAGGAAGGGCTCGTCGCCTCTTTCATCGGCGCGCGTCAGGAACATGGAGACGAGATTGTCGAACCGCTCGAGCTGACGCGCCATTTTACCCTACTCCCCGGCGGCGCTTCTTAGCGGAAACGATTGCGAGCGCCACTCGTACTGCTAGGTCGCATGGCGATGCATATCTTCCGAAAGCTCGTCGCGGCCTTCGCTTTGGTGGCGCTTCCCGCCTGCGCAGCCACGCCGCCGGTCACCGCGGTCGCCGAGCCTCCAGCTGAACCCTTCGTCATCGCCGCCAACCCGCTCGCCGCCGAGGCGGGCCTCCGCGTGCTGAAGCGCGGAGGAAGCGCGGTCGATGCAGCGATTGCTGTCCAGGCGATGCTGTCGCTGGTCGAGCCGCAAAGCTCGGGGGTCGGCGGCGGTGCGTTCATGAATTATCTCGACGGCCGCACCGGCAAGATCACGATCTACGACGGCCGCGAAGTCGCCCCGGCGCAGGCGGTCTCGACGATGTTCCTCGACCCGGCCGGCAAGCCGCTGCCGTTCATTACCGCGGTGGTCAGCGGGCGCGCGACTGGAGTTCCGGGGGCGGTGAAGATGCTCGGCGTCGCCCACGAAGAGCACGGCAAGCTGCCATGGAGCAGCCTGTTCGGCGATGCCGAGCGCACCGCCGACGAGGGCTTTATCGTCTCTCCGCGGCTCGAGCGGATGATCCATGCCGATTATGCCGAGAACCACGCGCCCGACGTGATCGCTTATTTCTCGAAACCCGACGGATCGCTGCTGAATGCCGGCGACCGGCTGGTGAACAAGCCTTATGCCGACTTCCTCCGCCGCCTCGCTGCGCAGGGACCGGCGGCGCTCTATTCGGGATCGACCGCGGCGAAGATCGTGGGGAGGACGCACGCCGGCCCACTCGCCGGGTCAATGACCATGGCGGACCTCGCCGCTTACAGGCCGATCAAGCGCGAGCCGGTGTGCGGCCCGTTCCAAATCTATATGCTCTGTGCCCCGCCGCCGCCTTCTAGCGGAGTCGGACTGATCGAGCTCATGATGATCCTCGAGAGGACGGACATCGCCAGCCGCGGCCCTAACGACCCGCAGGCCTGGTATTTGTTCGCCGAGGCGAGCCGGCTGATGTACGCCGACCGCGACAAATATGTCGGCGATCCGGCGTTCGTTCGGGTTCCGGTCGCCGGGCTCATCGACCCCGCTTACGTTGCCGGGCGCGCCAAGCTCATCGGGCCGACCGCGGGTCCGCCCCCCGCTGCGGGCGTTCCCGCAGCCGCACCCGTCAATGCGAACGACCATACGCTCGAGCCGACCGGGACCTCGCACTTCATCGTCCGCGATGCCGACGGGAATGTCGTATCGATGACCACGACCGTGGAGAGCATTTTCGGCACCGGCCGGATGGTCGACGGCTTCTTCCTCAACAACCAGCTGACCGATTTTTCCTTCTCACCCGTCGATTCCGAAGGGCGCCCGGCGGCGAACGCCATCGCGCCTGGCAAGCGCCCGCGCTCATCGATGGTGCCGTCGATCCTGCTAACCCGCGACGGCAGGTTCGCCGGGGCGATCGGGTCGGCGGGCGGCAATGCGATCCTCGCCTATGTCGCCCATTCCCTGGTTGCGGCGGTCGACTGGAACATGAGCATGGCCGATGCGCTGGCCGCTCCGAACCTCCTCGCTCGCGGTCCCAACTTCAACGGCGAAGTGACGAAGTTCTCGCCGGACGTCCTCGAAGGACTGCAGCAGCGCGGAATCGACCTCAAGCCCGGCCAGGGCGAGGATTCGGGGCTTACCGGGGTGCTGATCCGGGACGGCCGTATCGACGGCGCCGCCGACCCGCGCCGCGAAGGCGTGATACTGATTCTACGGCGCTAGAGCTTTTCCGACCCGACCGCGTCGCCGATGCTGGCGAAGCCTTCGCGCTTGAGGTGCTGGGCGAGGGCGCGGGCGATCCGCCGGGCGATCCCCGGGCCTTCGTAGACCATCGCGGTATAGAGCTGGACGAGGCTCGCCCCGGCGCGGATGCGCTCCCACGCGTCGTCGGCATTGGCGATGCCGCCGACGCCGATCAGCGGAATCTCGCCGCCGCTCGCTTTGCGGAACCTGCGCAGAGCGTCGAGCGCCAGGGTCTTGAGCGGGGCGCCCGACAGTCCGCCCGCTTCTTCCCGATGCTTCGACTTAAGCGACGGGCGGGAAGTAGTCGTGTTGGAGATGATCAGCGCGTCGATCCCATGGTCGATCGCCGCCTTGACGATCCGCTCGGGATCGCCCGAATCCAGATCTGGCGAAACCTTCAGGAAGATCGGGGGACCGGCAGGCCGGGGGCCTGCCGAGGAACCCGATCTCGGCTTGTCGCTGCATGCCTCACGCACCGCGGCGAGCAGTTCCTGGAGCGCGCCCTCATCCTGAAGTTCGCGCAGCCCCGGCGTATTGGGGGAGCTGATATTGATGGTCAGGTAGCGCGCGACCGGGCCCATCGCGCGCACGCCCTCGACGTAATCGGCGATCCGATCGCCACTATCTTTGTTGGCCCCGATGTTGACCCCGATCACGCCGTGGAGGTGCGTGCATTCGAGGAGGCGCTGGAAGGCCGCGGGCTGGCCGTGGTTGTTGAAGCCCATGCGGTTGATCACCGCGCGGTCGGCCTTGAGGCGGAACAGCCGCGGCTTGGGATTGCCCCGCTGCGGTCGCGGCGTGACCGTCCCCACCTCGACGAAACCGAAGCCGAGGTCGAGCATCTCCTCCGGCACCTCGGCGTCCTTGTCGAATCCGGCGGCCAGGCCAACCGGCGACGCGAACTCGAGGCCGGCCACGGTCGATTTCAGCGATGCTGGAAAGAATGGCGGGTGATGCTTGGGGATCAGCTTCAGCGCCGCGATCGTCGCGCGATGCGCTCGCTCAGGGTCTAGCGCGAAGGCGAACGGCCGAAGGAGCGGGTAGAGGTGCATTGAGGAGCGCCATACCGTCATGCTGAACTAGTTTCAGCATTCATTCCGGAGGCCCACGCCGCCAGTCTCGAAAATGGACCCTGAAACGAGCTCAGGGTGACGGATCGGTTGAGTTTTCCCGCACAACGCACTAAATCGGACTGGAAAGCTCCGAATTAGATATGCGCCTGAGCCACCTCGCCGATTATGCGGTCGTCCTGATGACCGCCGCCGCCCGCCGCGAAGCGGGGGCTCGGCTGAGCGCGACCGAGCTGTCGGCCGACACCGGAGTGCCCCTCCCGACCGCGCAGAAACTGATGGGCCAGCTAGCGACTGCCGGGCTGCTGTCGAGCTCGCGCGGAGCGGGCGGCGGGTTCGCGCTCGCGAGGCCGGCCGCAGAGATCAGCCTCGCCGACATCGTCGAGGCGGTCGAGGGGCCGATCGCGCTCACCATGTGCTCGGACTCGAACAATCACGAATGCATCCTCGACGCGCATTGCCGGGTGAAGCCGCACATCGGCGTGGTCGGCAGGGCCGTGCGCGGAGCGCTCGGTGCAGTTACGCTGACGGAGCTCTCCCAGTGAACGAGGCCGTCAAGAACCGCGAGCTGCGCGACAAGATCGCACAGGATTACGAATGGGGCTTCGTATCCGACGTTGAGCAGGAGTTTGCACCCAAGGGTCTCAACGAGGACACGGTCCGCTTCATTTCCGCCAAGAAGGGCGAGCCCGAGTGGATGCTCGAGTGGCGGCTCAAGGCCTATCGCGCCTGGCTCGAGATGGAGGAAGTGACCTGGGCGAAGCTCGACATCCCCGAGATCGATTACCAGGACGCTTATTATTACGCGGCGCCCAAGACGAAGCCGAAGCTGGCCTCGTTGGACGAGCTCGATCCGGAAATCCGCCGCACCTACGAGAAGCTCGGGATCCCGATCGAGGAGCAGAAGGTGCTCGCCGGGGTCGAGGGAGCGGCCAGGGTCGCGGTCGACGCGGTGTTCGACAGCGTTTCGGTCGCCACCACCTTCCGCGAGGAGCTGAAGAAAGCCGGAGTCATCTTCCTCTCGATCAGCGAGGCGATCCGCGAGCACCCCGAGCTGGTGAAAAAGTATCTCGGATCGGTCGTCCCGCAGCGCGACAATTATTTCGCGTGCCTCAACAGCGCGGTCTTTTCCGACGGCACCTTCGTCTACGTGCCCGAGGGCGTCCGCTGCCCGATGGAGCTTTCGACCTATTTCCGGATCAACGCGGAGAACACGGGCCAGTTCGAGCGCACCCTGATTGTCGCCGACAGGGGCAGCTACGTCTCCTACCTCGAAGGCTGCACCGCGCCGATGCGCGACGAGAACCAGCTGCACGCCGCAGTGGTCGAGATCTTCGCGCATGAGGACGCCGAGGTAAAATACTCGACGGTCCAGAATTGGTATCCGGGCGACAAGGAAGGGCGCGGCGGAATCTTCAATTTCGTCACCAAGCGCGCTCTGTGCAGCGGCGACCGCTCGAAAGTCAGCTGGACGCAGGTCGAGACCGGAAGCGCGATCACCTGGAAATATCCGAGCTGCATTTTGAAGGGCGATTCCAGCGTCGGCGAATTCTATTCGGTCGCCCTCACCAACAACCGCCAGCAGGCTGACACCGGTACCAAGATGATTCACATCGGCGCCAACACGCGCTCGACGATCGTCTCCAAGGGCATCAGCGCAGGCCGATCGAACAACACCTATCGCGGACTGGTGCGCGTGCTCCCGCGCGCGGAGAATGTGCGCAACTTCACTCAGTGCGATTCGCTGCTGCTCGGCAGCGACTGCGGCGCGCACACCGTGCCCTACATCGAGGTCAAGAACCCGACCGCGCAGATCGAGCATGAAGCGACCACATCGAAGATCAGCGAAGACCAATTGTTCTATGCGATGAGCCGCGGGCTCGATGCGGAAAGCGCGGTGGCGCTGATCGTCAACGGCTTCGCGCGCGAGGTGCTGAAGCAGCTGCCGATGGAATTCGCGGTCGAAGCGCAGAAGCTGCTTGGGATCAGTTTGGAAGGAAGCGTCGGATGATGGATGGACATGGCGGCGATTGTGGTGGCGGCGACCATTGTGTCTCCGGCGAAGGCGGTGGCGACGGCATGGCAATCGAAGTCGGCAATCCCCCCCAACCCAATCCGATCGACGAGCGGCCGAAAATCAATGGCGCGCCCATCACCGATCAGACTCACGAAATTGTGATCAAAAAGAACGATGCTGACGATTAAAAACCTCCATGCGACCGTCGCCGATAAGCCGATCCTGAACGGCGTGTCGCTCGACGTGCCCGCGGGCGAAGTGCACGCGATCATGGGTCCCAACGGTTCGGGGAAGTCGACGCTCGCTTACGTGCTCGCCGGCCGCCCCGGCTATGCGGTTAGCGAGGGCGGCGCGACGTTCGACGGCCGCGACCTGCTCGCCATGGAGCCGCACGAGCGCGCCGCCGCGGGGCTATTCCTCGGCTTCCAATATCCGGTCGAAATCCCGGGCGTGTCGATGCTGCAATTCGTCCGCGAGGCCTTGAACACGCAGCGCCGCGCCCGCGGCGAAGCGGAGCTGTCGGGCGCCGAATTCATCAAGCTCGCGCGCGAGCAGGCGAAGCTGCTCGGCATGGATGCCGAGATGCTGAAGCGCCCGGTCAACGTCGGCTTTTCCGGCGGCGAAAAGAAGCGTGCCGAGATGGTCCAGATGGGCATCATGCAGCCAAAGTTCGCGGTGCTCGACGAGACCGACAGCGGGCTCGACATCGACGCGCTGAAAAGCGTCGGCGCGGGCATCAACCGGATCATGCGCAGCCCCGACAAGGGCGTGCTGCTGATCACCCATTACCAGCGCCTGCTCGACTATGTGGAGCCGGACAAGGTGCACGTGCTGAACGCCGGCCGGATCGTCCGGTCGGGCGGCCCGGAGCTCGCGAAAGAGCTCGAGCGCGAAGGCTATGCGGAGGCGGCTGCGTGACGGCGCCCTTCCCCACCCGCAAGCAGGAGGAATGGCGCTACGCCGATCTCGACGCGCTGCGGCCGGTGTGGCAGCAGTTCGCCGAGCCGCTGACCCTCACCGTCGGGCCCGGCGAAAGCTTCGAGAAAATCTGGCTGCCGGGCGACGAGGACGTGCTGGTGCGCCGCGTTCAGATCGCTCTCGAAGGCGGAGCGAAAGCGCAGATCTTCGTGCTCAACGCCGCCTCGGAATATGGCCGGACCGAGCTCGATGTCAGCCTTGCGGAAGGCGCGGATTTCGAGCTGTTCGGTGCCAACATCGGCACGGGCGTGTCGACCAATGAGATCGTCACCAACGTCAGGCACGTCGGCGAAGGCGGCCGCTCCAGGCAAACCATTCGCTCGGTGCTGAACGGCAAGGCGACCGGCTCCTACCTCGGCAAGGTCGAAGTCGCGCGCGGCGCGCAGAAGACCGACGCCGAGCAGTCGGTGAAAGCGATGCTGCTCGATCGGGGCGCGACCGCGAACTGCAAGCCCGAGCTCGAGATTTTCGCCGACGACGTGAAGTGCGCGCACGGCGCCAGCGTCGGCGAATTGGACGCAATGCAATTGTTCTACGCCGAAAGCCGCGGTCTCGATCCGGCGAGCGCGCGAGCGCTTCTGCTAGAAGGTTTCGTCATGGGATTGTGGGACAGCGCAAAGGACGCCGATGCGATCGGCGAGGCCGCGCGCGAGGCGTTGCGGAAGGTCGTCGGATGAACCGCGAAACCGCCCTAATCGCCAACAGCATGCTGTCGGTGCGCGACCAATTTCCGGCGATCGCCGGCTGGCATTATCTCGACAGCGCCGCCACCGCGCAAAAGCCGCAGGCAGTGATCGACGCGATCACGACGGCCTATTCGCGCGACTATGCGACGGTGCATCGCGGCGTCTACGAACGCTCGGCGGCGATGACTCAAAGCTATGAGGATTCGCGCGCAGCGGCGTCGCAGCTGATCGGTGGACAGGCGAACGAGTTGATCTTCACCCGCGGAGCGACCGAGGCGATCAACCTTGTCGCGCGGACGTTGCCGAAAGACGGGCGCGGCCGCGTGCTGCTGTCGACCCTGGAGCATCACAGCAACATCGTCCCCTGGCAGCTTGCCGGATACGAGGTCGACGCGGTGCCGCTGACACCCGACGGCCAGATCGACCTCGACGCGGCCGAGGCGATGCTGACCGAAGACCATCGGATCGTCGCCTTCGCGCACGTCTCCAACGTGCTCGGATCGATCCTCGACGCGAAGCGCGCGGCGGACATCGCGCATGCGAAAGGCGCGCTGCTCTTGCTCGACGGCTGCCAGGCGGTTCCACGTCTTCCGGTCGACGTCGCTAAGATCGGCGCCGATTTCTACGCTTTCTCCGCGCACAAGCTCTACGGCCCGACGGGCATCGGCTGCCTGTGGGGCCGCGCCGAGCTGCTGCAGGACCTGCCGCCGTGGCAGGGCGGCGGGGCGATGATCGAGAAGGTAACGTTCGAGGAGACGACTTTCCTCGATCCGCCGGCGCGGTTCGAAGCGGGAACCCCGCACATCGTCGGCGCGGTCGGCCTGCACGCCGCGGTCGACTGGACCCGGAAGCTCACTCTCGACGCGATCCACGCCCACGAATGCGCGCTCGTCGCCGAAGCGCGCGCGGCTTTGTCGGCCATTCCTGGAGTCACTCTCCACGGACCCGAGGACAGCGCCGGGATCGTCAGCTTCAACGTCGACGGGGTGCATGCGCACGACACCGCCACCATATTGGACGATGCCGCGGTCGCGGTCCGAGCCGGTCATCATTGCGCTCAGCCTTTGATGCGCTGGCTCGGGGTCGAGGCGACGGCCCGCGCGAGCTTCGCGGCGCACAGCGACAGCTCGGATATCGAAGCGTTGGTGCGCGGGATCGAACAGGTGAAGCGGATTTTCGGATGAACCGGGAACGCAAGATCGAGACCGAGAAGGTCGATTCGGTGACCCCACCGCCGCGTGCTCGCGTCACCCCGGAATTCGAGCGCAAGCGCGACTATCTGACCGGCTTCCTCGCCGGCGAGACGGACGGTGAGCTGACCGGCGGTCCCGGGAGCGACTTGCAGGCGACGGTCGTCGAGGCGTTGAAGTCGATCTACGACCCGGAGATCCCGGTCGACATTTACGAGCTCGGCCTCATCTATAACGTCGACATCTCCGAAGACGGCGACGCGGTCATCACCATGACCCTGACGACGCCGCATTGCCCGGTCGCGGAATCGCTTCCAAACGAGGTCGAGCTGCGCGTCCTGTCGGTGCCCGGGATCCGCGACGCGGTCGTGAACCTGGTCTGGGATCCGCCGTGGGACCCGTCGAAGATGAGCGACGAGGCCCGGCTAGAATTGGGAATGCTGTGAACAAGGAAACGAAACTCCGAGCGCGTCCCGCCGCGATCACGCTGACATCGGCGGCGCAGGACCGCATCACCGAGCTGATGGAGCGCGCCCCCGACGGCGCGATTGGCGTGAAGCTGTCGACCCCGCGCCGCGGCTGCTCGGGCCTTGCTTATTCGGTCGATTATGTGACCGAAGAACAGCCGTTCGACGAGAAGATCGAAACGCCCGGCGGCAATTTCTACGTCGACGGCGCGTCGGTCCTGTACCTCATCGGATCGGTCATGGACTGGAGCGAGGATGATTTCGCCGCCGGCTTCGTGTTCGAGAATCCGAACGCCAAGGGCGCCTGCGGCTGCGGAGAGAGCTTCACCGTCTAGCCCAACGATGCTAAGCCTGCTCCCGAACGGAGCAGTTATGTCTCTCCTTCTCTTTGCCCTCGCTGCAGCTTCCGCCGGCCCCGCCGCGGACATGCCAACAATCAATCCGAAAGCGGATCAACCCGCGACCTGTCCCGCGACGTCGCGGTATGAAGCAGGCCGACGTGGCAGGACGCCCAAGGCGCAGAAGCTCGGCGAGCTGCCCGATGCAGACATGTACAAGGCCGTTTATCGCCGGATCGGACGCTGCGAGGCGCCGATCATCGTGAAGTACGGAGTCGCCGGCCGCTAGACGAATTTCACCAGCCGAAGGGGAGATCGGCAATGTCCCGTGCAGCAACTTTGCTCTTTTCAATCGTCGCCTACGCGATCTTCTTCGCGACCTTCCTTTACCTGATCGTGTTCGTCGGCGACCTGAGCTTCGCCAATGTTACGGTCGACAGGGGTGGGCCGCAGGCAGCACCCGCCACCGCCGCGGTCATCGACGTCGCTTTGATCGCGCTGTTCGGGCTTCAGCACAGCGTGATGGCGCGCCAGGGCTTCAAGCGCTGGTGGACGCAGGTTATCCCGAAGCCGGCCGAACGCAGCGTCTATGTGCTGATGGCCAGCGCCGTGCTGATTATCCTGATGATGTTCTGGCGGCCGATCGACTCGGTTGTCTGGAGCGTTTCATCGCCGGCGCTCGCCAATTTGATCTGGGCGCTGTTCTGGGTGGGCTGGCTGACCGTGCTTTTGAGCACGTTCCTGATCAATCACTTCGAGCTGTTCGGATTGCAGCAGGGCTGGTTCCATTTTTCAGGGCGCGAGGCGGCCCCGCCGAAGTTCCGGCAGCCGCTCTTCTACAAATGGGTTCGCCACCCGTTATACCTCGGCTTCATTTTCGCTTTTTGGGCCGCTCCGGAAATGACCGCCGGGCATTTGCTGCTCGCCGCCGGCATATCCGTCTACATCCTGATCGCCATCCGTTACGAAGAGCGCGACCTCGTCGGCTATTTCGGCCAGGATTACGAGAATTACCGGCGCGACGTCGGGATGCTGACCCCGCGCTTCCGGCGACCAAGCGCCTAGAAGCCCAGGGTGAAGCGGATCGCGGCGCCGAGGTCGTTCTTCGAATCGGCGATGTGCCCCGGCTGACGGCGGAAGAACA
>Ga0068858_100002940_pt1 | contig 17132 bp, 18 predicted proteins | sample KBSSwiS12_FD_66589 | JGI IMG/M metagenome (GOLD analysis project Ga0068858, IMG submission 66589) | Switchgrass rhizosphere microbial communities from Kellogg Biological Station, Michigan, USA - KBS Switchgrass S1-2 | ecosystem: Host-associated > Plants > Roots > Rhizosphere > Soil ...
GTATGCTCTGGCTCAAAGCTTTTCACGTGGTCTTCGTCGTCACCTGGTTCGCCGGCTTGTTTTATCTGCCGCGGCTGTTCGTTTATCACGTAGTGACCACCGACCAGATCAGTCTCGAGCGCTTCGTAGTCATGGAGCGGCGGCTGTTCAAGATCATGACGCTCGGGGCGACCCTGGCCGCCGTATTTGGAATCTCCATGATAGTGGCCGCACCCGCTTATCTGCACTTCGGCTGGCTGCATGCGAAATTGACGTTGGTGACTGTGCTGATTGCGTACCACATCTGGTGCCATTTCCTGATGGTTGCGCTCCGGGAGGGGCGCAATCAGCATTCACAGCGCTTCTTCCGTATGTTCAACGAAGCTCCGGCACTGCTGCTGATTGCGATCGTGATCCTGGTGGTCGTGAAGCCCTTCTGAGGCGTACGCGCTCGCGGCATACCCGCCCGGGGGGGCAAAAGCCCCCTGTCGCCAAACGGCGACGCCGCCGAAGTGATTACAATGGGCGGATGCCCCCATCCTGGCGAGACTCTCCCACCCTGGCACCCTTTCATTCGCGGGTCTTCGCGATGATCTGGACCGCCAGCCTGGTGTCGAATTTCGGCAGTCTCATTCAAGCGGTGGGCGCTTCATGGATGATGACGTCGATCGCGCCGTCACCCGACATGGTGGCCCTCGTCCAAGCTTCGACGACGTTACCCATCATGCTTCTGTCGCTGCCTTCCGGTGCCACCGCCGATATCTGGGACCGGCGGCTCGTAATGCTCATTGCGCAGCTCGCGATGCTCACAGCGGCGTTGGCCCTGACAGTCATCACCTACGCCGGCCAGATCACGCCCTGGACCCTTCTGACTCTGACTTTTCTCCTCGGCTGCGGCGTGGCGCTCTATGGACCCGCCTGGCAATCCTCCGTGGGTGAACAGGTTCCACGCGCCGATCTGCCCGCCGCCGTTGCCCTGAACAGCGTGTCATTCAACATCGCGCGCACAGCAGGACCCGCGATCGGCGGTGTGATCGTCGCCAAAGCCGGCCCACCCGCGGCATTCCTGGTCAACGCAGTGTCATATGTTGGCCTGATCGCCGTGCTATGCCTCTGGCGTCGGCCGCGCCCCGCGCCTTTCCTGCCACCGGAAAACATGCTGATGGCCATGGGCGCCGGCCTCAGATACGCCCGCCTGTCTCCCGAAATTCGGACCGTTCTGATCCGCGGAGTTGTTTTCGGCATCCTCGGCAGCAGCATCTGGGCCCTGATGCCCTTGATTGCCCGCGACCTGATCGGTGGCGATGCGGTCACCTATGGCGTGCTGCTCGGATCATTTGGAATCGGTGCGGTGTTGGGCGCCTTGACGAGCACGATGCTTCGCAAACGCTACACCAATGAAGTCATCGTACAGTGGTCAACTGTCGGTTTCGGCATAGGAAGCATGTTGACGTCCATCAGTTCCTGGCACTCGCTGAGCATGCCCGCACTGATGCTCGGGGGTGCCTCCTGGGTGCTGGCCCTCTCCACATTCAACGTCACCGTCCAGGTTTCGTCACCCCGGTGGGTTGTGGGCCGGACAGTGGCCATTTATCAGATGGTCACCTTTGGAGGCCTCGCCACCGGCAGCTGGCTGTCTGGCCTGGTGGCCAAGGAATTCGGCCTGTCACGGTGTTTGCTGGTCACCGGCGCGCTCATGGCGGTATCAGCGGCACTGGGAAGACGGTTGCCCCTGCGTCAGCCCGAGGGACTCAACCTGGACCCGGGCCGAACCATCTCCAGTGAGAGCCGGGCCCAACTCGACCGGCTCATCGACACGGGACCGGTGGTGGTCACCGTCGAGTACCGGATCGCCGTGGAGGATGCCGAGCCCTTTCGGATCGCCATGCGCGAGCTGCGCCGGATTCGCCGCCGCGACGGCGCGAAACGCTGGTCACTGATGCAGGACATGGCCGCCCCGGAAATCTGGATCGAGCGTTACCACAGTCCCAATTGGGTGGAGCACCTGCGGCGCCATCATCGCTTCACCGTGTCCGACCGCGAGATCGAACGCAAGGCGCTCGACTTCCACCAGGGGCCGGAACCTCCCCACGTCAGACATCTGATTGAACGGCGCACGGATGAGCCCGTGGGTGAAATGACAGCCACCACCGACCCGCACCTGGGGTCGGGCTCCGTTACGCTCACGGCTAACGAGGCCCCTGCAGAACCCGGATGAGATCGTGGAGATCCTTGGCAAGGGTCTCCAGGAGAAAATCCAGCGCGTGGGCCGCCTGCTTGGATTCGCCACGGCGGGCCGTGGCAAATGCCTCGGCCGCGGCATCCAACCCTTCGCGACAGCGCGACAGCGCCTGCTGCTCCGAATCCAACATTACATCCGCCACGTCGCGGCAAACGCCGTGAATGGCGTGAGCGTACTCGTTGGCGCCCGGACTCCGCAGGCCAACGACCCGTCCGACAAACATGGCATCCTGCTGTAACCGGCTCAACAGGCGGACCACGCGCGCCTGGGCGCGAGTTGAGCCTCTCCTGGTCTTTACGAGCACACCCAGGTCACGCAGATCGCGGCGGATATCATCATGCGCACCATCCAACTTCGCATCGTCACGCTTCTCATCAAAAGCGCTCTCCAACGCAGCGCCAATGCGAGTCAGTATGGAGGCCGCCATACGGAACACGCGCCCGTGACCTCGCGACGGCAGAACCGAGAGCCCAACCACAGTGCTCGAAACAGAGCCGATCGTGATCTGCAACATCCGCAGGAGCGCAATATGGAACGGAGACACCAATGCGGAGGTTGATGACAGCAGAATCACTGCCGCCACGGGCGCGGTGCGAAACTCTTCAAACGCCGTGATGAACAGGCTCAGCGGAATCATCGCGACAGCCAGCAGCGCGATTTCCGGAACGTGCCAGGCCCGCGCTCCGATGACCGCCATGGCAACAGCCGAACCGAACACGGTGCCAATCAGGCGACTCGAGCCAACCTTGGTTGAGCCTCCGGCGCCGGGACGTGAAACGATCACCGCACTGAGCACGGCCCAGTACATCTCCGGCAAATGAAGAAGAGTCGAGACGGTCGCTGCCAACACCGTGGAGACAACCATCCGTAGCGCATCGGGCCAGTCTTCCCGAAGCTCCGCGAGCCGTTTAACCAACATCCGCCAACCGCTCCATGAGTTTCGCCGCCGTCCGCAATAGTTCCCGCTCCGCGTCCGAGAGCTCCGAATCCATGGCTTTCGCCAGCCACGCATCCCGCATCTGCATGTCCCCCGTCAGCGCCGCCCGACCGTCTGGCGTGATCTCCAGCAGTTGCCGGCGGCCGTCGTCCGGATCGGGCCGTCGACTGATCAATCCCTCCTCCACCAGGTCCGCCAACACGCGGGTCAGGGACTGCGGCTGGATACGCTCCAGCTCCGCAAGGGCCACCCCGGCAGTGGGGCCCCGCCGGTACAGATGCCCCAAAAGCGCCAATTTTGTGGCGCTCAAGCTGTCGGCCGGCCTTTCGGCCCGCAAACGCCTCCCGAGGCCCATCACTGCCCGCCGCAGGACGCTGGCGGCCTCGAATGAATTCATAAGCTGTATCTTACAATATAGGAATTGTGACGAAACGCCAACGGGCGACCCCGCCGGATTGCTACGGTGCACCAATCGTTGGGTGCAGCCGAGATGACCACAGCCGCCTCAATCATTCCGCTACCACAGGCACCGGGGGACAATCCGCAGGACGTCGCGCGGATGCTGAAGACCCTGCTCGCCAGCGTGGACGGCATGGTCTACCGGCGACGGCTCGATACCGACTGGACCATGGAATTTGTCAGCAGCGGCTGCCTGCGCGTGACGGGGCACCATCCCGGCGACCTCCTCTTCAACAATCGCATCGCCTATGGCGATCTGGTCATTGCCGAGGACCGGTTGTGGGTACATGAAGCCATTACCTGTGCCGTGAGCGAGCTGCGCTCCTTTGACCTGGAGTATCGGATCCTCCACTGCGACGGCAGCATACGTTGGGTGTGGGAGAGAGGCACCGGGGTTGCTGACGATCGGGGACGTCCCATCGCGATTGAAGGCATCGTCCAGGACATCACCGAGCGGCGTCTTCACCAGGTCAGAATCGAACACCAGGCCAACTACGACACCCTGACAGGGCTCGCCAACCGTTCGCTGCTGCAGGACCGGTTGCAACAGGCGCTCCTCACCACCGCCAGCTCCGGCCAACGCCTCGCGGTTGCATTCGTGGACCTCGACCGTTTCAAGTTCATCAATGACAGCCTGGGTCACCACGTGGGTGATGAGCTGTTGAAGGCGGTCGCTGCCCGCCTCAAAACCTGTGTCCGCGAATGCGACACCGTGGCACGCCTGGGCGGCGATGAGTTCGTATTGCTCATCAACGGCCATACGGGGCCGGAGCACGTCAGCCAGATGATGGAAAAGATGCTCGCGGCCGTCGCTCAGCCCTGGGTCATCCAACAAGGTGAGTTCCTGATCAGTTGCAGCATCGGTGTGGCGCTCCACCCGGATGACGGCGAAGAAGCGCTGACCCTGTTGAAACACGCGGACTCGGCCATGTACCGCGCCAAGGACAACGGCCGCAACAATTTCCAGTTTTTCACTCGCGAGCTCAATGCGCTCATGATTGAGCAGCTCGAGTTGGAAACCTATCTGCGGCGCGCGTTGGAACGCAATCAATTTGTGCTTCGCTATCAGCCGCGCGTCAACCTCGCAACCGGCCAGATAGTCGGCGCAGAGGCGCTGCTGCGTTGGCGGATGCCCCAGCGCGGCACCGTCGCCCCCATGCGCTTCATCGGCCTGGCGGAAGAAACCGGCCTGATCGTGCCCATCGGCAAGTGGGTCTTACAGACAGCGTGCGCGCAGAACAAAGCCTGGCAGGATGCCGGCGTGCCGCCGATCGTCGTGTCCGTGAATGTCTCGCCCCGTCAGTTCCGCCACGAGAGCCTGGTGCAGACCGTGGCGGAGGTCCTGCGGTCAACCGGCCTGGAAGCGCGTTACCTGGAGCTCGAGCTCACGGAAAGCATGGTCATGCACGACCCCCCGAGGCTCGTGGCCATGCTCGATGAGTTGAAGGAGCTGGGCGTGAAGATTGCCGTGGATGATTTCGGCACCGGCTACTCGAGCCTGTCGTATCTCAAGCGCTTCCCCGTGGACCGCCTGAAGGTCGACCGCTCGTTTGTCGAGAACATGACCACCGAGGCCGACGATGCAACCATCGTCCGAACCATCATCGCCCTCGGCCACAACCTGGGTTTGAAGGTCGTAGCCGAGGGCGTCGAGACCGCCCAACAGGCGCGCGCCCTGCGCGCCTATCAGTGTGACGAAGCGCAGGGCTTCCTGTTTGCCCGCGCCGTCGCCTCGCGAGTGCTGCCTCGCCTCATTACCAGATCGATACCCGGTCAGCGGGTTTGATGTAGAGCGCGTCGGTCGGCTGGACACCGAATGCCTGATACCAGGCATCGATGTTGGGCAGCGGCCCGTTCACGCGGAACCGGGCCGGACTGTGCACATCCGACATCACGATCTCGCGCAGAACCCCATCGCGATACTTGGTGCGCCAGACCTGGGCCCACGACAGGAAAAAGCGCTGATCGCCCGTCAGACCGTCAATCACCGGCGCCGGTTGTCCTTTCAATGACAACTCGTAAGCGTGATAGGCCATGTTGAGGCCGCCCAGGTCACCGATGTTCTCACCGACCGTGTTGGCACCGTTGACGTGCAATCCCGGCAGGGCTTCGTAAGCCGAGAACTGCGCAATGAGACGCTGCACCCGCTTGGTGAATTCCTCCGCATCCTGCTGCGTCCACCAGTCGTTCAGGCTGCCGTCAGGACCAAACTTCCGCCCCTGGTCATCAAAACCATGGCCGATCTCGTGGCCGATGACGGCACCGATGCCACCATAGTTCACGGCCGCGTCAGCCTTCGGATCAAAGAACGGCGGTTGCAGAATCGCGGCGGGAAACACGATCTCGTTGTTGAGCGGGTTGTAGTAGGCATTGATCTCCTGCGGAGTCATCTGCCACTCGTCACGATCAACAGGCTTGTCGAGACGCGCAACCTGGTAACGCCAGTGCCATTGCGCGGCGCGGCGGACGTTGCCGAGAAGATCGTTGCGCTTCACTTCCAGTCCGGAGTAATCCTTCCAGCGATCCGGGTAACCGATCTTCGGAGTGAATGTCGCCAGCTTCTCGTGTGCGCGCTGCTTCGTCTGCGGTGTCATCCAGTCGAGCTGGTCGATCCGCTCACTGAGCGAGGCGCGCAGATTGGCCACCAACTGCTGCATCATGGCCTTGGATTCAGGCGGGAAGTACTTTGCGACGTACACCTGTCCGACCTGCTCGCCGAGGGAGTCATTCACCTCATCGACGGCGCGCTTCCAACGCTCGCGCTGTTGCGGCTGGCCGCGCAGCGTACGTCCGTAGAAATCGAAGCGCGCATCGTCAAACTTCTTCGGCAGGTAGGACGCGTGATCGCTCAGGTAGTGGAATGTCAGGTAGGCCTTCAGCGTCGGCAGCGTGGTCTTCTTGAACAGCGCCGACAGGTCCTTGATGGCATCGATCTCACTCAACACCAGGTCCTGCCGCGAGCCGATCTCCGAGGCGTCGAAGAACGACTGCCAGGGAAAGCCCGGCGCGAATGCCAATAGCTGCGCCTTGGTCCGCGGATTGTAGGTCGCATCCACATCGCGACGCTTCTCGATCGGCCACTGCAGCCGCGCGACTTCCGTTTCAAACACCATGATGTCGTGCGCCTTGGCGCGCGGCTCGGCAACATCTGCGAGCCGCAGGATCTGCTCAATGTAAGCCGTGTATTTCTCGCGGATTTCCGCGAGCTTCGGATCATCCTTCAGGTAGTAGTCACGATCCGGAAGGCCCAGGCGCGACTGACTGATGACCACCGAGTACTGATCGGGATTGCGCAGGTCCGGCGGCAGATCGATATCAAACAGCGAGGCGAAGCCCGCGAGGCCGAACAGCGTGGCAACATCCTTCTGGGAGTGAGCCGACGAAATCTTCTTCAGATCGTCCTGCGCGGGTCCCATGCCGTTCGCTTCGATCGCACCCTGGTCCATGTACGCGGCGTAGTAGTCGCCGATTTTCTGCGCCGGGGTCCCGGTCGCCGCCTGCGAGCCGGCCGCCGTCTCGATGATCTGACGCACGCGGTTCTTGGACAGCTCGTCGAGCTCATTGAAGGCGCCGAAGCTGGAGCGATCGGCGGGAATCTCGAAATGATCGAACCAGTTGCCGCTCGCGTAGACATTGAAGTCATCGCCAGGCTTCGCCTGCGGCTTACCGGCGGTCAGATCCAGGCCGAAGGGTCCGATGTCGGCCTTGGGCCCTGTATACGCGGGCGGTGCGGGGGGTGTCACAACGGCTGCCACGGGTTTCTCCTGGGCCGGCTTGGAGGAACAGGCTGCCAGCGTCGCGGCCAGCAGCATCAGATACGTTAATTTGGAGCTAGACGACATGGTTTAAAGAGGACTCCTATTCGGCTTTTGGCCAGGTCTGCACGAACTCGCGCCAGTCGGGCCTCGGCAATGAGCTCGGCGTTTCGGCATCCGTTCCCATGTACATAAACCCTACGATGGCATCCTTTGCCTGCAGGCCGAGCGCCGCTTTGACCTGCTCGTCGTAAGCGGGTCCACCGGTTTTCCAGACAGCGTTGAAGCCCAGCGCAAAGGCCGCATGCAACATGTTTTGTGCGGCGGCCCCCGCGGACAGAATCTGCTCGATCGCTGGAATTTTTCCTTCGGGTGTCACGATCGCTGCCACCACGACAATGAGCGGCGCACGAAATGCCTTGCGACGCTCGCGCTCCAACGCGTCATCGGAAACGGACGGCTTGGTACGACGCGTGTGATCAGCGAGCAGCTCGCCGAACGCGGCCCGGTCGTCAGAACGGATCACAATGAACCGCCACGGTCGCAACCGTCCGTGATCGGGAGCCCGGACGGCGCTCCCGAGTATCAGCCCCAGGGCCGCGTCGTCCGGCGCAGGCTCAGTGAGTGAACGGGCCGAATAGCGCCGCAGCAGCGCATCAATGGCTTGCATGAGATACGAAACCTTCTTTTGAGAGAGGAAGTAAGCGCTATTGTCGCGCAGAATCCGCGAATGGAATATGTGGTCTCTGATGCGGCCGAGCGCAACAAGGAGCCGATCCTCCAGTTGCTGGCACCTGTATTGTCGCAGACGCGGCGATTACTGGAGATAGGCAGCGGTACGGGCGTGCATGCGCTGTACTTCAGCGCCAGATTGCCGCAACTCACCTGGCAGCCGACAGATACCGGCGAATACTTGCCCGCACTTCGCGAACGCTTAAAACGCGAAGGTGGCGCTAACCTTTTGCCCGTCGTGGAGCTCGACGTTCGCAACCATCCTTGGGCCGTGGAGGAAGTGGACGCCATTTACAGCGCCAACACTCTGCACATCATGAGTTGGAGCTCGGTACAGGAGTTCTTCAAGGGCGTGGGAAGTGTCCTGATGAGATCGGGATTACTGTGCGTTTACGGACCATTTCGCTACGGCGATCGCTACACGAGTGAGAGCAACGCAAAATTCGATGCGTTCCTCGAGAACCGTGATCCCGAGAGCGGCCTGCGTGACGCACACGAAGTGGATCGCCTCGCGCGGGAACAGGGCCTGGCGCTGGTGGCGGATCACCCGATGCCGGCGAACAACCAGTTACGCATCTGGAACCGCACGGCCAAGGAGCCTGTCTGACTCATGTTCGCCTGCTGCGGCCGGCCCGCAGCGGCATCTTTGGGCGATCCTTTCACTTACATGGTATCGACCATGCGCGTGAAAGGATCGCCCAAATCTGCTCGCTGGGGGCCGCCCTCGCGACGGCGCCCATGAGTCAGACAGGCTCCTAGGGCATAGAACTTGCGGGCCGGGGAACCCATGAACGCGATCATCGACCTGGATCTGGGCCTCACCCGCCTCGGAACTCGATTCCGCCTCGTGCGAGGCGCCTCGCAGGCGCTCGCCGAGCCACTCGCACCGGAAGACTACGTCGTGCAATCGATGCCGGATGCGAGCCCCGTGAAATGGCATCTCGCCCACACCACCTGGTTCTTCGAGGAGTTCGTGCTGCAACACGCGGTGCCGAACTACAAATTTCACGACGCTCAGTTCCGCTTCCTGTTCAACTCCTATTACAACTCCGTGGGGCCCATGCACAGCCGCCCCCAACGCGGACTGTTGTCGCGGCCCACTGTTGAGCAGGTGATGGCGTATCGCGAGCGCATCGATGAGCGGATGACCGAACTGTTGCAGCGGGATGATCTGCCGGATGCGCTCCGCGACACCGTCGTTCTCGGCTTGAATCACGAACAACAACACCAGGAGTTGTTGCTCACTGACATCAAACACCTGTTCTCATGTAACCCGCTGCTGCCGGCCTACCAGCGCGACAAGGCAGCGCAGCAGCGCACGGCCCCGAATCTGGAGTTTCACCGCTTTGACGGCGGCCTCGTCGAGATTGGCAATACCGGTGAAGGTTTCTGCTTCGACAACGAGCTGCCGCGTCATCGCACGTACACCGACGCCTTCAGTCTCGCCAATCGCGCGGTCACAAACGGCGAGTATCTCGAGTTCGTGCGGGCGGGTGGCTACGAGGAAGCGGGTCACTGGCTGTCCGAGGGCTGGGCCACCGTGCAACGTGAAGGGTGGAAACGACCGATCTATTGGGCTCCCTCCCTCGAACAGGAATTCACGCTGACCGGCCTGCGCGAGCTGAACCCAGCAGCACCCGCATGTCATCTGAGCTACTACGAAGCTGACGCGTTCGCGCGTTGGACCGGCGCACGGCTTCCTACCGAGGTGGAGTGGGAACTCGCCTCTGAACAGGTCTCGATCCGCGGTAATTTCGTCGAAAACCGGCGCTGGCATCCCGAGACTCCCACCCCGGAAAAAGGCGTTCTGCAGATGTTCGGGGACATCTGGGAATGGACACAGTCGGCTTATGCGCCGTATCCGGGGTTCAAACCGGCGGCGGGCGCCTTGGGCGAATACAACGGCAAGTTCATGGTCAACCAGCTCGTCCTGCGCGGCGGATCCTGCGCCACGCCAATCAGCCACATCCGCAGCAGCTATCGGAACTTCTTCCCTCCCAGTGCCCGATGGCAATTTACCGGTCTGCGGCTGGCCCAGGATGTTTGAGCGGACAGCCCAGGTGCCGCCGGAGTAGAGTACGGTGTGGACAAAGGCACCCTGCAAGAAATCAAAGAGTCGATTCGCACCATCCCGGACTATCCCAGGCCGGGTGTGCAGTTTCGTGACATCACCACGTTACTCGGTAACGCACGCACCTTTCGGCGCGTCATTGACGAGCTCGTCGAGCCCTGGTCGGTAGCGAAGGTCAATCGCGTCGCCGGCATCGAGGCGCGCGGCTTCATTCTGGGTGGCGCCGTGGCGCACCAGCTCGCAGCGGGGTTCGTTCCGATCCGCAAGAAAGGCAAACTGCCGCATTCAACCGTCCGGGTGGCCTATTCGCTCGAATACGGCCTCGATGAAATGGAAATGCACGAGGATGCGGTGTCCCGTGGCGAGCGGCTCATCCTGGTGGATGATCTCATCGCGACCGGCGGGACCGCCGAAGCGGCGGTGAAACTGCTGCGCCGGCTCGGCGCGGAAATCCTCGCGGCCTGCTTTGTCATTGATCTGCCCGAGCTCGGTGGATCCAAAAAACTCACCGATCTGGGTGTCCCGGTGCGAACTCTCGTCTCCTTCGAAGGTCACTGAGTTTTCCGTCATACTTGCGACGGTTTGTTCGCACCACCCATCTCTTTTCGGAGAGTTTCGATGTTTAAACGAGTTGTACCCGTGCTCAGCCTGATTCTGCTCGCAGGTCCGGTATTCGCCGCCGATACGCCACCCCCGGCCGACCAGTCGGCATCCGCCCCGGCGGCCAAGAGCACCACCAAGAAGCATCACAGCAAGAAGCATCACAAGGCTTCGACCGGCACTGATTCGTCCGCGCCAAAGTAAGAATTCCCATAATTATGTCTCGAGGGGTCCGCTTCCTGCGGACCCCCTCTGTCAGCCCGCTCCTACACATGCAGCGGTTTCAGCTGACTGCCCAGGACTTTCTGCTACGGTATGGTTCGTTCACCTGAGCATTTTCTCTTTTGTCTTTCGGAGTTGATCATGAAGATGATTGTGGCTGTTCCTGTTGCTCTTCTGACTTTCGGCATGCTGGGCTGCTCCCAGCAGCACAGCACTGCCCCGACGGTAGATCGCCCGGCCGCGGCGCCAACGGCCAGTGAGACCAACACTTTTGGCGAGAGCAAGGATGAAGCTGCCGGCAGCGCCGCCAGTGCGCGAGCCGCAAACTACGGATCAGAGCCTGCGCCAGCCGCGGATGCGACACCGCCTGCCGCTGCTTCTGCTGATTCGACCCCACCGAAGTAATGTCGTAGGAAGACTCCTACACGGTTATCAGTCAAAATGGACCAATGGGCAGCGCGGCGCACGGGTAGCCGACGCCGCGCTCCCGGTTCACGCTGCAGGCCATTACTGTGACTGTCGATACGAACATGACTATTCGTGACCTGTCATCCCTGCTGGCCCTGGTTCTCGGCATGCTGCTGGTGCTCGCGGCATGATGGAGCGCACCGCAGCCCAGACGGCCGCGCTCGCCGAAGAGCTGCGCAACGTCATGCACCAGGCCGAAAAGCTCGTCGTCGCACTGAGCGAGGATCGGGACGAAGCCCTGGTCGAGCTGCGCGAGCGCATGAGCGTCGCGCTGGCTGAAGGCAAGAAACGACTCGCGGATTTCGAAGAGCAGGCCCGGCTTCTCAAGGACACCGCCGGCCGGGCTGCCGACCAGTTTGTCCGGGAAAACCCCTGGACAGCGGTTGGGGTGGGTGCGGCCCTGGGTCTGATCCTGGGTTCGTGGCTCGCCTCGGACGGTCGTGAGTAAGCAGAGCGAAGATCGGGTGCGGGAGCTGACCTCGCTCTCGCATCATCTGCAGGCCCTTTCCGAACGCGAAAAGTGGGAGTTGGCCCGCAAGCTCCATGACGAGCTGGGGGGCCTGCTGACCGCGGCCAAGATGGATCTGTCCTGGCTGCAATCCCGTCTCGAAGGCGACGTGATCCAGGAACGCCTCTCCCAGCTCGGCGGCGTCCTCGATGAGGCCATGGACCTCAAGCGCCGCGTCGTCGAAGAGTTGCGCCCCTCGCTGCTCGATCATTTCGGCCTGCCCACCGCCTTGCGTGCGTATGTTGAATCCACGTGCGGCAAGGCAGGCCTGCAGATCAATGTTGACCTGGTGCACGGCTGTGAATCAATGGCGAAGGAAACATCCATCGCACTGTTCCGGATCGTGCAGGAAGGCCTGGCCAATATCATCCGTCATGCCCACGCGAAGACCGTCAAGTTGGAAATGCACGGCGATGAGCACAACTGCACGCTCACGCTCACCGATGACGGGCGCGGCTTCGATGCCGAAAGCCCTGAATTCCGCTGGTCACATGGCTTGTGGGGCATGCGCCAGCGCGCCGAGGGTCTCGGCGGACATCTCGAGGTCAGGTCCCGCGTTGGAGCTGGAACGACGCTGAGCGTCGCCATACCTCTGTCACGTCAGTGAGCGGGATGCGGCGGTGTCCACTTGGAGTGGCCATCCACGACGACTGCCTTCAACAGGGCAATGTCGCGCATCTTGTCCAGGAAGTAGTCAGCACCCGCCGCGAAGCAGTGATCGCGGACGAAGTCTGATGCGTAGTTGGTCAGAACAACAATCAACGGTTGATTATCGGGCGGATACATCTGGCGCGCCGCGCGGATAACCGCGACGCCGTTGCCTTCGGCGAGCTCGATGTCGACGACGAGCACATCGTAGGCATCCTGTTGCAACCGCGAAACCGCTTCGGTCTGGGTCGTCGCCTGCGCCGCCACTTCGACCCGGCCGGGCTCCGACAACAGATCGATCAACCGCCGGGTCAGGACCGCGGAGTCCTCTATCAGGAGAATCCGCCGCTCGGAGGCGACTCTCTCACCGGGACCGGGGGATTGCACTTCCACAGTGCTCATCGCCTACTGCAGCAAGTTGTTCTTGATGGCGTAGTAGGTGATGTCAGCGTTGGTCTTCATGCTCATCTTCTCCAGTATGCGCGTGCGATAGGTGCTGACAGTCTTCACGCTCAGAAACAACTTCGCGGCAATCTCCGACACACTCTTGCCTTCGGCGAGCTTGCAGAAGATCTGGAACTCGCGCTCCGACAACACACTGTGCCGCGGCTCACCGGCCGGGCCCTGCATGCCACTGACGAGCATTTCCGCCAGCTCGGGACTAACATAACGTCCGCCCCGCACCGCGGCCCGGATTGCCCGGCACAGCTCCGCATCATCCGCCGACTTGCTCACGAAGCCACTCGCGCCTGCCCGCAGTACGTTCAAGCCGTACTGGTTTTCCGGGTACGAGCTGAGGACCAGCGTCGCCACTGTTTCGTGATGGGCCTTGATCTGTCGCAGCACGTCCAGACCCGACATGTCGGGCAGGGACAGATCCAGCAGCAGGACATCACACGGGGCGGTGCGCAACAGCGCCAGGGCCTCACGCCCCGACTTGGCCTCGCCCGCCCAGGCAAAATCCGACTGGCTCTCAATGATCTGCTTCAGCCCCATCCGGACGAGCTGATGATCATCGGCAACTGCAACTCGGGTAGCGGGCATAACTCGTTTCAAGCGCTCCAGGCGCTAACTTACGCGCTCCGGCCGAGCTGTCGATGTGGGACTGGAGAGGCCCCCACCGAAATCCAGGCCTGATCGTGTGTAGGAATCGTCTGACACACCATCATGCGCGCGTCAGTCCTGGGCTCCCACGGCTTCATCCTTGGCCTCGGATCCCACTTCCTTGCCAGTATAAGTCTCCAGACGGTTGTACAGCGTCTTGAGACTGACGCCGAGGATCTCCGCGGCCTTGCGTTTGACGTGGCCACAATAGGCAAGTGTTGCCATGGTCACGCGCCGCTCGACTTCTTCCAACGGAGTCCCGACGCGGATGGTGATAGTCGTGCCGTCATCCTGCTTCGGAGCGGTCTCCGACACGGCAACGTCGAACTCGATGACGTCATCGGCCATGATGTACGTCCGTTGCACGTAGTTCTTCAGCTCGCGCACGTTGCCCGGCCACGGATGTTGGTACAACCGTACGAGCGCATCGCGCGAGAACGTCTTGTTGGTTCCTTCCTTCTTGTTGAGATCGTCGAGGAAGAACTGGGCCAGCTGCTCGATGTCGGTGCCACGATCGCGCAGGGGCGGCAACCGGATCGGAAACACATTCAGGCGGTGATACAGGTCTTCGCGGAGCTTGCCATCCGCCACCGCCTTTTCAGGCTCGCGATTGGTCGCGCAGATGACGCGCACGTCACTCGCGATTGTCTGGGTGCCACCCACGCGCAACACCGTGCCCGTCTCGAGAACACGCAGGAGCTTCACTTGCAGCTCCATGGGCATTTCGGTGATTTCATCGAGGAATATCGTGCCGCCATTGGCACGCTCGAAGAAACCTTTGTGCTGACGGTCGGCGCCCGTGAAGCTGCCCCGTTCGTGGCCAAACAGCTCGCTCTCAATCAACTGCGGGGCCACGGCACCGCAATTCAGGGGCAGAAATGAGCTGTCCCGGCGGCGGGACAGCTCGTGAACCGTCGCGGCCGCCAGTTCCTTGCCGGTGCCGCTTTCGCCAATGAGCATGACCGTCGCCGAGGTCGGCGCGACGCGGCTCAGCTGGTCATACAACACCTGCATGCGCGGCGAGCTTCCCAGGATCCGCCCGAAGCGGCCGAGCTTGCGCAGCTCCTCGCGCAACTCGCCGATCTCGTGTTGAAGAGCCGACGTCTTCTTGGCGTGGCGCAGGACCGCCTGAACGCGATCGAGATCCGCGGGCTTGACCAGGTAATCGCTGGCTCCCGCCCTCAAGGCGGCGACCGCGCTGTCGACCGTAGCGTGGCCGGTCACCACAATCACTTCGGTGGCCTCCGGCTTGTCCAGCTCACGTACGAGGTCGATGCCCTCCCCGTCTGGGAGGCGCAAGTCGGTCAGCAGCACATCGGGGCGCTGCCGCCCGAGCTCTATCCGGGCCTCACGGATGCTGTGCGCCCGAGCCACGGTAAACCCTTCCATGCGCGAGACTTCCTGCAGCCAGTCCACGATATCCGGGTCATCGTCGACAATCAGAGCATGTGCCATTTAGTCCTCGAAACCTCGTTCGTCTCCCCCAATGTGGGGCTTCAGCCTTTCGGGAACAATAGATGCGTCCCGCCTACTAACGTATTGCTGCCGGGAGGGTTGCCGGATGGGCTGGTTTATCGGCGTTTTAGCTGTCGGCGTGGTCGCCCTGGGGGCCGGGTACGATCGAAAGCGACAACGGGAGCGGTCTAGGGTACCACGGCCGGAGATCAATCGCTGGGAAGAGGAAGGCGGCGCCGTTCCGACCGTCGAGCCTGTGCAGCCCACTTCTCCGCCGACCACCCATTAACGTCTTCAAAGGTCCGCGGTCGGGGTCGGCCGGCTCAACGGCAGCCCCGAGATGGCGCTAGCGATAATCGACGTCACCATCACCACGAGCGTCACCCCGGCTAATTGGCGGGCGAATGGCGCACTCAGGCCCTGATTAATGGCAAAGGCCAAGCAGTAAAGCGAGGCTACGCCCCTCGCCGTAAACCAGGCGACTCCACGCCATTGCGTCTCCGGCATGTTGACTCCCCCGAGCCCTAAACGGACTGCCAGGGGTCGGATGAGGAGGATCAGGACGGCTGCGAATCCCAGCATCCACCACTTGTAGTCGATGCTTGCGACGAGTGTTCCCAACAGCACGAGCACGATCAGCCACGCGTATCGCTCGATGCGAGCCGAGATCCGCAACACGCGCGGCATCAGGGGACGATTCCTCAGTGGCCGCCGCAGCCTGCCGCCGTGGGATAGAGCCATACCGGCGGCGAGCACCGCGAGAAAGCCGTCGGTCCGGATGGCCATCGCGGCTCCGTAAGCAAGTGCCCCTGTGGCGAAGACCATCGCCTCTTCCAGAAAGTCCGCCTGCCGCTCGGGGTCGAGGAGCTTGATCCAGCGAGCCATGCCCGCGCCGATCAGGCCGCCGGCCACCACGCCGCCCGCGACGGACCACAGTCCCAGGAGCGACGCCGAGCTCAGCGCCCCGGAGTCGGAATCGCTCAAACCCATCAGGCCCAGGACCAACATCACCAGCGCCGCTGCCAGCCCATTGTTGATACCGCTTTCCGCGGAGAGGATGAATGCCGGTGAGTCCTGCTCGGTCTCGGGGTGCGAGCCTACATCGGATGCCAGGACCGAGTCCGTGGGGGCAATGATGGCGCCCAGCAGGAGCGACTCGGCCAGGCTCATATCGAACATCAGGTGAGCGGCGGCGGCCGCCAATCCCACGGTGGCCAGAGTGGTCAGCGTGGAAAGCCGCAGGGGGATACGCCAGGTGCGCCAGTCGATCGGCAGTTTCAGCCGCAGTCCCAGGCAGAACAGGCATGTGAGCAGCACGATCTCACTGATCGTTTCGATCGGGGCGCCATCTTCCAACAACTGGGGACGCAACAGCCGCAGGCCCATGGGGCCGAGCAATGCGCCAACTGCGAGTGCGACGACAGCCGCGTGCGCGGGACGCCGCGTCAGTGCGAAATCGAGTCTATTGCCGGGCGTGCCCACCGGTGCTCGCGGCAACTACGCCGCCCTGCAGGACATCGCTCCTCAGGACGCGAATCTGGTCGTGATCGCTCATCAGGCCCTCGAACTGGCGCAGGACCACTTGCCGTACAAATTCCGGCAAATGATCGTCCAACGCATTCCGGTATACCTCGAGAGCGTGATCCTCGCCACGCTCGCACTCATCGACCAGAGCCTCGTCGTCGTTCTGCGTCAGGCTGGCCGGCAGTGTCATCCAGCCGCGGCGGCTCGCGCTGAAAATCCTGCCGTGCATGGCCGGGTCGCCCCCGAGCTGGCCGATCAATCCCCGCAGCTCCGCGGCCGCCACGGCGTGCCGGCTGGCGCGGCTCATGAAGACCTGTCGCAGGGAATCCGAACGCACGTGCTCGGCACAGGTAACGAACCCATTCTCACCATCGCGCGCCACCGCCAACAATTCGCTGAGGGTCACAATGGTGTAACGGTAGTTCATA